>ERZ772807.194-NODE-194-length-40606-cov-83.220833_pt1 | contig 40606 bp, 38 predicted proteins | sample MGYA00511472_ERZ772807 | MGnify/ENA primary metagenome ERZ772807 (study PRJEB29015, sample SAMEA2737947) | human oral metagenome | biome: human oral; feature: human-associated habitat; material: dental | place: China | collected 2039 ... | reverse complement strand
GAATATCCATGTAATAATGATATTCTCCTTTATATTTAAAGAAAAATATGACGCCGCCACTAAGCGTTTTATCCACTTCAAAGTTGATATAAAGATCTTCCCATTCAACCGGAATCATATCATTTACTTGATGCACGATCTCAATAATTTTTTCGTTAATTTGTTTTTCCATTTTATCCTCCAATTTGGTTTAAAATTGTACGTACTTCTGTACGTTTACCCTCTATTTGATATTTCACCTTAAATGAATCTGGTCTCAGTGAGTTACCTGAGTAGACTGGCTGGATATCTACCGTGACTTTTCTAGGTGGCACTTCCTTAAGTGCACTCGCCCATTCTTCTTCCATATTGTACCAAGTTCCACCAGAACGGTTAATTTCACGGTTCATAGCGACAAGGTTATCTAGATCACCTGAGCCATTAAACTGAGTCCCAATCAAGTGTCCACCATCATCCAGGCCTGCTTTAAGCTCTGCCTCAGTAATCCGGTATTCTCGACCAGCCACACGTTGGCTATGAGCATTCCGCTTCCCTTTCTTGAGAACCAAATCATCCACTTCAACACGAGAAATACGGCCAAACTCGTCTGTTGTATAGCGGTAGCCATTCTCTGTCACATACTGAACGTTTGGTAAGAGCTCTTTACGACCATTGACACCTTTGGTAAATTGTTCACCGTATTCAACTTCCCGGACAGTTTTCTTAGCATTTTCTGCAGTCTCTTCTAAGCCTTTGGCTACGTCATCGCTATGTTTGGCCAATTGCTCACTGGCTTCTTGTCGGAACTCACTGGCACCCTTCTGACTAGCTCCGACCTTGGCCAAACCTTCAGAATTTTCAAAAACAACCTAACAAAGATAGTCAGGTTGCCTCGTTTGGTAATTCAATTTCAATTCAAAAACTTAAAAATCCAAGCCAATGATTATCCACTCATCAATGAAGTCCCAAAAATTTAGACCACTTTTTGGTACTTCTCTGCTAGACCAAAGATAAGCTCCAGTTTCTATATTCTGTGTCAAATCCAGAACGATATAGGTCCCCATCCCGTTACTGAAAAAGTTGTAGCAAGAGGTCAAATCCATCTCCAGCTGGTCTTCATATTCCCATTCAAAGTCAGCCATAGAATCGATATTTTCAGCGCTATCCAAGCCCATTGTTTTACTCGGATAGTAATAAAAACCATTATGAACTTTTGTGTAAAAGTTTACAATTGTTTTATCTATATTTTCAACTGTACAATCAAATTTTTTACCAAAATTTGATTCAGATAGTGGATTTTTCCCTTCGTAGAAAGCTGTCTTTTGAGTCTTGTAACTAAGAAGTGTATACAAAATAGAATACTCTTCTCCAATTCTCATCAACTCAATGTCAGTCAGATATGTTTGTAGATAAAGAATAGTATTGCTCAATTCCCTTGCAAGATATTTCTGCCATTCTCCTAAAACAATTGATTTTCTATCTTCCAAAGTATCGGCTAGAAATGCCGCTTTCCAATATTCTGGAATCGGTGCGTTTACAATTGTTGATTTATCAGTTATAAATTCTACTTTATTTTTAGACGATAGAGTATATTTATTTAAAAAAGTGATTTTTTCAGATTGAGTCATCTATTACCCTCCATTATATTTGACAAAATTATCTATCATACCTTGTAAAAGTCGTTCAAGTTTCTTTTCTTTCATCATCTCAGCTCTGAATGCTGGATCAATAGGCACTCCCGTTTTCTTGTACAACATCCAATCCTCATAAGTTTTGGCCCCTTTGAGGCATTGGCTGACTTACTAAGACCAACAAAGTTATCCTCATAATTCAACACTTCAAGTTGTTGCTCTCTAGTTAGTTTCTCAAATCCATCCATTCTCGTAATTCTATCCATAGATACAATATGGTCAGCTTCTAAACGTTTTGTAATCTCATTTCCAGGTATTACAGGGTCATTCATTGGCAATGTAACACCATCGTTTACCATATCCCTTATTTCCTGAGTAGGAGTCTCTGATCGTAAACCATTATATTCTTCTTGAGAGATTTTCCTTTCACCAAATCTAGGCTCAGTTTCAGGTATCTCTGGCTTATTAAGACCTTTGCCAGTCTCTTCCAGACCTTCCGCTACATCATCACTATGCTTAGCCAACTGCTCACTGGCTTCTTGGCGGAATTCTTTACTTGCTTTCTTGCCGACTTGTTCTGTCGCTTCTTTCATGCCACGAGCGACATCATCAGATGCATTGTAGATACGGGCACCACTCTTGGTGAAACTGTCACTAAAGTTTCCTGGCTCTACAATCCTAGTATACCACAAACGACCATACCATATCGCCAATCACCATCAGCTAAAAAACCACCCTAAAGGATGGTTACATCATTATCAATCGTCCATTACTCCGCCTGTAAGCTGGTACATAAGGTAAATATGCTCCAAGGTTTTTACCTTATCCATATGTTCCACATCTTTTACGCCTCCCAAGGCCAGCAAAGGAACAAAACCGAAGCATTGGTTATAAGACAAGGGACCATGTTTTGACACAGCTTGTCTATATAAATCAAGTTCAAATTTCTTTGTAATATATTCATTATTTAAAAATTGAATGAATAAATCCAGACCCTTACAAATAATATCTAAATCCTGAATATTATATTGGACAATTCCCACGTAGGCATTCTTTTCCCAAGTTACAATATCTCCAAATGCTGTCACGAACATGGGAAAAGCGACATTTCCTCTGAAATAACTATCTTGGAGAAGCTCAAGATAGTCATCTGGATTGATGACTTTTAGATAACCATCTAAAAAGGTTCCTAGACCATCCTCTTGCCAAATTTGAACTAACTCAGCTGGAACCTGATCCTTGTATCTTTCAATAACTTCTTGGGGCATATCTGCCACTTTTATAAAGTTGTCTAACATTTTATCCTCTTTCTAGTTAATAACTTAGGTTAATATTGAGATAGGTAGTCTTAAGTTCTTCCGGAGACAGACCTGCTGCTAGTTTTCGTATTTGTTCGTCCATGGCATCAATTCGCGTTTTCCACTGAGAGCCCAGTGAAGAATTGACACGACGGTCACCCATACCTGAAATTTTTGTTGGATCTCCACCAGCAATTTGGTCAGGATCATGAAGAGCTGCCTGTTCTTCCATCCATTCTTTAGCCACTTCTTTAGCTTCCTTACGGCTCATCCCTGAATCCATTAATTTATCAATTTTTTCCTGAAGCGCTTCTTTTCTAGCTGCTCTCTGAGCCTTAGTGCCCTCTTTAGAACGCCCTTCCTTCAAGTAGCGCTCACGATTATCAAAGTATTCTTGCACAGTCAAATCATTTAACCCATCTTGTTTTATATTAAATAAGTGACTCTGAACATTACTATCAGACTTAAGTAATGACTTACGAATAGCTAACGAATGTTCTTCACTTACTGCCTTGTCCAGACGTTTATCAATCCATTCAAAATCCATCTGATCAGTTCCGTCTGCTAATCCTTTGCTCAAAATGAGGGTATGCTGATTTCTGATTTTGAGCAAACGGTGCTGTCTCAGATGATTTATATTCTTGAATTCTTAAAACTTATTCCTCATTTGATAATTTTTATTCCTCTGCCACTTTCCTAATGAAGCAGAGCTACTAGAGCAAGTTTCCTTTGGGCACGGAACCGATTGCGCGTGAGCTAAAACTGGTAGATAATCCGCTGACCTGCCACAACGGCCTCTGATTATTAAGGGTGACCCGCAGACTTACGAGCCCATTATTGAGCACCCTCTGGATAAGTGGGTGCGGTTAGAGGCTGGTATTACAGGTGAGTAACCGATGAGTCGGAATGTTCTTCTGCAAGTGCTGGCTCTACAATCCCAGTATACCATAAACCATACGTACAAGCTTTTATCAAACCACAAGAAAACCACCTCAAGGGTGGTTACATATTATCAATCGTACATTACTCCGCCTGTGAGTTGGTACATGAGGTAAATGTGCTCCAAGACTTTTACCTTATCCATATGATCCACATCTTTTACGCCTTCCAATTAGTAAAGGGACAAAACCGAAAGTTAAGACTTTGTTGTATTATACCAGTTCCAATTTTCCTAGTTCTTTCAAAGCATCAACTTTTGAAGGTGATGAGTCACTTTGCACAAAATTTTTCACTTCCTCAACATGATTATAAAAATCTATATTAATTTCTTTTAAGTTTTCAATAAATAATTCTATTAAATTTGAATCAATATTTTCCAAAGGGGAAGGAAGTTGCTTCTGATTATCAAACAAGTAAGCTTCTTTAGCCGTTGAGCCAACTGCATAGCTAATATTATCCCAGGATGGAACGTTAGTTTCATCCTCATCTAATTGCATATAGATAAAAATTCCATTAAAATCTGTCCCATCATCCAATAAAGTATAGAGTTCTTTTCCTGTTTTATTTTTGTTTTCCAAAAAACTCCAGCAATCATCCAAAGCGGCTCGAATTTGAGGCTTGTATTGCGTTTTCATCTGACTAAGAATAGCCTCTGAATAAATTAGCATAAAATAAGTATCAATCATCTTATCTCCTTATTCTAAAATTTGCCCATTTTTTATTATAAAGTTTAACTTGCTACCAATTTCTGCAGATTCCGTAGTAACTTCAATTGTTAAATTAGGAAATTTTTCTGAAAATTGTTTAAGAATTCCTGGACTTACATCTGGATTTGTTAGCCCTTGCTTACATGCGCCACAAACACCTGACGAATTTGACTGATGCAGTTTAAATACTCCTTCAATTTCATTATCAGGAAGTCCCAGTTCTTCTACACTTCTAACAAAATCTTGAATAACATTTTCCTCGGCATGACGCGTAAAGAAAGCATTTTTACGAGGAGACTTAATTTCTCTATCCGGAAACGCATCATCTAAGTCTGGCAAACCAGCCTCCTTACGAACCTTAGGTGAACCACCTTCAAATACTTTTCCTTCAAGACCTGGAACATCTGTTTTCCCAACTGCAATCGTGTCTGTTTCAGGGACATTCCATTTCTCTCTCAACTTGCCTAATTCATTACTGCCCCAATCAGAATCATCAAATCCTTTCAATACATCATCGCCATGCTTAGCCAACTGTTCACTTGTTTCTTGACTAAACTCTTGGCCAACTTTCTTACCAGCTTGTTCAGCAGTCTCTTCTAAACCTTTGGCTACATCATCGCCATGGCGTGCGAACTCTTCTCCCGCCTCAGACGCAAATTCTGAGCCGACTCGACCTCCGCCACCTGTGTGTCTCAAACCACGGGAGACATCATCCCCATGTTTGGCAAGGCTCTCACTAGCCTGTGAACTGAACTCCCGGCTCACACGACTGGCTGCGCCACCACTAGCTGCTTCTAAACCTCTCGCTACATCATCTCCATGCTGAGCAAAGGCTTGACCAGACTCGGCACTGGCACGAGCTCCTGCTCCTACCAACTCCCGTTCTAGATTAGCTGCATTCTCTGCTTGACGCGCAAAAGCTTCTTCTAACTCAGGCTTAATGCTCAGATTTTCTCTAACTGCCATATCATGGGTTTTCAGATAGTCTTCTGCTTCCTGAGCCAGACGTTCGCCTGCCTCTGCTGAATCAAGTTCTCGAGCAAGATCATCACCGTGACGAGCTACATCATCTCCATGCTTAGCCAGTTGTTCACTAGTCTCTTGGGTAAACTCACTGGCTGCTGTTCGACCAGCTCCTGTCTTAGCAAAGCCTTCAGCTGTTTCATTGCCCACATTGTAAACTCTAGCCCCATGTTCTGCGAAATCGTCACCATAATGTGCTGTAGCAGTAGCCAATTCATCACCACTACTCATTAAACGCTGACGCAATTTATCAAAAGTCGGGAAACGCTCGGCCATATTATCACCAAATTTGCCAGCCGCATCCCAAACATTATCACCCCAACGGGCCATTGTAGCGGCTGGGTCATCAATCAGATTCATCATTCCACGAGCTGCGCCACGCATAGCATCGTCACCTTTGGTTGCCAGGCGTCCCATACTTCTAGCCATATCGTCCGCATTGTGTAGTGCTGCCTTCCCAACCGTACTACCAAAGGCTCGAATCCCTTGCAAGAATGTTTCAGCTCCTTTGGCTGCCGTCAAACCAGCTTTTACTTCACCTACACCGATAAACCAAGAAGCAACCTCAAATGCTACACCACCTGCATTATACCATGGATCTGCCCAAAAGTCATTCCACATCTTGACTACGCCATTTTTAGCTCCTTCCCAAGCTTCTGCCCGAGTTTTCTCATCAGTCGCAAAGCGAACAGCATAATCACTAGCACCTTTGACAGTTTCCCAGGCACCGTTGACATCATCTTCCATCCACTTAGGAGCGATATCTACACCAGTAATACCCTCAATTGCTACAAAAGTTAAGGAGCTCATGAGATCATTAAGTTCACTAGCCATAATTGCAACAGAGCTTACCAAAGAGCCAGCTGCCCCGAGAACACCTTCCCCGAAGAGTAAGACTTCACGTAAGACAGGAATGTCCAAGTCTTTTGTCCCTTGCTTGACTCCATTCCACCAGTTTCCTATTCCCTCACTTGTATTCTTCAACCAAGCTGTGACTGGGTGATTTTTCTCCCACTCTTCTTTGGCTTTCTTGGCTGCTTCTTCAGCTTCTTTCTTAGCCTGTTCTTTGGCCTCTGTGATCTTAGTATCCAATTGCTGAATACCATCTCCCAATTGGCTAAAGGCAGCAAAATCTACAAAGCGTGGATCCGTGTAGGACAGTGCCTGCGCTTGATTCCCCACTTCTATCTGCTTACCAAGAGCCGTCACAATGTTATCTGTTTGTAAAGGCGCATCTGCAGTATCAAACTTATTTACATTATTTATAGCATCCTGGAGGATTTTATTAGCTGATGTAATAGAGCTTGAAACTGAACTGCTAGGACAACTCAAGCTGATTAAATCATTAATATCCGAATAAATCTTGCCAATCTTTGTCTCGTATTCTGTATGCTTGGTATCCGCATTGGTCATTTTAGTTTTAGTTTGAGTAAGAACTTCTTCATCCAAAATGGCACTTTCAGAATTTTCACCAACAGTTGATTGAAAATCACTTAGAGTCTTTTGAAAGTCTACTCCCATCAAGGTATAGCTATTTTTTAGTCCTACAATAATCGGATTATGACTGTTATTAATCTCATTGTTAATCGCCTTGCCGACTTCTCCATACATGGAATTACTCGTAATAATACCATTCATCCCGTTTTTGGCCGTGTCTAACTCACCTTCTACTTTTTCAGCAGACTCTAGATAAGCATCACGGAGCTTAATAAGCTCGGCTACATCTACGTGGAATCCCATTACTTCACCTCTTTCTCTAAAAGATCAATGCCAAACAAGTCTTTTGCATAATGTTTATAATAGGCTAAGCCATCCTTAGAAGGCATATAGGCTGTCGAAATCTGTTCTTTGGCCAATTGCGTTGCTCGAAGAACATCAAGTGAAAACGTCTCGTCCAATGGATGACTCAAGCCTTGATGTACAACTCTCTTAATCATCATATTAGAAATGAACATTGGCCGAGTAGCCGGAAGTTGACCTATAGGCCAGACATAGGCGTAATAGTCAACAATATACTTGTCAAAAGGAGCCTGCAAAGGAAGCTTTCGTCCAGTAATAACCACTAGTTCACTTACTCCTGAATACTCCAACTGATTTTTAATAGCTGCCGGCAACATTTCCTCATCTAGCTCAACAATTGAACCAACAGGCAAAATCTCTGTATAAATAGCATCGATTTTAGCCATAAAAATCAGAAAATCTGCTTCCAAAAAACGAAGCTTAATCTGTTGACGTGAAAAAGTGACTGAGCGTTCTTTCCCATAGTCAAACTCTACATGAATAGTTGCTCCAATCTTAGGCTTATATGTAAACTCCGAATCCAGCTTCCGATAAGCTTTGTAAATTGAACGCAGAATTTGAGGATGATTTCCTAAGAAATTAGCAATAAGCAGGACCTCGTCGGTTACCTCAAAAGAAATTTGAGAGTCATTGTGAAAGATGCTATATAAGATTTTACTTTTATCTACTTCTTGTTCCATTATTTAAACCTCAAATTCGCTGTCTTCTTATCAAAATCTGCACCAAACTGTGCATCTTCTTCAACAATTTTTTGGGCCACTTCTTTCATCTTATTGGTGCTGGTCACTGCATAAGTTGTCTTATAATTCGTCAAAGTGGTTTCGATTTTTTTCTCCATTTCAATCAAGGCCTTAAAGCGTGCTAAAGTTGTCTTTCCTAACTCTTGAACAGTCACACCTGAGACGCTCGATACATTATTAGCAGCAGTTGTCACTGCGCTGTTCCATTCATCAGGAGATACTCCGATTCTTCCCATAATTTCCTCCTAGACCAATGATTTGAAAAAGTTTGCTGCTGTATCCCACGCATTAGCAGCCCAACTAAGAAGGTTTCCTTGCTCAAGCTCTAATCCGGCAATTTTCCCAGAAAGGCTTGATAAATTTGCTTGGTGTTTATTAATATCCGAATTAATATCTTTTGTAACTGTTTTAACAGACGTTTTAAATTTATTTCGAATATCTCCTTTAAAATCTGACTCAGAAATATCAGACTCTATTTTCTCAGTATTCTTCTTAAAAGTATCATAATCTGTAATAGCAGTCTCTAATTTCTTTTTAGCTTCTCGCAAACGTCTAAGTTTTTCTTCATTTGCAGCATGCTTAGCTTCATATTCTCGAGCTTGCGCTTGATATTTTTGCCCTTGTGCACGATTGTAAGCATTATTTTTAGCCTTATCGTTAGCCATAACTATCCTCCTTTATTCTTTATTGATTAAGCTTAATATGCTTAATATCTCGAATTTCAAAATAATAAGCTTCATCAAGAGCTACAATTGGCTCTCCAATGCGAATTTTAACATTGACTAAGTTTTGGTCAGTAACACGCGTTCCAAATATACCAGCTGGAATGTTGCTCCGAAGACGCTTATTAAACTCATCAAAGCCAGATTCTATAGAACGCTGAACACCTTGGAATATGATATAAATACCATTACGTGCCCCCTGTCCCAGTACCTTCTTAAATAGTTCAAGAGCCGTTAAAATATGATTATTAAGCAAATGTGCTTCTGGTATGTAAACGAATGTGGCAATGTCCCAACCATGTTCTTGACGCTCATCTATTTCTGTAGATAATTCCGTCAAAAAGCTTACATATTCTGATTCATCTATCAATTCACCATAGTCTTTTTCATATTGCGTAAATCTGCCACCTGCATTAAAGATATATTTATTTACTCGATCACCTAAATATTTAAATCCTTCTAAAACAGTACGTGTCAAACTCTCTGACTGTTGAACAGTATCTTCTGCAATCAGGAAATAGCCATGCTTTTTAGGTATAAAACCAACTACATTCGTTGTTTCTTTGTCTAAAGCTAGAGGAAGTTCTAATTTATGAAGCATAGCTTGAACTCCCTTCTTTTGGTAAAACGCTGATAATTCTACAACGTTCGGAAGCATTGGAATAGCAGATGGTACCTCTCCATCCCATTCTTCAGCCATGGCTTTAATTTCTTCTTCCATTGCAGTCAAACGCTCAATATCATTGCTCCCTGAACTTGGAAGATAAATTTGGAACTCATGGACACCTTCTTCAGTCTTGATTTGTCCACGGCCAATGACTTCTTGCGCAATTAAGGCTTCTCGGCCCACTACCTCACGAACACCATTATCTTCTACTAAAAACAGGGCCATTCTGGTAGGCAGGTTACTGTTAATTGCCAGCTTGAAACTATTTGCTCTAAGAGCAGTCATCGTTAGATAGATTCCCAAACTAGCACCTTCACGTAGCACTTGAGAAACAATTGACTCGATAGACTCTGTTAAGTTGCTTTCTTGAATCGAATCAAAGGAGTCTAGAATAATCGAAATAACAGGTAAGGAATTGCCTGATTTAGCTTCATACTGTGCCAAACTGGCCACACCATGTTCTGACAATAAATCTTTTCGAGTTTGAATCTCTTGTCTAATTTTCTTTATAAACTTCACAAGTTTTTCTTCTTCTTGCAAAGTTACGATATCAGCCACGTGTGGTAAGTCTCTTAAAGGAAGCAAACCATTTGTTCCAAAATCAAATAGATAGAAATGGACTTGCTCTGGAGAATTCATCCGAGCCATATTTAAAACAAATGTTTGCAAAGCCGTAGACTTACCGAAGCCTGCTGAGCCTAAAATAGCAAAATGGCTATATTCTTCTAAGTCAAAATCAAAGACAACCTGTTCTTGCTTTTCTGGTATATCTAAAAGAGCAAAAGGAACGGATAGTTTACGAGGCTCTTTCCATTGAAGCTGATAATCTATGCTTGGTGTCAGTATCTCTGTAGCAAGTGGCGGCAACCATGGCTTATCTGGAAGAATCACGTCATTCTCAGTAGCAAAATCAGAAATTTCATCGATTACTGCAGTCAATTCTGTACGCTCATCGTCTGAAGTCTCTTGATAGTCTTCCCCAGCAGACAGGTCAGAACTTAATAGCTCCGCTTGTCCTAAATCATTGATAAGCCAAATCCGTTCATCTATTTTCTTTTCAGTCGAGCTATTTGGTTGGTAATTTGCACCACTCCAAGCAGATTGGAATAATTCGTAAATTTCGTTATTACCAACTTGTAGATAAGCACGTCCCGGCTGAATGATACTTGCAGCATCTGGTGTCTTAATAATTTCTTTTGAATCGGACTCATCTGCTACTTTAAGAGCTAGTTTAAAGCGAGAGTTGGACCAAATCTGATCGTCTACTACCCCGCTAGGCTTCTGTGTAGCCAAGATTAAATGAACCCCAAGTGATCGACCGATACGAGCAGTCGATACTAATTCTGCCATGAATTCTGGTTCATTTTGTTTCAATTCAGCAAATTCATCTGAAATCAAGAACAGATGAGGAATAGGCTTTTGAGGATAATCTTTCGCTTCTTGTGTCCCAGACAATCTCTTGCCTTCTTTATACAGCTTTGTATAAGCATTGATATGATTGACCCCAAAGCGACCAAACTCCCGTTGACGCTTTTGAAGTTCCGCACGAATACTCTTCAGAGCACGCGCAGATGCCGCTCCGTCCAGATTCGTGATGGCTCCCATCAAGTGAGGTAATTTAGCAAAAAGATTCGCCATCCCCCCACCTTTAAAGTCAATCGGTAAAAATCCGACATCTTCAGGTGCAAAGTTAACAGCTAAACTCAAAATATAACTTTGTAAGATTTCAGATTTCCCTGAACCTGTCGTACCTGCTACCAGACCATGAGGGCCATGAGCTCTTTCATGTAAATTTAGGTAAACAATATCATCTTTTCCACGTAACCCAAGTGGGACTGCTAGAGTTTTTGAAGTATCTGCTACAGACCAACGGCTAGGAATATTAAGATCATCGACTGTTTTTACATTATACAATCCTAAAAAGCTAATTGCCTCAGGAATGGAATTTTTTTCAACCTCAACGTGATTTAGATTGGCTAGTTTATGAATGGCGTCATTGATTCTATCGTCCCATTTATTTGGAACAAACACCTGGTTCACATATTCTCGGTTATCATTCACCAATGTAGCTGTTTCGTTATTCTGGTATTCAATAACCGCTGTAGCCGTCTCAGGGAGCATTGATAGATTTTCTTTCCCCCAAATGACTGTCACTCCGTATTGAGTCATGTCTTCTGCTAAAAACTCATTAAGACCATGACCAAGCAAATATGAATCATCCAAAATTGTCAGCACATAATGTGGGCTAAACTTTAAGACTGCAGATTTAGAAGCATTTTCTCTAACCATCTGGCGTCTTTTTACAATAATCTGATAAAAAGAATTTAAAACAACATCTCTTGTCTGTTCATTGTGGATTAAACCTCTTAAATTCAGATTATGGAGCTGGAAGTGTGGCAACCATCTCCAAGCCTCCCAAGATTTCTTATAATCCTCATCAGATAATAAAGAGACAAACTGAACATCATGATAAGAATGCATTGCAGCTATTTGAAAGAGAATCGTTTGGATGGCAGTATTGAGATAAACTAGCGAACCCGCTAAACCTAAGGTTTGATCACGTAAAGAAATAATGATAGGAGATTGAGCAATGTGTTTATACTTCTCTACTATCTCTTTTTTTACAAATTGTTCCCATTCATCTGTCTGCTCTCGCTCTGAAAAATCTACACTGAAACTACTTTTTACATCTCCAATCCCCAATCGAATATTTAGGAAATCTTCATGACTAGGCATTTTCTCATAGATTCTAGAACGATAAGAACAAAGTAGGGAAATCAAATCTGCCACTGAAGGATAATTATACTCCAGTGCTTCTTTCTGTTTCCCAGCCAGCTTTGCTAACTCGGATTCTTTTTCTACCAAATAGTTTTGATAGTTTTCTTCCTGTATTTTATTTTCTTTTTCAGTTTCTTTCTTAGACGTCCAATAACTAGACACAGAAAAAGCTGCTGTTAGAAGACTGGCTCCTCCCATACTTAAAAGCATAATTGGGTTTCGTCGACTGATAATGGTAACTGCACCCGTCATCACTAACATTCCTAGAGGCGGAACAATTGTTCTAAGTATTTCTCCACGTTTTTTCTCTTTCTTCCCTTTAGGTGAGTTGAGCCTAACTCTATCCTCAGAAGATCTTAAGAAAATCCGTGGACTACGTCTATAATCAGGGAAATCAACAGGATACTCCTCTAACAATGCTTCTTCAATAAATAGCTTCGAATTTAAATGGAATTCTTGTAACAGTCCAATCATCTTGAACTGATCTGGACGTCTTTCTATTACTACGCCATCTATTACAAGCCTATCTCCTATTTTGAAATGACCATCAAAATTGGCTATTTTTTCTCCATTAATATATACTCTGGCCCCATTAGAAAAAACTTGTAAATGATGGTAGTTTTTTGTTTCTGGTTTGAAGCGAGCCAAAACAGTCGTATTAAATTTAATAGCTGAAGAAGCTAAGTCCGAAATAATAAACTCATTTCGTGGGATATTGGTATACACAATATCCAACTTACCTTTAGGATAGGCTATGCAATGCTGTAATAATTCTCCTGACCATACTTGCCCATTAAATAACAGCTGATTGTTTTCATCTAGGCAAATAAAACCGTTCTCTGTTTGAATCTGGCGAAGGTTTTCTGAAATCTCAAGGTGTTTAAACTGATTCCCAAATAAAAATACGTCATAAAAAACTTCTGAATGGGTTCTTCTATTGCTATCAAAAATTTGGTTGGAATTATTTTTGTTCTTCATGAGCATCCTTTCCTTCCAAAAGTTCTTCGTAATTTTTAATTTGTTCCTTATATTCTTTCAGTTTTTCTTGTTTTTCAGATCCTTTCATTTTAGAATCTCCACTAACATGACTGTACAATTTTCTATAGGCGTATAAAATCAATTGATTATCTCCTATATTTTGAGCAGCATCTAGCGTTTTTTCATAGTCTCCAAATCCAATATAAATCCAATACAGAAGAATAGTTTCATTAGTCTTCATAGAAATATTTTTTAAGATATTTTCCTTCTGATCACTACTAAGATTATCTTCTTTAATGGCACTAACAGCTAAAGCATACTGTGTCCCTTTAGGAAAATTTTTTGGATTATCTTTTTCTAAAGTTTCTAGAGCCTTGGAATACTCATGATTTGTATAATAAATCTCACTTGAAATGATTCTATCTTTATAAGGAATTGTGTTTACTAGATAAAAGCCAGATACCACAGCAAGAACTAGGAACAAAATTCCGAACGAGATCATTCCCCATTTATATATCTTAAATTCATTTTTAGGCGTGTAGATATTCTCTTCTAGTCTTTTTTGAACCTGTATTGCAACTTGTTGATTCAACGATTCATTTAATTCATCAAAATTTTGTGCTTGTTGAATCTCTTGAGAAAATGGATTCTTAAGAGCACTAGAGCCATTGATTAAATCGTAGAAATCCAATCTCGGATTGATAATGTAAAGAATAAGGGCTCGGTAAGATTTAAAATAGTCCTCATTTTCTACAAAGGGCATCACAGTTGTAGAGAAACCTCTATGAGCAACTTTTACATATTCACCTAAAACAAAAAAGTTATTCGGATGAATGTATGGCACCGTTAAAGTCTGTGAATAACGAGATAAAAATTGCATCTTTTGAGCCAAGACTAATCTATCAATTAAAGACAGCTTTTCCAGAGCGGTAACTAGTGGAATAGAAGAAGTTTCAATCTCATACGTAACCCGAAGTTCCTCTTCGGTCACCTCTGACACCTCTCCAGCCAAAAAGTGAACATCTTTCTCTAAAAATGTTTGATATTGTGGCAATTCATTTATTTTAAATTGATTGGCCTTCAAACGGACGTCCAGTCTCTCATCCTCAACATTTATATCTAACTCAGGATAATATTCTTTCATCTGCGCCACAGGTCTACCTCTCTATTCTACGCGTGTAACAACTTCAAGTTGGTCACCATTCCCAACGGGATATTCAGACAAAACAGCTGAAGGAGCTAATAAAAATGGTTTATTCTTTAAAACTAAATCAAATTGCTCTGGCAAAACTACTTTCTTCAAGACCAACGCCTCTCTAAGTAAGTCTTTTAAGCGATTAGTTGTCACAGCCATTGGAATCATCACATCATAAGTTTGATTTCTATATTCAAGTTCTACTGTAATTGTTGGGGGATTCATCAAGATTGCTCCTTATTTTGTAACTGAAAATTAGAGAATACGCTCCCTAGCTTCCAACCAATGAATACTATCAAGGTTGATCCTAGCAAAAGTAAGCTAACATACAAAGCTTTTATCAATGAATCCGATGTAGCTTCAGAATCATTTGTTATAAACTCTGGAAAAGAATAATTCGCCTGAAATAATTGATCTTTTGATGGAGCATCACTTTTGTTTTGGTTCCACTCCTCCCGAAACATCTTATCAGTCAATTCATTCAATTGACGCTTTTCTTCCTTTTTGAAGGCCTTGTTTTGTTCTTCCTTTTTCCCAAGAAACAAATCAGCCTGGTTTCCATAGTATTCATACTGTTTTTGTTCTTGATCTCCACCATAAATCACATCATTATGGATTTCAAGAGATGATTTATCATCCGCAAAAGCAGGCTCAATAGTAATTGCCAGTCCTATTATAACTAAGAGAGTATAGAAAGTTATTGTAATTTTATTTCTAGACACTGTTAACTCCTAAACTGATTCCACCTTATTCGGCTTGATAAATAAATTTAATAGTATTACGGCTACAGCGGATAAGAATAAAATGAAAATTGTAAAGAATCCAATCCCTATACCATTCATCAATGCAACATATCCATTTTCAATATTTTGAAACGGTGAAAAACGATAGAGCAATGAAACAAATGTTCCAGGTTTTGTAGATGAACCTATGATTGGCATCAATAGTAAATAAATTCCTAACAAGAAAGTAAAACAATATAAAGTTATTGTTCTCTCAAATTTGCGTAACAGAAATACAAACAGATTAATCAAAATGAATAATAGTAAGAAGGTATAAAGAACCCATACTAATTTTGAAACAGAATGAAGCATTGATGATGTTATCAAAGCAAAGGCCAAAGATGATACTACAGCAATGGATGCAATCTTAGCCGTATTAGGTAGGTTGTACCAGATGCGTGACGGGGTCTGTAGTTTGTCTCCTTCACTAATGCTACGAGGTCTCATCAAATAAATCGTAAAGAAACTGATTGAGATAGTAAGTAAAGCACTCACAATAGTCATATAGTAAGGGATGATGGAAACTTTTGCTGTTGATCCCCGAATCGCGCTTACCTCAATCGGAGAAGATAGGAAATTAAAGACTTTGGCATTATCTCCTCCACCGTTCTTAGTATTAGCTAGCACCTTATTGAAAGCCTCAGCATATTTTTGATTATCAGACAAACTAGAATCCGTATTAGATGCATACTTATTGACATTTTCCAATACGCCATTAACTTCTTGCTCTAATTGATTTGCATCAGTTGTAAAACTCTTCACAAGATCATCCATTTTAGGTAGACCATCTGCAGTAGCCTCTGTTTGTTTCGAGATATCTTTTGCTGATTTTTGGATATTTCTCAGTTGTGTAGCAATTCCTTCCAACTTGGAAGTGTTAGCAGTTTCTTGTTCAGCTCTAGAAGCTGTATCTGACTTATAAAAGTCATCTAAAGTTTCCTTCGCAGTGTCATACCATTTTCCTAATTCTAAAACTAAATCATAATACTCATTTTTATCTGGAATAGATTTCAATAAACCATACAAACTCAATTCTTTCTCGGAATCTTCTGTTGAGTCAGGAGATCCTAGAACAGTAGAAATATCTGATATTCTCTTGTTTAATTCAGAATATAAATAATCTCCGTCTTTTTTATAAGCTTCAGCAAATTCATCCGAAACAGATTTAGCCAAGTCTTTTTTATCAATATTATTGTAGCGATAATAGATTGAATTTGGACTAGCCAAATCTCCTAATGAAACATTGCTATTTTGAACGCGCTGTGCAAAGGTCACAATCGAATCTGAGGGATCCGAAAAAATTGTTGTAATTTGTTGAGCAGCCTTATCTAAAGATGAGAAGTTGTTAAGAATTACCGGTAAGTCTTGAACAAGTGTATCATTTTTAGCATCGAATACTGCTAACTTCCCTGAAGCAACGCTGCCATTACTATTCGCCCATTGATAATCAACTTCCTGATAAGAACGCTTCTCTGTTTGTTGTGGCGACCAGGATAAACCTACAGTTACCGTAACTGGCAAAGAACTTGGAACTACAGGTTCCTTCACCTCTTGGTTCTGCACTTTATCATCGTGGTTAGAATCTTTGTCCTGAGTATCCTCAGTTTGTTTATCTGACCCTTGGTTTGTTGGCTTGTCTTCAACAGCAGTGTTTACAACTGCTGTATTATGAATAGAAATAGCAAAACCATTAGAAGATCCTGAAACAACAGCCTCTTTACCAAATGGTGCGAGTTGCTGATTTAAACTTGCTTGAATTTGAGACGCAACAGCTCCACCGTTTGAAATTGTAACTCCTTCACCGCCTAAAGAAATGGTATCCCCGCTAGTTGCAATATTAAAGGTAGCAGTTGTTTGAAACACATCAGATTGAGTAGCTTCTCCACGGTTCATAAAATTATATGACGTGGTCGTGCCTGTCCCTACACCAAAATCAGTTGAATAACGATTGACTAGAGTCAATTCTGTTTTATAGAGGTTTGCTTGGTCTTCACTAATTACATTTTTAGAGACAAGAGCGTCTATCAACGAAGATAGTGAAGATGCTGGAGTAGCACTTACTTCTGCATTAAGTTTTGCTAAATAGTCCTTATCTAGCTTAGATCCCTTATCTGGATTCATTAAAGCAGCGATTGCTTCTTTTACATTGTCAATACTTGCTGTATCAGGAGTTAATTTACTATCTCCATAATATTTTGAAGCAATCACCTGTTGTAAATTTTGAAGATCTGTAATTTGACCCTCTAATTTTTTAATATTGGCTTCTACTGATGTTCGAGCTACCGCCTGAGCTTTTTCGTATTGTTTCGAACTTTCCAAAAAACGTTCATAGATACTGGCGTTTGGAGTTCTTTCGTTTTCTGGATCTTGAGGCAATAAAGGCCCCTGAATTTTAGGAGAGGAATCTTTGGCTTTATCTTGATCTAACTCTGATAACTCTCTCCCTCCTAGTGTTGCGAACTGTTTTGTCATTTTAGAATAATAATTATCTAAACCATTCAATTGATAATTATCCTTGTTCGAGTTCGAGTTTGCTCCTTTATCCTCAGGTTGAATTGAATCAGCAATTCCTCCAACCTCCTCAGCGTTTCCATTTACCAGCGATGTAACTGAAGATACAAAACCTTTCTGTTCAGACTCTACAGCTGTACTACTTGATTGTAAGGAATTAGCTAAAGCTGATGCACTACTGATAGATTGCGGTAAAGTTTGAAATGGTGTCTGAATTTTCGACTTCAAATAATTTGAATGCTGAGATTCTATCTCCACCATGCCAGTGACATTTTGTTGTGCATCTGAAAGACTAGCAACGATACTTGAAAAGTACATTTGTACAATTCTTGTATTAAAATTGTATAAAATGCTATTGATATTTTTTTCAATAACTTGCTGAGTTACTTGGTTTTGTCCATTCCTAATCCGATATTCTATATTAGCCTTTTGTGGATCGATACTTTGGAGAGACAGCACTGTTTGAGAAAAATTTTTAGGAATAACAATCATTGCATCGTATTCTCCACTCTCAATGCCTGCCTTGGCTTGACTACGATTTGATGTCGCCCACTTATTCTGTTCATCCTGAGAAATAAAAGTGACAAAATCACGCCCTAGTTGGTAATTTTTATTTTCAAATTCCCAGCCGTCATCTTCATTTACCAAAACATATCGCGCTTCTGAAGTTTCCTTCCCTACAACTTGAGTCACAGAAGGGTCTTTAAAAGCTATATAAATAAGGCTTCCTGCCATCACTATTAAAGTTATTAATACAACAGAAATTGAGATTATTTTTCTATGTTTTTCACTCAAACGGGACATTTTCACTCCTAAAAATTTTATTAAAATAGCCAGCACTCAACATAGAGCACTGGCAATGATTAGTTTCTTTTAAAAACCGAATGATGCTTTATCAGCTGCATCACGCTCTTCTACAGTATTAGCATAAGCAACAAGTTGTTGGTTTACACTCACAAGGAGTTCTTCCATTTGTTTTACGTTTGCTCTCAATTGTTCAAACTGTTCAAGATATGCGTTAAATGCTTGACCTTGCCATGTTGATGCAATTGTATCATTAGTGCTTGACACTTTTTGAATCTCTGCTTCAATGCTGCTTGCAGCTGAGGTATAAACGTTCGCTTGTGAACGTAGTTCTTCTGGGGTAAGTGAAATAGCTCCTGCCATATCTTTTCTCCTTTGTTTTTTAAAGACTAATACACTTAAACAGTATATTTGTACTTATGTTATACTAAAACACCCTTTACGTCAATTACAAATATATGTGTTATGTTACATTTCTACAACAATAATCCTGATTTTCTATACTTCTATTTATTTTCTCTAATGCCATAGCCCTTGTTTTTAAAGCTTTTTATGCTATTGCGCGGACGTAACAAAACTGTAAAATAACATCTGTTTTATTTTATCGTGTTTACCACACTAATTTTCTTAATGACTAACGATATTAAATCCCACTTATAAATCAATATTATTTATAAGCACTTACAAAAAAGACATTCTGTACACCTTTTGATTAGATTCCCTTTACTTTTCATCCGTATTATTTCCGAATTTTCTCTACCTTTTATCCTATTTTCTTTCTTAAAATAACATCATTTTCTCACCCTATCTTCAAATTAGTCGGCAAATTTTTTAAATAGGTAAGACGAAAGAGCACCCAAAAACCGGTATGAAAAAATTTGAGAGACAGAGGGCTAGTAATATCACCAAGTCCTTTTCTTGAAAAAAACATCTGCTCCTCAGCAGATGCCTTCATTTACCGATAGTAATCATAAGCTAACCGAGGACTTCCGTCTGCAACATAAATGATGCCACACTCAGTAAAGCCATAAGACAAGATAGCTGCTTGCATGGGCTTATTATCTGCATGAGTATCGATCCGTAGATGGGGAATCTCCTGATAGCAAAAATCAAAAACCTGACGTGCCAGACCTTTGACTTGGCCGTTTGAAGCGATACGATGGATCGTTCCATAAGGCTCTGTCGAACGCCAGGCTCCCTTTTCAATGACTTGATAAGTTGGATCCTCTCCTATGATAAAAGCGAAAGTCCCTACTATCTTTCCATCCTCCTCTACAACGAAGGACTGATGAGAGCTTATGTCTGCCTCTATCAATAGTTTGCTGGGATAATCCTCTCCCCACTGAGTCGGATTTCCTTGCTCTCTCATAAACTTACGAGCTAGAGCATAGATCTCCATGATGACTTTTAGATCTTCTTCTTTGGATAGGCGTATCTTCATCTTTTCCTCCCTTACCGAATGATGGCTAGTTTCTTGAGCCTTTCCAATCATTACATTATAAGAAAGGAGACTGAAACATTCTTGTCCCAGTCCCCATCTTGAAAGAATACTATTTAAATTCTTCTGGTTCACCAGTATATTGGGCCCATTCCTGGCTAAAGAAACGGTCATTGAGCTTGTAAGCCGGCGCAGGCTGTGGATTTGCCACAAATGGATCCACGACCTTATCAAAAGCAAGCCAACCTAGCCAGCCCATATGGATGGTGTCCTGCATAAAGTAAGACTTGTCGCCATCCTTCGAAAAATCAGCAATGTTATTAAAACCTTGTTCGGTCAGCTGATATTTGATTTTCTCAACAGCCTGCTGATACTTTTCTTGACTCAGCCCCGTATATTCCATCCATTTGGCATTAACTGGAGGAATAACAAAGAGAACATTAGTCTTCGATTTAGCAAACTGATCCAGAGCCAATTGCAAATCATTGTATTCAGGAGATTGCACATAGGATAGATTCCGCTGAGAACCCTTGAGACGTTTCAAGGCTCTTTTTAGACGATTCTTATAGAATTTATTTTCAATTCCAAGGTCATTGCTACTAGTGTTTTTCTTAGCTTCTTCTGTTCCGACCTCTTCCAAGGCATCATAAGAAAATTGGTCAGGCAGATTCTTCAGCTTAGACAGCACAAATTTTTCATAATTGTCATTATTAGCTGCGACAAAATTGCTGAAAAAGGCATCTTCTCGCCGATTGATCCGTGCCATAAAACGGATAAAAGAACGATCAAAGCTCGTCAATTTTTGCCGATTGGCCAATTTTTGAACATTATCTTTCATAGCAATGTTAGGATATAGTTGCAAGAGACGCTGTGCCGCGTATTGGGCAGCACGATCCCCGCTCTGCTGTCTCAAAAAGCTGGTCAGCTGATCACTATTAAAGTATTGCTGGAAAGCCGAAGCATCATATCCCTTCTTGGTAAACCACTGGGGGGATACCACATAGACAGCTGTTTTATTTTCCAGTTGCGGCAGGATCTGCTGCATACCAAAATACTGATTGAGAGAAGCTGCGCCACGCTGACCTAGGAAATAAGGTCGATAAGAACGGTCATATTTTTCTGCTAAAATAGCCGGGTGCAAGCTATCAAAGCGTAGCCATTCACTCGAACCAAAGAAAGGGACAAAACGATGTTCCTCATCTGTCAAAGCCTTACTCTTTTGGGTTCGATTTTTGAAATTTTCTGCCGTTAAAGTGACAGCTGAACGCTTTTCACTCTCATAATTATGATTGTAGTTTATCGGATAGAAAAATAGCAAGGCAACTACCAACAGTAGCGCACAAAAAACTGGCCCCAAAATCAGCCATAATCGTTTAAGCATTACGAAGCTCCGTTACACCCTCAACGATTTTATTAGCTGTATTCCAGTCATCGCGACCAAATTCAGAGACCGGCACACGAATATCAAAACGATTTTCTAATTCTACAATCAATTCAACTGTTCCCATGCTGTCTAGGACACCTGCATCGAACAAATCTTCATCCATCATGTCAGAGACATCTTCCATAAATAATTCATCGATAATTTCGATTACTTCTGCTTTTACATCCATTGTATTTTCCTCATTTATTTTTATTTTTTAAACCAAAGATCATTCAAAAATCCTGAGAAGATTAAGAATGACAGCATAACAACATGGAAGGTAATAACCATACCCAGAGCTTGAGTCCATTTGTTATCCGGTAAAGGTGCTAAGCCCTTGGCCTTTCGTTCCTTATTGATGGTCTTTTTCTTGCGAATCCAAGCATCATTAATAATCAGACCAAAGCCATGGAAAACTCCATAAGCCACATAATACCAGGTTACACCATGCCAAAAGCCCATGATGATCATGTTGATCAAATAAGCCACTCCCGAGGTAACGTTTCGGTTTTTAAAGACCTTGTTGCGCATCAGGACCATGACTATTCGCATAAAGACGAAGTCACGGAACCAGAAGGACAGACTCATATGCCAGCGATTCCAAAATTCCTTTAGATCCCGAGAGAGAAATGGTTTGTCAAAGTTAATCGGACTTCTAATTCCCATTAGATAGGAAATGGCCACCGCAAACATAGAATAGCCTGCAAAGTCGAAAAAGAGATCCAAACCAAAGACATACATAACGCCCAGTGTTCCTAGATTAAAGAAACCACCAGTGTAAAGTGCATAGGTCTTGACATGCCCCAAAAGCAAATGGCCAAAGATATGAGCTAGGACAAACTTATACAAGAAACCTAGCATGATATAGTGCACGGCTTTCTCCAGCATATTAAGAAGTTCTTCTCGGTCAGGAATCTGAACATAATCTTCATTAAACCGTTTGAAGCGATCAATCGGCCCACTAGAGAAGGTGGGCATAAAGAGCATGAAGCGCAAAAACTCCCAAAGACTAAAGTCTGTCAGAGCCCCATCTCGTAGCTCCATCATCATACCAACAGATCGGAAGGTCAGATAGGAAATCCCCAGAAAACCTAGCAAGGACTGATGGTGATCTTGAATAGCTGGTGTAACTTTCACAATCGTTAAGGGCAAAATTGCCAAGAAAATGTGCAGATAGAATACCCACTTATTATCCCATCTTTTCCGATAAAACTTGTAAAGAAAGAGCCAGAAGGTCTGCCAAACTACGTAAAAGATAAAGGCAAGAAACTGAGTCAGGTCGGGTCCTACCAACATAAAGATGATGAAGGCTAGGCTTACCAAGACTTCATAAAGCGGAAATCTTTTTTTAAAGAAGAGCCCGATGAAGATAGGTAGAACTGCTAAGATAATATATACAAAATATTGGGGATCGCCATAAGGTTCCAGGTGAGGAAGTTGTTTTAAAATTTCCATCATCGGTTATTGACCTCGCTGATTAAGCCCTTGATATCGATCTTACCATTAGGTGTCAGAGGTAAAGATTCACGATAAAGGAATTTAGATGGCATCATATAAGACATCATGATATCTTCCAAGTCTTCCTTAATAGCTTTTGTAATATCAATCTCACGCTCAAACTGTTCTGCCACCCCATCTTTTAAGATAACATAGGCCAAAAGATTTTGTACCTTGTGGTCCTTGTTATAGCGAGGCACAGCCACTGCTGAATCAATGTATTTTGATTTATTAAGATTTTGTGAAACATCCTCCAGCTCGATGCGGTAGCCATTAAACTTAATTTGGAAATCCATCCGTCCGCCGTAAAGCAAGAGTCCTTCATCAGTCATGGAACCCACATCTCCAGTATGATAAGCAGGCAAGCCCTCAAATTTAAAGAATGCTTCTGCTGTTTTCTCTGGATTGTTCATATAGCCCTTGGACACAGCTGGACCAGATACGATGATTTCTCCCTGCTCACCATTTGGAAGTTTCTTACCACTTTCATCAATGATAAAGGTTGGAGAATCTTCTTTTGTATAGCCGATTGGTAGACGTTTCATAGTTGCTAGCATCTCATCTGTAATTGCCACTGCCGATAAAGCTACTGTAGCTTCCGTCGGTCCATAGGCATTAATGATACGAGCATTCGGGAAACGGTCGCGCAATTTTTGAGCTGTCTTGACCGTCAACTCTTCTCCATCAAAATAGAAATGAGTCAGCCCTGGCATCTTTTGGCTATTGAAATCATCTGAAAGCATGGCCATATCAGCAAAAGATGGTGTTGAGGTCCAGATAGCAATTGGCAAGCTCAAAATAGTTTCAAAGAGTTGCTTAAAGTCTTGCGTAATAGCACTTGGAAGGGCGAACAGCGTTCCTCCCAAAGCCAGAGTCGGCGCCCAGTACATCACAGACAAGTCAAAAGAGTACGGAGGCTGCGCCAACATTTGCGGTTGCGCAGGCGTTGCGAACTCTTTATCCGTAATCATCCAGTTGGTAAAGCTCAGCAAATTGTCATGGGAAATTTGAACCCCTTTGGGTTTTCCTGTTGTTCCAGAGGTAAAGATGATGTAGTAATTATCATCTCCCTTGACAGAATGAGTGATTTCATAAGCTGTCTTTTGAGCAAAGCTTTCCTGTAATTCTGTTAAACTCAGGCTTGGAACAGTTACTTCCATAGGAAAGTCTGCAATTGCAATGATCAAGCTTGGCTCAGCGACTTCTACAATCGCTGCCACGCGCTCCAAAGCTGAATGACTATCAATCGGAATATAAGCATGACCTGACTTGGTCAAGGCTACAAAGGTCGCAAGCATCTCATACTCTTGGCCACCATAGACCACGACAGGAGATTTAGCAGCTAGACCTAGACTGTCAATCTTAGCTGCTAGCGAATCTGAATCAGCCTTCAAGTCAGCGTACGTATGAACCTCTCCCAAGACATTGTATACAGGGAAGTCTGGTTGTGTCTGAGCATAGTGCTCAATTGTTTCGATCATATCGTTAATGGTCATATTCGTCACGAAAGGATACCTCTTTTAATCTTAAAATTCATTGTAAATAAAGCCACCTTGTCCTTGACCCAGGTAACTAAAGAAATAGAGAAGTGCTAAAAAGATAACAAAATAAAGCAGGGTTCTCCACAAAAAAGTGTAAATTGTTTGATGTTTTTTCATTCTTCATTCCAAATCATTCAATAAATATACTCTATTTTACCATTTTATTCACTCAGTTTTCAATCCCAAATCTATTTTGTTTCTAAGTGAAAAAAATTATATATAAAATTTTTATATATTTTCTTGACAAGTCATTTTATTGTGTATATAATTTATATATAAAATAATTATATATAAATATTTTTTATATTGATAAAGGAGGAAAAAATGTGTATTACTTCCCAACCTCATCAGCCCTAATCGAGTTTCTCATTTTGGCCCTCGTAGAAAAAGAAGATTCCTATGGTTATGAAATCAGTCAGACCATTAAACTGTTAGCCAATATCAAAGAGTCCACTCTTTACCCAATTCTGAAAAAATTAGAAAAGAATAGCTACCTAACCACCTACTCACAAGAGTTTCAAGGTCGTAAAAGAAAATATTATTCTCTCACAGGTGCGGGGCTCAACCAGCTCAACCAGCTCAAAGAAGAATGGAATCAGTATATTAGTACAATCAACAATATTATAGAAGGGAACATCCATCATGACAAGAACTGAATATCTCGCTCAGTTAGATAAATATCTGAAGAAACTCCCCAGACACGATTACCAAGAAGCTATGGACTACTTTGTTGAGTATTTTGATGAAGCAGGTCCTGAAAATGAATCCCAAGTCATAGCCGAACTCGGCAGTCCTCGTGAAGCTGCACATGAAATCATGGTCAACCTCTTAGATAAGATCATAGAAGAAGACGAGCCAAAGAATACTAAGAATGTTATTCAAATTGCTATCCTATCTATTCTAGCAGCACCTCTAGCTATTCCGCTAGCTCTGGTTGTCGCTATTTTAGTCTTCGTCTTCTTCTTCTTGATCGGAGTCTTTGCTTTTGTCCTAGCTATCGGCTCATTCGCCTTTTTTGTCTTTGGTATCAGCTCGATCTGGGACAGCCTTACCATCTCACTAGGAGTTTCGATCCCTAGCTTCCTACTTACTATTGGAATCAGCCTTCTAGGTTTTGGACTATCCGCTTTCTGCGCTTTAGGTGTTTCACCACTCATACAATTCACCAAAAACAACTTTATCAAGCTAGCGAAACGACTTTCAAAGAAAGGAGCACGCCATGCCTAACTGGAGAAAAACAGTACTAACTGTCGGAATCTCAACTTGCCTACTAGGAGGGGCTTTGATTGCTACAGGAACTGCAACCGGTGGAATAAACCACTTATTGCAAGCCAATCATACCAAATACAGTAAAAAGAGCGAGGACTTCTCCGATATTTCTGCCCTGGATATTAATCTCGGAAATCGAAACCTAGTCATTGAAGAATCAGAAGATGATAAAACACATTTGACCTATTATCAAGGAAAGGAAGCTTCTGAGCGGATTGTTACCTCAGCTAATCAAGGAACCCTAAAGATTCAGCAACCAAGGCCCCTGATAACTTTCGGCTGGAGCAGTGGCATCCGTTCTATCTTGAACTTTTTTGACAACGAAGGAGGGCGTTCAACGGTTACCCTCAGCCTACCTAAAGGAACAAAACTTTCAACCCTTAAAGGTAACAGCAGCCTAGGTGATGTTTCCCTATCTGGCTTGACCGTTCAAAAATTAGACCTCAGTCTTTCAGCGGGTAGTCTAACCGTCAAAAACAGTACGATTTCCACGGGAGACTTATCGAATTCTCTTGGAGATGTCTCTTTATCTGATCTGACCATCCAAAAATTGGATCTTAAGCTCTCATCAGGCAGTGTGACTATCGATAACACTACTGTTGAAAAAGGGTATTTAGCAAATTCTCTAGGGGATATCAACCTAAATAAAAGTAAGCTATCAGATAGCACAATTAAGCTTTCATCAGGTAGCATTAACTCTCAGCAACTCACTCTGTCAGGCGATATCAATATTGACAATAGCTTAGGTGACATTGAGCTAAACTTAGTCAAAGAAAGCCTTGAAACTCTTTCATTTGATATAGAAACAAGCATGGGTAGCATAACTGTCCCCCACAATTTTCAATCTATCACAGGTGAAAATGACGAGGTTGGTTCTAAACTGAAACGCCAACTGGATAAGAGTAGCGAAAAAGTTTTTGTGAGAGATAGCGCCGGAAGTATCGAGCTGTCTGTTGCTGAGTAAAATTATTTTAACACTTCCACCAAAAACTGCATCCGTCTGTGGATGGATATGAATACATAAAAAATAGGCAGAGATAGATATCCCAGCCTATTTTTTATTTAGCAATTGCATGATAAGTAGTTGTGCTGGTAAACTCCTGACCAGCCCTTTCTGATGACTATGTATAACATCCGTTTTTAATTTAACCAGACTAACAACATACAAAGCTATCCGTTCTTATTCCTGTCGAATCTATTTTCCCAGAATTCGCTCCTTTTTGAAAACTAAATATCACCACTATAGTTGCAAGATGCCATTTGGTTTGCTTTTTCATAACAAGCCCTTATCTAAATCATCTTTTTTTAGTAATGATAAAATAAAATTCTTATAAAAGCCTAGGGTGGCAACGAACAAAAATATGATATCAAATAGAATAATTGCAACAGATAACCACGGTGATAATGGAATTTTATGTCCTGCTGTATCAGTAATCCTCTCCAAATGAAAATTTCTAAGAACCAAATAAAGATAATAACTGTTCAATAAACTTGCCACATAACCAATCAAAACCAGGGATTTCAAGTTTGTAAATATCCATATACCTAATAAAGGAAGGGCTATTATCAACAAGGGAATACCCCAGAAAATAAATGTCAAAAAAAGAAATGTTGGACCATTCCATATCCAAAGACAAACAAGAAGACATAGATAAGAAAACGTAAAAATGAACCTTAATATTTTATTACTTATTTCAACCATTATGCCCTCCAAAAATTTTATCACTCCGAATGCCATTGCGAAATGTCTTACTCAATGCTATTGTCCCTATTTTAGCATATTTATCATGAAAAAAAGCGTCAAATTCTTTTGACGCTCCTTACATTGTATACAAATCAAATCTATATTTATATTTAAAATTCTTCCTACCTGTATTCAGTTATCTATTTAAAGATCTTTTGATTTTATTTAGCAATTGCATGATAAGTGGTTGTGCTAGTAAACTCCTGACCAGCCCTAACAATGACCTGGTCTTTCTGGTGGCTATGTATAGCATCAGGAAGAGACTGCATTTCAAGCGCTACTCCATTGTGCTGTTTCATTGTCTGACCAGCAAAACGAATTTCTTCATCAACACAATTTGCGGTATAAACTACCAAACATGGTGCTTCTGTCTTAAAGGTCAAGAAACGCCCAGATTCCTGATGATAGAGGAAGCCTGCCGTTTCATGTCCTGGTTTTAGTGCAAAAGGATGATCTAGGCCTGACACCAATCGAACCTGCTCATCCTTTTCAGCAAAGAGGTCCTTCAGGAGTATCGCTTGCTGCAGGTGCTTTACAAAATCACTTATTTCTGTCTCTTTAGCTGGTACTCCATCCTCTGCAATTGGATAAAATCCCAGGCTATCTACCTGAAAGACATGGTCATCAATGCTCTGAGCAAAATCAGCTGAAAGATTAAAATAGCTATGGTTGGTTGGATTGATAAGGGTATCTCGGTCAGTTTGTACCTGATAAGAAATTTCCAGCTCTCCTTTTTCAGAAAGTGTATAAGAAATCCAAACCTTGAGATGACCTGGGAAACCTCCAGTCCCGTCTGCTCTTTCTGTAAAAAGAACTAGGCCTTCATCAGTAACTTCTTCCACTTGAAAGACAGTACTGTCCCAACCAGTCGATCCACTGTGATTGCAGTTTTGACCATTGTTGGCTTCCAGGTGATAGGTTTCTCCACCTAATTCAAAACTTGCCCCGGCAATACGACCAGCTACAGGTCCAATACTGGCTCCATGTTTAGGGCTATTGCCAATATAATCTTCAAATTGATCAAATCCTAAAATAACATTAGCAAACTGGCCTTTTTTATCTGGTGTTTGGTATTCCAGGATCGTCGCTCCATAGTTCATAACACTGAGACGATAGCCCAGATCGTTTTCAAAGGTGAAGCGAAAAATGTTTTGCCCTTGAAACTCTCCAAATATAGTTTTTTGATACGATTTCATAATAACTCCTTGTGATGAAAATGTAAAAGAGGGAAGTCAGAATCTTTTTTAGAAATTCCTATCCCATACTTCTTTTACTATAACACAGTACCCATCCTAAAAACACCTACTTATTAAAGAGTTTCCTCTACTTTATCAAACCAGCTGTGGGCACTTTTTGAAAGAATCTTGTTCGCTTAAATCCTATTGAGTAGAGCCAAGCACTGCTACTAAGCCTCTTTTTTCCTATTTAGCAAAGGGATGGATAACAACTCCCTGCACAACACGGTTAACTGTACCAGTTGGCGAAGGTGTATCTGGTCGATTTTTAACTTTCAAAGAAGTAAGCAAAGCAAAAAGCTGGCCATAAATGATATAAGGGAAGGTCCGATAGACATCATCCAATAACTTACTTGGCATTTCTACTTCTTCTACTTGTGCCAATCCTTCTGCCTTGTCTGTCAGCAAAATGACCTTGCGGGCAATCTCATCCCCAGCAACTTCTCTGACTAAATCTAGATCGTATTGCTTGGTATATGGATCTGTTGATCCAAAAACCAGAACAATCGTCTGCTCATTGACCAAGGATTTTGGTCCATGTCGGAAGCCGACTGGACTTTCATACATTGTAGCCACTTGGCCGGCCGTTAATTCTAGAATCTTCAATTGAGCCTCATGGGCTAGACCAAAGAAGGGACCTGCTCCAAGATAGATTATACGATTAAAGTCTAGGTTTACCAAATTTTGAATCTCATCTACTCGGTCTAAAGTTTGCTGGCTTAAGGCAATCAAAGACGCAACCTTTTCCTCTTTTACTGCAAGTTCGGATTTATCAAAGACCAGTAATGCCGTTAGCATCATAGAAGTGAAGCTTGATGTCATAGCAAAACCAGCATCGTTGGATGGAGATGGTTGGAGCAAGAGCAGGTTTCTCTCGTCCCCATGAGCCTGCTGGGCTAATTTCCCTTCTGCTGCACAGGTAATTGTTACCTGATAAAGCTCATCTACCAACTGTTTAGCTAAATCGACTGTTGCTACACTCTCAGGAGAATTACCACTACGGGCAAAGGAAACCAAGACTGTCGGAACATCCTTACGCAAATGAGTCAAAGGATTGGCTACAATATCCGTTGTCGCAATCGAGTTAAAATTCCATTTTCGCTCATCGTAAATACTTCTGAGATAGGGAATCAAAGTATCCCCCACATAGGCTGAAGTACCCGCCCCGGTAAAGATAACCTTTACATAGTCGTATTTACCATCAATCGAGTCTATGAAAGCCTCAATTTCAGTTTGGTGAGCTCTATAAGCATCAAAGGCCGCCTGCCAAACTTGTGGTTGTTGGTGGATTTCGCGCGTGGTGATTTCAGCTCCTAAGTCTACCAATTGCTCTCTTGAATAATTAAGCATTTTCTTTTTTGTTTCCTTTCTATTTTATTCGAATGTTTTCAAACATTTATTTTGAAAAAAGAGGAGAGGAAAAGCTCCCTCTCCCCTCATTTGTAGTCTATAAAAATCTAAATAGTGACTGGTGTCTAAAAGGCTTTTTTACGACACCCGCCTACTCGTCTTCATCATCAGTAGCAAGTCCTGCCAAGAGGTCGTTGACTTTAACAATGCTTTCGGCCGCCTTTTCTTGATAGTTGCTGTCGGCGCCGATCAAGGAAGAATTGATAAACTCAATGACCATTGGTAAATTCATACCAGCATAGAGTTCAATTTCTTGACCTTCCATAATCAAGCGACTAACAACATTACATGGTGTGCCTCCCAAGAGATCTGCAAATACCAGATAGTCATCAAAATCTTTGATAGTATCTAAAAATTTTGCCAAAAAATCATCTGGCCCTTCTTCTGGAAGCAAGGCAACACTATGGATGGACTCTTGTGGGCCCATGATCATCTCTGTACTGTGTTTTAACTCTTCACAGAAACGACCGTGACTAATTAATACTAATTGCTTACTCATAAATTACTCCATTATGCCATTCCAAAGAAGAAGTGGCCGAATGCTGAGAAGGCAATTGCTGCAAGAATGATAAGCAAGATAGCTTTTGTAGAGTTCATACCCTTACGTCCAAGCAACCAGTAGATTACACCTGTGATGATAGCTGGTACCAAACGTGGGAAGATCAAATTAAGCATGTCTTGAATATCGATGGCTTTGTCCCCGATGTGTGGCATCCAGGATACATCCACATTAATCATAGACGCGATCAAGGCACCGACCATGAAGATACCAAGAACAGAAGCTGCTTCGATCAAAGCTGTCAAGGTACTTTGCATGTTGTTGATTAAGTTAGTACCTTCTTTATAGGCAAATTCCAATTGTTTCCAACGGAAGATATCATAGGCTATTGCTACCGCGATCCAAAGGAAAATACCCCATGGTTGCCCTTGTGACGCGATCGTCGCTGCAATAGATCCCATAATGGCTGGAACCAAAGATCCAAAGATAGAGTCGCCGAGAGGGGCAAATGGTCCCATGAGACCTGTCTTGATCCCGTTAACCGCATCTTTCGATTTCACACCATCTTTTTCTTCCAAGGCCAAATCAAAACCAGTGATAATAGTGTGGAAGAATGGTGAAGTATTGAAGAATTGCGTATGCAATTTCATCATTTCTTTCAATTCAGGTGTGCCGTCTCCATACATTTTCCGCAATTGTGGAAGAAGCATGTAAAGGTAACCAGAAGCCTGCATCCGTTCGTAGTTCCAACCCAATTGGAAGGTGAAGAGGCTACGTTTGTTGATTTGTTTGAAATCCTCTTTAGTGAGTTTGTAGTTCTTAGAATTCGTCATCTTCAATTTCCCCGCTTTCTACATTGCTTGCTGGAGCAGCTACAACTGTACGTTGGCTGTTTTTAAAGTGTTGCACTGCAAGGAAGATACCAATGATGGCAACCCCGATCATAGATACAGATTTGAAGTTGTTTGTGAAAGCAACCATTTGTTCTTTTGGAAGTTTTGCAAATGCATCTGTTCCAAGCATTGCTGAAACGGCATTACCAACACTTTGGACATTTCCGTAAAGTACTGTTAACATTGCTGTTAAGCCAAAACCAAGAGCAAGATAGTGAAGGTGACGTTTCACAGGTAAGTAGTGAAGCAAGATCGCAAATCCAAGGCCTGGAAGCATACGTCCTGCAAGTGTCAAACCATTCGCAATCCATTTATATTGTTCAACAAAGTCTACAATAGATTGAACATAAGCCCCACCGTAAGTAAGAGCTAAGAAGACTGGAAGGGCACGAGAGAGAGCCCAAGGCACTGCACCGAGAAGGTAATTGCGTTCAATTCCTTTGTAATCAAAGCGTTCAATCGCAGCATCTACACGGTGAGCGAAGTAAGTTGTAGTCATACGACCAAGAATATCGAAGTAAGTCAAGAGACCTGCTACTGGAACGGCAATCGTTGCAATCGCAATTTCTGGTTTGATCCCTTGAGCTACAGAGAATGCAGTTGCAAGAACGGCACCAGAAGTCGCGTCGATACGAGAAGCTCCACCGAAAGTACCAACACCGAGTACTGTCAATTGAAGAGCCGCTCCGATATAGAGACCTGTCCCTAAATCTCCCATGACAAGTCCTGTAATGAAACCAGCAAAGACTGGTGAGCCTGCTGATGAAACGATCGTCAACTCATCGCAGATTTGATAAGCTGAGTACAGAGTGAGTAGTAAAATTTGCCACCATTGTATCATGACAAAGACCTCCTAAAAATTTTTCCTTATTTTAACAAATTCATAAAATCCGCAACCGGATCATTTGGAACCATCTGAGCTGTCAGCTTCACGCCTTTTTCATGCAGTTTGTGGAAAGCTTCCACATCCGCATCAACCACATTGATGGAGCGAGTGATTGGACGAGTTTCGTCTGACTGAGACATATTTCCGACATTAAGTGTTTCTAGTGGCACACCAGCCTCTACCAAACGAAGGAAACGGTCTGGTTTACGAGCAACGATAAAGAGTCGTTGTGAGTCATATTTTCCAGCCAAGATATTTTCTGCTGCTTTAGCGATTGGCAGAATGCTGAGCTTCACTCCTGGCGGTGTTGCCAACTTGAGCCCGCTCTTTTCAATATCATTTTGTGCCACTTCGTCATCAATTACCATGATGCGTGTCACATTAAGCTTAGTAGTCCAAAGATTGGCTACTTGTCCATGAATCAGACGTCCGTCGATTCGATTCCCTACGATTGTCATAAATTTTCCCCCTTTATATTTTTAAATGTAGGTTGATTAACAAGATGAATAGAATCTTTAAATTCCCCTTCCGTCTCAAAAATAATGATACGGTTTGCTCCTTCCTGTAGAAGGCCATGAGGAATATAAAGAGATAAGGTTGGCCCGACATTCCAGAAACGCCCAATATTGACTCCATTGACAAAAGCGACGCCTTTCCCAAAGTCTGTCAAATCAAGATAGGTATCTTTAAGCGCTTTCATTTCTAGGTTAAAATCAAAGGCATAGAAAGCTGGATGCCCCGGGTACCATTCTTTTGAAAAGTCAATCTTTTCAGGTTGATCTAGAGTAAGGCAGTAATGCTGCCAATCTAGCATGAAGTGTAAGTCCTTGCAGACCCCTGTTCGGATTCCTTTTCTCTGAGTATCTGCCAAGAGTTTATGGCCATAGTTGACTCGACCCATATTTTCTACGAGGATGTCAATACTATGCTTTGTTTTGGCCTGTCTATCGACAAAGATATCTGCACCAATTTCAGTTTGATATTGGGTAGCAATATGTTCTTGGTCTACAAAAAGTTGCATCCGATCGCGACCGTCAATAATACGAATCTTTTCTTGATCTGCATCCCAGCTAGCCTCTGTATGATAGAGTAGATAGCCGTAGTTCTGACCTAACTCCTCCATCTTTTTAGGATAGAGACTTTGAACAGGCTCCGCCAAATCCGCCAAAGTTTCAAACAAACTAACCTTGTCGCTCAAAGGAATATTTTTTTGTTCAAAGTTGCCTTTCACCAGAGGTTCCATTTGTGGGTATTCTGGGTAATAAGTCTTTAACATCTTTTGAACTGCAAAGTACTTAGGTGTTGGATTTCCGGCTTCATTTAGCAAGGCATCGTAGTCATAGGAAGTGACTTGCGGGAGATCAATTGTTCCACGCGCTGAACAACCATTCATGAAACCAAAGTTGGTTCCCCCATGAAACATATAAAGATTGATCGAACCTTGCTTGAGAACCTCATGGACAGCTTCTGCCAACTCTTCAGGATCCCTTGTAATAATAGGTTCCTTCCAACGATTAAACCAGCCGTCCCAAAATTCCATACACATGAGTGGCCACTTCTTGTCGTGCTCTTGGAAAAATTCTTTCATCGAAGCAAAATTTTCATCTGCTCGAGAGCCAAAGTTTCCAGTAACCAACAAATCCTCATCAATCAGTGTTCCTGCCTCTAAAGTTGCTCGCCATGGTCCATCTGAGGTAAAGAGTGGACAGGTTACGCCTCGCTCTATCATTAGGTCTCTGACAGCTCTGAGATAAGCTTTATCCTCACCATAGGAACCATACTCATTTTCAACCTGCATCATGAGAATATTGCCACCCTGATCCAATAATCTAGGTGTTAAGCGAGGAAGCAGTTCATCGTAGTAAGCTGCTACAGCCTCAATAAACCTGGGATCAGATGAACGAATCCTCATGTCTTCTGTCAAAAGCCAAGCTGGTAAGCCACCAAACTCCCACTCCGCACAGATGAAAGGCGACGGTCGAACAATAGCGTAAAGTCCTAAGTCTTGAGCTATCTGCAAGAACCTTTCTAAATCCAATTGTCCTTGAAAATTGAATCGCCCCTTCTCGGGCTCATGTACATTCCAAGGGACATAAGTCTCAACCGTATTAAATCCTAAAGCTTTTAAGTTGTAAAGCGAATGATGCCAGTCATCTGGATGCACTCGAAAGTAGTGGATTGCACCCGATAAAATCTTAAATGGCTTCTGATCTAGTAGAAAATTATCAGACACTTCAAATCTTTCCAAACGCCCACCCTCTTTCAAAGAAAACTCTTTCATTAATTAATATAATAATATTTTGAAAAAAAGTCAATAGTTTTGAACTATTTTTTAGAAAATATGGTAAAATTCTAGTAAGAGGGAGTAGAAGTGAGGTGAAAAAATAATGGCAATCCCTAAATACCAATACATAAAAGATGAACTAAAACAAAAAATCATTTCTGGTCAATTTGAAAATGGTGATAAGTTTTACACTGAGGCTGAATTGATACAGATGTATGATGTTAGTTCTATCACTGTCGTCAGAGCACTAAACGATCTTGCCAACGACGGATATATTATCCGCCAGCAAGGAAAAGGCACCTTCGTATCTAGAGCCCGTAAGCATAAACTAGTCGAATTTTCTGATGTAGAGGTTTTTCCATCCCAAAGTGACCATGTCACTGTCTTATCCATTGAGCGTGGAAACGATGGAGCCATTCTAGACAAACTCGGTCTAAAGAGCAACCAATTCTATTATAGGATTGAACGGGTCAGAGAAACAAATGGTGTGACCTATATCTATCAGCAATCCTATATCCCAGAACAATATGTAAATGCGAACTATCCAAACTTAGAGTACTATAGTTCTATTTATGGTCGCTTCAAAGCAGATTATCATATTCATATGAACGATGAACCCTTTGAAGAAATCAACGAAATTGTTTTCCCAACACCTAAGCATGTAGCTGAAAAACTAGGAATCGATCCTCAATTTCCTTCTGTACATCAAGTGAAAACTACTCATCTTGAAAGTACTGGACAAATCCTGGAATATGTTGAGAGTTACAAACGCGGAGACTTTTATAAAATCAAGTTTATTGCCTCTGATAAAAGTCGTTAATAGTAGTAAAAAACGAACTCTATCAAGCACTTACACTCTTTTGTAAAAGCGCTTTCATTGATGTTTATATTATATCGTGTTTTACCTAAAATGAAAAGTTATTTTGTTAGATACCTTTAATTTGTTTGCTAAAATATATAATATGAACACTTATTTAAACAAAAAGCTATCAATTAACTGAATTGATAGCTTTTTTGATTTTTGTTTTATTGAGAGTATGTTGGCTTACTTTAGTCAAACAAACAAATTTCCTGACTAACTAAGCCATTTCTTCCTTTACCCGGAGTCTTTGAAAGGAAAAATATATAGAAAATGGACAGGTTGCTTATCAATGTCTAAAATGTCTCACACCTGTGAAGACCATGGTCAAGCCATATTTGTCCGCAGCTTCGATGGATTATGTTTACAAATTAATTTTTTAATATAGAAAGGTTTCTTAAATCTAAGTTGAAATAGAAATTAATTAAAGCAAGTCCAATATTTCTTTAATAAATTCAAGCTCATCAATTTCTAAAGCAATAGATAGGTTACGAATATTTTCTAACGATGGAATATTTTTACCATTTTCGTAGTTACATAGCGTTTTTTCACTAATCCAATCATTGCAATCAAAAAATTTTTGGCTACGATCATCTATAAATCCCTGTCTAGATTTTGGTAAGTCTGTTAAGCTCGCTCTGTGTTTTCTTATTAAATTTCCTATTTCTCTGTGTTGTGTTTCATTTTTTCTCAAAGTCATATTTTTATTATAACATAAAAAGAACCTAGGTTCCTTTATTCTTTTTTTAAAAAAGATATAATACTAGTATAGCAATTGAAAAATCAACTTGCTGAATAAATTTTTAGGAGGCTTACTATGAGCTCAACATTTAATTTTAAGGCTAGCGCCGTTCGAACTATCGAATCCCCCTCACAAAAAGGTGTCACTACCTATTTTGTATATCTCAACTTTAGAGATCTCCCTTCCAATTTACCGATGGAAGTCAATCCGAGACAACCTAAAATGACTACAGCAGTTGCCAAATCGTTAATTAATGCTGTCAAATCGCCTGACACTGATTTCGATATCAATAATCGGGGAATAGTAATTGTTGCTAAACAATTCAAATTCACACCCAATCAAAATTTGGTATCTTTAGATTTAGGAGATGACCCTCAAAATTACGGAATCCTGGATGGTGGTCATACATACAAAGCGATTATAGATAATAGAGATCAGATTCACTCCGGACTAGATAAGTTTGTCAAACTTGAAATTATTGTCGGTGAACAATTGACAGTTTCTCGTATAGCCGATGCACGAAACACTTCTGCTCAAGTTAGTGATATTGCATTATTTGAACTAGATGATAAGTTTGATCTAATTAAAGAATCGTTGTCGAATGAACAATACGCCTCAGAGATTGCTTATAAAGATAACGAGAATAAAAGAATTCCAATTGCTGAATTAATTCGTTTGATGTTTACTTTCAATATTAAACGTTTTCCAGACGATAGTACTGCACCAGTATCTGCATATTCTGGAAAACAAGCAGTATTCAAAGATTATCAAAAGGAATTCGGAACAGACAATAATATCTATGAAAAATTAGCACCTTTTCTTCCTGATCTAGTTGATCTTTATGAGCTAATTCAAAAGGAACTTCCTAACAAATACCAAGAATATAAAAATTCTGAAGGAAAGAATGCAGCATTCGGAAGAATTCGTGGAGTAGAGGGATCTGGAAGTTATTATACCGACTTCACTGAACAATCTATCAATTACAATATCTCTACTGGTTTTTTGATGCCTATTTTCGGTGCTTTTAGAGCATTACTTAGAGAGTCCGATGGAAAAATTAGTTGGGAATTCGATCCTAAAGATGTATGGAAAATCGCCGGAACAAGACTGGTACAAAATACTTTTGACACAGATACTAACCCTCAACAAGTTGGAAAAAGCAAAACACTATGGCAAGCTAATTATAGAATCGTTGACAGTGTTAGAAAAGATTTGCTATTAGACAAGCTTTTGAATGAAAGAAATTAGGATAAATTTTTATAGAAGAATCTGCACAGTTTGTGTAACTTAAACTATCAAAAAAAGCGCTCAACTTTGACTTGAGTGCTTTTTCTATATTTTAAAAATTTTTATCATTAATACTGGTATACGATAAAATAAATTTAACGAAAAATAAATAAAATCTTAATGTCTAAAATGTCTCACTCCAGTGAAGATCATGGTCAAGCCGTATTTATCCGCAGCTTCGATAGATTCTTGGTCACGGACGGAGCCTCCAGGCTGGATGATGGCCTTAATTCCTGCTTTGGCGATCTCTTCCACGTTATCGGCAAATGGGAAGAAGGCGTCGGAAGCAAGAACAGCACCATCAAGACGGTCTTTGGCTTGTTCAATGGCGATACGAACAGAAGCCACACGGTTAGTCTGACCCGGGCCAACACCAAGTGTCATGTGGTCGTTGGTCACGATGATACCGTTTGATTTGACATACTTGATTGCCTTCCAAGCAAACTCAAGAGCTGTCGCTTCTGTCTCAGTTGGTTGGCGCTTGGTCACCACTTGCCAGTCAGCTGGGCTTTCTTTCACTACGTCTTGGTTTTGCACGAGGAGTCCACCGACCACGCCTGTGTATTCTGCTTCCACTTCACTGGCATCTTGAGCATCAAATGGCAAGGCAAGGATACGCAAGTTTTTCTTTTTGTTGGTCAAAATGGCTAGCGCTTCATCCGTATAGCTCGGTGCGATGATGATTTCAAGGAAGACGCCATGCATCTTCTCAGCTGTCGCAGCATCCACCTCACGGTTAAGGACGACAATCCCACCAAAGATTGAGACAGGATCAGACTCATAAGCATAATCCCAAGCAGTCTCGATGTCATCTGCTTGACCGATACCACATGGATTCATGTGTTTCAAAGCTACAACTGTCGGACGGTCTTTGAAGTCACGGATGATACGGATTGCGGCATCAACGTCGCGGATATTGTTAAATGACAATTCCTTACCGTTGAGCTGTTTTGCTGAAGCAATCGAGTAGTCAGTCGGTAAAGCCTTTTGGTAGAAATCCGCATCTTGTTGAGGGTTTTCCCCGTAGCGCATGGCTTGTTTGAGGTCATAGGTCAAAGTGAGTTTTTCAGGTTTTTCTTCACCCACTTGAGCTGTGAAATACTCTGCAATCAAAGCATCATAAGCCGCTGTATGACGGAAAACCTTGGCTGCTAAACGTTGGCGAGTTTCGTAAGTCGTTTCACCATTGGCTGACAACTCGTCCAAAACCACTGCATAGTCAGCAGGGTCTACCACAACCGTCACGCTGGCATGGTTTTTAGCTGCTGAACGAAGCATAGACGGCCCACCAATATCGATGTTCTCCACCGCATCAGCGTATGTCACATCTGGTTTTATAATGGTTTCCTTGAAAGGATAGAGGTTGACCACTACAAGGTCAATAAGCTCAATATTATTATCTTTAGCCGCCTCTAAATGGCTATCGAGATCACGACGAGCGAGGAGCCCACCGTGGATATTCGGGTGCAGGGTCTTGACACGACCATCCATCATTTCTGGGAAGCCAGTCACGTCGTCAATAGCAATGGTCTCTACCCCAGCACTATCGAGGGCAACCTTTGTTCCACCTGTCGAGATGATCTCCCAACCGAGTTTTTTGAGTTCTTGGGCAAATTCAACAATGCCTGCTTTGTCTGAGACGCTGATTAAGGCGCGTTTAGTCATTTTCTTTCCTTTCCTTGTATCTTTCACATCATTTAAACTAAAGACTGGCGATCATAGTCTGTAATCTGATTCCCAAGTTCTTGCAATAATTTTCTTACCTCAAGCTTACTTGTTTCACTTTCATACACGCTTCGCAGTTCTGCATCCGTCGCACCAATCAGGGTTACAAATTCTACTTTTCCATGCGGAGTATCTAGGGACTTAGCTAGATTATCGCGAGCAGTCAGAAAACCTGTCAACTTTGATTTTTGCTGGGCATCAATTCCTACCGTTTGCTTGGTATAAATGTATTCTTCTGGTAAAACAACTTTACCCGTTTTAAAAATATATCTTGCCACATATTGCAATAAACCGCAGCCATTTTTGATTTCTTCTTCGTCATTATCTGATTTCTTCAACTTAAAAGTCAATTCAATCCCATAACCACTGTATTCTGGATCTGAGCTTTCCTTTGTATATAATTCTGACAAGCCATAGCCAACAAAATGCCAAAATTCTCCCGCATCATAAACACTGATACCATCAAGAGGATCTGGACCACCAAACATATATTTAATAAGTGTTCCATAATGCCGAGGATTGGGCTGATCAGGATAGAGACGATCAAATTCTGCATCAATGGCTTCCCATCCTGGAGCGCTATCATCTGTATTATCAGATTGAATAACAGTCTTGTCTCCATCTTCAATCGGTGTTTCTTCACCGGAAGATTTCTTCTTAAAAAAATCAAATAGACCCATAAGTTCTCCTTTGTAGATGACTTTTAATCCTTGCCACAAAATCATCTATGACTTCCTTCTTATTTTCGTGCAACTCCCAAACTATCCAACACTTCTGGATACAACTTGTACTCTACTTCATGAATGCGTTCTTCAAAGCTTTCAATCGTATCATCAGCCAGCCGTGGCACACGAACTTGTTTGATAATCTTTCCTGTGTCCACACCAGAATCCACCCAGTGAATGGTCACGCCGCTCTCAGTAACTCCAGCATTCCAAGCATCCTCAATACCATGAGCTCCTGGAAATTCTGGCAGGTAGGCTGGATGAATGTTGATGATTCGACCTTCATAAGCCGCCAATAAGGTCGGGCCGACGATTTTCATATAGCCGGCGAGGCAGACCAAGTCAATCTGGTGCTCATCCAAGAGTTCGACAAGAGCTGCTTCGTAGTCTGCCTTGTTCTCAAACTCCTTGAGTTCAAAAGCATAGGACAGAATGCCAAGCTTGTCTGCACGTTCGAGCACATAGGCGTCACGATGGTCTGAAAAGACAAACTCCACTGGAAATTGTTCAGCAATCACCTGAAAATTTGAGCCATTACCTGAGGCAAAAACCGCTATTTTTTTCATTTGATGATGACACTTTCGTTTTCTTTCTT
>ERZ772807.190-NODE-190-length-41172-cov-3.656687_pt1 | contig 41172 bp, 59 predicted proteins | sample MGYA00511472_ERZ772807 | MGnify/ENA primary metagenome ERZ772807 (study PRJEB29015, sample SAMEA2737947) | human oral metagenome | biome: human oral; feature: human-associated habitat; material: dental | place: China | collected 2039 ... | reverse complement strand
GGAATCGAATGGAATGCAATCCAATGGAATGGAATGCAATGCAATGGAATGGAATGGAAAGAAATGGCATGGAACAGAACGGAATGGAATGGAAAGGAATGGAATGGAGAGGAGTGGAGAGGTGTGGATTGGAGTTGAGTGGAGTGGAAAAGAGTTGGTAGACGTGTGGGCAGTATGCGGGTAGGGTGTAGGAATGGGTGACGGCAGGGATGTAGGAAGGAAGTATGTGGGAGGGATTGGATGTGGGTCTGTGTGGCGGCTGGGTCGTGGCGAGGTTGCGTGGTTGGGAGCGTGGGGAATGTGTCGTGTGGTTTTTCTTTTTTGTTTTTGGGTTTTGGGTGGGTTGAGTTATAGTTGGAGTGATTCTTCTCTCAGGTGTGTGGTTTGTGTTTGCGTGCTCGTGGTGGTAGACTGGTTTTGTCTGTCTTTCTTTTTTGGTGTGACACTCGTCTCTCTTTTTGATGGTGTGTCTTGTGTGTAAGGTCTGGATCTGGTACTTGACGACCTACTCTTCTGCTGTCTTGCACCTGACTCTGTGTGAGCATTGTCTCTCTTCTTTCTTTTTTTGATCATCTCTTCTTCTTGTGTGGTAGAGGAAGAGGAGACCGGGGGAGTGTTTAGGTTCAGGAGTAAAAGCGCAAGGAGGTTGTGGTACTCAGGAAGTGTTATAGTACTCGTCTCATTCATTGTTGGCATGTGCTGTTGACTTCTTTGGTACTGGGGACGACGTAATGGTCTTGGAGACAGGGGTTTCTAATCGTTGTGTGTGTCCTAAGGAACAGTTGTAATCTTTAAGACTTCTTCTCGTTGTGTGATTGCTGTGTCCTCTGTCTGTTGTGAGTTCTCGTTTTTTGTTCTTGCTGCTTCTAAGGTGCTGCAATGCTGACAGATTCTGTGGTGCTGGCAGTGTTCTGGGCTCTTCTTTTCACAGATCCTTTTTACGCAGATTTTGGATCCTCTTTCCAGCAGTTGTTTCTTCTCTGTGTTTTACTCTCTTTTTGCTGCTGAAGACTGTTGACACTTTTGCTGGCTGAAAGTGTTCTACCTGTTTTTGTTAAAGGGCACTCTGACTATTTTTGCTTTCTCTCTGCTTCTCTTTTTGATCTGTCTCTCTTTTGTCTTGTGTCTTGTCTTGCTGCTCACACTACTGGCTTTTGCTCTTCTGCTGTCATCATGTGGGCTGGTGTGATAGACTGAAAGGCTGTAGATGCTTCTGTCTGCTTCACGCGATTCTTCTTTCAGTGTCAGTGCATGACTCTTCTTGCAGATTAATGATAACTGACAGCGATTGGTGGCAGTGACAGCGGCTTGCTGCAAGGGTTGGTTGCGAGTTTGAAGGTGTAGTGCATGTGCCTGTGCTCTTCCTGGTGCCGTCCTTGTGGTTTTAAGTAGATGGAAGATGTAGCAGGACTGGAGATGCAGTAGTAGATGAGTAGACGTCTTGTGACTTAGTTCACTTGCTGACGGGTTGCGCCTGTCGGCTACCCTGTTCTAGTATTGAGTCATCACCAAGGAGAACGGCTCCGAGGCGGGAACCCTAAGGAGGACATCATGGACATCGTCATCAAGGGGTACGAAAAGAAGATTGCAAGCATCAAGAACCGCATTGCTGCCTCAGACAGCCTGTTCGAGAAGGCTTACCTCTACTATGAGTTGAAGACTCACGAGTTCGCTCTCAGTGAGGTTAAGGCGCTGGTTGAACTCTGAGGGCTGACCTAACCAGAGAGGTGCAATTGGTTCTCAAAGAGGTGTGCTTGGTTCACTTAACTGAGCACACTTCTTTTTTCTTATGACTAACCCCCGCATCTCTCTGTAAATCACCCCTCTGTTTTTTAGTGAAGGAGCGTCTGAGATTGTTGAGGTTGGATTGGTGGTGTTGTTAGATGACGGCACTGCGTGAGTCGCTGAATAGGGTTGAGGATTGGCGTCAGGCTGAGTTGTTGGAGGAGGTTTAGGGTTGGTATCGGGTTGTGCTGTGGTGCTGGCTGGGAGGGGACAACGCCCCAGTAGCGCGCTGGCGACGGTGGGGTGACCTCGGCAGGCGTTGAACCGCTGGCTTGGTGTGTGGCAGTGCACATCTTAAGGGCTTGCACTCATCAGGTATGCAGGCATATACTTGATTCGTCTGGAATGAGAAAGGATCCCAAGATGAGCACAATTGACGGCTACAAGATTCACACCAATTTTTCAGGCAGCGCGTCAATCCTTGACCAGGATGGCGAGACCATTGCCACGCTCGAGCGCAGTGAGGGCGGGATGGTCCCTAACCCCGGCTGGTGGTTCGCCATTCCCTGCCCTTCACATGCCGACATGATGGCCCACCAGGATGACCGCTGGTCCTACGCCGCTGCATGGGGACGCACGCGGAAGGAATGCGCTGAATCCTTCCTTAGCAAGGACTGAGAATCGACTGCCCGCGCCCGTCGCTTCACTACCCCGCCGGACACGATCCCAATCACTACCACCTAGCGAGGAGCCATGAGCATTTCCGTTGACGACTATGACGACCTGACCAAGTTTGTGGACCAACTTATGAGCCGCGCGGGACGACCAGGAGAGACTGCCACAGACCACTTCCGTGGAGTAGAGATCCGCTGTGAGGGAGTCCTTGGCGGGCGCCGTTGGACCGTGTATGGATCAAAGACACTGGCGTTCGTTTCAGACATTGGCTGGGATGAGATGGATGACGTTACTGACCGTCTTATCCACAGCGGACTTATTCCGATTGAACAGTACTGAGAACGAAGGGGCACTTGGATGGTGGGTCTCCTTTCTGATCAGAGACTCTCCCTTCGATGTGTGACTTCTATTGGTTACACCATTTCTTGAGTGTAGTTCGTAAGTTGGACAGTCAGAGACACCTGCACGTGCTTTATGCTCATGTTTTGTCTCAGGTCCAGGATGATTTGTCATGTGCATCTATCTTGCCTGAAAGGTTCACAGCCTGTCTATCTGAAGTCTGAAGATTATGTCTGCAGCCTTGTTTGGAAACAGGCAGGAAGGTTTTAGTGTCTCTCAGGATCATGCGGCCAGGTCTTTATGGGGACGACTATTTTATAACCTCAGGGAGCAGATCTCATCATAGTCAGTAGAAGGTCATGCTGCTTTCCTGCCTGCTGTCTTTTTTGTTCCTTTGCTTCTGGTGTGTTCTTGCTTCTATGTACAGGACATGGCTTTTCTGCCTGAGGCTGTGTTGGCTGACTTTCTCAGGTTTTCAGGTTAATGCTTGGATCTCTTTTTCTTTTCTGCGCGAGAGAATGTTGTGAGATCATGTGTTTCAAGCCGCTTCTGCCTACAGTTGCTGAAACTCTCCGTTCATGACTCTTTTAAGTGAGTACAGGAATGGAGAGTTTCTTGCAGAGTTTTCTTTATTGCTGACTGCTGTCTTACCCCCGAGGAAGGAACTTGCTCACAGGCACAGACACCTCTCCGTCCTCGGTGAATGACTTGCTGCTGCGGAAGTCGCCACAGATCCAGTACAGGGCGTCCGTGATAGTGTCAAGCAGTGTTCCTTGTAGGTGCTTTCCGTAGTCGTCTGAGTACTCCTGCTCATCGAAGAGACTCATCACGATCCTGTCATCCTGAACTGAGAACATGATCTCCATGAAACTTGGTCCAGTAGTGCTGTCGTCGTTGTCTCCAACGTGAACAGCGATAGTATTCTCTCCAGTGACGCTTACCCAGTCAGTCTTGTCAGTCAGGCACTGGACCAGGTAGGCAGACATCTCGGACTGAGCCTTGACGTTTCTGATCTGATTGGCAACAGCCTCAGCGGCCACCTGTACCGGGATATCTGAGATCCGGTAGACATTCTCCTCAAAGAATCCTGCAGTGCCTGCTTCCCTGACAATGAGAACGTTGTTAGAATTCTTGCAGTAGCGGACATGACTATCGTCGTCAACACTGATCCAGATGAACGAGTCGTCCTCGTTGACCTCGACGCTCAGGCAGTTTACCGCGAAGGCCGCCTTGACCAGCACACGAACTGGGCATGTCTCCTTGTGAAGGTCAGTGAGTACGGGACGGTTGAACTTGTTGAAAACCTTTGTGCTGACCATGGTGGCTCTCCTTCAAGGACTCTTGCCTCAGACACCTGTTGTCCTCGGCTGATGAACTCATCGTATCCCTACCAGTGACCTGACTGCAACCCTGATACCTGTGAACTGAGTCACATGCAGCAGAAGCAGAGGACGTTTACTTCTTAACAGGTTAGTTCTCAGCAAGGAACACCAGTGAGTGAAAGTGTTTGTTCACTATGTGAAGTGTTAATTGTGAAGGCTGGTGATGTCTGTGAGCGGCCTGCATTCATTTTGGGTTCATTCACTTGTGTTCACTGACTTCTACTGTGTGCAGGTAGGTTTGAATTGCTTGTTCGCTGTCTTCTTTTCTTCTGCTGCTTATGTACGTCTCTTTTTTCTTTGTGTTCTTGTCTTCGTTGTACCTGCAGGAAGCAGGAGTATAGAAACAATGGGGACAACGAATTGTTTGCTTTCTGCTCTGGAGTATGTATGCTGCTCTGTTCTGGGATCATGATGCAGGCAGTTATGCAGTGCTGGTGTGGAGTCACGACTCTTTTGGTTCGTGAACCTTTCAGGTTGAGATGCAGAGAGTTCCAAAGTGTTATGTGCTGGCAAGATGCTGTAGAGAGGTGTGGCTCGGTTCACTTGCTTTGAGATTGTGTGTTCCTGCTTGGGTGTGTATAGTTGTGCTTGTCAAAGAGGAAGAGTGCAGGTCTCTCCTCACGGATTAAAGGGGAAGAGCAGGAATGACTACCAACTCGGTCTATGGAAACATTGAGGCATACATGAGTCGTTCTGACCTTGAGCCCATGCTTGCTGATCTTAGGGAGACTCTTGGAGTGGGCGCTCAGGTCACTACTGAAGAGTATGCCAAGCGTCGCCACTCCGTTTCATTTTCTTTGCTGACTGGTGAGGACATTGATCAGGAAACGGTCATGGATGCTGTTCGCGTCATCACGGAGGGCGGAGTTAGCAGGGGTGTCGTGTACTTCGTTGATCTGCGTGGCATGAGGTCAGGCATGTCACCTGAGATCACCTTGTTTGACCTGTCTCGTTCCTCAAGTCCTGTTGTTGAGGGAACCTGGTTCGGGGTTAGTGCTCAGGCTGAGGACTTTCTTGAGCCGGATTACTCTGTTGTGCACTATAGTGAGATGCCCTAATAAGGGCTAGTACGTATGGCGTGCGCTTTCGCCATGAAGAATACCATTATCTGGTTCTGCTAGAGGAAGAGGATCATGTTTTCATTAGTTGTGCCTGTTAGCACTGTTTTTACTCCAGGGGATGGTGCAGGTAGTGTCGTCTCTTACTGGGCGATGGTTGTGGTAGCAACTTTAGGTTTTATCTTTGCTCTGATAGCAGTTTTGATTCTTATAGTCGGGTACAAGATTGAGGATCCTCTTATGGCTTTTCTTGCCGTCTTTGTTGCTGCCGACTTCTGTTTCTCAGGGGCAAGCGTATTCTATCGGCAGTCGTTTCCAGGTGAATCAACTGTTGAGGGAACTGTCGTCAGAGTCATGGACACTGGTTCTGACGGTCCTGAACTGCTGTTTGATGATGGCAAGTCAGTGCGCATGTACAATTTAGTGAACGATCTGAAGGACATTCAAGGACTACGGGTTCGCCTGTCGTGCGACTCTAACAAGAGAACTAACGACAGTTTCGATGACATACACAAGTGTGAGTATGAGAAGGTTGTTTCGATTCCTTCATCCGCTCCTAGTGATAGCAGTGGTGGGGTTCAGCAAAAGCACAATTCGAACTGAAGAGAATAGTGCGCACATAGGGTGTCTACACCTTACTTCTCTAGGTGTGAGTAAGTCATGAGTCAAGGCGTCATCTTTGTCTGACCTTAGGTGGTTCAGGTGTACACAGGTAGAGCCAGCCCAGTTCCTCTCTGTGGTGTATGTGTGAATCAGTTCACTCACTGCCAATGTTGACCCTGTTCCTGTCTTGGTTGCAGACATGAGCACTGACTGAGAGCGAAAGAGAAGCAGGAGTGTCTTGCCGTCTTGTGACGTGCTTCACTTGTTCAGAGGTTGCGAGCCATGTGCCAGATGATCTATTATTGTTCCATCAGCCGGAGGGCAAGAGGCCAGACCGACATGACATCAAGGAGAAAAAGCATGAGCGACCACAAGAAGGACTTCGAGATGGTGCCAACCTGAGCTGAGGTTGTTTTTCCTGGCAACATTATCTTTGTCGGCCGGGACAAGGACAACCAGCCTATCTGGGCTGAGGTCCTTGAGAATGAGACGACAGGGCACGGACTCTGCGAGGAGATCCTGACTATCCGTTACCGTCTCCTTGACACTGGGGTGAAGGGGGAGGAAGAGTTCTATGCAGGGGATAGCGTCACCGTTGGTATGTGACTTGTGACTAAGGGAGCGATGAGGTCTGGCTGCGTTGGTGGCTGGGCCTCATCTTTCTTGTTCTTCTCTGCTATAAGCAGCATGTTCCAGTTAGTACTTACCTAGTCCTTGTTGTGGTGCAGCACTTCTCTGCTCTGTAATCTGCTTGAGGGGCACAAGAAGGACGACAACGATTTGTACGTCTCTTTCTGGTACATTCGTAGACCACGACGTGAAGCGTACAGCAGATCGCATGCTGATTGGTTGATAAGTCGTGTCTCACATCTCACAGGAAGGATAGGCCGCGAGCACTGGAAGATCTCTCTGGTCTTCCATTGATCCTATTTGCTCTTGATGTATATGTGGTGTTGTTCACATGTTCTTGGGTTATGCTTGCGGTCTGGCTGGTGTATGGTTGAGTTATCGCCGGAAGGGAAGAGCCCGCCGGACAGGAACTTAAAGGAGTTCAAAATGGCAAACGCTACTGAGACCATGACCATTGCTTCCATCTACGAGAATCGGGATCGTGCTCTGGATGCAGGTGGTGACTACAGCCTGATTGCAGGTATGACTACTAACAGGATGAACAACCTGGCGGATTTTGCGAAGGATCTGATTAAGTCTCGGATGCTGTCTTTTGATGGTGCTGAGTGGGTGTCTGTCAGCACTGTTGAGCGTGTTCTGAATGACCTCAGGTATGATCTGATGGACCTGAGGAGTATCATTGGAGACTTTCTTCCTGGTGCTGTGTCGATGGTTTCTGATGAGTCCAGGGTGGTGATCAGTCTTGGGTGGCAGGTTGTTAACGAGCGTCCTGTTTTTGTGATTCTTGGTCGCGGGGATGATGACTCGTACAACCTGCTTGACCTGGAGACTGCTGAGGTTGTGAGTGTCAGCAAGATCCAGTTGGCGGCCCGTGTGATTGCTTCTGGTGTCAAGTACCTGTAGCGGTTAGTTCCTGTATCCCCGCTGGTTGAAGGTCTCGCCCTGTTCTGATGGATGGGGTGAGACCTTCTTTTTCTATTATGTTGGTGTAAGACAATGGGGACAACGATGAGTGGCGTGTTTCTTTGTCTGCTCTCAGCATCATCACTCTTCTGGTCTAGGACTATCTCACGTCACCAAATGTACTTATGCTAATGTGATAGTACATGTGCCTACATGTTTCTTCACTGGAGCATGGGGGTTGCACAGAGTCGTGACTCATGTTGTCAGGTGAGTTAAGGCAGGTACAACATGTTGATAGTGGCATACACTAGTTAGAGAGGGCAGCGAGAACATGTCTCAGAAGAGGAGGACCACGAGCGCTGAACCCGTATGTGCTGCTCTGTGTGCTCTGCGTCTGCACATGTCTCTGATGTACTCAGGGATGAAGCAGCAGTCAAGTTCGGTGCTCTTCATACCAAAAAAGAACAACGACTCTTCTGCTGTCTAACAGGTGGAGGTGACACCCAGCACTCTTCACTTCCTTAAATGTGCTCCAGTTCACACGTACTTGTGTTGAGTTGTTCTGCTGGTCCTTGTAGCATGGGACTACAACCATTAGTCCAAGGGCAACCACGTCCAATGATCATCAGACCACCATCAGGAGTCATCATGCGTCCAACTCATGCAGATCTTACTCGGTTCGTCAATGACAACCACTCTGCGGCCAGCAGGATTGGTTTCTCTGTTCTCGCTCTGAAGGAGATCTGGGCGATGACTACCGGAGTGAGGTTCAACTGCTCCAAGAATGACAACTGTCGTCTTGGTAACTCATACTTCTACGAGTTTCATAGTGTGGGGAACTATACTCCGAAGTCTAAGCGGTGGTTTCGGGAGCGTGTTGTTGTTCAGAGCGTGTTTGTCAAGGGTCTGAATGAACTGGACTCATTTGAGTTGGATCGTGCTGGCCTGGTTCCCGGTGGCCGTTGGGGAGTCAGCGCCAAGAGGAAGAAGAGTGGTCGTTTACTCACTGTTTCCTGTCGTGACGGGTTTGCCATCATCTCGTCCGAGTCGGTTCTCTTCAAGAACTCGTTGAACGGTGGCCTTCAGGAGACTGGAAGCAGCGCTGAGTTCCGGTCTCTCATGTATGACCTTTTTCAGATCCTGGAGGACAGGGACGACTACAAGCATCAGTCCCGTATCAAGTACACTCGCCAGAAGGAGTGGTCCAGGTTCGATCTTCGTTCTGACTACGCTTTCACCGTTCCTACGGATGAGCAGATCCGTCGTGCCAGAAACATCTACAGCAGGCGTCGTCGTGACTTGCTTGAGCGTGATGAGATGAGCCGTGATCAGAGGTTTGAGAAGATGTACGGCTGATAAAGTTGTCTGAGACCGGAACAGGAGTCTTTTGCGTCTCTGCGATGGGTCTTACTTGTCTTCCTGTTCTGAACCTTCAAGGAGCAGGAGTGATACAGGTTATCCTGGTCCTTGTACAACAAACAGGGGACAATGACTCTTATGCCTTTGTAGGAGAGTTAGGGGTGTTTTGATCTCTGACTAAAAAGGAAGCCATGTTGTACGGCAAGGACTGCTGGCAAAGCACGAAAAGGATGCCAGCCTTCTCGGTTTCGCATGAGTCTGTTCTGCTTTTTCTCTGCAGTAGTGACAGTGATAGTGGTTCGCTTGCTCAGGGGTTGCGGTGCCAGTAGTGTCAGTGTGGTGAAGGATGATTGTCTGACTGACGTAGGGCGTGATAGTAGCCCGAGTGCTGTCACCTGTTCCTGTTCTCAGTGGTGACAGCACTCGGGCTTATTCAGTGGAGTGGTGGATACCTGTCTCAGGCGGCCATGTAGTTGTCAATAAGGGACCACTCCCAGGGCTGAGCCAAGGTCAGGTCCGTAGCATCAGCAACGGCTGCCCTGAGGTCAGCCAGACTGCCTGTTCCTTGCTGGTACTGACGAACACCACTGAACCCACTGGTTGCGTTCATCAAGATGTACCATGACAGAGTGTCTTCCTTGCGGGTTACACGAATGGTGATACCGTATTCATCACGACCATACGATCCTGCAAATCGCATGAGCGACTTCGAGGAGGTGTTGAAGCACTTCTCAGGGAGCATGTCAACACCCCGCTCCTGGCCTGCGGCCTCAACAGCCTCGATGATGGTCTGCCGAGTGGTGATGGCATTAATCTCGTTCGCAGTGATCATGTTGTGCTCCCTGGTTCTTGCCGGTCGCCCTGTGCTTCCTGGCTGTTGACTCAATCTTAGTGCACCTGCCTGTCACCGTGCAATCCTGAGTTGTGTGAACTGAGTCATATTGAAGTAGATGGGTTTGTGGTGCTATGACTCACATCACATGTTTCCTGCTTGCTGCTTGTGCCTGCTGCCATCTACACTGGTTTCATCAGGACAACGGAGCAAGCCGATTACATGAGCACCAAGAAGGAAGAGACAATGAGCACGACAACCGATCTTCGTCAGGGTTTCGTCAACAGCATGAATAAGAAGATGGTTGCTGAGGTGCACGTGATCCGACGTAGTGCTGACGGCGGTGAGGTCAAGGAGTTCACGTCGTTCCTCTCTCAGGCTGACTACAAGAAGGTTTATGGTGGCATCGGAGAGGGCAACCACTACTCAAGCGGAATGGTTTTTCCTGGAGTGCTCACTGGTGGAGAGGTTGCTGGGCACTCCTACCGGACGATGATGTTCACGCTGGGAGACGACTGGTCCTCTGACTGGGGGATGCACTTCATTGACTCTCGTGGGGTTCGTGTGGCGACGCTGCTTGTCCGTGGCGGTGAGCCTGTTCGCTTCTAAGATGGATGCATTTCTGCTTTGAGTGCACTACCATTCACGCCTTGACTCTGTTGTGCAGGCTGATTGGATGCTGCCAGCATGTGCTCTCATCTCTCACTTCATTAGTGGCTGGCTGATCACATTATCCGCCCGAATGTGTACATGTCTAAAAGCAAGCACGCCCCATTAGAAAGCAGTTGATACGGACGTGTGAAGGTGAGGATCTAGGGCGGCTTGACACTGACAGGTGTCCACCTTCTTTTGCGACGCCGCGCCATAGAGCAGGGGACGACAACAGATGGTGTGCCTATTGCTGGTGCAGCCGTCATTAAAGGAGTAGGCCATGACATGAGGTGTGTAGCAGATCATATGTCAGGTGATGAGTCGTGCCTCTCACAGGAAGGAGCGACCGCGAGCGCTGGTCGGCTTCTGGTTTCTGTGATCCTGTTTGCTTCTACTACTTCTGTGATACTGTTCACTTGTTTGCTTGTTGTGTGCTGGTTCTGGTGGGGTGTATGCTTGTAGTGTTCCAAGACAGCAAGAGTCTTGGGTCTGACTGAAAGGATAGAAGAATGTCGAACAACAGCAACGTACAGACGACAATTGCCTCCATCTACGAGGAGCGGGATCGCATGTATTCAGAGGGCGATCACAGCCTGGGAACAACTTCTGATCAGATTGATGCTCTGACTTCTTCCGTTAAGGATCTGATTAAAAATGAGAAGTTGTCATTTGGTAGTTCTAACTGGATCTCTGTCCATACTGTTGAGCGCATTCTGAATGATTTCAGGTACGACACTTTGAGGAACTGGAGGAGCATTGTTGCACTGTTTCTTCCTGAGATCCTGTCTCTGGTTACCAATGGCGACAGAGTGGTAATCAGTCTGGGGCGTATTGGTCAGGAGCGTCCTGCTCTTGTGATTCTGGATCGTTATGATAATGGTGTGTACAGTCTTCTTGACCTGGAGTCTGCTGAGGTCGTAGGTGTCAATGACGTTCAGTTGGCAGCGCGAGTGATTGCTGCTGGAGTTGAGTATCTGTAACGCTTAGCGGATACCCCTACCGACTGAAGGTCTCATCCTGTTCTGGTGGATAGGATGAGACCTTCTTTCTTCTCTTGCACTCTTCGCATAATGAGGGACAACGACTTGTCTGTTCTGACCTGCTGGTTCCATGGTTATTGACATGATGCTGACTGTCTCTGTTTGCCTGCCAGGTCCTACAGGTGTGACCCAGTTCACTCGTTTCAGACTTGCACGTATGGCTTCAGGTGCTCTAGTATTGAGTCATCAGTCAAGGACAATAGGTCCCAAGCACTACTCACTCAGGAGACAGCAATGACCATCAAGTGCAACATGATCGAGCAGTACAACTTTGAGAGTTTTACTCCTGATGCCAGCAGCACCAGTCTCGTAGAACGAGTGATGGCCGCCATCTACCAGGAAATCAAGGTTGCTGAGTATGTCAATCTTTCTATTACCAACAATGGTGATCTTCTGGTTGACAACTATAAAGAGTCCATTGCTATTTATCTTATTCCGGTTTCTGATGACAAGTTCAAGGTAATCGCCAAGAGCCACGACAGGAACACTCTGGGTAGGGTTCAGAGGACTTTCGATAACGCTGACTCCATCACCACCGAGGATGTTCGTAGTCTTATCAGGACGGCCGTAGAGCGTCATGAGAACAAGTGTCGTATGCTGGTCTCCGCTGCCTGACGAAAACTCGTAGACAAAGTGGCAGGCACAGCGAGTAGATAGTCTGGAATAGACAAAGGGCGCACTGGTAGGAGAGTGATTTATGCTCTCTTGCTGGCGCGTCTTTTTTGTCCTCGTCCTTGCTCTTCCTGTTTTTATCTCTGTGTTTTTCTGTTTTAGGGGACAGCGAAAATGGCTATGGACAATCATTCATGCTCAACGTCAAGATCCTTAGTCATGATGGATTGATTAGTGTATAAGTGACTTGCCTGTCGGGGTTTGTACTTGACATCTTCTTGCCTGGTGCTCTATACTGGTGTCCTTAGGTTGTCAGCCACACTTCATTCTCGTATCATACATACTGGAGGATCTGTAGTGAGCAGCACGCTTGACAACTGGGACAACGGCAACCATCACATGTGGGACAGTGATGGTCAGTACATGGACAACTCACTGTGTGCCAGGAGCACAGTCAGTTTCATCACTGGTCGTACAGAGGTGCTTGAAGGCATGACTGAGGTCACTACCAAGACCATCTACATGAGTGCCTGTAGTCATGAGCGTATGTGTGATTTGCTTTGCATTCTTGCTCAGGACGTGTTCACTGCCTGCAAGGGTGTTATGGCTGGTAGGTTCCTGGTCAGAGGCGCTGTGAACGATCTGGTTGCTGGTGCCTGTCGGAACGCCTGGAGGAATGAGCCTGAGGACACACCGTTCTTCAAAGCGGCTGAGATCAGACAGAACAGTATCATGGTTCTTGATAGCGAGGATCTTGTGTCGCGCTGCCCTGCTATGTGCTGGCAATGGTCCAACATGCCCTGTCTAGTGGTTGATCTCTACAGCGGGATGATCTACGTCAGTAACTACTCCTACACTGCACGCAACACTGTAAGCGACAGTTCTGGTGGTCCTGGTAGCAACTATACGTCATGGCGGGCTGGTGGGTGGTTCGCTCGACCTAAACCAGTAGTGCAGGAGATCCTTGATCAGTACCATGAGACAGAACCTCTCAGGGAGATGGACTACTTCTGACAGGGACAACGAATAACACTCTGCTGTCATGTTACTGGTGTTGCTGCATCTCAGGTTAATGCTTATGTACTGGACAACAGATCGGCTTGTCTGTGCCCTGTCTACACTCTGTCTTGACCGGTACCGCCAGTGAGTGACTTAGCGCTCCCTCTTCTCGTTTTGTACTCTCTACTTTTTAGAAGTCTGATGAGCGCAACCTGTGGTGTGACTCAGTTCACAGGAAGACGTGTTGTTGCGTATAGGTCTTGTGTCATGGTTCACATATTTTCAGGTTGCATTGCTGGTGCTGAGCATGTATGGTTGTCTTATCAAGCCCGGAGAGCACAAGGCTGAACCGGAAGAACAGGAGGAGAACACAATGAAGGTTGAGCGCGCTGCCAAGATTGCTCGAGCGATGATCGAGCACGCTGAGCATGGGCACCGGGTGGCTGGGACTGATCAACTGAGGGACTGGTTCATGGACCAGATCACTCTGGCTGAGTACCTTCTTGAGAGGGTTGAGGATCCGGCCTACTCAGAAGAGATTGCCCATCTCTGACAGATGGCACCAGCACTAACCTTGAAATGGTACTCAAGGTTAGTGCTGGTGCTTTTACCTAGATCTTCTGGTTGTGCTCAGCAATAGTCTCTGGTTGTATCCTGCTGCTGGTAATGACAGCATCTGCACTGATGGTCACAGCCGCCAATCAGTGAAGCATCCGCTAAAAACTGGACTTCTTGAGAATCATAAACAAATTCCTGAGTACAGCAGCAAATGATTTGTCAATAAGGCGCAGTGGAACAGCAAATCTCTGACTCTAAGAATCGTTACCCCAGCCAAAAAGAAAAGTGAGACAACCATGAAAAGCAAACCACCCCGCCCGTACTTCCAGGTAGACACTAACTCAATGATGGGAGAGTTCTTCTACTCCGACTTTTTTGATGTGAAAGTAGAGGCAACTGACTTCTCTCCTCGGGAGTGGCGACAAATTTCTGCAATCTTCAAAGAACCGCTTATTGTAGGAGTAGTGGTCAGAGTCATTTTGACTGCCATCATGACCTTGGTGACATGGTTTCTACTATCTCAGAGCAGCATGTCTCTTCTGGGTGTGCTTGCAGGTCTCACAGGGTCACTGACCACTCTTCTTGCGCTTCGTCTGTCTTTCCTTGCACTGAAGACATCTATTATTCTTGTGGTGGTGACTATCAGATTCTGGAAGATGATTCACCAGAGTCAAAAGAACGAAACGGCACAGAACAGTGGTAGGGATTGATTCATTTCTTGAACACTGCTTTTCTGTGTTTTAGATGCACTGATCGTTACAGCAGTAGCACTGATTTTGTTCTGTTCTCAATTAATCATGTTCTGCATCATAACAAAATTCATCATCTGCTTGTTTGATTCATCATCAGACTCATCATAAGATTCATCAGGTTCTGAGACAGCATTATCCTCAGTTTCGGTGTTCTTTACTAGTGTGTTTTCGTCCTCTGGCTTATATGTCATTTCGCTATACACTATGAGAAAAAGAGGACCAAAAAAGAGAATAACTAGTACTATAAAAACAATCTCATTCATATCAATACCTTTTCTTTGGTGGTCATTGTAGTTTTATAGATGACACATGCTCACCACTCAGTTTAACCTTGCTGTCTGCTTGGTCGTGGAGGTGTAGGTGATGGCACTAGTGTTCTCTCTACTTATCCTTGTTATCCAGTATTGGTTCTATAAAGTGTGACTGGTATCATATGTTACATGGTGGCATACTAACAGGGGTTGGTTCTATACTTGTTCTGTGTGAAGCCGCTATGTTGTTGTGGCATCATGTGCAGACAGCCTTAGCATATTCTTCAAGAGACTGCAGGAAAAGGGGACGACAAGATGCTATCCATGACGGTGAATCAGGTAAAGGTGGACGCTGGACCTCTAATCACTAGGTTCAAGGACGCTGAGACAGGAGAACTGGCTTATGCTGGTGTGTTCAGTCCAGTTCGTTGGTGGCGGCTGTGGGCGACCTTGTGGGTGTCTAATCTGCTGCTCGCTGTTGTGGCAGGAGCACCCGGTTTGCTTCTGCTCCGTCTTGGCTGGAGGATACTCCCGAAGGAGGTTCCGTGGCAGGATCTTGTTTCGGTGAGCGGCCTTGGCGGTTTTGCATTGCTGTGTGCTGGGCTTGCTCTTACTGTGGCGGCGGCCAGGTGTGTGCTGTTCCTGCTCACCTCTCCGCTCTGGTTCGGTCAGGCTGCCTATCTCTCCCCATCAGTGTTCATACAGGATCTAGGGATGCAGTGGCGCCTTTCTGTCTGGTCATGATTGAGCGTGATGCAAGTCACATGTTCTGAGGTTGTGTCTAATGGGTGGGTGGGCGTATGCTGTATCCAGAAGCCAGCAGGAAAGACCAACTGGCGAAAGATGAAAGGAACACAAAAAATGACTACCCACTTTGACGGAGATGTTGTTGCTGCCAGCGTCCAGGAGTACGTTCTGTTTGGTGTTCCCACGCGAGTGTCTGCCAGCACCTTCAGTGGGCAGTATGACCTCGTTGGTTCTACCGGGGACAACGACAAGGGTATCGAGTTCTGGTTCTCTGGTGATGAGGAAGTGCCGGAGTCAGGTATCTTCATCCGTGGTGACATTGAGCGAGGGGTCCTGAATGACCTGGTTGCTCGTGAAATTGATACTATTGACGCCTGGCAGGACGACAAGGGTGCTCACATACTCATTGCTGCTGGTGACAACGAGGTTGTTCTCACTGGTGACCCTGACAATCTTGGTTGGGTCGCTTCTCTGGACGCCTGACAGAACCCGCCCCTTCTCATAAAAGCACCATCACTCATCACTGCTACTCGCAGATTCTTCAAGATGAGTTGTGGTGCTTTTTGCTTGTGATTTAAGATGAAGCCACGAGCGCCTTAGGCCAGGTAGGCACAGAAGACAGCAGGTTGCGTCTTTCTGTCCTTCTACTTGTCAATGAGATCCAGTTCACATGTATCGAGGTTGAGTCATGATTAAACACTCTGCTACAATAATCTTAGTCAAACAGATGAGACACAAGGATCTCATCGCTTAATTCAGAAAGGGGACAACGATGACAGCAGCAATCACTCATCCTGTCGAGAGCAATGTGCGTGAGGCAGTTGAGGAACTTAATGTTGATGGGGAACTGACCTCTGATGAGTCTGGTGTCACTTTCAAAAATGAGAATCTGACTATCTCTGCTCTTTACTATGGATGGACTAAGGTGTCTGTGCAACTCAGTGTTGGGAATGGCAGGACTGCTGAGGTTGAAGACAGCATGACTATAGAGACGACCAATCCTAAGTCGATCTGCCTGGCTGTGGCTGACACGAATGACCGGCTTGATGCCCTTTCAGAGTGCGTTGACCTTCTTGAGGATGCTGGATGGTCAGTCACCAAGGCGGAGAGGAGTACTGTGTTCATGAGCAACAAGGACAAGGAGATGTTCATGACGATGCGCACCTGGGTTGTCAGCATTCTTGGAAAGAATCGCCGGAGTGCTGCTAACATCCTCCACAAGGCAGGGATTATTGAGAGCACTAGGTGTCCTCGCTGGCAGTCAGGTGAGTACCGTCTGGCCTAGTCAAGATGGACTGAGATCCCTGTCTTAGACCAGAGACAACCATGACCGGCCGGAGTGCAGTCTCAGTGTGACTCAGTTCACCTGTTCTGAAGTTGTGCTCTGGCTGGCATCATGTGTACGATTAAGTCATCCAAAGAGGAGCAAGACAACAGGTCGAGTTCCATAGCAGACAGGAGAGTCAGACAATGACTAACACGATGTTCGTCCAGGTCGAGGTCACCAACAACGATGGTACTCGCAAGGACTAAGTACTCAGTGTAAACGAGTATTTTCCAGTTGAGCAGATGTTACTTGATCTGCTGGGCTCTGACACCAACAGTCTGCCTGAAGTCTGGGATGGTATCTCTAAGAGCATGGGTGCCACTGAGTTGGAGCACCTGGAGGACTCGGATGGTATGGTCATCTCGGTTGACAACACTGTTGCTGGTGGTCCGTATGTGACTGCTGTGTTCTATGACTCTGGTGAGTTCGTCATGGCTCCGTTCACATCAATGGGGCGTGTTATCGAGGCCATTGACGACGGTGAGATGAAGAGTCTGGTGAACGACTACCTGGAAATCCTTCCTGAGTCCTGAGCAGAGCAGAAGGACCCTGAAAACAGGGCTGGCACCCTTGCAGCAGTTGAGGCAGTATCTCTGTCAAAAAACTGCTGCAAGGGTGCTTCTTGTGTGTATGCATCTTTGAGTTCTGTGTCGATTAAAGGGGACGACGATAGCCTTCGTTCTAGTTGAGTTTTTGTGATTCAGTTCACGCCATTCAGGGTTGCGATCCTCTTTTGCATCGAGGTAGCATTGAGTTGTCCAGAAGGAGCAGGACAACAGGTCATGGCTTCAAGAACTGACAGGAGCAGACATGCCTAGCACTGAGAGCGTCAACAATTTTATTAGTGAGGTACTGACGTGGATCGACTCTCACGATTACATTGAGGATGGGGACAACACCTATACCAGTGGTAGTGGTGACCTAAGCGTCACGATTCACTCCAAGGGTGTCTCATCTCAGACCGTTCTTCCTGTCTTCTCTGACACTGGTAGGTGGCAGATGGTCTTCACGGCTGAGCGTGACGTGCTCACTTCAGAGGCCGTCAATGAGGTTGTTCAGCAAGTCATTATCGAGCGTGACGTCATGTCTTGGCTTGTGAGGTCCCTTCGTTCGCATGGATGGCACGTATCTGGCACTGACGCTAATGGCGGGTATCTTACTGCTGAACGTGATAACGGAAGGCTTCACATCCGTGTTCATGGTGGCATTATTGATCGCTCTGTTCGCATTGAAGGAAATGGGCAGAGTCTTGCTTCAATGCACCTGAATAATGCTGGGTTCCTGAAGACCAGCGATAACGTGCCTGGGGATAGTGATCGTTACCAGGTTGCTGACTGGCTGCTTAATCAGTACAAGTCCTGATTGCTAATCCAGTCAAACAAGCAACCCAACCTGCAAGCAAGTAGGACAGATTCTTTCCTCCTGAGTGTTGTCCTGCTTGTAGGTTGCTTATACCTGCTGCTAATGACTCAAAGGGACGACGATCTGGATCCACTGAGCACAGGCAGTGTGATCCAGTTCACTGCTTGCGGGGTTGCGGACTCAGGTGTAGGTGGGTATAGTTGTAGTCATCAAGAGGGCGAGAGCAAGAGGCTCAAAGCCCGCAAGAACCAAGGAGTTCACAATGACCAGCACCGCTCACTCTTTACCGTTCGGTTCACGCCAATGCCCTTGACGGTCAGATGATCACTGAGGTTCGGATTTCCCGCAAGTATGTTGATGGCCAGATCAACGATTACGTGACGATTGTCACTGATGCGGACCTGGCCGATCTTGAGGACGATGAGGATCCTCAGGGCATCACTTTCCCTGCTCGTTTCCTTGACCGTGAGGCCGCCGACAAGATGGTCGGAAATCGGTTCAGGACCACCCTTTTCGAGGATGGTGACGACTTCGCTGACCACTGGGGCATCCGGTTCATGGGTGACTATGGGTACATAAACACGGTGATGTACTGCCGTGGTGGTGAGCCCCTGGCCTGATAGACAGGAAGGCTCAGGAGCAACCCTCTGGACTAAGGTCGGTATGACAGCTTTGGTTCAGAGGGTCTTCTATGATTGCGGCGACTCTGTGTTTTTGACCAGAGTCATAGTTTTGGTTGCAGGAGCGTCTACCTAGAATCAGAAGCGACACTAGCACAAAGACCTTTTGTCTTTCACATCACAGAGACTTGGATTGACCGCATAAACACCTTGTGCTAGAGTTGATGTATCTCTAACAGGACTCTCTTGTAGAAAAGGTGGAAGAAAAATGTTCTATAGTCATCTTGACCTTCTTTCTGACACGAATGAGCATATTAAAGCAGTATCTCATGCAGAAGATCTGGATGAACTTCTTTGCGCTCTGAGCAGTACTCCTGCTGTCTGGGTGCCACAGATTGCGCTCGCATCTCCGCTGGTTGACGAGAAGTACACAGAGAATCTAAGAGAAGCCGCATGTGATTTCTCTCTGACTGTCGTAAAAGGCACCAGCGCTGGTGACTCTGAGGACAAGTATGTCGTGATTGGTTGTGATTCAAAGGTTCAAGACACCTTTGCCAAGTGGCAGATCAATACACGTTTTGGTCGCGGAGGAAAGATTAAGAGGAAGGGTCTTGATCGCTTTATAGATGCTTTTTGTGATACTTCAGCAGATTACAATGGCTTTGATTGCAGTGTTAAAGATCTGAGACAGGCGCTGGAGAGGCTTCATGCTCGGGTAGTCATTCTCTCCAGGGTTGTTGGCACGCAGAAGGCTCTTGAAATCTTCACCAAGTGCGTGTCTGTCTACAACGGGTTTGAAGTGGTTGATGCCAGTGGTGTGAGTAACAGGAAGTTCGGCCCTGTTACTGTGTGTCGTTTGTCCACTGGCAGGCGATACCGTATTGGTGCCAGTGCAAGCAAGAAGCACTGACACATTCAGACCTGATTGGCTTGCATCTCATTCCTTTTAGGTTTTTGCGGTCTGGTCTTGCTGCTGGTCATTCTTAGTCGTTGTGACTCAGTTCACACCTTTCTGGGTTGCCCTGCTGCTGACGACTATGTATAGTTGTAGTAATCAAGGCCGGAGAGCAAGGGGCTGAACCGGCGGCACAGAAGGAGAAAATCATGGACATGAAGCGCGCTGCTGAGGTCGCCAGGGGAATGCTTGCAGACGCACATGCTGCCTACCGAAGTAACAACGCCTCTTGGAAGGACGTGAAGGACCAGATCGCTCTCCTGGACTGGCTGGTGGACCTGACTACAGACTCTGACAACAAGGAGGTCATTGACCAACTCTGACCTCAAACAGAGATCTCAATAGACATCATCGCCAACCTTGGTTGCTAGTGCTGAAAGGTTGGCGATGATGCTCTGTTTGGTGGTTCCTATTGTTTGTATACCTGCTGTCTCGTGCTCCTTGTGTTCTATCTTACATCTCATGTGCTTGCAGGATGACAGGTTGTGCGCTACTATATACCTGAATCTATAATCGCTCACAGAAAGACTGAGAAATGACTCCAGAAGACTTTGCTCCTGTTTCCTCTAGCGAGATTCATTATCTATCATCTCGTGCTGGTCGAGTTATTACAGACTGCTTTCCTGGGGCTGAAATAGAGTTCTTACGCAAAAAGAATTCTTCTAGTAGTAGTGTTCTTTGTGAAAGTGTTGTTGCCAAAAGCGGAAATTATGTCATCAGAGTTGGTTTAATAAGTCAGGAGAGTTCTTCAAAGGTTATTGTATCATCTTACTATGTTGGAGAATACGGCGAATTTACCTCCTCTTCTCTTTACAATCCATCTTTTGAGGAGATCCGTGAGGCTCTTGTTAACGTATGTGTGAAATCTTTTAAGGACTACTGCCTTGTTAAGTAGTCATCTTGAAAGACAATCTGATTACCAGTTACATTCACACCAAGGGACGACCAATCATATACAACCTGTGACTCACTTCACGTGTTGACAGGTTGCTATACGCTTTCCTGCAGGTGTACGATTGAGTCATCACGAGGACAGCGACAGGCAAGCCTCACAGAAATTAGGAGTGGACATGTCCTACATCGCAGATGACATTACTGAGATCGCTGATCACTACGGATTTGCTGGAAGTGTTCAGGAGGTTGACAACGTAACGACCTTCACCAGCAATGATGGGACGCTCCGAGTTGTTGCTAGGCACGAGCTTGAGGCAACTCTGACTATGACAATCAATAGCCAGCCCTTTGAGTTTGAAGACGGTGCTTGCAATTTTGCGAAGCACTCTATTGACATGGTTATTGAGCGACTGCTTGAGGTGCGCAAGGTCATGGAGAACTGCGTTGCTGCGCTGACTGACGATGGCTGGGACCTGGAGGTTGTTAACCCTGACTACACGCGCAACTGGGTCAATGTAACCAAGAATGGCAAGAAGGCTCACCTGACGGTCTCCAGCAATAATGTCCACCTCAGTGGATCCAATCGCAGGACTGTTGCCAAGATTCTGCACAATGCTGGTGTGCTTTCCAGCCACAAGCAGGTTCCTGGTGGGTACAGCGGTGTCTACTCTCTGGCATGAGGTGAGTGAACCTCTGTGTAGTTAAAGGGACGACAACACCTGCAACAGATAATATGGGTCACATCTTCAAGTAGTGAGGTGTGACCCATGTTGCTGTCATTGAACATGCTTTTGCTTGGCCTATTAGTAGAGATAATGCTACAATTAGTTTCAATACCCAATAGAGGTCAAGATTGTGGCAAGTCAGCACAACAGACTACAGAAGGAGACAATTCAAAATGAGTGCCCGCAAGATGTTCTCCGTACTGGATACAGCCCTGACGATGGCTTCAGGTGTTGAGGCAATCTCGCAAACGGTTACCACGCACAAGTCTGCTGCAGATGTGAATTCACTACTGCCAACACAGGATCCCATCAGTATTGAGGCAATCTGCTACCAGGACGACGATAGCGACTCATGGCAGTCTATCCTGCTGACAGCCATGCACAAGTATGAGAAGATTCTGTCTTACTCCCTGCTACCGGCTTCGATGTTTCCTGAGGGCTCTGGTGGCGGAGTAACGGACGAAGAGATCTCTGCCAGTGTTCACAGGTTCATCAGTCAGGCAAGAGTCATCGCCCGACTGCTGCACTACATTCCAGGAGCCGAACCCGTTGACAATACTGTTGAGGTCACGTTCAGTAGTGGGCGGCACGAGTTCGTGGAGGTCTCTGAGGACGCGAACGATCCTGACGCCGTGCTGCTGAGCATATGGCCTCAGAAAGGTGCTCGTGAGATGATTGCCGAGTTGCGTGAACCATTCAAAGGCTTTATCGTTCGCAACTATGACGACGGGTTCTCAGTAGTTCTGTAGGTGGCGAGAAGCGGGCACAGGAAGATCTTGAAACGGGATCCCATGCTGTCAGGGGACACCGAAAATGGCCTGTCTCTCAAGGTAGTCATGTGACCTCTGTTGCTGTGCTCCTTGCTTGAAGGATGTGATCATGTGGTCCAGTTCACACGTTCAGGAGTTGCGTTCACTGGCTTTGGTGTTCTATGCTGGTACCACAAGCCAAGGAGAACATCTCCGAGGCAAGACACAGAGGAGAAAACAAATGAGCATCAACCCTACCAACGCTCCAGCAGACGTTCAGAAGTTCTACAACGACGCCAAGAAGGCGTTCATTGGTAAGTCTCCTTGGATTATTGACCAGCACCAGGAGCGGACCACCCACACAAACATCAATCGCACTGTTGTCACCATCTGTGATGAGGACGGTTTTAACTCCGTCACTCTCCAGGACAGCATCAAGACTCCTCAGGATGGTGGCAGGATTAGCAATGTGGAAGTGTTTGCAGGTGCTTTTGGTACCACTATTGAGGACGTTCGTTTCTCTGAGTGGAAGAAGGGCATCTATCGCTTCTGGCTCTGGAATGAGGTCCAGCGCGAAATCGTTGAGTTCTACTACCACTGCGAGGACTGAATAAGTTCCCTCTGACAGACACCACTGATCGCTCTGGGTTTTGAGATGAGTAGTGGTGTCTTTGTGTCAGCAGATTTCTGAGATGCTGGCAAATGAGATCCAGTTCACACGTTCAGGAGTTGCTTCCTGACTGGTGCAGGGCGTACTCTTGAGTCAGTTGAAAAGAGACGACTTCAAGACAGTCACACTCATCTATGGAGGAAGTAATGAGCATCAACCTGGTTGCAAGCATGGTGACTGGAAAGTATGAGGTTGTTGACATTCTTAATCCTGACAGGAATGAGAGTCGCGTTTCGTTCCTTCGTGCTGAGTTTAACCTTGAATCGGTTGAGGACTTCATCAAGGTTGTTGAGCGGCTGTTTCTTATGGACTGCCCGCTTGTAGAGTTTACGACTAACGAGCGCATCAGGGAACCTGTTCGTGTCTCTGCTTTTTATCAGGTCGCGGAGGACTTCGGTTCTGAGGTAGAGGAGATCGAGCGCCCTGGAAACGAGAACTTCCTTATTGGTGGTTTTGGGGACGACGCTGCGGTCCTTTTCGGTGGAACCACTTTCCCTCAGGATGAGAACACCTATCTTGTGCTCTTTGGTGAGTCAACTTCTGACAATCTCCAGTGGCACGGACACGATGAGGTTGTCAAGGCGCTCAAGGATGGTAGTGTCGCTCAGGAGGTCAAGAAACTGGGAATTGGCTGACAAGTCATGGTGTCAGGGCAGACTCACCTATGACAGCAGGGCACGTGTAAAGGTCTGTGCGGCTCTTATAGCGTCATTATGTAACCCTGGGTGCCAGTAGAGCCAGCAAAGTGCCTGTACAGGGCTCCTACGGCCTCCTGTGACATGTTTCGGGCTGGCTCCAATACTTCACACCTGATTCCTTGCTCATAGGTTCAACAGAGCACATGAAGCCAGCACTTACAAGGCGTATAGGGGACAACCGCGAGGACATTCTTGTGACCTGTTTTACTGGTTTCAGGGTTGCTGCACTCCTCCGTTCTATCCTACACTTGAAGCACAAGCCAAACGCATTGAGTGCACATGACACAAGGAGAACGCAATGACCAACAACCTTTTCACCCCTGCTAGGACCATCAACTTCAACCTCATTGGGCAGGACGGTAACGCCTTCGTTCTGCTGGGTGGCTGGCGGCGTCAGGCACGTCGTGAGGGATGGAGCAACGAGGACATTAACAAGGTTGCTGACAAGGCCACCTCAGGGGACTACAACAACCTATTGTCGGTTCTGAGCGCTCACTGTGATATGGACTCTGAGGACATCTGATCAGCAGTTTCATCTTTGAGACATTACCTACAGAATGAGGACAGTCATGTTGCGGACTGCCCTCATTCTTGCTACATGTGACACTAGGTTCTCTTCCTGTGGTCAGATGCTGCTATTCTCTATCATGTGCTAAGATACTCTATGTTGTTGCTGCTATCACAAGGAGAACCATGATGATTTCACTCGGAACAAACTTCTATCCTGGGGTTTATGACACATATAACATGGGAATGGAAAAACTGTTCGCAGTTGCCGCCCTAGTTGTGTTTTTTGTCGCCTGTCTTTTAATAAGGAAGAAAGGAACTCTTTGTGATGCTAAAGACGATTTGACATTTGATGAGGTTATTGCCTTCTTCTCCTCTGTACTGGTTATGTTAGCACTGATAGTTGGATCGCTTTATTTCAGATTCTCCGCAAACAATACCCTGCCACAAGTTGAGGGCACTATAGTAAGCATAGGAGAGACAACGCAATCGCATAGCCGTCATTCTCTTTTTGACAAGGAGACAGAGGTGACTCTTGATGATGGCACAAAATTCTCAGTGCTGTCAACAATTGATAAGGAGGACTTCTCTCTACCTGCTGGAACTCGCGCTCTGTTCAAGTGTGATGGAAAAGAACTCAAGTATGTTGGGAAATGCATTTTTGTGAAGAAGATTGACCACTAACTAGTAGCGCTTCTGTGTCTGCTTCTTTCTACAGACAAAGGGGACAACTATTTCTGTTACCTATGTTTGAAGATGGTGTATGAGTGATGTGATGCAGATCACTGGTTTCAGGGTTGCGCTTGCTGAGTGACTTGACTTAGTATTGAGCCATCAGTCAATGAACAAGAGGTTCAAGACATCACACACGAGGAGTTGATGATGGACACCAAGAGTCTTGTTGAGAGCACTGCTAACAAGTACGGATTCCCTGGATCCTTTGACTACAATCTCAGTGGGGATGTGCTATTCAAGAGTGATGACAGAACTCTTTCTGTCTCGAATCGAGATGGTGTTGACGTGCACCTCAGCATGTCTGTTACTGGATTCACTCTCGAGTTCTACTCAGGCTACGTGAACTTCAACGAGACCACTCTGAACAGGGCAATTAGTGATGTGCTCGCCAAGAAGAAGATTATGAGCAGGTGTATCATGGCTTTCGTGAGTGACGGGTGGAAGGTTGTCAAACTTGCTGGCAGGTATGGCAATGATGCTGTTACTGTGATCAAGGATCGCAATAAGGTCAACGTGCACACTAATGGTAGTACTGTTGCTCTTGATGGCAGGCGAGGAAAGCAGACCGCTGTCAAGGTTCTTCATGATGTTGGAGTCCTGCAGGTTCCTGGGAGTTCTGGGACCTACTACGTAAACCTGTGACTTGCTCTGTTGTGACAGGTGACTGAATCTAGACACACTGATTCAGTCACCTGTCTCTGTTTGTCTGTGGTTGAATAGGGGACAACAACCTTTTATTATGTTATGTGTGCAACAGGTGAGTTTGTGTTCTGAATCACACGTTCAGGAGTTGACATCTATGATGGGTTCTCTTAGACTAGAGTCATCAGCCAAGAGGTAAAAGACCTCAGAGCGAGAAACAAAAGGAGAGAACCCATGGCTACCCCCATCACCATTGACTATGTTTATGGCGCAGAGATCTCTAAGAACGTTCTTACTGGACTCAATAAGACAACATTCTCCTACCAGCGCACATCGTTTGAGGTCAGCCGATACACTGATGTTATTAACATCATCAAGAATTTCCTTAGTGTCTCTGGCAAGGATGTACTCAATAACACTGATAAAGAGGATGACTGGGAGAAGACTGCTCAGTTTGTTTCTACATCCGCACATTACTCTGTAGTACCATGGAACATGGAGACTCGTCACCTCAACGAGATTTGGGCTCATAACACGGTTCATGTTGTGATTGGTTCATCTGCCTGCGGAGAATTCATTAGGGTTTCTGTGGGTGTTACAAGTTGGACTGGATACGACAAGGTTAATGAGGCCATCGAATCTGAAAAGATGCTTGATCTTATTAAGCACATCCGATTCAGGAAGGAGTACTGACAAATAGTGAGTGGGCGCTTTTAGCAAATAGCGCCCACTCACTATTTTCTCCTTCTAATAATTTTCTCATCTCTTGTGGCTAACACCATACACTTTCTGGTTGACTCCAGATTGTCACTACCTGTATGCTTTTGACACGCCTCTCTAAGAGGGTTTTAGGATACAACTCAACCTACCAAAGGAGCATTAAGAAAATGAGCATTCATGTTATTCTTGACTACGTATACTCGATTGAGATTTCTCGTAACACCTTCACTGGTGCTAACACTAATCATGTGCACTACCAGCGTGCTCATCTCAATCTTGACAGCAACGATGATGTAGTCAAGATTGTCAAGAGCATCCTGAAGACCGATGGGGCCACCAACTGGGAGAAGAATGTCGTTTTTGGCAGCATTGTCAACCAGTACAAGGCTGTGCCTAAGGACAAGGAGATTCTTGACTTCAATGGACGCTGGGATCCCATTGACATGAGTGCTCGTATTGTCATGGGGTACTCTGTCAAGGACATTGAGAACGGATCTCTGACTATTGATGACAACTACCTCGAGATCATTGTCTCTGGTCGCTATGAGACCTCCTACCATGGTTTTGACAGGGTTCGAGAGAGCATTGAGGACGGTTCTTTCCGTAGTTACAACTGAGGTCTAATCCGCTTCCCATGTGTTCGCGCAGGGGACAACCACAATCCTGCAGGACATATGTACCTTATAGGTGAAATGGTGTCACCTGTCATCATGTGTGCTACACATCACTACAAAACTGCTGGCAGCAATGCTGGCTCTGGGGTATAGTTCTACTCAGAAGGCATCGAACAGGTCGGTACCTTTAAGTCAGCAAGGAGACAAAAATGGGCGAGTTCCGACTCTCGGGGCACATGTGTGCTACTATCGACTCTGAGGACGCGAAGAAGCGCGTTGATGACTTCCTTCAGGTTGTCAATGGCAAGAAGGAGACCGACTACTGGGCCACTACTGAGTGCAGTGGTCGGGCTGAGGTTGAGAGCGTAGATGACTGCTCTATTATCAGATTTGAGGTTGTCTCGGATGAGGGGGTTACTTCGGTTGAGATCATATCTCTGATTGAGGAGACTCTGACTAAGGGTATCAGTTTCGATAGTCATGGAATGAGTGGCCGAATGACTTCTGTAAACTCTATCGGCTTTGATCTTGGTGAAGGCCCTACTGTTGAGGTCTTTGAGATCGGGGACGACGGAGTGCTATTGGAGATGGGAGTCAGCCTTTACGGGTACGTGATTGACTACCGAGACCGATAAGCGGCTGGTGCTTGAGCATCCCGCTCTGAACTGAATGGCTTATTATGTGGTCAATATGTTCAGAGCGGGATGTTCTACTCTAGATTTCACACATCTGTATAGTGACTCAGTTCACTTGCAATCGTGTTGACTTCGCTTCAGGACCAGTTGTATACTTAAACCATCGCAAGGCACGCAGGGTGTCTTGACAGAGTAAAGGAGAGAAAAATGGAACTCGCCAAGACTACCCAGGAGTTCATCGACAGGGTTAACAAGGCTTTTGAGAATGTGCGGGGCTTCAACCAGTTTATTGGGGATGATGACAACCTGGGGCTGTTTGTTGATCCTGATGGTAGCGCATCTATCTCTCTTTTTGATGACATTGTTGACACCCTTCCCGCTCACAGCACTCCTGAGCAGATTTTGGATCTGTGGTCTAAATCTGTAAGAAAGTTCGCTAAGTCTGACAGGAATACTGTTGGAACGCTGACTTTCATCAAGGATCTAAGGGAAGGTGACATTATTCTTGATGAGCATGGACTCATTGCCAAGGTTGTCTATGTACTCGAAAACAACAAATGGGATGAGATGCATGTCACAACCGTCTCTCACGGCCATTCTGACGGTAGGCAGGTGAAGCGGTTCCTTCAGTATTCTAAGAACAGCATGGAGACTGTTGACCTGTTGTGGGGTGAGGGTGGAGAGGTTATCGTTCAGGAGGACTGACTAGAACACACCAACCTAGCACGAAACCTGTTTCAGGTATGCAGAAGAACTGCGTGCTTGAAACAGGTTTCATACTGCTATTGCCATGCTTTTACTGACGTGCTATCATTGCACCCTGAAACTTTATTCACATGCAACCACTAGAAAAAGAGTAGGTGCACATATGGATGCTGATGAGGTTCAGAAACTAAAGAAAGAGTCACAGAAACGACTAGAACAACTTAAGACAGAAAGACGCATCGCAAAACTTCTCATAGGTGGTAGAAGTGTGGATGAAATAGTCGCTTCTGATGAATCCAGCCGACATGCTGTTCAGCGCGTTCAGAACCGCATTGCTGACGGAGAGGATCTTGAACAACTGACACCAAAGGAAATCGGATGGAGGAGAAGCGCAGGGTTAATCAGTGATTCCGAAATGATGATACTACTGAAAGGGTGGTCCTACACTTTTTCAGAAGTCAAAGATGACGCAGTTGTTCAGAACGGGGACTGGGATGACATTGAATTGTTGTACGCAAAGGGCTACCTGAACCCTGAAGAGTACAGAGAACTGCTTGACGCTACACAAAAGCCAGAAGATTCTAACAGAAACCCAAGATCAGAACAGACACAGGACAACTACATGAGTACTACAAAAAGCAATGAAGGCATTTCATTCAGTGCTGAGCAATTACTGGAGGAGTTTTCCTCAGGTGTGGACAAGTGTGCCGGAGGAGTGCACAAGACGTCTATCCGCTCAATAGATGAGAAGGCCATGGCTGGCGTCCTGTTCGGCACAGACAGTGTGCTTGCTGGCGGATCATTTCAAGTGTCCGCTTACGGCCGCATTCCCCTGCATGGACTCGACGACCACTACTTCGGGCTGAGGTGCGGTGAGATCTACGGGGACAACGAGTGCGTTCATGGTATCATTGAGGCATCCATCGTGGTTGACATCGATGATGGTGAGTGTACGTCTGCGACTCTCATAACCAAGGACGATGACGGCAGTGTTCTGCTGGAGAGGAGACTTGATGGCGGCCTGACTAGTGGTGAGGTTATTGAGTCCATCCAGAAGTCACGCATCATCATGGAACTCAAGAGGGTCTTCAAGGGGTCACAGGTTGTTGATGGTATGCTCTATATTCCTGTTAATGGGGACACCGTAGTTGTCAGTATTAGGGACTACCTGTGGAACGAGGCCGGTGAGAACGAGGAGGAGAAGGACAGTGTTCTCCTGACCTGCACAGATCTCAGCGGTTGCGAGTATTTATATGCTGGATACATCGGCAGTATGTTCCCTGAGTGCCGCATTGTTTGCCAGGAAGGTCGGGACAAGGTTCGAGTGAGCGTGCCTGTCCTGTATCTTGGTTAGTCCTGTTAGCACCACACTTATTTCTGAGTTACTTGAGTAACAAAGCACCCCTGCTGAAACCATTTGTCAGCAGGGGTGCTTTATTGTGTTTACCTCACTCAGGCAATGGTTGCGATTGCATTCTCCTGAGCCTTGACGAACCTGTCGCAAGCATCGGCCATCTTCTTCGCCCAACCCACAGAGACAGTCTCACCGTGACTACGGTAGCGAGTGCTCTCCATGTACGCCCAGATGTCGATGGCGGCTTGAATCTCCTCGGCAGTCGGGATGTACACACCAGACTCGATTCCGTGAGCAACATGGAACTTGGCATCATACTTCAGGGCTTCCTGTACATCCTCGCTCTCAGGAATCTCAAAGCCCTTGGACGCCTTGGGCTTGAGCGGGGCATACTTGCTGACATACTTGTTCCATGACTCAGCCAGCATGTCAGCGTAAGCCAGCGGAGCATACCACTGACCAACCTGCGGAGAGATGACATAACCGGCCGTCTCGGGATTGAAGGACCTTGCAGGGTGCTCAATGACAGAAATGCTTCCATCAATGTCCATAACTGCATAGAGTTCACGGACAGGGCGAGCAACATACCCGTTAATGATGCAAGAATCCACATAATTCATGTTGTAGTCACACACAACTATGGTACGCTTGTGGTCACCCTCCCTCATGGAGAAGAGCACATGGATTTCGTTATCATGAATCTTCCTGGAGATATGAGCAGAGTAAATATTGCCATCATTTGGGAAGAAGTACATCTTGTTCTGAGACTCGATGAATGGGATACCCTCACCCCAGTTGGGAATCATGGCCTTAATAGACTCCTTGCGTGCAGGCCGTCCCCATCCACCATTGTCCTCGTAACGGAACATGACTGACAGAATCTTAGCGCCTGCGTTGATCATGTTCTCTTGAATCTCGGACATCTTCTTGATGGCGAACATAACCTGTTCCTTCCGTTGCGGGTTGTGTTGGCTGGTTGCCTTGATGACCACAACTCTAGCACTGATGTCATCATGAAGACAACCTTGGATCCTGTGAACCACGCCACTTTTACGCATGTTCTCTGAGGTATACTTATTCTGTGTACAGGGACAACGATGCCTGCACATCTCTCCGCTCAACTGACATGGGCAGAAAGGTGACTCAGTTCATATATTCTAGGCTTGCGTTCACACTACCTTTCATCTACACTGAACTCATCAGCCGAACAGAATAGTGTATCTTGAAATCAACCGATCTGATTTCAGAATACGCTGTACAAAACAAAGGAGAGCAACCATGCAGGCATCATATAGCGCCTTTATTGAGTATCAGGGTAAGTACACTGCTGCTGCCAAGGTTCTAGAGAAGATTACCAAGATTCTAAAGCAATATGAATGTACAGGCAATTTCTCACTAAAGACCTCTCTTGAAGAGAATGATGAGAACTATCGTCCAACTATCTGGCTTCGTGCTACTGGTGATCCTGATCCTAAGAGTATGGAAGACAAGTTTGTTCACCAGATGGATACCCACATCAGAGAGATTCTGGAAAATCACCATGAAGGAATCTCTGGTATATATGCTAAGACCGTCTCTGTCGATCCTATTGATGACGACTTCTTCATTCCTGAGATCACTATTGTTAAGTACGAGGCCAGCGATGATGGGAAAGTTAAGCACCATATTCAAACATACATCAGCGATGAGGTTATCTAAACATCACACTGATTAGATCAGTACCACACATTGAAGTAGAAGGTTGTTTTCATGAACAGGTTGGCGACCTTCTGCTTCAACGTGACTCAGTTCACTCATTCAGAGGTTGCACACCCTATCAGTAGTGCTCTATGCTGGTACCAGAAGCCAGGAAGCAAGAAGCACCTGGCACAACAAGAAGGAGAACATCATGACCACGATTTCAGTCAAGGAGATTGCCAACACCATCCAGGAAGTTATGGATGAGATCAAAGAGGCTGAGTTTGGTTTTGACCTGATTTGGGTTCTTGACAAGATTCCGACCGAGTGTGTCTCTACCTGGGGCATGAAGAGCCCCGCCGTTAATGTGGATCTCACTAAGAAGATTCGCAAGATGGCTGACAATGATCTCCTTTTTGTTGTACATGAGAACGATGATGTAAGTGAATACAGCATCATCTATTACGACACGGATAACAGCAAGTGGTACACCAACGGATACGAGGAAGGGCGCAGCGAGATCAATGCTGCTGACATTGATTCTATCTGGAATTCATATGTTGCTCTGACTGATCCTGATGAGATGCTTGACAGTGATGGTTTTTTCTACAATGAGGACTTCTTGGAGGAGGTTCGTCAGGCTGCTATCATCGTTTCTGGTTTTACTGGAGTTAAGAAGGCTTGTGATCTTATCTCCAGTGTTCTTAGTAACAGCAACTTCACGGTCAAGGACTTTGGTGACACTTCTCCTGAGAGTGTCCTCATTGGTACTCTTACTGTTGTTGGTGACTACAGTGGCGAGGAGTACAAGGTGGGGTACGGGCGCCCCAAGTTCCGTCTGTACCATGTCAACCAGGACAAGGACGACTGAGTAGGTTCCCCTTCTTTGAAAGTCATCACTGAATCCAGGACTGGTGCTTCAGAACAGGAAAGGCACTGGCCCTGGATTTCTGCTTCCTTGGAGCACATACTTGATGTGACCTACTTCACTTGTTCGCAGGTTGCCTTCACCTCTCGGTTTAGAGTATGCTTGGTGTATCAGCCAAGGACAACCAGTCCTGACGCCAGACAAGGAAGAGGATCTATAATGCGAATGGACTACATTGTCACCAAGTTTCTTGCAGACACGAACAAGAACATCAAGAAGGTTGTTGAGGCGGAGAAGCCTGATGATGTTGTTGACGTTCTTAATAAAGTCTCTCTGGCGGAAGCGATGTACATTCTTTCTATGACGAAGATGTACCACTCCGAGTTCACTGAGACCGCCCAGTTGATTACTGGAGATTTCTCAGTTGCTGTTCTCGCTGAGTTTGATGATGAGTTTCTTGTCTTCAAGTATGATGAAGACCGGAATGAGTGGATGCGTGACTCACGTTTCGGAATGTATGGCCGCATTGACTATGACGGACTTCATGAGATTTCTTACGCCTGTGATGAACTTGTTGCAGGTTGTGAAGCATATGTCAATGGCGTCAAGGGTATGAAGGATGAACTGGAGCGTGAACACGAGAAGGCTGTTCTCATCTCTGAGGTGGTCGGTTTCGACAGGGCGATGGAGATGTTCACTCGAGCTGTTGAGTTCAGCAGGATTCAGGTTGTGAAGGCTGAGAAGGCTGGACGCAACACTCTTGGTGTTGCCACCCTTGAGCGTGAGAGTACTGGACGCCGGTTCTGTGTTGGTAAGGACAAGTAAGCCGCGATACCTTAACAACTGAGCAAGATGCTGTCTGTCGCAAAATGCTGGCAGGTGACATCTTGCTTTTTGTGTGCTACATCACTGGATCATGGCTTGCATGGCGCTCAATTGAAGGTCTAGACTAGAGACACCAGACAAGGACAAATAGTCCTAGCACAATCCAGAAAGAAGACACCATGACCTACACCACCGATTTCCTTGCAAAAAACAACAAGAATTTCTGCAATATTGTTGAGGCAGTGACTCCTTATGGGCTCCTTTCTGCCATGCAGGAATTTTCTGCTGTTGAGATGGTTCAAGTTGCAATGATGTCGCCTCTTGTCCACAGTGGCTACACAGAGAAGGTTCGTAAGATTACAGGTGACTTCTCAGTGATTGTTGTTCGTGACACTATTGGAAGTGACAACGAGTATCTTGTTGTCCGTTGTGACCCTTTTTATGACGACGGTCGTGGAAAGTGGTATTATGATGGTCGTTTTGGTCTTAATGTAGAAACGACTCGTAAGGAAGGCACGACGAGTGACGCCCTGGATGCTCTTTGGAGTGCATTTGATGACCTTGTAGACGGGCCTTATGACATGTACTATGAGAACGAGGAGCAGGCCAAGAACAACCTTAAAGAGGCTTACGCTCAGGCTGTCATCCTCTCTAAAGTTCTGGGTGCTTACAAGGCGTCTCAGATGTTCTCGTTCTGTGTTGAGGACATGAACAGATTCGAGGTTGTGTCCACTGAAGCGACTGGCGACGAATTGGGAGAGATTGTCCTTCATGACTCCAAGGGGCACCACTACCATGTTGGGTCTTGTGCTTGTGGACGCAAGAAGTGATGCTTGGCTTGTCGTTTTGAAGTCACATCATAATCACTGACTACATACAAGCACCCTCTGTCAGAAAACCGCTCATCTGACAGAGGGTGCTTGTATGTGTGTTAGGTACAGATGATGCTACATGTGCTCTAAGGATGTGACTCAGTTCACTTGTTCCTGTGTTGCGTACAAGAGTTGGCCTGATGTAAAGTTGAGTCATCGAGAGGGAGACAGCCAGTCAGACCTCCAAGACACGAAGGATGTAAGCATGAGCACGAACAACGTGAACGGCAAGATTTACACCAGTGCTGACAAGGACTCTCTGGTCAAGAGTGTTGATGCTCTGCGTGAGGTGCTTGGCGAGGGCGCTAGTGTCGATGTCTCTGAGGACCGTTTTTCCTGCAAGGTCTCGTTCTCGCTCTCGACTATGGATGACATTGACGAGTACAAGATTGTCAATGTGGTCAAGGAGATTCTTGGGAACTCTGAGATCAGCCTTTATAACTCCCCCTCTGGCGACCTCTCTTTTATTGACCTTCGGAAGGTTGGTGACGGAGAGATGCCCAAGGTCAGCGTGTACGACTTCTCAAGGTCTCGTGAGGCTGTTGTGGAGTGCTCTAACAGTGGTGACCTGTACGTTGACCGGGATGCTCTCCTGGAGTTCAATGAGACGATTACTGAGTTCTAGTCTGTAATCTCTGTCAACTAGTCATCACACCTATGCTTTCTTACTGGAAGCATAGGTGTGATTATTTTTTGTTGACAATAGCCGACTGACAGCAATCTCGTATTTTCGGTGTGACCTGTTTCACTTGATGCTGGCTTGAGTTCAGAACCAAGACATGAGTACACTTGAGCCATCAATCCAAGAACAACAGGTTACTTGGAAACAACCCAAAGGAGTCACAATGGGCAAGATTGCTCTTATCGTAAAGAATGCTGGCAGTAAGGACGCCAACAAGAGCGCTCTCAAGTACTACATTGGCAAGGTTGAGGATCTGGACGTTCTTACTGACGTTCTGAAGGAGATGACCAAGGCAGAGCACCTGAATGTTCGTCAGAGTTCTGGCGACATTGACACTCTGGTCTATGCGGCCGAGAAGGCTGGGGCGGATTTCTCCAACACCTCTGGAAAGACTGCCAATGACTACAATGACGTTGTTGACGCTCTTTCTCGTGATGCAGATGTCACAGGGGAAGTCAACGCCACTATTGACTACACCGATGATGAGAGATCCATCCACATTCTGGATGCTCGCAATACCGCTGCATTCGACTACGAGACTCTGGATCTGATGGTTGACTATCTCTCTTACTTCTGATAGTCGCCGTATTTTACGGAATATGCTGACTTGAATCCAATAACAGAATCAAGTCAGCATATTCTTGTTTTATGTGACACAGTTCACCTTTTAAATGGTTGTTGTGCATACCTGGTAGTGCTAGAGTAGATAGCAGAAAAGCCGAGACACATCAAAAAATGAGGAGCAAGATCATGAACAAGGACGACATTGAGTTCGTTATCAAGCAGATGACTGCAGGTACAGGAATCAAAGGGGACATGATGTTCTCTGACAATAAGGTCGCCTTTAAGGGTAAGGGCATCTCTATTGTTGTCTTTGAGGATGACTTTGCCAGGTGCAGGTCCTTTCTGAGGGTTGGTGACAAGTATGCTGGGTTCCTGGCCTCTGTCGAGTCGTCTGAGCCGATTCATATTGCTAACGTCATTCAACAGTCCCTGAGCACTCGTGACAAGATGGCTTCATGTATCAGTGCTCTTAAGGATGAAGGGTGGGATGCCAGCGTGCATGGTTGTTCTGAGTATGCTAGTAATATTCTTGTGTCCAACGGGAATCGTTCTGCTATTCTCTATATTCCTTATGGGGACGGCATTGTTGTCTATGGTAGGAACTACATGAGCGTTGCCAACACTCTTGCTCGCCATGGAATCATTGAGGACTGCCGTAAGAATTCGTTTGACTCGCGTCATATCCACAAGTTCATCTAGTCACTAGAGAATAACATTCATTCTGTACATACCGAACACGAAACGAGATACTTGTGGCTCTTGACCCGAACAAGAAGTTTAACGACCTGACACCTGAAGAGTTCACTGAGTTCAATCAGGTTCGGCGTTGGGGTGCTGATCTCTACAAGGGATTCCATGATCGGGAATTGGATGCTGTTGATGCTTTCTTCGCTTCTGGTACTGGTCTTGACGTTGTTGGTAGCAATCTGGGCGGTTTGTTCATCAGTAATCGTCAAGGACGTACAGTTGGGTACATCGTGTCGATTCGTCCTAAGTCGGCACGAGTCATTAACCTGCTGAAAGAGTATGAGGATGATGTCAGAAAGGTTCTGGAGTCAGTCACAGATCCAGGCGCCAAGATTCGGATCTCCACTATCAATATGTAGGTGTAGGTCAGGATTCTCTTTGCTCTCTTAGTTCAGATTCGCAATAAAGTAGAGACGGCAGAGAGTTTTTCAACCCACAGAAACAACGAACTTACTACTCTACGTAATCAAACAAGCAGACCTGTTCCTAGAAAGGCATTTCTTCATCATGATTCTTAATGTACCTGCTGACATTGCGCGTTTCATTATCCTTAGGCAGATTGCTGGATCTGTGTTTACTGAGGAGCCCTATTGTATAAACGACTTCATCTACGTCAATCACAAACTCTCTCTGGATGTCAAGGTTAATGATGAGGGTGTAGAGATTTCGATGTTTGATGAAGGTCTGCGTGGAACTATTCCGGTCAGATCTGAGTCTCTGTCTGGTCTCTGGATGCTGACACCTGATGGTCTGTCTGCTGATGATCTGAGTGAGATTGCCTCTCTGGTGAGTACGTTTACTCTGACTCACTACTCCTACGACTCCAGGTACAGGACATTTCTTGTGCACCCTTGGGACAACGCCTTCTGTGTGACCCACCTCACTGGTCTTGTGAGTTGACCTCTGGCTGACAGAGTGCCTATACTAGAACCATCAGCCGGGCACACAGGGTGAACGGCAATGACAGCAAGGAGCAGAAAGACTATGAGCGCCATCGTCATAAGCAAGTTCGCCAACAACAGCAACACAGCAGACATCCCTGAGCAGGTTGTTGACACCGCCCTCACCTTTGAGAACACGGCTGTCATCCAGAATGATATGCACCGAAGCCACTGGGTCAACAATGACATGGGGATTGACTTTGTATGGGATCAGTATGAGCGCTTTGCTCGTATTATTCTTAACCACAAGTCGCTCGCCAGTAGTGAGATCACTCTTGGTAAGGTGTGGCAGTTCTGTATCAGCACCCCTACTACTGAGGAGGTAATCGAGACGGTCAAGTCGATGCTTGCTCGGGCGAGTATTCTAGACTATCTGTCTGCATATCTTCACACCAATGACCTGGGTACAATGGGCTGGGTTAACGAATATGGCGAGGTCACTATTTTTGTGACTGAGCGTCTTGAGGGCGCGACTCGTGACCACAAGGTTAAGGTTCGCACAGGATACGAGAATGGCAAGGTCTCCATTACTTTTGATGACGTCACTCCGTTCGCCTTCCGTGTGATTTCTGAGGCATTCTCTAAGATTGATGCTGGTCTGGTTCACCCCGACATGAAGTGCCTGACCTTTGACGCCAATCTGTTCATCTGATGACGTCAGTTTCAGGTAAGGGACTCCTTAATCTGAGTTAATCCCTACCTGAAAACCTGAACACCTCTGACTGGTTTGCTCTTAAGTGTGCTGAGTTCAGTCAGAGGTGTTATTTCTGCTGTTCTGGTGGTTTGTGGAGATTGGACGTCAGAAAATTATCATCCCTAAATCCGCCTTATATCAGAACGTACTGGCGGCAATGGGCTGGATGCACAGCAGACAATGTAGAGGCTAGAGGACCATACTCCCAGCACAGGAAAGATGTGGCCTGGTTCACATGTTTCTGGGTTGACCTGCTTGCTTGGGCGTGCCTATACTAGAGTTATCAGGCAAGGGCAAGAAGCCCGAACGCGAACTGAAAGGGACTGATACACCATGAGCAAGAAGACTGTTGCTGAGATTGTCAACACTGTTGCTGAGCAGGGCATAGATGGCGCCTTCGGAAATGTCAACGACGCTATCACCAATGGGTGGGGCGACTGGTTCTGCACTGACAAGGCGCTCAAGAACCGCTCCAAGAAGTTCATGTCGGTTATTAACCGGATTGATGGCAAGGGCAAGGTTGGTCTTGACGCCAAGGTGACCTTCCTTAACTGCTGCTCCGAATACCTTTATGACAGGATGATTCTTGACGGAGACGGCTATACTCTCTCTGTCGAGAACGACCCTGAAGAGCATGGGGTCCGCTGGGCTGCTGTCATCGTCTCTGGTGGCACTAATGTTGGCTCTGGCATCATCAAGTTCAAGAACGTCCACGCGCTTGTTGCCTGGTTGAACGAGCCTTGGAAGAACTGACAGCAAACCACAAGACACCCTGCCTGGATGCACGAAGAGTGCTAGAACCAAGCAGGGTGTTTTTGTATTCGTCTGATGTTTAGTGTGACTCAGTTCACTAGTTCTTGGGTTGCAGGCCATAGAGACACCCTGCTACACTTAAACCAGAAGCCAGGAGGAAAGGAACTGCTGGCGCTATCCCAAGGAGATACACAATGAGCACTAAGAGCCTGAAGCCTGCAGCAGAGACCATCTCTCAGAAAGAGGCCATTTGTGACGAGACCTTCATGGAGAAGGTTGAGTTTGCTGACTACCTGGAGTCTGAGATCAAGGGACGCCAGGTAGTCAAGGTCTACACATCTGACCGGAAGACCGAGGGCGTATCTGTCAATGAGGACAACAAGGATGACTCGGTGGTGGTCATTGTCTCCTCTAATGGCGGTAGTATGAAGAAGATTCTCCTTCTTGGTCACTCTGTTGCTGACTTTGAGAACGATCTCAAGGTTGGTGTTCTGGACATTGACGCTCTTTCATCTGAGAACGTAGAGAGTATTTCTCTTGGTGAGATTTGCACCTACTGGCTTGGCGACAACTGTAGCAGCGGTGGTGAGTACTACACCATTCAGATTCGCTTCGTTAACAGCACGACTCCTGTAGTTATTGAGGGTCTGACCTACTCTGACTCGTGGGGCGATGTGGGTGTGCCTGAGGTTGTTATCCAGGATATTCACTGACTAAACACACCATAAAATACGGCCCTGAGATCTACTTCATTGCAAGGTAGATCTCAGGGCCTCTTTCTTGCTTAACCAAAACAACAAGTATTTTCTGATACTTGTTAACCAATCGAATTGCATTTACCACAAAAAATGAAACAGGTGAGCAGTTTCCGTCTGCTCACCTGTTTCTTGCCAGATTGGAAAGTCAAGATGACACCTATACTCAATGAAAGGAGTCACCCTATCAGAACAACCATGTACGCAAGATTGCTCTGACATGCTTAAATGTACTCAATCTGCTGGCATTTGTCAACCTGTTTTTGTGTGATTGTGATCTCTTTTTTATTTGTTGTTAGTATGCCGCTTCTGTGTTATAGTACACCTATATCTTTACTCATTAAAGTACTTGAAAGGAGGCTCACTGAATGTCGTCTAAGACTGTTGTGTCACGTACATACCCAAGAGTGCCATACGCTGCATTCAGCAAGAATGGTGAGCCTCTGAATCTAGATGACGTACTGAATGGTATCAGAGCGGATGCTGAACTGGTCGCTCACTATGCTTTGAAGGAGATGACTGAGCAGAACCTGGCCTTGTCTGTGGAGTTCAGTAGGTATAAACCCGCTGAGGCTGGCAGACGTATGGGACTGAAACTTCCTACTGAGGTGAAGAAGCAGTTTAAAAGTGGTAGTTCCAGACTGGAACGTATGTTCAGAGAACAAGTAGTTACCAACCTGAGATCCTGGGCCGCTAGATATGAGGTTGTTAATCAGACCTCTACTAAATACGTCTCTGCTGGATGGAAGAGAACCGCCAGTGACTCGAAACCCGCATCTATGAGTCCTCATCTTGTTCTGTTATCTACAGATAGGGGTTATCACAAGAACTTCAGTGTCACACCAGAGCGCATTTCTCTAGATATGGTTGTTCAAGGCTGTTGGGTGACACTGCACTTTCCAACACCACCACAACTACTAGAGGTAGGCTGTGAACCTGGTGTGCCTGACATCTGGATTGACAAGAACGACAGAGTTGTCTTTAGTTTTCATGGTAAGACAGATCCAGGCAGACCCAATTTCTCTGAGCGCTATGTCATCGGTGTAGATGTCGGTGTGAAGAATCCTGCGGCTTACGTGGTCTGGGACACCGAGAAGAAAGAGGTCGTTGAGCGATCTCTTCTAGGTCAGCGCGCCAGATCTCTAAACAACAAGATTAAGAGGACAAAGACCCAAGTCGCTTCTCTAAAAAGAAAAGGCAAGGATGAAGAAGCCGTTTCTCACAGAGAGCACCTGTCCAACAGGAGGCTTGAATTAAGCGTCCTCATTGCTCAGGAACTCGCTGATGTCTCCTGGAGGTATGGTAACGCCATTGTATCCTTTGAGGATCTGAGCCACATCAAGAACACCATGAAATTCGGCCGATGGTTCCGAGGTGAGGTGTTCCGCAGAACACGCGACATGGTTGAGGCTGACGGTGGACGAGTCATGAAGGTGAATGCCGCCTACACATCTCAGAGATGTCACGTCTGTCAGTCCGATCTGGACATGAGCGACTACTCTCAACCTTACTGCACCACTTGTAGTATCGCTCACCACCGTGATCTGAATGCTGCGGCGAACATTGCTCAGAGAGCGAACATCAAGAAAGCGTGCGAGACCAGGAAGCGATACGCCACGAATACCAAGCGTGTTCGCCGCTCCAAGTGTCACGTGAAACCTCTCAAGCATCCTGGTACGAAAAACAGGCCAACACCCAAGGCGCCACAGAACCAGAAGAGAAAGACTCACACTCCTACTTATCCACCTCTTCCTTCTAAGGGGGTGAGTGTGAGGATGTGCCCCGCAGACAATAGGGTTTCTGCGGTGGACCATAGAGGAGACTCGTGGTTTCAGACAATCAGCGGCACGACGAATTCCAAGGAGAACCAGACTACCATAAAAGTAGATGTGGTTTATCCTAAGGAATAGTCATACTCTCATGCTTGCATCCACTACTTCTTTCTGGATGGTGTGGATGTTCCTGGGAATCATCAATGTTGTTGAGGTGATTATCCTCATCAAGTCGCTCGCAGATGTCCAGGATGAGGTCAAGGAGATTCACCAGAGGATTGATGACTTTCTTGCTGATACTCTTTCTCCTGGGCAGGTAGCTAGGTTCGTCAAAATTGTTTCCTGCAAGTTCGTGATTGAAGCCGATCCTGTCATCGCTCTTCTGAAGAAGGAAGTCAGGAAGACTATGTTCCTAGAGATTGAGAGCCAGGATGCTGGTGATGATGGGAATGTTGCTTAACTTGTAACCATTGTTAACAGGTAGCAAGAGAGCACATAATCAATGAACAGGTATGACTGGTGGTGCAAAAACTATCCGTCATACCTGTTCCTGATAGGTCCAGAACAAACAGATTACTAGGAAAGTAGATTATCATGACTAATCAGAATTCCAGCAATACTAAGAGCATTGACGAAATGACTCCTGAGAGTTTCTTGTGTACTGTTTCTAGTGAGATCGAGAAGCAGCACGATTGGATAACCAGTGACATCACGGATTGTACTGATCACTGGCGCCTGAGCATTGGAAGTCTGTGCTACATGTGTGCTGGTTGGGGATCCGATGATGACGGAGATGTTATGGAATGGACTATGTATGACGAACATGACGATGAGGTCTGTTGTCGATGGTCCTGCTATGACGGGGACGACATTTCAGAGATCGCTGACTTGATGGTTGACGTCTCGGCAACAGCCAGCGAGATTATCACATTGTGCATGTGAAATGTCTAGACGTGATTATAGAGTTTTCTTGAGAGCTGATGCATCCAAGGAA
>ERZ772807.186-NODE-186-length-41600-cov-15.831965_pt1 | contig 41600 bp, 43 predicted proteins | sample MGYA00511472_ERZ772807 | MGnify/ENA primary metagenome ERZ772807 (study PRJEB29015, sample SAMEA2737947) | human oral metagenome | biome: human oral; feature: human-associated habitat; material: dental | place: China | collected 2039 ... | reverse complement strand
GCGGCGAGCCGCAAGGCGTACAGGTAGTACGTCAAGGCGAGCCAACGCCGTATCATTGCGATTTTAATTCACTATATTTATGCCTGATACACGCGCCGCATGCGTTTGATGTGGCACAGGATTTCATAGGGGATATGCCCTGCGGACTGCGCCAGTTCGTTGATGGAAACACTGTCGCCGAACAGTTCGACTTCGTAGGTCGAATCGGCGGGGACGTGGCTCAAATCGACCGTCAGCATGTCCATGGACGCGCGGCCGATTAAGCGCGAGCGCATACCGTTGATGAAAACGGGCGTGTCGGTGGGGGCGTTGCGCGGATAGCCGTCCGCATAGCCGCACGCCACCAAGCCCACGCGCGTGGAGCGTTTCGTGTAAAACGATGCGCCGTAACCAATCGGTTCGTGCGGCTGCAAAACGCGTTCGGCAAACACTTGGGAGGCAACGCGCATCACGGGTTTCAAATCGGCTTCAAAGCAGCCTGCACCTGCTGCGAAGGGCGATACGCCGTATAACGCCAAACCGGCGCGCCCCCATTCGCGTCTGGCTTCGGGATAGGCCAAAATCGCCGCTGAATTGGCCAGGCTGCTGTCGCCGCCCAGTCCTTCACATGCCGTGTCAAACGTGTCGATTTGCATTTCCGTCATGCCGCGTTCCGCATCGTCCGCGCAGGCGAAATGGGTCATTTTAACGATTTTGCCGATTTTGGGGCTTTGTTGCAGCGCGTGGTAAGCCGCGGCATAGTTGTGCGGAAAGAAACCGGCGCGGTGCATGCCGCTGTCCATTTTCAGCCACACGGTTGCAGGCTGCTTCCAATCATGCGCCAAGCAGTCTTCCAACTGCGTTTGCTGGTGGATGACCGTCCATAAGCCGTATTGTTCCACCAACGCATATTCGTGCGGCTCGAACACGCCTTCCAGCAGCAGAATCGGGCTTTTAATCCCGTTTTCGCGCAGCGTGACGGCTTCTTCCAAAAACGCCACCGCAAAACCGTCGGCCATGTCGTCCAAGGCTTTTGCGCATTGCACTGCGCCGTGCCCATAGGCATCCGCCTTCACGACGGCCAGCAAATTCTGCCCGTGCATTTCTTTGAGCACGCGGTAATTGTGGCGCAGGTGCGCCAGTCTGATTTCTGCAACTAAAGGACGCATGATTTCACTCCAAAAGGAAAAATGAACGCGCAGGCAGCCTGCAAAAGCATTATTATAGACGAAAACTGTTCCCTTTTTTCAGCTTTACCGCCGGCAGTGCGAAAAGAATGGATAAAACACTTGCCTAAACAATACAAAAGCTAATAAAATGCACGGTTTTCTATATCCACTCAACTCGCAAAGCTTTGCGAATTTACAAGGAATATAAGCATGGTAGTTATCCGTTTGGCCCGTGGCGGCTCTAAAAAACGTCCTTTTTACAACATCATCGTTGCCGACAGCCGCAGCCGTCGCGACGGCCGCTTCATTGAGCGCGTGGGCTTCTACAACCCCGTTGCCAATGAAAAACAAGAGCGCATCCGCATCGCCGCAGATCGTTTGAACCACTGGGTTGCACAAGGCGCGCAAGTGAGCGAAGCCGTTGCCAAATTGGTTAAAGAGCAAAAAGTTGCCGCTTAATCCATGAGCGGCAGTCAAAACTGGGTCGCCATGGGCTATATCAAAGGCGCATTCGGTGTCAAAGGCTGGGTTAAAGTCCACGCCGGAACCGAATATGCCGACAGCCTGTTGGATTACCCCGAATGGCGTTTGACCAAAGGTGGCAATGTTCAGATTGCCGAAATCGAAGCCGGTAAAGTGGCCGGCGACGAATTGCAAGTTAAATTCGCCCACATCAACGACCGCGACGAAGCCGCATTATTGCGCGGCTACACCATCGAAATCGCACGCGAAAACTTTGCCGAAACCGAAGAAGACGAGTATTACTGGGCGGATTTGGTCGGCATGAGCGTTGTGAACCGCGAACAGGCGGTTTTGGGCGAAGTGGTCAAACTCATGGAAACCGGCGCGCACGATATTTTGGTGGTGCGCGGCGAATACGGCGAAAAACTGATTCCGTTCGTGTCGCACTATATTGACGGCGTGGACGCGGAAAACCGCAAAATTACCGCCGATTGGGGCGTGGATTACTGATGCTGATTCAAGCCGTTACGCTGTTTCCTGAAATGTTCCGCAGCATCGTCGAATACGGTGTGACGGGACGGGCGCACAAACAGAACCTTTGGCAGTTTTCCGCCATTAATCCGCGGCAGTTCGCCGATAACAAACTGGGCTATATCGATGATAGGCCGTTTGGCGGCGGTGCCGGCATGGTGATGATGGCGGAGCCTTTGTGCAAGGCGGTCGAATTTGCCAAGCAAAGCAGCCTGCAGCCTGCACGGGTGATTTATTTAAGCCCGCAGGGCGCGCCATTGACACACAAAAAAGTGGTCGAATTGTCGCAGCTGAGCCATTTGGTTTTGCTATGCGGCCGTTACGAAGGCGTGGACGAGCGCGTGCTGCAAAGCTGTGTTGACGAAGAAATTAGCGTTGGCGATTTTGTGGTGTCCGGTGGCGAATTGCCGGCCATGATGCTGATGGACGCGGTGTTGCGTTTTGTGCCCAATGTGTTGGGCGACATGGCGTCAGCCGAACAGGATTCGTTTGCCGACGGCTTGCTGGATTATCCGCATTACACGCGGCCGGCAGAATTTCAGGGCATGGGTGTGCCGGAGGTTTTAACTTCGGGCAATCATGCGTTGATTGCGGAATGGCGATTGGAACAATCGTTGCGCCGCACATTGATGCGCCGACCAGATTTGCTGGAAAAGCGCGATTTACTCCCACAGGAAATCCGACTTTTAGACAAAATCCGTCAGGAAAGCAACGGAGAATCCATATCATATTAAGGAAAAAACATGAATCTGATCCAACAATTGGAGCAAGAAGAAATTGCCCGTTTGAACAAAGACATCCCTGAATTTGCACCCGGTGATACCGTGGTGGTATGGGCGCGTGTGGTAGAGGGTAACCGTACCCGTCTGCAAGCGTATGAAGGCGTTGTGATTTCTCGCCGTAACCGTGGCTTGAACAGCAACTTCATCGTCCGCAAAATTTCGAACGGCGAAGGTGTTGAGCGTACATTCCCGCTGTACTCGCCACGCGTAGAGAAAATCGAAGTGAAACGCCGCGGTGATGTGCGCCGTGCGAAACTGTATTACTTGCGTGGTCTGACTGGTAAAGCGGCTCGCATTAAAGAAAAACTGCCTGCACGCAAACAAGCGTAATAAGGTATAGTTGAAAAGCAGCCTGGACTTTGTTTTTGAAGTGCAGGCTGCTTTTTTCTTGTTTGGCAGTGCGATAAAAATTTCTAATCGAATTGGCTTAACTTATCTTTACTTTTTTTAAAAATTTTGGCATAGTTAGCGACTTTCAGATTTCAGTAGTTAAAACAGAGGTGCGTATTATGTCGAATCAACAGACATCGGTCGCGAAACCAAAGCGGGAAACTTTCTCGGGGCAAAAAGCGTTTATTTTTGCCGCCATCGGCTCGGCAGTGGGCTTGGGCAATATTTGGCGTTTCCCTTATGTAACGTATGACAATGGCGGCGGCGCGTTCATCATTCCTTATTTGGTGGCATTGCTGACGGCGGGCATTCCGCTGTTGTTTTTGGATTATGCCATCGGGCACAAATACCGTGGTTCTGCGCCGTTGTCGTTCCGCCGCATGAGTTCTAAGTTGGAAGCATTCGGCTGGTGGCAGGTGCTGATTAACGTCATCATCGGTATTTATTATGCCGTGATTTTGGGTTGGTCGGCCAGTTATACCTATTTCTCGCTCAATAAAGCGTGGGGCAGCAATCATGCCGATTTCTTTTTCAAAGAATATCTGCGGATGGCGGATGGTGCCGGCGTCAGCATGGATTTCGTTTCCGCCGTGACTTTGCCGCAAATCGGCGTGTGGGCGTTTATTTTGATTGTTATGGCGCTGGGCGTGCAAAAAGGCGTGGGCAAATCTTCGGCGTTTTTCATGCCGCTGCTCACCGTCATGTTCGGTATTTTGGTGGTCAGCTCGCTCTTTCTGCCAGGCGCTGCTAAAGGCTTGGATGCGCTGTTCACGCCAAATTGGGACAAACTGCGTGAGCCGGCCGTGTGGATTGCCGCCTACGGGCAGATTTTCTTTTCGCTGTCCATCTGCTTCGGCATCATGGTCACGTATGCGTCTTATTTGAAACGCGATACCGATTTGACCGGCTCCGGCTTGGTGGTGGGTTTTGCCAACAGCAGCTTTGAATTGCTGGCCGGTATCGGCGTGTTTGCCGCATTGGGCTTTATGGCGCAGGCGGGCGGCAAGGAAGTGAGCGAGGTGGCGACATCCGGCATCGGTTTGGCGTTTATCGCCTTCCCTGCCATTATCGACCAAGCGCCGATGGGCAGCCTGCTGGGCGTGCTGTTTTTCGGTTCGCTGCTGTTTGCCGGCGTCACTTCGCTGATTTCGATTCTGGAGGTGATTATTGCCGCCGTGCAGGACAAGCTGCATTGGGGACGCGTGGTTTCGACCATTACCGTGTGCGTGCCGATGGCGTTGTTGTCCATTGCGCTGTTCGGCACCACCACGGGTTTGCCCATGTTGGACGTGTTGGACAAATTCGTGACCAATTTCGGCATTGTCGCCGTTGCCTTTTTCTCGTTGGTGGCAATGGCGGTCGGCAAATATCTGCCAGCATTGGCAGAGCATATCAACCGCACATCGTCTTTTAAAGTCGGCAAAATGTGGGTGTTGGTGTCTGGCATATTAACGCCGGTGGTATTGGGCTACATGCTATTCAGCGAACTGACCAAGATTATCAAAGAAGGATATGAAAATTATCCCGATTGGTTTGTGAACACGTTCGGCTGGGGCATGGCGGGAGGATTGATTGTATTTGCAATTATTTTGTCGCGCTTAGCATGGCACGGACGCGACCAAACAGAGGAGAATAACCATGAGTAATAGTGCCGTCATTATGATGCTGGTGGCGATTGTGATTATCTGGGGTGGTCTGATTGCCTCGTTGGTACATTTGCTCAAAGCAAAACGTGATGATTGAAGCGTAGAATAAAAGTGCAGGCTGCTTTTGGTGACCGAAAAAGCAGCCTGCACTTTTATTCGTGCGACATTACAAATGCCCAATCATGCCCATGCCGTAGCGGCGCATTGCAGATTTCACTATAATGCAGCCATCAAGCTCAAAGGAAACCCAATGATTAACTTGTACCAACGACTGAACCTTCCGCCCACCGCCAGCCGCGCCGAAATCGAAGCCGCATTGGCGCAATACCATTCCGAGCTTAGCGATGCCGAAATCCGCGGCGTGCAGGAATGGCTGCTGGTCAATGAAGTGCGTTATCGCTATGATGCGAAACTGCGCCAAGAACAACCGAGTTTCTTTATTCCATCGCAAAAGCAGCCTGCACCTGCCGCTCCGTCCCATAGCAGGTACAGCGGTTATTACACGCCCAAATTATACAACCCCACCGTGGCCGCCGTGCTGGGCATTCTGTTATCCCCCATCATCGGTGCATGGCTGCATGCCATTAACTGGCGCGAATTGGGCAATGAAGATGCCGCACGGCAGAATATGTATGTGGTGTATGGCACGATTGCGTTTGGCATATTGAGTACGCTCCTTTATTTTTTTGCCGCAATCGAAATTCCTATTATGGGTTGGTCGATTGCGCTGGGCTGGTTTTTCAGTATCGGCAAAAACCAAATCGACTTTCTGCGCCGAGAAGCCGGCAATGATTATATGCGCAAAAAATGGGGCAAAGTCGTGAAGTGGATCAGTGTCGGCGTCTTGGTTTATTTTTTCGTTTACTGTTTTGCTTTGTATTTTCTCTATACGTCAGGCAGCCTGCACCCCAGCGTAATGGAGTTCATCAGGAAGATGTTGGAAGAGGCTACCCGTGGCGTTGCTGCCCAGCCGTAAAATTGGCAACGAAAAAATCCCTAGTCTGCGGACTAGGGATTTGTTTTTTGAAGCCGGATTATTTCAATTTGGTTTCTTTGTAAATCACGTGTTTGCGGGCAACAGGGTCAAATTTTTTGATTTCCAATTTGCCGGGCATTGTGCGTTTGTTTTTGGTCGTGGTGTAGAAATGACCGGTGCCGGCAGATGATTCCAATTTGATTTTATCGCGCATAATTGTATTCCTTTAAATTAGATAGCTTCACCGCGTGCACGCAAATCAGCCAAAACGGCATCGATACCGTTTTTATCGATAGTGCGCAAAGCAGCATTTGATACACGAAGGCGAACCCAACGGTTTTCACTCTCTACCCAAAAACGGCGTGATTGCAGGTTAGGCAAAAAACGGCGTTTGGTTTTGTTGTTGGCATGTGATACGTTGTTGCCGGACACGGGGCGTTTGCCGGTGATTTTGCAAACTTTTGCCATGATTGGTCTCCAAACTTTAAAAATAAACGGGTTAAACAAACTGCGGCCATCCGCCGCAAAAAGGGCAATCCTTACAACGACCTAGCTGTATTTCAGTGCGGATTGCCCGTTGAAATGCTTATCAGGAAAATAAGTTTTGCCTGCGAAAACGGCGAATTATACAAGGTTTGTGCTTGTTATGCAAAGGTTTTAAATCGCCATCAGGTCTTCTTCTTTGGCGGCCAGCATTTTATCGACATCGGCAATGTATTTGTCGGTCAGTTTTTGCACGGATTCTTCGGCCCGGCGTGCTTCGTCTTCGGAGATTTCTTTGTCTTTGAGCAGTTTTTTCACGTGGTCGTTGGCATCGCGGCGCACATTGCGGATGGAAACGCGGCCATCTTCGGCTTCGCCGCGCACGACTTTAATCAGGTCTTTGCGGCGCTCTTCAGTGAGCATGGGCATGGGGACGCGGATTAAGTCGCCCACGGACGAAGGGTTCAGACCCAGATTGGAATCGCGGATGGCTTTTTCGATTTTGGCGGCCATGTTGCTTTCAAAGGGTTTGACGCCGATGGTGCGTGCGTCCAACAGGGTAACGTTGCCCACTTGGCTGACGGGGACTTCGCTGCCCCAGTATTCGACGGTTACTTGGTCGAGCAGGCCGGTGTGGGCGCGGCCGGTGCGTACTTTGGCCAGGTTCTCGCGCAGCACTTCCAGCGAGCGCTGCATTTTGTTTTCGGCGGTTTTTTGAATGTCGCTAATCATGTGTCGTCCTTAAATAAATAATAGTGGAATGAAATGGTAAACGGTTAATGGTAAAGCGTTTGCACGGCAACGGCAAGGGTTGCGCGGCAATAAAAAGCAGCCTGCACTTTGTTTTTCGGAGTGCAGGCTGCTTTTTGCGGGCTAGTTATGCACCAGCGTGCCTTCGTCTTTGCCCTGTACCACATCGCGCAGCGCGTTTTCTTTGTGGATGTCGAACACGACGATGTTCAGGTTTTGCTCTTGGCACAGGGTGAATGCGGTGGCGTCCATCACTTTCAGTTTTTTGTCGATGGCTTCGGCAAAGGTAACGGATTTATAGCGCGTGGCATTCGGGTTAGTGCGCGGGTCGGCGGTGTAGATGCCGTCCACGTTGGTGGCTTTGAGCATGACGTTGCAGCCCATTTCGGCACCGCGCAGGGCGGCGGCGGTGTCGGTGGTGAAAAACGGGTTTCCCGTGCCGGCGGCGAAAATCACGATTTTTCCTTCTTCCAGATATTGGATGGCTTTGGGGCGGGTGTAGGTTTCGGCAATTTGCTGCATGGCCAAAGCAGACTGCACGCGGGCTTTCGCGCCGATGCTTTCCAGCGCGTCTTTCAGCGCCAATGCGTTCATGACGGTGGCCAGCATGCCCATATAGTCGGCAGTGGCCCTGTCCATGCTGCCGGCTTGTGCGGACACGCCACGGAAAATGTTGCCGCCGCCCACCACAATGGCGATTTCCACGCCCAAATCCGAAATTTCTTTGATTTGGCGCGCCGTCTGCATGATGGTGTCGCGGTTGATGCCGAACGGGTCTTTACCCATCAGCGATTCGCCGGATAATTTCAATAAAACGCGGCGGTATTGCACAGTGCTCATTTTTAATCCCTTTGTTTTGGAGAAAACGGCGGCAATTATACGCCATTTGCCGATATTCTTCACGCTTGCGGCGGCAGAAAAAAGCAGCCTGCACATGAAAAACAGCCGTATAGTGCATTCACTTCACTTCCGTTATAATCAACGCTTCTGCCCATGTTTGAACACGAAGGTATCCACATGACACCACCCAGCAGTACGCAAACCATTCCGGAACACCACACCGTGCCGCACCATGTCGCCGTGATTATGGACGGCAACGGTCGCTGGGCGAAAAAACGCTTCATGCCCCGCGTGATGGGGCACAAAAAAGGGCTGGACGTTTTGGAAAACATGTGCCGCGTGTGCGACCGCGCCGGTGTCCGTTTTTTAACCGTGTTTGCCTTTTCCACGGAAAACTGGCGCCGCCCCGAAGACGAAGTATCGTTTTTGATGAACCTGTTTTTAATGGCGCTGCAAAAGCGTGTCGTGAAGATGCACCAAAACAATATGCGCCTGCGCGTCATCGGTGACCGCAGCCGTTTCAGCGAAGCCATGCGCCGCAGCATTGACGAAGCCGAAGCAATGACGCGCGGCAACACGGGTCTCACGCTCACCATCGCAGCCGATTACGGCGGCCGCTGGGATATTTTGCAGGCAGCCAATGCCTTAATTGCCGAGGGCGTGCAGCACATCACCGAAAGCGATTTGAGCGGCAAACTCATGCTGGCCGACGTGCCCGAACCCGATTTGTTTATCCGCACCGGCGGCGAAACGCGCATCAGCAATTTCATGCTCTGGCAGATGGCATACGCCGAATTTTATTTTACCGATACCTTGTGGCCCGATTTTGACGAAGAACACATTCACCGCGCCCTGTCGTCTTTTGCGCAGCGCGAACGCCGCTTCGGCCGCACTTCCGAGCAATTACCTGTCGAACAGCAGCGCGCGCCGTAAAAAGCAGCCTGCACCTTTTCCGGATAGAGAGTTATGTTGAAACAACGCATCCTTACCGCTTTGGTGTTAATCCCGCTCATGCTGCTGATGCTGTTTGCCGCAGGCAGCGGCCTGTGGGCGGCGTTTTGCGGACTGATGGTTTTGCTGGCGCTGTGGGAATACGGACGCATGGCAGGCATTGCCCAAACGCAGCAGGTTCCGTATTTGGTCGGCACCGCGCTTTTTTTGTGGCTGGCCTATTTGGGCGGCTGGCAGTTGCCGCCCGTGGCTTGGGCGGCGGTGGCCGCGTTTTGGCTGCTGGTCATGCCTGTGTGGCTGCGCGGCAAATGGCGCGTTTCCGCCAATGCGCGCGGCTGGGCGGTGGGCTGGTTGCTGATGCTGCCGCTGTGGTTTGCGCTGGTGCATTTGCGGCAAACGCAGGGTGCAGGTAGCCTGCTGGCCTTGATGGCGGTGGTGTGGATTGCCGATACGGCCGCGTATTTCGCGGGGCGCGCTTTCGGCAAACACCGCCTTGCCCCCGTATTGAGCCCGAAAAAAAGCTGGGAAGGTGCGGTTGGCGGCATGGCGGCGGTGCTGGTGTATGCGCTGTGGGCGCGGCACATGGGCTGGCTGTTTCAGGAATCGGGCGTGGCGGCCACATTGGCGGCAGCCTGCATTTTAACGTGGGTGAGCATTGGCGGCGATTTGCTGGAAAGCTGGCTGAAACGTGCGGCCGGCATTAAAGACAGCAGCAACCTGCTGCCCGGGCACGGCGGCGTGTTCGACCGTATCGACAGCCTGATTGCCGCCGTGTGCGTGTATGCGGCGGTGCTGGCGTTGGCTTAATCGGTGTGCAGGCTGCCTGCACTGTGCGCGGCCATCGGCAATGAAATCAAAAAATAACAGGAAAAATATTAAAATGAGCAGAGAAACACGCCCCGGCGGCACTTATTTGCGGATTATCGAAAGCAGCCTGCAACTGTTCAACGAGCAGGGCGAGCGCAATGTCAGCACTAACCATATTGCCAATCATCTGGGCATCAGCCCCGGCAACCTGTATTACCATTTCGGCAATAAAGACGAGATTGTCGTGCAGTTGTTCAAACGGTATAGCGAAGAATTGCAAACGTATCTGACCCAGACTGAGCTGCCGGACGACATTGCCAAAATGACGACCTATATGGCCGGCGTGTACCGCGTGCTGTGGGCCTACCGCTTTTTGTTCAGCGATGTGAACGCGCTGCTGATGCGCAGCACCGAACTGCTGGGCGAGCACAACCAATTCACGCGCGAACGCGTGGCGCCGCTGATTATCAAGCTGCTGCGGAAATTGAACGAAAAAGGCATTATCGAAATTGACGAAATCGGCATTCGCGATTTGTCGGTCAATATGTGGCTGATTACCAAATACTGGTTCGACTTCGACCGCAGCCTGGACCAAGACAACTGTTTGGACGAACGGGCGCAATCGCGCGGGGTGTACCGCACATTGAGCCTGGTGCGTCCGTATATCCAAAAAGCGCATTTGGCAGAGTTCGACCGGATTATGGCCGATATGAGCCCCGCCGCGCCCGCACGATAAAAAGCAGCCTGCACCCTATGCCCGATGAACATTCGAACCGGTTGCAGGCTGCTTTTTCATTGATTGACATGATTGACTCACGAAAGAAAACGCCATGAACTTCCCACCGCGACACCTTCCCCTGACCCGTATGCGCCGTATGCGCCGCGACAATTTTTCCCGCCGCCTGATGCGCGAAAACACCCTGACCGCCGACGATTTGATTTACCCCGTGTTCGTGCTGGAAGGTGAAAACCGCGAGCAGGAAATTTCGTCCATGCGCGGCATTAAGCGCCAAAGCCTGGATTTGCTGCTCAAAACCGCCGAACGCGCCGTGCAGCTGGGCATTCCCATGCTGGCGCTGTTTCCCGTCGTTACCCAAAACAAAACCGCCGACGCGCAGGAAGCCTACAATCCCGAAGGCCTGGTGCAGACTGCCGTGCGTACGCTGCGCCGCGAGTTTCCCGAATTGGGCATCATGACCGATGTCGCGCTCGACCCCTACACATTGAGCGGCCAAGACGGGCTGACGGACGACACGGGCTACGTATTGAATGATGAAACCATCGAAGTGCTGATAAAGCAGGCATTGAGCCATGCCGAAGCCGGCGCGCAAGTCGTCGCCCCGTCCGACATGATGGACGGCCGAATCGGCGCCATCCGCCAAGCCTTGGAGCAGCACGGCCACATCCACACGCGCATTATGGCCTATTCCGCCAAATACGCCTCCGCTTTTTACGGGCCGTTCCGCGACGCGGTGGGCAGCGCGGGCAATCTGGGCAAATCCACCAAAGACCAATACCAGCAAGACCCCGCCAACAGCGATGAAGCCTTGCACGAAGTCGCGCTCGATTTGCAGGAAGGCGCGGATATGGTGATGGTCAAACCCGGTATGCCGTATTTGGACGTGGTGCGCCGCGTGAAAGACGAATTCGGCGTGCCGACTTATGCCTACCAAGTGTCGGGTGAATACGCCATGTTGCAGGCGGCCATCGAACACGGCTGGCTGGACGGCGATAAAGTGATTCTGGAAAGCCTGCTCGCCTTCAAACGCGCCGGTGCGGACGGCATTTTGACGTATTTTGCCTTGCAGGCTGCCGAGCAGTTGCAGCGCAAATAAATTAGGCGCAAAAAAGCAGCCTGCACTTTGAACAACGGGGTCAGGCTGCTTTTTATTAGATGTGGCAGGGTTGCCCGCCGCTGTGTTTTTTCATTTTATAGTCGATTAAAATTGCAATGATACGGCGTTGGCTCGCCTTGACGTACTACCTCTGTACGCCTTGCGGCTTGCCGCCTTGTCTCATTTTTATTTTAATCGACTATATTAGGAGACCGAATCATGTTACCGCAAACCCTTACCGAAGTCCGCCAAGCCATAGACGGCTTGGATGCCGAACTCATTGCGCTGCTCGCCAAAAGGCAGGCGTTGGTGGAACAGGCAGGGCGGCTCAAACCGCGCGGCGATGCCCAAGCCGTGGCTGCGCCTGACCGCGTTGCCCAAGTGATTGCCGACCGCCGCGGACAGGCTGCCGCCGCAGGACTGTCGCCCGACGTGGCCGAAGCCGTGTGGCAGGCGATGATTGCTGCGTTTATCCGCTTGGAAACCGAAATCAATCGGGCGGAATGAAAAAAGTGCAGGCTGCTTTCGGCACGGCGGAAAGCCGTTTCAGGCAGCCTGCGGTTTATCGGGCGGTAGGCGCAATGCCGTAGCGGCGCATGAGTTGGTGCATATTGCCTTGGACGGCGGCGCAGCGGCGGGCAGGGTCGGCCGCATAAGGCGCGGTTATCCGTGCGCGCAATGCACCGGCTTCCTGCACGGTCAGCGTGCCGCGGCAGCTGGCCAAGGGTTCTTGCGTGGGGGCTCGGCGGGCAAACTCGAAAAACGGCCGCCGCTGTTGTTCGCCGCGAACGCAGTAGTCGGCATAGACGGCCACTTCGAGCATAGTTGCCAAGCTTTCAAGGCATTGCTGCTTTCCGGTTTGGGGCGCGCGGGTTGCCTGTTGCGGTGCGGAAGTGGTGCCGCAGGCAGCGAGCATGAGTGCGGCAAGCGTGAGGGTCAGCGTTTTGAATGGCATGGGATTATCCTTTGGTTGGCTACAAAAAATGCAGGCTGCTTGGAAACGCATTGCTGATTTGCGGCGTTTCAGGCAGCCTGCACGGTTTTATTTAGCGGCTGTATCGCTGTGCGGCGCGTTGGACATCCTGACGGACGGCGACGCAGACGTTTTCGCCTTCTTTCACATGGCTCATCATCGTTCTGGCGGCGGATTCTATGTCGCGGTCAGAAACTTGATTGCGGCAGGCAGGCTGCGCGAATCTTTCTTGGGCAGCGGCAGCAGCGGCGGCAAAGCGGCGGGATTGGGGGCTTGGGCAGTGTTTGTTGTAGGTTAGGAGCAGGGAAGCGTCCATAACGTAGCCCAAACATTCGGCTTTAATAGACGAACCCGCGCTGCTGGGTGTCGATTGCGCATGTTGGGGTGCGGACGTGCCGCAGGCAGTGAGTGCAAGAGCGGCAAGCGTGAATGCTAATGTTTTGAGTTTCATCGTTTTTCCTTTTCCTTTGGTTGGACGGGTCAATCAAAGCAGCCTGCACATGCCGTTGCGGCCGATGCGGCAGACTTGATTATGTGAAAGTGTACCACAGCAGGCCTGCCGGCGTGTTGCAAATGACGGATTTTTGAGCGCCCAGTCATAAAAAACCCGAATCCATGAAAACGGATTCGGGTTTTGGAATTTGGTGCCCAGGGTCGGACTCGAACCGACACACCTTGCGGCGGGGGATTTTGAGTCCCCTGCGTCTACCAATTTCGCCACCTGGGCGGTAAGCGGAAAATGGAATTATACGAATATCGCCGATATTGTAAAGCATTTTATTGGCAAAAACGAATTTTCTATTGTTTTTAAATGAAAAAATATTTTATATTCATGACGGACTTCCAAAATCGAAAATAAATATCGGGAAAATCTTTGCTTTCCAATCAATACAATAGTATAATTGCCGCAAAATTTTTCAATCCCAACGAAAAATGACCCAAGCGGTCATTTTTTTGTTTTTATTAAAACCGAAAATTAAGCGAGAACATGGATTTACAGCAGATTTTAGAAACCACGCTGCCCGGCATGGGTTACGAGCTGGTGGATGTCGAGCTGACGGCGCAAGGCATTTTGCGCGTGTTTATCGACAAGGAAGGCGGCATCACCGTGGAAGATTGTGCCACCGTCAGCAACCATTTGAGCCGCGTGTTCATGGTGGAGGACGTGGACTACAAGCATTTGGAAATTTCCAGCCCGGGGCTGGATAGACCGCTGAAAAAAGCCGCCGATTTCGTGCGTTTTACCGGCAGCATGGTGAAATTGAAAACGCGCCTGCCGGTGGACGGGCAGAAAAACTTCATCGGGCGCATCGAGTCGTTTGACGAAGCGGCGCAAACCATTGTGCTGGCGTTTGACGGCAAAACGGCGCAGATTGAATTGTCGAACGTGGACAAGGCGCGCATCAAACCCGAATTTAAATTTTAATGCGTCGCACGGACGCATTCCGAATCAACGGCAGGCGTGTCTTTGAAACCGAAAAGCAGCCTGCACCCGTTATCGAAAGAAACAGAAAAAGCAAGGAGCATTGCAAATGAGTCGTGAAATTTTGGCATTGGTAGAGGCTTTGGCAAGCGAGAAAAACGTTGAGCCCGATGTGGTGTTTGAAGCGTTGGAAGTGGCGCTGGGCATTGCCGCCAAGAAAAAGGCCGACCGCGAACACATGAACCTGGAAGTGCGCATCAACCGCGACACGGGCGAATACCGCACCGTGCGCAAATGGCTGATTGTGGAGGATTTGGACTATACCTATCCCGAACTGGAAAAAACCATCGAGCAGATTCAGGAAGAAATCCCCGGTATCGACATCAATGTGGGCGATTATTTTGAAGAAGACATTCCGAACGAAGCCTTCGGCCGCCAAGCCGCGCAAACCGCAAAACAAATTATTTTGCAGCGTATCCGCGATGCCGAACGCGAGCAGATTCTGAATGCGTTTTTGGCCACGCGCGAAGACATCGTGGTCGGCACGGTGAAACGTGTTGAGCGGCACGGCATTGTGGTGGAACTGGCACCGAAACTGGATGCGCTGATTCCGCGCGACCAAATGCTGCCGCGCGAAAACTATCGCGGCGGCGACAAAATCCGCGCCCTGTTTTTGCGCGTGGAAGAATTTAACGGCGGCCGCAAGCAAATCCTGTTGAGTCGCACATCCGGCGAATTCCTGCGCAAACTGTTCGAGCAGGAAGTGCCCGAAATTGCAGACGGCCTGCTGGACATCCGCGAAGTGGCGCGCGACCCCGGCCAACGCGCCAAAATCGCCGTGAAATCCAACGACCAGCGCATCGACCCGCAAGGAACGTGCATCGGCGTGCGCGGTTCGCGCGTGAACGCGGTGAGCAACGAATTGAGCGGCGAGCGCATCGATGTGGTGCTGTGGTCGGACGATACGGCGGATTTTGTGATTAACGCGCTTTCGCCCGCGCAGGTGAGCCGCATTGTGATTGACGAAGAAAAAAATGCGGTCGATGTGATTGTGACCGAAGACCAGCTGGCATTGGCTATCGGCCGCGGCGGTCAAAACGTGCGCCTGGCGGCGGAGCTGACCGGCCTGCAACTGAACATTATGACGGTGCAGGAAGCCGAACAGCGCAGCGAAGAAGAAGCCGCCGCATTGCGCGAACTGTTCACGTCGCAGCTGGGTGCGGACGAAACCGTTGCCCAAGCCTTGGTGGATGCGGAATTCACCAGCATTGAAGAAGTGGCGTTCGTGCCGATGTCGGATTTGACCGATATTGAAGAAATCGATGACGAATTGGCGGAAACCCTGCGGGCGAAAGCGCGCGATGTGCTGCTGCAGACGGAATTGGCCGCCGAAGAAAAACTGAACAGCGTGGCGGACGATTTGCGCGAATTGGAAGGCGTGGACGACGATATGCTGCGCGACTTGGTCGATGCGAACATCACCAACCGCGAAGATTTGGCCGAGTTGTCGATTGACGAATTGATTGAAATTACGGGTGTGAGCCATGAAGAAGCGGAACAGGTGATTATGGCCGCGCGCGCCCATTGGTTTGCCCAAGACGCAGAATAAGGAGACGATATGAGTCAAAACAAAAAACCTGCTGTCGCGATAAAAGGCGGCAAAAAAATCAAATTATCCCGTGAAGAAATGATGGCGCAACTGTTGGCCGACAAAGCCGGTCAAACCGCCGAACAAAAGCAGCCTGCACCCGAAAAGCAGCCTGCACCTGCCGTTGAAGCCGCACCGGAAGTGTCGGCTGCAGATGCAGAGCGCGAAGCCAAACGTGCCGCCGCACAAGCCGAAGCGGAACGCGTGAAAGCCGGCGGCAAAACCGCCAAAGCCGAAAAAGCCGCGCCTGCCGAAGTGAAAGCGGAAACCGCAGAACCTGTGGCGGAACCGGCGGCGGAAGCCGAAAAGCAGCCTGCACAAGACGGCGACGAATCGGCCGAAGGCGGAAAACGCAAACGCGGCGGCAAAACCAAAGCAAAAGCCAAAGCCGACGAACCACTGCCAACGCCCGTTGAAGTGGTGAACGCCGAAGAAGCCGCACGCCGTGCCGAAGAAGCCGACCGTGCCGCCAAAATGCGCGAAGCCCAAGAAGCCTTGGCGCGCGAGAAACAAGAACGCGCCGAACGCCAGGCACGCCGCGAAGCCGCCAAAGCGCAGGCTGCCGAAGAAGCCCGCCTGGCTGCCGCCGCCAAAAAAGACGGCAAAGACGGCAAAGGCGTGCGCACCGCCAAACCGAGCGAAGAAAAATTGGCGCAAAAAGCCCAAGAAAACAAACTGGCGAAAACCGCCGGCAACAAACCTGCCGCCAGCAAACCGGCAGGCGAGAGCAGCGACAATCCTTCCAGCGGCAGCCGTAAAAAAGACGACCGCCGCCACAGCCGCGACGATGACGACAACCGCAGCAGCCGCAACGGCAAAAAAGGCAAAGATGCGCGCGGCCGCGGCGACGACGAACGCGTGCGCGGTGGCAAAAAAGGCAAAAAACTCAAACTCGAGCCGAACCAGCACGGTTTCCAAGCACCGACCGAACCCGTGGTGCACGAAGTCTTGGTGCCCGAAACCATTACCGTGGCCGATTTGGCACACAAGATGGCGGTGAAAGGTGTGGAAGTCGTCAAAGCCCTGATGAAGATGGGCATGATGGTAACCATAAACCAATCGCTCGACCAAGACACCGCACTTTTGGTGGTGGAAGAAATGGGACACATCGGCAAACCTGCCGCGATTGACGACCCAGATGCCTTCTTGGACGAAGCTCAGCCGGTCAATGCCGAAATGCTGCCGCGTCCACCCGTCGTAACCGTGATGGGTCACGTGGACCACGGTAAAACCTCGCTGTTGGACTACATCCGCCGCAGTAAAGTGGTGGCGGGCGAAGCTGGCGGTATCACGCAACACATTGGCGCATACCATGTGGAAACGCCCAAAGGCGTGGTAACGTTCCTGGATACGCCGGGCCACGAAGCGTTTACCGCCATGCGTGCACGCGGCGCGCAGGCCACCGACATCGTGATTTTGGTGGTGGCCGCCGACGACGGCGTGATGCCGCAAACCGTGGAAGCGATTGCCCACGCCAAAGCCGCCGGCGTGCCGATGGTGGTGGCCGTGAACAAAATCGATAAGGACGCGGCCAATCCGGAACGCATCCGCCAAGAGCTGACCCAGCACGAAGTGGTATGCGACGAATGGGGCGGCGACGTGCAGTTTGTCGATGTGTCCGCCAAACAAGGTTTAAATATCGACAAACTTTTGGAAGCCGTGCTGTTGGAAGCCGAGGTGCTGGAACTGAAAGCCCCTGTGGACGCGCCTGCCAAAGGCATCATCGTGGAAGCCCGTCTGGACAAAGGACGCGGCGCGGTGGCCACCCTGCTGGTGCAGAGCGGCACGCTGAAAAAAGGCGATATGCTCTTGGCCGGCACGGCGTTCGGTAAAGTGCGCGCCATGTTGGATGAAAACGGCAAAGCCATTGACGAAGCCGGCCCGTCTATCCCCGTGGAAATCTTGGGCTTGTCGGACGTGCCGAATGCGGGCGAAGACGCGCTGGTGTTGGCGGACGAGAAAAAAGCCCGCGAAGTGGCGCTGTTCCGCCAAGGCAAGTACCGCGACGTGCGGCTGGCCAAACAGCAGGCCGCCAAGCTGGAAAACATGTTCAGCAACATGGGCGAGAATGCCGCGCAAAACCTGTCGGTCATCATTAAGGCAGACGTTCAGGGTTCTTACGAAGCCCTTGCAGGCAGCCTGCAAAAACTGTCCACCGACGAAGTGAAAGTGAACGTGCTGCACAGCGGCGTGGGCGGCATTTCCGAGAGCGACGTGAACCTGGCCATTGCCTCCGGCGCGCTGATTATCGGCTTTAACGTCCGTGCAGATAGCGCGGCACGCAAATTGGCCGAAAACGAAGACGTGGAAATCCGCTACTACAACATCATCTACGATGCGATTGACGACGTGAAAGCTGCCATGAGCGGTATGCTCTCGCCCGAAGAGAAAGAACAGGTTACCGGCAGCGTGGAAATCCGCCAAGTCATCACCGTGTCCAAAGTCGGCAATATTGCAGGCTGCATGGTGACCGACGGCGTGGTGAAACGCGACAGCCACGTGCGCGTTATCCGCAACAACGTGGTGGTGCACACCGGCGAACTTTCATCGCTTAAACGCTTCAAAGACGACGTGAAAGAAGTCCGCATGGGCTTCGAGTGCGGCCTGATGATTAAAGGCTACGACGACATCGCCGAGGGCGACGTGCTCGAATGCTTTGATTTGGTGGAAGTGGCGCGCACGCTGTAAGCCATCAGATAGAACGTTGAAGAACACAGCCCGAATACCGTGGAATGCGGAGTTCGGGCTGTTTTATGGTTTCGGTAAACGATTTGAGCAATGAAAAAGCAGCCTGCACATTGAAAAACCAAGTGCAGGCTGCTTTTTCCATCTTCAACCGTTCAACCATTGAATGGATTGACTACAAATCCGGCACGGTATTCAGAAACAGCCGGCATATCTCTGGCAGGCTGTGTTTGCCGTCCAAAGCGGCGGCGGGCGGTTCGGGCAGCGGATATTCCTCTGTAATGCTTGTGCTCTGCCTATTGGTAAAATGTGTTTTTGTGATTTGCAGCACCTGCTTGTCATCATCGTATTCCAGCATTTGGCTGTCATGGCTGTATGGCAGCATCGGGTTGTCGCTGTCGTATTCCGGAATAGGCTTATCGTCCAATACAGACGGATAGCAGGTCAGCGAAGCGATGCGCGGCCGTCCGTTTTCAACACGCAGGGTGATGTCGGCAAAATTATTGTCTTCCGTGTAGCTGCGGACGGAGAACGAGCCGTATAGCGCGTTCAGCTTGGCGACGGTAACATTTTTGGGGAGAAAGTTGCGGATGTGCAGCAGGGTTCTGCGCGGCTGCTTTTGGGCAACGGTCAGCGAATAGCCCTGCGAATGGCGTTTCAATACCGCTTGAGCGGGGATGTTGTCGGGCTGGAAATCGACGCTTTCGACGGGCATGGCATACGAATGCGCGGCAAGCAGCAGCGTGGCGGATAGGGCGATGAAAGGTTTCATATCCAATTTCCTGAATGGTGTTGGGCACGGCGTATTGTACGCAAAAGAATAGGGTGCAGGCTGCTTTTTGAAGTGTTTTCACTCGCCGTTCCCCATTACATTATGAGAGAAAGCAAAGCCAAATGGCGGCAGCAAATTCAAAGGCAGAGCATGGCGTATCGCCGCCATACCCACTCTTTGGGCTGCTACCCGCCCGCAAGTTGGCAAGCAACCCGGAAAGCCCTCACCCCGGCCCTCTCCCACGGGAGAGGGAGTAGGTGGCCGCCGCGCCAAAAGTTCGCCACATCAGCCGCATAGCATAACGCATAAAAAGCAGCCTGAACCCCACTCATGCGCCGAATCTGAAAAAGCAGCCTGCACATTGAAAAACCAAGTGCAGGCTGCTTTTTTATCGTCAAACCATCGTCAAGCCGTTATTCCACTGTAACCGATTTGGCCAGATTGCGCGGTTTGTCCACGTCCGTGCCGCGTGCCAAAGCCGCGTGGTACGACAAAAGCTGCACCGGAATCGTATGCACAATCGGCGAAAGTGTGCCGGCGTGGCGCGGCGTGCGGATGACGTGGATTTTGTCCGAGCCACCTTCGTATTCGCTGTCCAAATCGGTAAACACGAACAGCTCGCCGCCGCGTGCGGACACTTCCTGCATATTCGCCTTCACTTTGTCCAGCAGGCCGTCTTTCGGCGCAATCACCACAATCGGCATATTTTCGTCCACCAGCGCGAGCGGCCCGTGTTTCAGTTCGCCGGCCGGATAGGCTTCCGCGTGGATATAGGTGATTTCCTTCAATTTCAACGCGCCTTCCAACGCAATCGGGTAATGGATGCCGCGCCCCAAGAAAAGCGCGCTGGATTTTTTGGCAAATTTCTGCGCCCATGCGGCGATTTGCGGTTCCAGATTCAGCGCGTGCTGAATGCTGCCCGAAAGCTCGCGCAATTCCTGTGCATACAAGGCCGTGCGCTCGTCCGATACTTGGCCGCGCAAACGTCCCAGCGTTACCGCCAAACCGAACAGCACCACCAGCTGCGTGGTGAACGCTTTGGTCGAAGCCACGCCGATTTCCGCGCCGGCGCGCGTGTAGAGCACCAATTCGCTGGCGCGGGGCAGGGCGGATTCCATCACGTTGCAGATGGACAGGCTGTGTTTGTGCCCCAGCGATTGCGCGTGTTTCAGCGCTTCCATCGTGTCCAGCGTTTCGCCGGATTGCGAAATGGTGATGATGAGCTGCTTCGGGTTGGCAATCACGTCGCGGTAGCGGTATTCGCTGGCGATTTCCACGTCGCACGGAATGCGGGCAATACCTTCCAGCCAGTATTTGCCGGTGAGCGCGGCGTAATACGATGTGCCGCACGCCAGAATTTTGATGCTGTCGATATCGTCAAACACGGCTTTGGCGTTCGCGCCGAAATTTTCGGCAATAAAGCCGCCATCCAAAAACACTTCGGCGGTGTCGGCCACGGCGCGCGGCTGCTCATGGATTTCCTTTTGCATGAAATGGTTGTACGCGCCCAGTTCCAATGATGCCAGCGACAATTCGGAGTTTTTCACCGCGCGGGTGGCCGGTTTGCCGGATTTGTCCGTCAGCTTCACAATGCCGTTTGCGTCCAGCAGGGCGATGTCGCCGTCTTCCAAATAGCTGATTTTGCGCGTGAAGGCAATCACGGCGGAAACGTCGGAGGCGATAAATGTTTCGCCTTCGCCCAATGCCACCAAAAGCGGGCAGCCCATGCGCGCCACCACCATGTGTTCCGCATCGTCCTGCGCCATCACGGCAATGGCGTATGCGCCGTGGAAACGGCTGCAGGCTGCCTGCACTGCGGCAAACAAATCGCCGCCGTTGCGATCGTATTCGTGGCGCACGCTGTGGGAAATGACTTCCGTGTCGGTCTGCGATTCGAATTCGTAGCCCAGCCCAATCAAACGAGCGCGTTCGGCTTCAAAATTTTCGATAATGCCGTTGTGCACCACGGCGATTTTGCCGCCGGAAATATGCGGGTGCGCGTTCGGCTCGGTCACGCCGCCGTGGGTGGCCCAGCGCGTGTGCCCGATGCCCAGTTGCCCGAACACGCCTTTTTCCTTGGCGGCGGCCTCCATATTGGCCACGCGCCCGATACGGCGCACACGTTTTACCTTGCCTTCGGACAATACGGCAATGCCCGATGAGTCATAACCCCGATATTCCAACCGTTTCAAACCTTCGGTGAGAAAATCGACCACATTGTGATTGGCGCTGCGAATGGCGCCGACGATACCGCACATAAACTGTTCCTTAGTATCTGATTGAACGGAAACAGGCCGTTTGACTCTCAAAAGCAGCCTGCACTTTGAAAACGCCGCATTATAGCAGCAATCCGCCGCGGCAAAATCGAATTGGGTATATAATCCGCCCAACCCAATCCCCGCAGAGAACCGATGGAACTGATTCCAAACTGCCGCCAAAGCAAAGACCGCGCATTCAACAGCGAACTGCACAATTTGGTGCGCCTGTCCCAGTATTTCAACGAATTGGACCGGCGGCTCAAATCGTGGCTGCCGACCAATTTGCACGCGCATTTCCATGTGTCGTGCACCGAGCAGCAAACGCTGGTGCTGCACGCCGATATGCCCGCCATGGCGTCGCGCCTGAAAATGATGCTGCCTGCGCTGCTGCCGAAAATTCAGGAAATCAACCCGCACATCCGCCAAATCCAAGTGTATCTGCAACCGCGCAACATTGCGCCGAAAGCGCCCGTCAGCCGTCCGTTCGACCCGCAAGTGGCGCAAATGCTGGAACAGACGGCGCAGAAAGTGGCGGCATCGCCCAAGCTGTCGCAGGCATTGCACCGGCTCGCGCAGCATTTGTCCGAACCCGAATAAGTGTTTACAAGATTTTACTGTCTATTGACACGAAACAATGTGCCAAGTATTATGCGCGCAGCATAACTGCGTTTATGAAACGCATGACCTATTTTGGCCGACCAGATATCTGATGTGTTTTGTAAATCTTTTTTTGTTTTAACTCTCCATCCGAGGAAATTGAATTATGAAAATGTATCTGTCTTTAATCGCGGCTGCCGCTTTGTCTTTGTCTGCTTGCGATTCAAAACCTGCCGCACCTGCTACTTCTACCACAGTTGCTGCATCTGAAGCCGCTACCGCTGCATCTGAAGCTTCGACTGCTGCATCTGAGGCTGCCACTGCTGCATCTGAAGCCGCTACTGCTGCATCTGAAGCCGCTACTGCTGCATCTGAAGCTGCAACTGCAGAGAAAACTGCTGAAGCCGCACCTGCTGCCGGCGGCGATTGCAAAGCTACTATCGACAGCGACGATGCAATGAAATACGATCCTAAAGAAATCACTGTGCCTTCAAGCTGCAAACAGTTCAGCATCACATTGAAACACAACGGCAAAATGCCTGCCGCTGCAATGGGTCACAACGTAGTTATCGCGAAAACTGCCGACAAAGACGGCGTTTTGGCTGACGGTGCTGCGGCAAAAATCGAAAACAACTTCGTGAAACCTAACGATGAGCGTGTAGTTGCGCACACCAAACTGATTGGTGGCGGTCAAGAAGACACTTTGACTTTCGACGTGTCTAAATTGGCAGCCGGCGAAGCATACGAATACTTCTGCTCATTCCCAGGCCACTATGCAATGATGAACGGTAAATTGACTGTTAAATAATCATTGATTGCTGTATAAAAGCAGCCTGCACTTTGGTTTTCAGAGTGCAGGCTGCTTTTTTGCGAGGGTTCTGGACAATGCTTTCTTGGTTTTATCAAATTTTGTGGCAGATTGCGCCGCCGGTCATCCGTTATTATCTGCGCCGCCGCGCCCAAAAGAACCCTGCTTATGCGGAGCATTGGGCCGAACGCTTCGGGCAGCCGCATCCTTCGCCCGTTACCGGCGCGGTTTGGCTGCACGCCGTGTCGGTGGGGGAAACGCGCGCCGCGCAGCCGCTGATTGCCGCATTGCGCCGCCGTTTCCCCGATGCGCCGCTGCTCATCACGCAAATGACGCCCACGGGCAGGGCAACGGCGCAGGCGCTCTATCCCGACGCGCAATGCCGCTATTTACCGTATGACCGCCGCGATTGGGTGGCGCAATTCCTGCGCGAGCACCGCCCCTTGTTCGGCGTGGTGATGGAAACCGAATTGTGGGCGAACCTGCTGAACGAGGCGCATCGGCAAAAGATTCCGATGTTTGTCGCTAATGCGCGGCTGTCGGAAAAATCGGCGCGCGGCTACCGGCGGATTGACGCGCTTATCCGCCCCGCGCTGCAAACCCTTGCAGGCTGCCTGGCGCAAACCGAGGAAGATGCGGAACGGCTGCGGCAACTGGGCGCGGCGAATGTTTCGGTGTGCGGCAACAGCAAATACGACATTGCGCCGCCGGAAGACAAAATCGAGCTGGCGGCGCAATGGCGGCGGCAGTTGGGGCAACGGCGCGTGTTTGTGGCGGCCAGCACGCGCGAAAAAGACGGCACGGACGAGGCGCATGAAATATTGCGGGCATGGCGGCAGCACGGTTGCGCCGATGATTTGCTGGTGTTGGTGCCGCGGCATCCGGAGCGGTTCGGGGCGGCGGCGGAATACGCGCAATCGCTGGGTTTGACGGTGCAGAAACGCAGCAGCGGCGAAGCGGTTGCCCCCGGCACGCAGGTGTGGGTGGGCGACAGCATGGGCGAGATGTTTGCGTATTATGCGCTGGCGGATGCGGTGTTTGTGGGCGGCAGTTTGGTCGATACGGGCTGCCAGAACATTATCGAGCCGATGTCGTGCGGCAAGCCGGTGCTGTTCGGTCCGTCGGTGTACAATTTTCAGGCAGCCTGCACGGGTGCGCTGGCTTTTGGTGCGGCGCGGCAGATTGCGTCTGCCGACGAGCTGGTGCAAACGGTGTACCGCTGGTGGCAGAATCCCGAAGAAGCGGCGGCTTTGGCGCAGCGTGCCGTGCAGTTTGTGGCGCAGCACAAGGGCGCGAGCGAGCGCATGGCGCAGCGGATTGAAGACGGCGTGAAACGGAAAGGCTGATTGGGGCGATGTGCAGGCTGCTTTTTGCGTGTCTGCCAACAATATCAATGCCCGCCCGACGGCGCACCGAACGGCGGCCTGGCCTGCCACACCAGGATAATCAGGAACAGGAACAGGCCCGAAGAGACGTAAAACAGTTCCGCCGCCGAGATAATGAAGCCTTGCTGGGTGATTTGGCTGGCGGCAATGCCGTAGCTTTGCGCGCTGCTGATGCCCGTTTCCTGCAAGGATTGCAGCATGGCGGTTTGCTGGCTGAACGGGGTGAAGTTTTCGGCAAGGCGCGCGTGGTGGAAGGCTTCGCGTTTTTCCCACAGGGTGATGGCGACGGACGAGCCGACCGCGCCCGCCAATACGCGCGTGAAGTTCGACAGGCTGCTGGCGCTGGCAATGCGGCTGCCTTCCATGCCGGCCAATGTGATGGCGGAAAGCGGCAGAAAGAACGTGCCCATGGCAAAGCCCAGGAAAAACTGCGGCAGCACAATGCCCCAGAAATCGATTTGCGCGGTCAGTTCCGAACGCCACCAGAAGCAGACGGCATACATCACAAAACTGAACGTGACCACCCAGCGCATATCCAGCCGGCTGCCCAGTTTACCGATGATGGGGGCGAGCAGTACCGGCATGATGCCGACGGGGGCGACGGCCAGCCCCGACCAAGTGGCCGTGTAGCCCAACTGGGTTTGCAGCAGCATGGGCAGCAGCATGACCGTGCCCATATACAGGAAAAACGCCAAACTCAGGCACAGCGTGCCGACGGTGAAATTGCGCTCTTTAAACAAATGCAAATCGACAATCGGGTTTTGCGTGCCCAGTTCCCACACGATGAAATACGCAAGGGCGACCACCGCCACCACCGACATGGCGACAATCAGGTTGGACGAAAACCAATCGACTTCGCGGCCGTGGTCGAGCACGAATTGCAGGCTGCCCACGCCCAGCACCATCAGCACCAGCCCCACCGTGTCGATGGGGTGGCGCTCGGTTTGGGTTTCGCGGCCGTTCAGGAAATGCCGTGCCAGCAGGAAGGCGAGAATGCCGATGGGCACGTTGATGAAGAAAATCCAGCCCCATTGGACGCGGTCGCTGATATAGCCGCCGATAATCGGCCCCAGAATCGGCGCGGTAATCACCGTCATGCCCCAAAAGGCGAGGGCAAGGTGGCGGCGGTGCGGCGGATAGGCGGCCAGAAGCAGGCTTTGCGACAACGGAATGAGCGGGCCGGTGAACAGGCCTTGCAGCGTGCGGAAAAGAATCAGCGCGGTAAGGTTATGGGCAATGCCACACAGCCACGAAGTGATGACGAACATCAGCACTGCGGTCAAAAACAGCCGCACTTCGCCGAAGCGGCGCGCCACCCAGCCGGTGAGCGGCACGGAAATGGCGTTGGCCACGGCAAACGAAGTAATCACCCATGTGCCTTGCGATGTGGCCGCACCCAAGTCGCCCGCAATGTGCGGCAGGGCAACGTTGGCAATGGTGGTGTCCAACACTTCCATGAATACGGCCAACGACAGCGCCATGGTCAGCAACACCAAAGGCAGGCCGCTTAAATATTTGGGTTGTGATGACATAAACATCTTTCAGAACGGGGGGATAACCCGTGCAGGCTGCTTTTGAAACCCGCCAAAAGCAGTCTGCACATTCTATTAACGGTTGGCAGCAATAATCTCGGCGACCAATTTATCGGCCTGCGACAAATCTTCCACCGGAATCGAAACCGGCGCGCTGTTGAGTTTCGGTGTGGCCGCATTGACCGGCTGACCGGCTTGGCGCGTGTCCACCACCGCGTGCATCGACAGGCCGATGCGCAGCGGATGTGCCGCCAATTCCTGTTTGTCCAGCAGCACGCGCACCGGAACGCGTTGCACCACCTTAATCCAGTTGCCCGTGGCGTTTTGCGCCGGCAGCAGGGAAAACGCGCTGCCCGTGCCGGCCGACAAGCCTTGCACAATACCTTTGAATTTCACGTCATCGCCGTAAAAATCCGATACCAAATCCACGCTTTGGCCGACTTTGATATTCGCCAGCTGCGTTTCTTTGAAGTTCACGTCCACCCACAATTCCGTCATCGGCACAATCGCCATCAACGGTGCGCCCGCGCCGATTTGCTGGCCCAGCTGCACGCTGCGTTTGGCGACTTGTCCCGACACGGGCGCGACAATTTGCGTGCGTCGCACTGCCAGCCATGCTTCTTTAAACTGGCTGGCTGCCGCCAATACGTCGGGCTGCTGCTCCAAAGGCACGGCGTTGCCCACTGCGTCGCGTTGCGCCTGTTCCTGCGCTTTGGCGGAACGCGCTGCGGCCTGTGCAGCCTGCAATGTGGCGCGGGCATTGTCCAAAGCGTTTTTGGCGTGCGCCGCTTCTTCTGCCGATACTGCATCGACACCGCGCAGGGCTTCGCGGCGTTTCCAGTCGGCTTCGGCTTTCTGCACGGCGACTTGGGCGCGCTTCACATCGGCCAGTTGCGCCGCCGATTGTGCCTGCGCCGCGTTCACGGACGAATGCAGCCGCGCGTTTTGGCGCACCGCCTGAATCAGCTGGCTGCGCGCTTTTTCCAATGCCAAGACGGCGTTGTTGTCGTCCAGCACCGCCAGCACCTGCCCGGCCTGAACGGTGTCGTTGTCGTCCACCAGAATCTGGCTGACGCGTCCGGGAATCTGTGTGGAAATCTGCACCAGATGCCCGTTCACATAAGCGTTTTCGGAGCTTTCCTGATATTGCCATGTGCCGAAGTGCTTCACGCCCCAATAAATGCCGATGGCGGCGAAAATCAAGGTCAGCACCAGCAGCGGTGTTTTGTTGCGGCGCGGTGTGCGTGTGGATTCTGTCATTGTGTTTACCTGTGTGATATATGAATAAAGCGCACTGTTCGGCTGTGCGCTTCGTGTGTCGGATGAATTGGGGGATTATAATCCTATAAACATACATACGCAAATGTAAATTGCAGACTGTTGCCTGCGATGTGGGCGCGTTTGCCGCCACTGTGGTAAACTGCGCCTGCAAAACATACACAAAACGGCATAAAGCTGTTATTCTAGCTGCATTTCTATTCGTTATCCTGCGTGGATAAAAGCAGCCTGCACTTTGAAAGCAGCCTGCAACCAAGCGGTATTTCAGGAGTTTTCTTTGTCTTTGTTGTACACATTAGCGGCGTTTTTGGCGGCCATTTTATTGCTGGTCAGCCTGCACGAACTGGGGCATTTGCTGGTGGCGCGCCTGTGCGGCATCAAGGTGCTGCGCTTTTCGGTCGGTTTCGGCACGCCGTTTTATACCAAACGCTGGCGCAATATCGATTGGTGCCTGGCACCGATTCCGCTGGGCGGCTATGTTAAAATGGTCGACACGCGCGAGGGCGATGTGGCCGAAGAAGACCTGCCTTATGCGTTCGACCGCCAACATCCGCTCAAACGCATCGCCACCGTGGCCGCAGGGCCGCTCACCAATCTGCTGCTGGCCGTGCTGCTGTATTGGATCAGCTTCGGCATCGGCGGCATTCACGAGCTGCGCCCGATGGTGGGCACGGTGTACCCCAAAAGTATTGCCGCGCAGGCCGGTTTCCAGCCGGGCGACCAAATCCTGCGCGTGAACGGCAAACCCATCCGCCATTTTTCCGATGCGCAAACCCAAATCATTTTGGAGTTGGAAGCCGGCCAGGTAACGGTGGATGTGCAAACCGCACAAAAGCAGCCTGCACAACGGATTATCAACGCGGCAGGCAGCCCGCAGGCCGAAGCGGTTGCCAAACGCCGCGAAAGCATCGGCCTGTCGCCTTTTAAAACCACCGATACGATTGGCGCGGTGGAACCCGGCAGTGCCGCCGACAGGGCAGGGCTGAAAAAGGGCGACCGCATTATCGCCATCAACAACGTGCCCACGCCGACTTGGGAGAGTTGGAGTAAAATCGTCCGCGAAAACGCCGGCGCGAATTTGGACGTGCGCTTCGTGCGCGACAACGACACCATGCAGGTGAAGCTCATGCCCACGCCGATAGAGTTGCCCGACAAAAGCCAGATTATCGGCATAGCGGGCGTGCGGCAGGGCAGCGACCCCGAATGGGCCAAACAAGTCCGCGTGCACTACCAACCAAGCAGCCTGCAGGCCTTGCAGCACGGTTGGCAGAAAATGACGGATTATTCCGGCATGACGTTCTCATTTTTCGGCAAACTCATTATCGGCAACGCCTCGCTGTCCCACATATCCGGCCCGCTCACCATTGCCGAAGTGGCCGGCGCCACCGCCCAAATTGGCTGGCAGCCTTATGTGGAATTTTTGGCATTGGTCAGCATCAGCCTGGGCGTGATGAACCTTCTGCCTATTCCCGTTTTGGATGGTGGGCATTTGGTTTTTTATACGATAGAACTGCTGCGCGGCCGCCCGTTGAGCAAACGCATTCAAGACATGGGGCTGCGGCTGGGACTGGCCGCCATGCTGACCATGATGATTTTGGCATTTTTCAATGATATTACCCGTTTATTTTTTGGATAAGAGATGATGAAATTCAAGCAACTTACCATCGCACTTATGGCCATGGGTCTTGCCGCCCCGATTTGGGCAGCCGATTTTACAATCAGCGATTTCCGCGTCGAAGGCGAACAACACACTTCCGAAGCCACCGTGCGCAGCCTGCTTCCCGTGAAAGCAGGCGATGTTTATACCGATGCAACGGGTGAAAGCATTATCCGCGCGCTTTATGCCAGCGGCTTTTACGAAAACGTGCTGTTGGAACAAAACGGCACGCAGTTGATTATTACCGTGCAGGAACGCCCCATCATCAGCGATTTGGTGATTCGCGGCGCGAAAGTGCTGCCCAACGACGTCATCCTGAAACAGATGACGCAAATGCCCGGCGCCACCACCCGCAATGATGCCGATTTGGTGGAAGGCGGCCGCGAACAAGGTCATGACCAAAAATTGGCCGCGTTCGACCGCTCCGCCACCGACAACGCCACCCAAATGCTGGCAAGCTCCGGTTTGGCGAAAGGCGATTTCTTCAATCAGGAGTCGCTGTCGCGTGCGCTGGCTTCTTTGCAGGGCGCGTATCACGAACAGGGCAAAAACAACGTGGAAATCAAGCCCGATGTGCAAATGCTGGCGCGTAACCGCGTCGCCATCACCATCGACATTAAAGAAGGCGAAACCACCAAAATCAAAACGCTGGATTTCGAGGGCAACGAAAAATTTACCGACAGACGCTTGCGCCGTGTGATTGGCCTGACCAACGGCACGCTGTTCTCATGGCTCAGCAAATCCAACGTGTTCTCATGGGAAAAATTCGCCCGCGATAAAGCGCGTTTGGAAACGTTTTACCATGAGCGCGGCTATTTCGATTTCCGCTTGGACGAAGAAGGTTTCCGCCGCCAGCTTTCCGAAGATAAAACCCGTGAAAATATCACTATCAAAGTTTATGAAGGCGAGCGTTATTATTGGGGCAACGTCGGCCTGTCGGGCGATTTGAAGGACGTGCCGGCCGCTTCGGTTCAGCGCCATCTGTCGGCCATCCGAACAGGCAAATTGAGCAATTTGGACAAACTGAACGAAGTGCTGGCCAAAGTCCGTCTGGAACTGCAATCGGCCGGTTACGCGCAGGCGCAGGTAACGGCTTCGCCGACACGCCGCGAAGAAAACGGCAAGCATTTTGTCGATATCGAAGTGCAGGCTGCTTTGGGCAACCGTATTGCCGTGCGCCACATCGACATCAGCGGCAACAACAAAACGCGCGACGAAGTCATCCGCCGCGAATTGCGCCAAATGGAAGGCGCTACGTACGACCAGGCCAAAATCAACCGTTCCGTGGAACGCTTGCGCCAGCTGGGCTATTTTGAAGACGTGCAAACCAACATGGCCACCGTGCCCGAAAACGAGCAGCAGGTGGACATGAACGTGGTGGTGAAAGAACGCTCCACCGGCAGCCTGAACGCCAGTATCGGCTGGTCGCAGGACGACGGCATGGTGCTGGCGGCCGGCGTGTCGCAAGACAATCTGTTCGGTACGGGAAAATCGGCCAGTCTGAATCTGTCGCGCAGTAAAGTGCGTCAAAGCGGCAACCTGTCGTTCACCGACCCGTATTTCACCACCGACGGCGTGAGCATGACCTACAATCTGTTCGGCTCGAATTATTCGCCCTACAAACTGGATAACAATCCGCGCAACTACGGCATGCGCCGCTTGGGGGCAACGGCCATGATGGGCATTCCAGTGACCGAGTACGACCGTATCAATGTCGGCTTGGGCGTGGAAAATATGCGGGTGAAACTGCGCAACAACCCGCCGTACCGTTACCAGCATTTCGTGGACACGCACGGCGCGAGCAACTGGCTGTATAAAGGTATGATGAGCTGGTACCGCAATACGACAGACGACAGCTACTGGCCGACACGCGGCTACCAAGCCAACGTCACCGGCGAAATCGCGCTTCCGGGCAGCGGCATCAAATACTACCAACTGGGTCACCAGCAGACGTGGTATTTCCCGCTGAGCAAATCGTTCACCTTGATGTTGAACGGCCAAATCGGCATCAGCAACCATTACGGCAACACCAGCGAAGTACCGTTTATGTATAATCAGACCGGCGGCGGCTTGGGTTCGGTGCGCGGCTTTGAAAGCGGCTCTTTGGGCCCGAAAGTGTATGATATCGATGCCAGCGGTTCGCGCAGCACGGAAAGCTACGGCGGTAAATTCGCCGCAAACGTGAATGCAGAATTGCTGTTCCCGTTCCCCGGAGTGAAAGACAGCCGTTCGGTGCGTTTGAGCCTGTTTGCCGACGCGGGCAGCGTGTGGGACGGCAAAACGTATAATTCGGGCGCGTACAGTTCCGCCAACCCGAACGGCACCAACGGTTACTATTCGGGCAACCACCGCTCCACTTTCTCTAACGAATTGCGTTATTCGGCCGGTGCGGCGGTCACTTGGATTTCGCCGATGGGCCCGATTAAATTGAGTTATGCGTATCCGCTGCGCAAACGCGATACCGATTTGGTACAGCGCTTCCAATTCCAGTTGGGCACGGTGTTTTAATTTTTCCCACTCCGCAGGCCTGTTGTGAAAGGCGGCAGGCGCGGCATTTTCCATAGGACATTTATCATGAAATCCACTTTTGCAAGACGTACATTGGCATTGACGGTTGCAGGCTGCCTGTTGAGCGGCCCTGCTTTGGCGGCGGATATAAAGCTGGGTTATGTGAACCCGGAGCGCGTCTATACCGAAACGCAGGCGGCACAGCGCATTGAGCGCACGTTGCAGGCCGAGTTCGGCCAACAGCAGCAGAAGCTGGCCGCCATGCAACAGGCTGGGATTCAGCTGCAGCAGCAGGTGCAGTCGGGCAAACTGCGCGGTGCGGCGCAACGCAATGCCGAAAACAAATTGCTGGAAGCTAGCCGCGAATACCGCATTGCGGCCACACGTTTGGCGGAAGAATACAGCCTGCGCCGCAATGAAGAATTTGCCTCGCTGCAACGCAATGCCAACGACATCATCAAAAACATTGCCGAAACCGAGAAATACGATTTCATCGTGCAGGAAGCCGTGTTTGTGAACGGTAAATACGATATTACCGACCGCGTAATCAAACTGCTGGATGCGATTCAATAACCATGACGGGGTGCAGGCTGCTTTTGGCGTATTTCAAAAGCAGCCTGCACATATTTTCAAACGAATGAAAGGGTTGATTGAATGAAGAAATCCGCATTCGCCGCCATCCTTGCCTTTGCCGCCGCCCACGCGGCCGCCGCATCGAATCCCGAAACCCTGTTCTCCTGCACGCTGCAAAACGGCAAACGGGTCGATATCCGCTATCAGGCGGCGAAGGGCGCGCGGGCGGCAACGGTGCTGTACCGCTATGGTGCCAACCTTGCCCGCCCCGAAATCGCGTTCAGCCAGCCTGCCGAACAGGTGTATTACACGCAAATGCAGGGCGCGGTGGAACGTTCGGACGATGAAGGCGGCACGTTCACGCAAGGCGGAATGCCCGTGCACATCCTGCATTTGAGCTCGGGCGCAATGCAACAACACGACATTTCCGCCATACTGCAAACCGGCGGCGATGCCCGCGCGGACAAATCGTTCAACCGCAAGGGCGAAAGCTATGCGCTGAACGCGGACGGGCAAACACTCGCCTGCCAACTGAATGCGCGCGCCACAATGAACGTTGCCCGCGCCCGCGCCGTGCTCCCGCAAGATGACCCTGCCAACCGAAATTAAGTCTGGCAATATGCAGGCAGCCTGCACCGGGTTTGCCGAAAGTGCAGGCTGCTTTTTGCGCCCGCTTCATTAAAAGGACAAACGATGACCCGCTACACCTTATCCCAAATCGTTGAAAAACTGGGCGGAAAGCTCATCGGCAGCGACGCCGAAATCACCGCCGTCGCCCCTGCCGTCCGTGCCGCCGCCACGGAAATCACTTTCCTGGCTAATCCCAAATACAAGGCCGAAGCGGAAGAGAGCGCGGCGGCGGCCATCATCGTGTCGCCCAAAGCCACAGAGCATTTTCCCGGCCGCAACCTGATTGTGGCAGACGACCCTTATCTTTATTTCGCCAAAGTGGCGCGGCTGTTCCATCCGATTGTTGCGCCGCGCGCGGGTGTGCATCCCACTGCCGTGATTGAGCCATCCGCTGTTGTGCCGGCAAGCTGCGAAATCGGCGCGAACGTGTATATCGGCGAAAATACGGTGCTGGGCGAAGGTTGCCGCATTTTGGCAAACACGGTGGTGGAACACGGCTGCACGCTGGGTGCAGGCTGCTTTCTGCACCCGAATGTTACCGTGTACCACGGCTGCACGCTGGGCGACCGCGTGGAAATCCATTCGGGCAGCGTCATCGGCGCGGACGGCTTCGGGCTGGCGTTCACCGGCAAAGACTGGTTCAAAATCCCGCAAACGGGCGCTGTGACGCTGGGCGACGATGTGGAAGTCGGCGCGAACACCACGATTGACCGCGGCGCGATGAGCGACACCCGCGTGGGGCGCGGCACGAAAATCGACAACCTGATTCAAATCGCGCACAACTGCCAAATCGGCGAACACACGGTGATTGCTTCATGCACGGGGATTTCGGGCAGTGTGAAAGTCGGCAGTTATTGCGTGATTGGCGGCGGCGTGGGTACGGTGGGGCATATCGAGATTGCCGACAAAACCACCATCGGCGGCGGCACGTCGGTAACGCACAGCATTAAGGAAAGCGGCACGCATTATGCGAGCATCTTCCCCATGCAGACCTTCCGCGAATGGACGCGCAACGCGGTACACATCAACCATTTGAACGAAATGAACAAGCGGATTAAGGCGCTGGAAGCGAAGCTGGCCGAAACAGACGCGGAATAAAGTGCAGGCTGCTTTTCATTTCCCCAAAAACCCATGTGGCACATCATACTCATCGGCTATATTTTTGTTACACTTATGTTTTCCGTTGCCCAGCCCAGCTTGGAACGGGCATTGATTTATCTTGTGTTTTGGACGGTGCTGCCCACGCTGTTCGCCTTCTGGGCGACCTATATCCGGCTGCGCAACCGCCGTTTGAAACGCGAAGAAACCCAACCAACCAACAAGGAATCCAACCATGACCACCCCCGCACTCCCGATTGAAGCCAAAGATATTCAAAAGCTCATTCCGCACCGCTATCCTTTCATGCTGATTGACCGAATCACCGCCTTTGAAAGCGGCAAAACGCTCACCGCCATTAAAAACGTCAGCATAAACGAACCGCAGTTCACCGGCCATTTCCCCGAATTCCCCGTGATGCCGGGCGTGCTGATTATCGAAGCGATGGCGCAGGCCTGCGGCGCACTCGCCATTTTGACCGAAGGCGGCCGCAACCCCGATGAAATCTATTTCTTCGCCGGCATCGACAACGCCCGTTTCAAACGCCAAGTCATCCCCGGCGACCAGCTCGAATTCAAAATCGAACTGCTGCAAAGCAAACGCGGCATCGGCAAATTCCAAGCGCAGGCGTTTGTGGCCGGCGAGCTGGCGGTGGAAGCCGAAATCATGTGCGCCAAACGCAAAGTGGCGGTGTGATGAACGTGCAGGCTGCCTGCGGATGAAAAAGCAGCCTGCACCCGCCCAACATGCCAGATAGAAAAGGATTAAGTAAAATGAAATCATTGTTGGCCGTCATTATCCTTGTTTGCAGCCCGTTGGTTGCCGCCCAAGTCAGCGAGGCAGACAAACGCGAGAACCCTGCCGCCGCGGCACTGCTGGATGGCGACAAACTGGGCGCGGCGCAAGCCGTTCAGCCCGGCAAAGCATCAGATTCGGAAGGCGTTGATTTTATCTATCCCGCCACCCTGCGCCCGGCCTATCCGGAAAGGAAAATCTATTATATCGTCAGCGAAACGCGCTTTGCCAAGCCGATGAGTGAGGACAACACGTTTGGCGGGCCGCTGGTGAAAGGCACAAGCTATGCGCGTTGGGCGTATCATGTTTCCTGCGGCAGATACCGGATGAGCGAGTCATTTGCAGGGGTATCGTTCGACAGCCGGCATCGGGCGTTGAAACTGTACGAATCGGGCTTGCGCCATATACATTACGATAACAATGAGCTGCGGACGCTGCACAAAATGTATGTGGGCGACCCGCTGGTCAAAGCGGTGTGCGCATTGGCACAGCGCAAACAGTAAACCCATTGGCCATCCAAAAGCAGCCTGCACCCCACACACCTTAACGAAAGACACAAAATGACCCGAATCCACCCCACCGCCGTCATCCACCCCAAAGCACAGCTGGACAGCAGCGTTTCCGTGGGTGCGTACAGCATTATCGGCGAACACGTCCAAATTGGCGCGAACACCGAAATCGGCCCGCACGCCGTGATTGAAGGGCATACCCAAATCGGCGAAAACAACCGCATTTTCCAATTTGCCAGTTTGGGCGCAGAGCCGCAGGACAAAAAATACCGCGGCGAACCCACACGGCTGATTATCGGCAACGGCAACACCATCCGCGAATTCACCACGTTTAACACCGGCACGGTAACCGGCATCGGCGAAACGCGCATCGGCGACGATAACTGGATTATGGCTTACTGCCATCTCGCGCACGACTGCGTGGTCGGCAGCCACACTATTTTCGCCAACAATTCCAGCCTGGCGGGGCATGTGGAAATCGGCGATTATGTCGTGCTGGGCGGTTACACGCTGGTGTTCCAGTTCTGCCGCATCGGCGATTACGCCATGACCGCCTTTGCCGCGGGCGTACACAAAGACGTGCCGCCGTATTTCATGGCCGCAGGCTACCGCGCCGAACCGGCCGGCCTCAACAGCGAAGGCATGCGCCGCAACGGTTTTTCCGCCGAACAGATTGCCAATGTGAAACACGCTTATAAAGAAATTTACCTGCGTGATTTGCCGCTGGAAGAAGCGAAGGCAAATATCGACAAGCTGGCGGAAACCCAGCCCGAATTGCTGGTTCTGCGCGATTTTCTGAATACATCGAAGCGCGGTATCGTGCGTTGATGCGGGTGCAGGCTGCTTTTGTTGCCGTTTTCGGCCTTCAAAAGCAGCCTGCACTTTTTCATGGGCGGGAAATCGGTATAAGGCTTTAACATTGCAGAATAAATATTGGAAACATGATGAGCAAAATGAATTGGCGGCAGCTGCTTTCCAGCACGCGCTTTCCCATCGACGAACACGGCCGCATCGTGCCGCACGAAAGCAGCATCGACCCATACCGCAGCCCGTATCAGACGGATTACGACCGCGTGGTATTTTCGCCCGCCTTCCGCCGTTTGGGACGGAAAACCCAAGTGCACCCGCTCGCCCAAAACGACCACACGCACAACCGCCTGACCCACAGTGTCGAAGTGGCCAGCGTGGGGCGCAGTTTGGGCAACCAGGCAGGCATTTTGTTGCAGCAGCAACAGCATATCCCGCCGCACATCGCCCCGCACGACATCGCCACCATCGTGCAGACGGCTTGTTTGGCGCACGATTTGGGCAATCCGCCGTTCGGCCACACGGGCGAAGAGGCCATCCGCCACTGGTTCAAGCAGCCTGCACATCAGCATTACCTGGCCGGGCTGACCGAAGCCGAACGCAACGATGTTCAGACATACGAAGGCAACGCGCACAGCCTGCGGCAAATTGCCAGCTTGGAAATGTACCAGCAGCAGGGCGGCATGCGGCTTACGGCCGCCGCCATCGGCACGCTCATCAAATATCCGTGGACCAGCAGCCAGCCCGAAAAAGGCCGCCGGAAATTTAATATTTACCAAACCGAACTGCCCATTTTTCAAGCCGTCGCCAACGAATTGGGCTTGATTTCGCACACCATTCACGCCGACCAGTGGGCGCGCCATCCGCTGTCCTATTTGATGGAGGCCGCCGACGATATTTGCTACGCGCTGATGGATTTGGAAGACGCCGTCAGCCTGGAATTGCTGCACGCGTGCGATATTGAAGATTTGCTCGGCCCACTGTGCGACCCGCAGCGGCTGCAAACCGCAGGCAGTCTGCACCAACGCATCGCCATGATGCGCGGCTTGTCCATCGGACGCGCCGTTTCCGCCGTGGCCGACACCTTCATCGCCCATCACGACGATTTGCTGCGCGGGCAGCTGCCCGAACACGATTTGCTGCAACTGTGCCCCGCCGACATCCGCGACACCTTGCAGGCCGCCAAAAAACTGGCGCGCGAACGCATTTTCCGCCACCGCAGCAAACTGATTCACGAATTGGCTGCCTTCCCCTGCATTGGCTCGATTTTGGACGTGCTGATTCCCGCCGTGCACGCCCAAAATACCCAAGAGGGCAGCCTGCAACCCCAGCACAGCCTTGCGTTGGAGCTATTGGGCGGCACATCGGTAACCAAGGGCGACAGCCTTTATACCGCGTATATGAAAGTGCTGGATTTTGTCGGCGGCATGACCGACAACTACGCCGCACGGATGTCCAGCGAGCTTTCCGGCAATAATATGCTATAAATATATCGATATAAAACAGCATGGTAAAAATAAAACGCAAATTCGGCTTTACAAGAAAAAGCAAAATCCCTATAATCCCGTTTTCTTGATTTGCACTAGCAAATGCGACGCAAATAAGCACCCGTAGCTCAGTTGGATAGAGTATTTGGCTACGAACCAAAGGGTCGGGCGTTCGAATCGCTCCGGGTGCGCCAAGAATCTTTTTTATCCGCGCCCATCGTCTAGCGGTTAGGACATCGCCCTTTCACGGCGGTAACCGGGGTTCGATTCCCCGTGGGCGTGCCAGTTGTTGAAAACCCTGCTTTTTTAAGCAGGGTTTTTGTTTTGTGTGTTGTTTGTGGAAATGTGCAGGCTGCTATGGCAGTTCGATTTTTGACAAGGTCTGCAAAAAAGAGGGGTAATGACATGCGCGATAAAGATGATTTTTTTGAAGCTGTTATGGCGGTTGGCGAACTCATGTCTTGGTTAAGTGTATTGTTTTGTTTTTGCTATCAGTTGTTTGGAATCGTGGATATTAACAATATCAGCTTCAGCTTTGCCGGTATAGCTTCTTTGCTGATTTTCATCGTTTTTTTCATAATACCGATGACCAGTATTATGGCTATAGTCGCTATACCTGCCAGTTTTATTTTTGCTTTTGTGTTTATGGGGGTCTTACATATTTTTTGTTCTATCGTCAGGTTTTTTCTCCGCAAGCGGTCGTGATTTTCCATTGTTTGTTAAACCGCTGTCCAAATTCAAAAGCAGCCTGCACTTTGTAATCTTGAAAGTGCAGGCTGCTTTTCACTTCGCCAGCGCGTTCTGTAATTCCTGTTGCGAACACACGGCGGTGCCCAGTTTCGCCACCACCACGCCTGCGGCGGCGTTGGCGATGTGCATGGCTTCGGGCAGGCTGTAATCGGCGGCAACGCACAAACCCATGACGGCAATCACGGTGTCGCCCGCTCCGGAAACGTCATACACCTCCTGCGCGCGCGTGGGGTGGTGGTCGATTTGTTCGGCGCGGTACAGGCTCATGCCTTCTTCGCTGCGGGTGAGCAGCAATGCCTGCAAATCCAGTTCTTCGCGCAGTTTTTGCGCTTTGCCGATAAGCTCCGCTTCGTTCGCCCATGCGCCGGCGGCTTCTTTCAGTTCGCTGCGGTTCGGAGTGAGCAGGGTGGCGCCTTTGTATTTGCTGAAATCCGTGCCTTTCGGGTCGATGAGCACGGGTTTGCCCAAAGCGCGCGCGGCGGCAATCCAGTCGGCCACGAAATGCAGCACGCCTTTGTTGTAGTCCGACAGAATCACGGCATCGAAATCAGGCAGCAGGCGGCGGTATTGTGCATCGATTTGGTGCAGGCTGCCCGGGTCGGGACGGTGCTCGAAGTCGAGCCGTATCAGCTGCTGCTGCCGCGACAGGACGCGCAGTTTCAGAATGGTGGGCATATCGGGGCTGCGCATCAGGTGGCTGCAAATGCCTTCCTGCCGCATCAGTTCGTCCAGCGTGTCGGCGGCTTCGTCGTCGCCCACCACGGAAAGCAGCGTGGCGTGCCCGCCCAGTGCGGCGATATTGCGCGCCACGTTCGCCGCACCGCCCGCGCGGTTGTCGATGCGGTTGATTTTGGCAATCGGCACGGGGGCCTCGGGGGAAATGCGCGACACGTCGCCAAACCAGTAGCGGTCGAGCATGACATCGCCCACCACCAGGATTTTGCTTTGGGCAAAGCGGGAAAAATCGACTTTATTCATAATGCTGGCCTTCGCGGGGTTCGGATATGTTGGATGAAAACCGCCATGAGGCGGCGTGGGCTCGCCGCCTTGTCTCATGTTTATTTTCATCTGCGATTAAATAGCGTTAAACAAAGTGCAGGCTGCTTTTGGGGATGGGAAAAGCAGCCTGCACTTCGTTTCATCAATACATCTGTACCGATACTTGAATCGTTTGGCGGATTTCCTGCATGCCCGGGCTGACTTGGCCGATTTCCGCCGATTTGCCGCGTGCGCGCATCATGGCGGCTTGCGGGGTGGCAAGACCGAAGAAACTTTCGCCGTCATCCACATTGTTGAACGACTGGTTGAATTGGATGCGCACGATTTTATAGCCCGAAAAGCCCAGCGTTTTGCTCATATGCTGCGCGCGCTGCTGGAAGGTGCGCAATGCCGTGTCGCTGGCCTGGTTCACGGCTTCGGTGCGTTTGGCGGGCGATACGGAGAAGGTCAGCCGGTCCACGGAGGCATCGTTTTGGCTGTCGGCAACCAGTTTGCTCAACGCATCGAAATTGCGGCTGCTGATGCTCACGGTGGCGGTGTCCGTCCAACCGGTAATCACGCGGCGGTTGCCGTTGCTGTTATATTCGCTGTATTGCGGATAGGCGCTGCGGTTGCCGGATTCCACTTCAAACAGTTGCGGCGCGGCTTTGGCGCGGGCCAGCACGGCATTTAGGCGGCGGGTTACCGCGTTGCTCACGGCTTGGCGCGATGTGCCGGTTTCCTGCACTTCCAGCACCACGTTCATGGTGTCGTTCGGCACGCGCACGCTGGCGGTTTCGTTGAAATCGACCAGATTGTAGTTCAGTTCGTTGGAAGCAGCCTGCACGGGCAGGGACAGTGCCAAAGCCATGGCAGCGGTGATGACGGATGTTTTCATTGCGTGTCCTTCCGTTGGGTTTATGCGGGGTGTTGCGCCAGGATTTTCAGCATTTGCACCAGCAGTTTGGGGTTGGCGGCAACGATATTGCCGCTGTCCAGCCAGTTTTGCTCGCCTTCAAAGTCGGTCACCACGCCGCCCGCTTCCTGCACAATCAGCGCGCCTGCCGCCATGTCCCACGGTTTCAGGTTGAATTCGAAAAATGCGTCGGTGCGTCCGGCGGCCAGCGTGCACAAATCGAGCGATGCCGCCCCTTCGCGCCGTGCGCCGGCGGTTTTCTGAATCATGGTTTTCAGGATGGCCAGATAGCGGTCGAGCATGGATTGGTCCACCACGGGGAAGCCCGTGCCAATCAGGCATTGGTTCAGTTCGAAGCGGCTGGATACGCGGATGCGGCGGTTGTTCAGCAATGCGCCTTGCCCGCGCGATGCGGTGTATAAATCATTGCGTTCGGGCGCATAAACCAAGGCTTCCTGCAACACGCCTTTGTGCAGCAGGGCAATGCTGATGGCGTATTGCGGATGGCCGTGCAGATAGTTGGTGGTGCCGTCCAACGGGTCGATAATCCATTCGTATTCGGCGCGTTCGTTGCCCAGCACGCCTGCTTCCTCGGTCAGGATGCGGTGCTGCGGATAGGCTTCCTGCAATGTGCCGACAATGATGTCTTCGGCCTGTCTGTCCACATCGGAAACGAAGTCGTTGGCGGCTTTGCTGTCCACGCGGACGGCAGAAAGGTTGTTCGATGCGCGCAGCATCAGGTCGCCTGCTTTGCGTGCGGCTTTGAATGCGGTGTTGAGGGCAGGGTTGAGTTGTTGTGACATAAAGGTTCCCATCGGGCGAAACATTGGTTGGAAGGTGCAGGCTGCTTTTGGATGTTGGTTTACCGAAAGCAGCCTGCACTTGGAAATTCAGCGCGCATTATACGTTTTTTTGGTCTTTACGACCATGCACCAAGCGCGTAGCATAACGGATTTTTCCGCACGATACGCGATGAACGACATTAAAAAAGGCGCATTGTACGCGCTGGTCTGTTATCTGATTTGGGGCGTATTCCCCCTGTTTTGGTATCCGCTCAACCAGTCCGACATGCCCTCCATACAGATATTGGCGCAGCGCATTGTTTGGTCGGCCGTGTTTGCCGGCGTGCTGCTCACGGTGTTCCGCCAATGGCGCGAAGTGGTGCAGGCTGCCTTGCGCCCCAGGATTTTGGGCATTTTCACTCTCACCGCCGTGTTGGTGGCCATTAACTGGCTGGTGTATTTGTGGGCGATTCTGAACGGCCATGTGCTTGATGCCAGCCTGGGCTATTTCATCAACCCGCTGGTGAACGTGTTGCTGGGGTTTGTGTTTTTGCGCGAGAAGCTGAACCGTCTTCATGTGCTGGCGCTGTGTCTGGCGGCAGGCGGCATTGTCTGGCTGGCGGTGCCGGCAGGGCAGATTCCGTGGATATCCATCGTGCTGGCCGCCAGTTTCGGGCTGTACGGGCTGATTCGTAAAACCGCGCCCATGCCTGCATTGGCGGGGCTGGCATTGGAAACCTTCATCCTCGCCCCCGTGGCGCTGGGCTATCTGCTGCTGTGCTTTTGGGGCGGCACGCTGTATTTTTCGCAACTGAATGCGTTGCAAACTTCGGTGCTGCTGCTTTCGGGCGCGGCCACCACCATTCCGCTGCTGCTGTTTGCCGAGGGCGCGAAACGCATTCCGCTCTCGCTGCTGGGCATGTTGCAATATGTGTCGCCCACCTTGCAGCTTTTGCTCGGCATCGTCATGTTTCACGAGCCTTTGAACGGCGCGCGGCTGACGGGCTATGCCTTGGTTTGGCTGGGCGTAGCCGTTTTCCTGACGGGCAGCTGGCGCGCGCACCGTCTGCCGCAACGCGCCACCGAATCACACGAATAATATAGTGAATTAAAATCGCAATGATACGGCGTTGGCTCGCCTTGACGTACTAC
>ERZ772807.184-NODE-184-length-41731-cov-3.500840_pt1 | contig 41731 bp, 39 predicted proteins | sample MGYA00511472_ERZ772807 | MGnify/ENA primary metagenome ERZ772807 (study PRJEB29015, sample SAMEA2737947) | human oral metagenome | biome: human oral; feature: human-associated habitat; material: dental | place: China | collected 2039 ... | reverse complement strand
CTGTATTAGCTAATTTAAAGCAAAAATAATTTAGGAGTATAGCCAATGGCTGTTCAACAAAATAAAAAATCCCGTTCACGTCGTGATATGCGTCGTTCTCACGATGCGTTAACAACTGCTGCAGTATCTGTTGATAAAGCAAGTGGTGAAACTCATTTGCGTCACCATGTAACCGCTGACGGTTACTATCGTGGTCGTAAAGTGATTAACAAGTAATTATCTCAATTACATATAAGGTAATCACTTGAGTCGTCTAACCCTTGCGTTAGATGCGATGGGCGGGGACATTGGTCCCCGTATTACTATCCCAGCATCCATTTTAGCCTTGGAACGAGACCCAACGCTTTCTCTCTTATTGTTTGGCGATCGCCAACAAATTCTTCCGCTTTTATCTTCTGCTCCCAACAGTATTCGTCAACGTTGTGACATTGTTCATTGTACTCGTGTGATTGATAGTCGTCAGGGTCTTTCCTACGCCTTGCGTCATAGCAAAGAGACCTCTATGCGTTTGGCAATTGAAGCAGTACAAAAAGGGGATGCGCAGGCCTGTGTAAGTGCTGGTGATACAGCAGCTTTGATGGGCTTATCGAAAATCTTGTTACAACCTCTAGAAGGCATTCATCGTCCGGCACTGATTTCAACGATTCCAACAGTGACCGGTGAGCGTTCGATTATGTTAGATCTTGGGGCAAATGTTGAGTGCGATGCAGAAAATTTGTATCAATTTGCCTTGATGGGTGCCATTTTTGCAGAAAATACCCTCAATTTAGTTTATCCACGTATTGCGCTATTGAATATTGGTATTGAGGCAGTGAAAGGATACAAATCCATCCGGGATGCGGCAGATTTACTGAAAAAAGACACCGCACTTAATTACATTGGATTCCTTGAAGGCAATTTTTTACTCAATGGCAAGGCGGATGTGATTGTGACAGATGGCTTTGCCGGCAATGTTGCGCTGAAAACCTTGGAAGGCGCGGCAAAGAACGTGATTTCTCTACTGAAAAGTGATAAGAAAAAGAGTATATTAAGTCACATTTTTGAGTATTTAATTAAATATCTTTTCAAAGATAAATACCAACGATTAAAGAAAATCAATCCTGATCAATATAATGGCGCATCGCTTATCGGTTTGACTTCCGTTGTGGTGAAAAGTCACGGAAGTGCAAATATAGAGGCATTTGCTTATGCGATTGCCGATGCGGCATTACAAGCCCGACGTCAAATTCCACAAAAAATTTTGGCGGGCTTAAATAAAAACGAAATATTAATGAAGTAGTGAGTTCCCTCGCTATTATTTTTAACGAGATGACTATGTTTAGCAAAATTTTATCGACAGGTAGCTATTTACCGCAACATATTCGTACCAATGCCGATTTAGAAAAAATGGTAGATACTTCAGATGAGTGGATTGTTACCCGTTCCGGTATTCGTGAACGTCGCATTGCAGCACCGGATGAAACCGTCTCTACCATGGGATTTGAAGCAGCCCAAAAAGCCATTGAAGCGGCAAACATCAATCCACAGGAAATTGATCTTATTTTAGTGGCAACAACCAGCAACTCTCATGCTTATCCAAGTGCAGCCTGCCAAATTCAAGGGATGTTAGAGATTGACGATGCCATTGCGTTTGATTTGGCTGCAGCTTGTACCGGCTTTGTGTATGCGTTAGGTGTCGCTGATCAATTTATTCGTACCGGTAAAGTGAAAAAAGCGCTTGTGATCGGTTCTGATTTAAATTCCCGTAAGTTAGATGAAACAGACCGCAGCACGGTCGTGTTGTTTGGCGATGGCGCCGGTGCGGTTATTTTGGAAGCATCGGAACAAGAAGGAATTATTTCTACCCATTTACATGCCTCAGCAGATAAAAATGCCGCATTGTTACTTCCACAGCCTGAGCGTGGTGTGGCAAAATCCGGCTATATCGAAATGCAAGGCAATGAAACCTTTAAATTGGCTGTGCGTGAACTTTCTAATGTGGTGGAAGAAACCCTTGCCGCCAATAATTTAGATAAAAAAGACATTGATTGGTTGGTGCCTCACCAAGCTAATTTACGTATTATTTCGGCGACCGCGAAAAAATTAGATATGGATATGTCGCAAGTGGTGGTCACGCTGGATCGTTATGCCAATAATAGTGCGGCAACCGTGCCGGTCGCATTGGATGAAGCGGTGCGTGATGGACGTATTCAGCGTGGTCAGTTGCTCCTTCTTGAAGCCTTTGGCGGTGGTTGGACTTGGGGTTCGGCCTTAGTGAGATTTTAGATAATCTGTTATCATTCGTGAAAAAAGTGCGGTTATTTTTGACCGCACTTTTCGACTGTAACGCATATCGGAATAATTTGATTTATTTTTTAATATAGGTAAGACACATGAAAAAATTTGCAATGGTTTTCCCGGGACAAGGTTCCCAAACGGTGGGAATGTTAGCGGAATTAGCCGGTGACTACCCCATTGTACAAGAAACTTTTAAACAAGCCTCAGAAGTATTGGGATATGATTTGTGGCAATTAGTGCAGGAAGGCCCGGCGGAAGAATTAAACAAAACATGGCAAACGCAGCCAGCGTTATTAACCGCATCTGTGGCTGTTTATCGTGTATGGCAACAAAAATACCCGACATTAAAACCGGAGGTGATGGCAGGCCATAGTTTGGGCGAATATTCTGCGTTGGTGTGTGCCGGTGTGTTAGATTTCCAAGATGCGGTTAAATTAGTGGAATTGCGCGGTAAGCTTATGCAACAAGCCGTACCGGAAGGTACGGGTGCGATGTACGCGATCATTGGTTTAGACAATGACGCCATTATTAACGCCTGCAAACAAGCAGAACAAGGCGAAGTGGTTTCCGCCGTGAACTTCAATTCACCAGGACAGGTTGTGATTGCCGGTGCGAAAGCGGCGGTAGAACGTGCGGCTGCATTATGTAAAGAAGCCGGTGCTAAACGTGCATTACCGTTAGCGGTAAGTGTGCCTTCACACTGTGCTTTAATGAAACCGGCTGCGGATCAATTGTCTGTTTCCTTGGAAAGTATTACGTTGAAAGAGGCTGGTGTTTCTGTTCTAAATAACGTAGATGTAAAAAATGAAATTGAAGCCGATGCGATTAGAAATGCCTTGGTTCGCCAACTCTATAGCCCGGTACGTTGGACAGAAACCGTAGAGAAAATGACACAAAACGGCGTCGAAGTGTTAGTGGAAGTGGGGCCGGGTAAAGTGTTAAACGGGTTAACAAAACGAATCGTGGATTCCTTACAAGCGGTTTCTGTAAATGATGTGAAATCCCTCGATTCCGTCGAAGAAGTATTAGCATAAGAGTGAAAAGGAGAGAAAGTTATGCAAGGTAAAATTGCATTGGTCACAGGTGCAACCCGTGGTATTGGTCGTGCAGTCGCCGAAGAATTAGTATCAAAAGGTGCTTTTGTTATCGGTACAGCAACGTCTGAGAAAGGCGCTGAAAGTATTTCTGCCTATTTAGGTGAGAAAGGCAAAGGATTGGTATTAAATGTTGCCGATCAAGCTTCCATTGACGCGGTATTGGAACAGATCAAACAAGAATTTGGCGACATTGATATTTTGGTAAATAACGCCGGTATTACCCGCGATAATTTGTTAATGCGCATGAAAGATGAAGAATGGTTCGATATTTTACAAACTAACTTGAGTTCTGTTTATCACCTTTCTAAAGCGATGCTTCGCACCATGATGAAAAAACGTTTCGGGCGTATCATCAACATTGGTTCTGTCGTGGGCTCTATGGGCAATGCCGGTCAGACAAATTATTGTGCGGCAAAAGCAGGTCTCATTGGTTTCAGTAAAGCCTTGGCAAAAGAAGTGGCTTCTCGTGGTATTACAGTAAACGTCGTAGCGCCGGGTTTTATCGCGACTGATATGACAGAGGTATTAAGTGAAGAGTTAAAAAATAACTTATTAACGCAAATCCCGGCAGGTCGTTTAGGTGAGCCGAAAGATATCGCTAAAGCCGTGGCATTTTTGGCCTCTGAGGATGCGTCTTATATTAACGGCACAACGTTGCATGTTAACGGCGGCATGTACATGAGCTAATGGGTAGCAAGTGGAGGTTGCGGATAAATTGGATAAATGCGTGCAAATTAATTTGCTTAATGTTAGAATCCCCCCGCAACTGTCACTTGGTTACGTCATTCAATGTCTGTGAAAGACATAACTATTTTAAACTGTATGTGGTTGCAAAAATTCGGAACTCTTTTTTGAGGTTTGACCTCTAACAAGAAATCTTGCGAAATGTTTTGTAAATACATACACTACTCAACTTATCGCAATGAGCGTAAACTTAAACATAGGAAGAAACAAATGAGCATTGAAGAACGCGTAAAAAAAATCATCGTTGAACAATTAGGCGTTAAAGAAGAAGATGTAAAACCTGAAGCGTCTTTCGTTGAAGATTTAGGTGCGGATTCTTTAGATACTGTTGAATTGGTGATGGCTTTAGAAGAAGAATTCGATATCGAAATTCCAGACGAAGAAGCTGAAAAAATCACAACAGTTCAATCAGCAATTGATTACGTTCAAAACAATCAATAATTTCTGATTCTCAATTTAGGCGGTTTAATAACCGCCTAAATTTTTTTTATCAAAAGAAAATCACAACATCACCCCGCCATCACGAAATTTCTCAATAAATCCAAAGACTAACCTTGTTCTGTTATACAAACCTTTCTCATTTTCTTATAAAAACACTACATATTGTGTGTTGAATAGTTAAAAATAACTATATATAGTATTGCCAATTTTAATCACACACTATAGGTGGCATACATGGGGACATTCTTCGTCATAAAGCGTGATGGTTCACGCATCGGGTTTGAAATTCAACGCATTATTAATGCCATTAAAAAGGCAGCGCAAGCGGTGGGTATTCAAGATGAACGTTTTTGTCATGATATTGCACAAAAAGTCAGCAATGACATTTTTGCGCATCATCAACAAGAAATTGACATTAGCCACATTCAAAAGATTGTCGAAAATCATCTGATGGCAAGCCAATATCCACAAATTGCACGCGCTTATATTGAATACCGTCACGAACGTGATATGGCGCGTGAAAAACGCAGTCAATTAACCAAAGAAATCGAGGGGCTGATTGAACAAAGTAACGTGGAGTTACTCAATGAAAATGCCAATAAAGACGCCAAAGTGATCCCAACACAACGGGATTTATTGGCCGGTATCGTGGCTAAACATTATGCTAAACGTTACATTTTGCCTCGCGATGTCGTCGAAGCGCATGAAAAAGGTGAAATTCACTATCATGATTTGGATTATTCACCTTTCTTCCCGATGTTTAACTGTATGTTAGTCGATTTAAAAGGCATGTTGACCCGTGGTTTTAAAATGGGAAATGCAGAAATCGAGCCGCCAAAATCGATCTGTACCGCAACCGCTGTTACCGCACAAATCATTGCTCAAGTGGCCAGCCATATTTACGGCGGCACCACCATTAACCGCATTGATGAAGTGCTTTCACCTTATGTGCAATTAAGCTATGAAAAACACCTGAAAAATGCGGAGCAATGGAACATTCCCGATGCGCAAGGATATGCACAAGCATTAATTGAAAAAGAATGTTTCGATGCCTTCCAATCCTTGGAATATGAAGTAAACACGCTGCATACTGCCAATGGACAAACACCGTTTGTTACCTTTGGTTTTGGCTTAGGCACAACTTGGCAAGCACGTTTAATTCAAAAATCGATCTTACAAAATCGAATTCGCGGCTTGGGCAAAAACCACAAAACGCCTGTATTCCCGAAATTAGTCTTTACTCAACGTAAAGGGGTGAATTTGGAGCCAAATGATCCGAATTACGACATCAAACAGCTTGCGTTGGAATGTGCCAGTAAACGGATGTATCCGGATATTTTGAATTACGACCAAGTCATCAAAGTTACCGGTTCCTTTAAAGCACCCATGGGATGTCGCAGTTTCTTGGGCGCATACGAAGAGGATGGCGAACAAATCCATGACGGACGTAACAACCTCGGCGTAGTGAGCCTCAATTTGCCACGTATTGCCATTGAAGCCAAAGGCGATGAAAAACGTTTCTATGAAATATTGGATCAACGCTTGGCTTTGGCGAAAAAAGCCCTGATGACCCGCATTGCTCGTTTAGAACACACTAAAGCCCGCGTCGCGCCAATTCTCTACATGGAAGGCGCCTGTGGCGTGCGTTTGAAAGCAGACGATAACGTGGCACAAATCTTTAAAAACGGCCGCGCCTCTATTTCCCTTGGCTACATCGGCATTCACGAAACCATCAATGCGTTGTATCACCAAGGACATATTTACGATGACGAAATGCTGCGAGAAAAAGGCCGTGCTATCGTGGAACACTTAAGCAACGCGGTCAAACAATGGCGCGCCGAAACAGGTTATGCCTTCAGCTTATACTCCACGCCGAGTGAAAATCTGTGCGACCGTTTCTGCCGCCTTGACACCAAACAGTTCGGCGTTATCGACGGCGTGACCGACAAAGGCTACTACACTAACAGCTATCACTTGGACGTAGAGAAAAAAGTGAACCCGTACGACAAGTTAGACTTTGAAATGGTGTATCCGCCATTGGCTAACGGTGGTTTCATTTGCTACGGCGAATACCCGAACATTCAACATAACTTGAAGGCGTTGGAAGACGTGTGGAATTACAGTTACGACCGCGTGCCTTACTACGGGACCAACACGCCAATCGATGAATGCTACGAATGCGGTTTCACCGGTGAATTTGAATGCACCAGCAAAGGTTTCACCTGCCCGAAATGTGGCAACCACGACAGTGAAAAAGTCTCTGTCACCCGCCGCGTCTGCGGCTACCTCGGCAGCCCGGATGCCCGTCCATTTAATGCGGGGAAACAGGAGGAAGTTAAGCGTCGGGTTAAACACATGTAATCTTAAGGCGTTGCCAAATCTCCCCTAACCCCTCTTTGCTAAAGAGGGGGATTTTAGGCGCATTATCGTGATAAAGTGCGGTCATTTTGGGAAGATTTTCAGTCAAAAACATGAAAAAATCTGACCGCACTTTTGCAACGCTCAAATAAAATGGGATTCCCGTATAAGACGCCTGAGCGGCTTGCCATTTTTAGGCAATTTTCGTTTGTTTGAGCGTAGCGAGTTCGAAAAGTGCCGTAAATAAAATGGCAATCAAGCGAAGAACAGCGGCTTATCCGGGTGCACTTTTCTTTGCTTACTTTCTTTTGTGCAAGCAAAAGAAAGTGAGTCGCCATCGGCGAAACCCGATATTTAAAAAAGCGAATTTGATTTAAACAAAACGAAAATGAACTACCTCCAATACTACCCCGTCGATATTGTCAACGGCGAAGGCACACGTTGTACGCTGTTTGTCAGCGGCTGCACTCACGGCTGTAAGGGGTGCTACAACCAAAAAAGCTGGTCGTTTAGCGCCGGGGTGCCCTTTGGTAGTGAAATGGAAGAACAAATTCTCAAGGATCTCAAAGACACGCGCATTAAGCGACAAGGATTAACCCTTTCCGGAGGAGATCCTTTGCATCCGAGAAACATAGAAGCACTGCTTCCTTTGGTTCAACGAGTCAAACGAGAATGTCCCGACAAAGATATTTGGGTCTGGACGGGTTACAAATTAGAGGAATTGGACGAATATCAACGGCAAATGTTGCCCTACATTGATGTGCTCATTGATGGTAAGTTTATTCAAGAACAGGCGGATCCAAGCTTAGTTTGGCGTGGCTCGGCGAACCAAGTGATTCATCGATTAACGTCAAAAAAACAGACTGCATCTAACATTTCTGACGGCTATTCAGCGGCTGGGCTTATTCAGCGATTTAAGATTTAGAGGAAAAAGTAGAGGCGGGAAAAAACAAAGTGCGGTGGATTTAAAAAACATTTTTCAAACCCACCGCACTTTTCATCTATTACAGAATATGTTGATATTCTTCTAACATTTCTTTCGGCCAAACGCTGGATTGCACTTCACCGATATGTTTTTTACGCAATAACAACATCGCCAAACGAGATTGCCCGATACCGCCACCAATACTTAACGGCAATTTGCCTTGCAATAATTCTTGGTGCCAATCCATGTTGAGACGGTCTTCATCGCCGGTTAAGCTCACTTGTAAACGTAACGCCGCTTCATCTACACGAATCCCCATAGAAGACAACTCAAAGGCTTTGCCGAGTTGGTCGTTCCAAACCAAGATATCACCGTTCAAGCCTTTGTAGCCATTTTCTGACTCTGTTGTCCAGTCATCGTAATCCGGTGCACGTCCATCGTGTGGCTTGCCGTCAGACAATTTGCCGCCGATCCCCACTAAGAAAACCGCACCGTATTCTTTACAGATCGCATTTTCACGCTCTTTGCCACTCATGTTAGGGTAACGTTTCACAAGGTCTTCACTGTGTACGAAAGTAATGTGTTTTGGTAGTACGGATGGAATATCAAAACGGGCTTCCACCGCCAATTCTGTTAAGCGAATCGCACGATAAATCGAATTCACGGTTTCTTTTAAATAGGCGAAATTGCGACGACCTTCCGGAATCACTTTCTCCCAGTCCCATTGGTCCACATAAACGGAGTGTGTCGCATCTAACGAATCTTCATCGGGACGCAACGCTTTCATGTGCACAAATAAGCCTTCGCCTTCTTTAAAATGGAAACGAGCCAATGTATGACGTTTCCATTTTGCCAAAGAGTGAACCACTTCAAACACCGCATTTGGAATTTGTTTTACATGCACTTGAACTGCTTTTTCAATACCGGAAAGGTTATCTTGCATGCCATTACCAACCTGACTTAAGATTGGGCCTTGAACTTCGATGATGCCTAATTGCTCGATGAGGTTTTGAGTAAATGTATTTTTTACAAAACTAATCTCTTGTTGTTGCAAAATAAATGTCTTTTTCATTGTTTTTACCCTATATTATTTAACGTTTCTACATGAATGCGGTAGATTCTCCCCATTCTTTAGGATTAATGCAACACAATTTAGCCAGAATTAAAGAAATGTCATCATTATTTAAATAACATCTAAAAAATAATATAATTATTTAGAGTTTTTAAAACAAAGGAGTGTGTTATGCACAATATCGACAATTTAGATCAACAAATATTGCGTGTATTAACCAAAGATGCCCGAACCCCTTATGCAGAAATGGCGAAAAATTTTGGTGTTAGCCCCGGCACCATTCATGTTCGGGTGGAAAAAATGCGCCAGTCAGGCATTATTGAAGGGACAAAAGTGAAAATCAATGAACGCAAACTGGGTTATGATGTTTGCGGTTTCATTGGCATTATTTTGAAATCGGCAAAAGATTATGACAAAGTGATCAAAAAGCTGGAAGCCATTGATGAAGTAGTAGAAGCCTATTACACCACCGGCAATTATTCTATCTTCATTAAAGTCATGACTCACACGATTGCCGAACTGCATTTAGTCTTATCGGCTAAAATTCAGTTAATCGATGAGATTCAATCCACAGAAACCTTAATTTCCATGCAGAACCCGATTTTGCGCGATATTAAACCGTAAAAAACAAAGAACAAGAAAGGAGGATGTTATGTCAGAAGTCTTTCACCTTGGCTTAACCAAAGCCATGTTAGATGGGGCTAAATTAGCCATCGTCCCGGGCGCACCGGAGCGTGTGGAACGCATTGCCCGCTTATTGGATCGCCCAAAATTCCTCGCCTCCACCCGCGAATTTACCTCTTGGCTCGGCTATATTGAGGAACACGCCGTGGTCGTATGTTCCACCGGTATTGGCGGCCCATCCGTTTCCATCGCAGTAGAAGAATTAGCCCAACTCGGTGTGCGTACTTTCTTACGTATCGGCACAACCGGTGCCATCCAACCGCACATTAACGTCGGTGATTTATTAGTGACGACCGGGGCGGTGCGTCTCGATGGTGCCAGCCGCCATTTCGCCCCATTGGAATATCCGGCGGTAGCAAACTTTGAGTGTACCGAAGCCCTTTACAAAGTCGCCAAAGAAGAAGTCGGCGATGCCGTCCATGTGGGTATCACCGCCTCTTCAGATACTTTCTACCCGGGACAAGAACGTTATGACACCTACACCGGCAAAATTTGCCGTCATTTCCAAGGTTCATTAAAACAATGGCAAGAATTGAACGTCATGAACTACGAAATGGAATCGGCTACCTTGTTCACCATGTGCTCTGCCCTAGGTTTGCGTGCCGGCATGATCGCAGGTGCTATCGTTAACCGTACCCAACAAGAAATCCCGAATGAGGCGACGATTCAATCCACAGAAGAAACCGCCATTCACGTAGTAGTGAAAGCGGCAGGCTTGTTAGTGTAATTTTATCGGCTTACTTATGTAGAGGATCTGTGAGGATCTTCTACATTTATTTATTTGAGCGATACGCCTTATCCATTGCCATAATCACTTCACGCACCACTTTTTTCTGCTCCTGTGGCAAATTCAAGAATATTTGAAACAGCGTTTGATCCTGATAGCTTGCGGCACTTTCCCAAATATGCTTATTCGGTTCTTTTTTCTTTTCCAATTTTGCGACTTGGTAAGCCTTTTCCTCTGACACCAATTCGTGAATATCCACCTCAAGCCATTCTGCTAGGGTTTGTAAACGAGCAAGCGAAGGCAATCCTTCTCCTCTTAACCAGCGTGCGACAGCATGTAAACCAATCGGTTTGCCATAGTGACGTAAGTTAAATTCACGCTCGATCACTGAAGCTTTTGGCTCATAACCTTTCTCGATCAAAATCCGATGTAAGTTGGTTGCAAATTGTTCTTTTTCATTCATATCTGCAACTTTAAACAGATCTTTTTTGCTTACGAGAATCTTGATCAAAAATTACGTAACAATTATTATAATTACGTTTAAAATTACGTTAAAAGTTACGTTAATTACGTTATGACGAAACAAATCAAATCAAAACAGCGTGTTGCCGATCACGGTGAAGTATTTACTCGTGAGCAAGAAGTCAATGCGATGTTAGATCTTATTGAACAAAGACCGTTACAAGATGAAGCAACTTATCTAGAACCGGCTTGTGGTGATGGGAATTTCTTAATTGCTATTTTGAAAAGAAAGTTGGCAAAGGTAGAAAAATTATACAAAAAGCATCAACGGAAATATGAATTTTATGCTATTCGTGCCCTGTATTGTCTTTATGGCATTGAATGCCTAGAAGATAACGTAGAAGCTTGTCGAATGCGTTTATTTCACTATATGCAACAGCAATATGAACTACTTTATTCAGAAATAAACGAAAAATACTACGACGTGTTAAAACATATTTTAGAACTCAATATTGTTCACGGTGATGCACTTTCAATGACTTATGTCAAACCTAATGAGGATGGTGAATATGAAATGCTAACGTTTCCTCATTGGACTGCACAAGAAATGGGCTCTGGCTACTTGAAATGGAAAATTAAACGCCATGATTTTACTTTCAAAAATTTAGTAGATCAGCGTGATCAACCCTATCAATCACTTTCAAAACAAGAATTTAAAAGCTGCTATTTCCTGGACATTCAAAATGCAAAACCCATCCATAAACTATAACCCCGACGTGCTTTCTTGTTTGGCAAATTTATCAAACGATGAAGTGTTCACCTCGCCTGCATTGGCAAATCAAATGTTAGATCTGTTGCCACAAGAATTATTCCGTTCGTCAACAACGACTTTTCTCGATCCTGCCACTAAATCAGGCGTGTTTTTGCGAGAAATTGCCAAACGGTTATTGGAAGGATTGAAAGACGAAATCTCCGATTTACAAACACGAATCAACCATATTCTAACCAAACAAATTTTTGGCTTAGGTATCACCGAACTCACTGCCTTACTTGCCCGCCGCACACTTTATTGCAGCCGTGAGGCCAATGGAAAATTTTCTGTTTGTGAGGGATTTAATGACCCCAAAGGCAATATTTTTTATTCTCCGCTAAAACACCAATGGGAAAATGGGCGGTGCATAAAGTGCGGTGCAAGTGAACAAGTTTATGACCGTGGCGATGAATTAGAAAACCACGCATATTCCTTTATTCATCAAGATTTAGCCAATATCAATGAGAAATTACCTGTGAAATTTGATGTCATTATCGGCAATCCGCCGTATCAGTTAAGTGATGGTGGTGCACAAGCCAGTGCCAAACCGATTTATGATCAATTTGTACAACAAGCCATTAAATTACAGCCGAAATACCTTTCGATGATTATTCCGGCAAGATGGTATGCCGGAGGAAAAGGATTGGATACTTTCCGTAATCAAATGATAAACGATAAGCGTATGTCCGTTTTACATGATTATCCTGATTCAACAGATTGTTTTGCGGGAGTGAGTATTAAAGGTGGAGTCTGTTATTTTCTTTGGGAAGAACAGCACAATGGCGATTGTTTAGTTGTAACTCACGAAAAAGACAAAATTATTTCAGAAATGAGAAGATCGTTAAAAGAGGGTAATTTTGAGACTTTAATTCGATATAACGATGCCATTTCTATTTTAAGAAAAGTTAAAGATAAAAAAGAAGAAAGTTTTAGTCAATTTGTTAGCTCAAGAAAACCATTTGCTTTGGCTACGAATGTTCGAGGAAGAAAGAGCCCTTTAAAAACACAAGATACACATAACATTGTTAAGTTATATCAAAATGGTGGTATTGGGTATTTGGGAAGAGAAGAAATCCCAATGAATAAACAATGGATTACAGAACACAAAATTTACATTGGGCGAGCTTATGGTGCAGGTGAAACCTTTCCACATCAAATTTTAAATTATCCAATTTATGGCGAACCTAATTCTGCCTGTACAGAAACCTATTTGATGATTGGTCCATTTTCTTCAAAAGAAATTTGTGAAAATGTAATGAGCTATATTCAAACCCGATTTTTCCGTTTTTTAGTTTTGCTCATTAAAAATACGCAAGATGCACCTAAAAAAGTCTATGAACTTGTTCCAATACAAGATTTTTCTAAACCATGGACAGACAAAGAACTCTATGAAAAATACGGTTTAAATGAATCAGAAATTGAATTTATTGAATCAATGATTCGCCCGATGACAAATGAATAACGCTCAAGATCCCCCTCTTTAGAAAAGAGGGGTTAGGGGAGATTTGATTGCGATCTTAATTTCTCATGAGCTTCGTTTTCATGCCTGCCAAATCTCCCCCTGCCCCTCTTTGCTAAAGAGGGGAGTTTTTGAGAAAAATTTATACTTTATACACCTGTAATACCACAAAGGAAAAACAATGAGCTACCTTTCACCGCTACGCCGCCCAAGAATTTACGCCTATGCTGACACTCGTTATCCCAATTGCCTAAAAGTCGGTTACACCACAAGAACCGTAACGGAACGCTTAAAAGAACAATATCCTGTTGCGTTACCTTCTCAAAGCTACCGTGTTGAACTAGACGAAGAGGCAATCCGTGAAGATGGTTCATTTTTTACCGATCACGATGTGCATCAAGTTTTGCTGAAACATGGTGTAGAACGTCTTGAAGGGGAATGGTTTAAATGCGATTTAAACAAGGTGAAAGCGGCATTGTTGGAAGTGAAAACAGGCGTTGCGGTAAAGAAAAAGGCGATTTTTAACTTCGGTATGCGCCCTGAACAGCAAAGTGCGGTGGAAAAAACGGCTAATTATTTCCAGAATTTTGTCAATGACCCACTTAATCACGGCAAAATCCCCCATTTTCTTTGGAATGCCAAAATGCGTTTTGGGAAAACCTTTGCAGCGTACCAATTGGCAAAAAGAATGGGTTGGAAGAAAGTGTTGGTGCTCACGTTTAAACCTGCCGTGGAACATGCATGGGGAGAGGATTTGAAAAATCACCTTGATTTTCAAGATTGGCAATTTGTGAAAGAAGAAAACGATTGGCAAATGAATGCGGATTTTCCGCAAATCTGCTTTGGGTCATTCCAAGATTATTTAGGCAAAAGCAAAGCCGGTGGGATTAAACTTAAAAATGAATGGGTACACGCCATTAACTGGGATTGTGTGATTTTTGATGAATATCACTATGGAGCGTGGCGAGACAAGGCGAAAGACCTGTTTGCCGATAGCGATTGGGAAAAAGAACAATCCAAGCAACAGCAAGCCGAAGAGCATGACATGGAGCTAGATTCCCCTAACTATTTTGATGAGGACTTGTTGCCGATTACCACCGATCATTACCTCTATTTATCAGGTACGCCATTCCGTGCGATTAATTCGGGCGAGTTTATTGAAGAGCAAATTTTCAACTGGACGTATTCTGATGAGCAAAAAGCCAAAAATGCGTGGGAAGGCGAAGATAACCCGTATTTAGCCTTGCCGAAAATGGTGATGCTGACTTATCAATTGCCTGATGAAATTCGTGAAGTTGCCTTAAAAGGCGAATTTGCTGAGTTTGATTTAAATGTGTTTTTCTCCGCGATGGGTGATGGAGAAAATGCCAAGTTTAAATATGAAAATGAAGTGCAAAAATGGTTAGATCTTATTCGTGGGCAGTTGCTTTCTACTACCGTGGATAATCTCAAAATGGGCGCTGATCGTCCGCCCATGCCCTTTAGTGATGTCAATCTATTAGGCAGTTTGTTGCATACCCTTTGGTTCTTACCAAATGTGGCAAGCTGTTATGCAATGCGGAATTTATTAACTCAACCGCAAAATACGTTTTATCACGATTATCGCATTATTGTCGCAGCCGGCAATGCGGCAGGAATGGGGGCCGACGCGTTGATTCCCGTGAAAAAGGCGATGCAAGATCCACTAAAAACAAAAACGATCACGCTCAGCTGTGGCAAATTGACCACGGGCGTTTCTGTTGAACCGTGGGCAGGGATTTTTATGTTGCGAAACCTTGCCAGCCCGGAAACCTATTTCCAAGCCGCCTTCCGCGTGCAAACGCCATGGGTGTTACGCGGGCAAGATCCCAATAATCCGAATGCGCAATGTATCTTAAAAGAAAATTGCTATGTATTTGATTTTGCCCCAGACAGAGCATTACGCCAACTTGCTGATTACAGTTGCCAACTGAATACAGAGAGCATTAACCCAGAACGTAAAGTGGCAGAGTTTATCCAATTTTTACCTGTATTGGCATATAACGGTAGTTCAATGCTACCAATTGATGCTTCGGCAATTTTAGATTGGGCAATAAGCGGCACAACGGCAACACTTTTGGCACGTCGTTGGGAAAGTGCGTTGTTGGTGAACGTGGACAATGACACGCTCAGAAAACTCAAAAATAATGAACAAGCGATGAAAGCGTTGATGGGCATTGAAGGATTCCGTCAACTTAATCTGGATTTAGAAACCATTATCAATAAATCAGAAGCGGTGAAGGAAGCCAAACGGGAAGCCGGCGATAACCCAACAAAAGATCAAAAACAGAAAATCTCAGAGGAAGAAAAAGCAGAAAAAAGCTTGCGAAAACAAATTCAAGAAAAATTGATGAAATTTGCTACGCGTATTCCGATTTTTATGTATTTGACCGATTACCGCGAAAATGTGTTAGAAGATGTGATCCGCCAACTGGATAGCGAGTTATTTAAAAAGGTGACGGGCTTAACACAAGCTGATTTTGATTTGTTAGTTAGCCTTAATTTGTTTAATAAAGGTTTGATGAACGATGCTGTGTTTAAATTCAGACGCTATGAAGATAGCAGTCTCGAATATACCGGCATTGTGAAACATCACCCTGAACACATCGGGCTTTATGATACAACGGTAGATGTTAGAGAATATCGAGGAGAGTATTAGGCAGTCGCTGAACTGAATGTTATGTGAGTGGTCGTTTCAAATCCCCTGAAACGCCACTCAAACCGACCGCACTTTGTCTCTATTTCCCGATACAAAACGAACTAAAAATATTCGTGAGCAAATCATCAGAGGTAAACTGGCCGGTAATTTCACTTAAGGCATCTTGCACCATACGCAACTCTTCCGCCAACAATTCACCGGCATGGAATTGGGTTAATTGAATGTGTCCTGTCTGTAAGTGTAATGCCGCCTGTTCTAAGGCTTCCAAGTGGCGACGGCGAGCTAGGAAGCCCCCTTCAATCCCCGTTTGATACCCCATCGCTTGTTTTAAATGATCACGTAATAAATCCACGCCTTGCTGAGTTTTTGCGGACAAATTGACGACCGTATAACCGTCTTGCTCATATAAGCGTTCCGTTTCACCGGTTAAATCCGCTTTATTGCGAATAAGGGTAACCGGAATAGTGTTAGGTAATTTTGCCAGAAATTCCGACCGCACTTTGGCTAAATCTTGCTCGCTATCACTGCTGTCCAGCATCAATAAAATACGATCCGCCTGTTCAATTTCATTCCATGCACGCGAAATACCAATGCGCTCCACCTCATCTGTCGCATCACGTAAGCCTGCGGTATCAATAATATGCAATGGCATGCCATCTAAGTGGATATGCTCGCGCAACACATCCCGCGTGGTACCGGCAATGTCTGTGACAATGGCCGCTTCACGTCCGGCAAGGGCATTCAATAAACTGGATTTCCCGGCGTTCGGACGACCGGCAATGACCACTTTCATCCCTTCACGCAAAATAGAACCTTGTTTTGCTTCGGCACGAACCTGGTCCAACTGCGCAATAATGTCATTCAAATGTCCTTCAATTTTACCATCTGCAAGAAAATCGATTTCTTCATCCGGAAAATCAATCGCCGCCTCCACATAAGTACGCAAATAAATGACGGAATCCACAAGCTGATTCACTTTATTGGAAAACTCGCCTTGCAACGATTTTAGGGCTGAACGTGCGGCCTGTTCGGAGCTGGCATCAATTAAATCGGCAATCGCTTCCGCTTGGGCTAAATCCAATTTATCGTTCAAAAATGCCTGCTCAGAAAACTCGCCCGGACGCGCGAGTCGAATGCCATCAATAAGCAAAATACGCTTTAGCAATAAATCTAATACAACCTGTCCACCGTGCCCCTGAAGTTCAAGTACGTCTTCACCGGTAAAGGAATTTGGCCCTTTAAAATACAGTGCAATCCCTTGATCTAACACGGTACCATCCGCATCTTTAAAGGGCAAATAATCTGCCATACGTGGTTTGGGGCATTTTCCTAATACCGCTTGTGCTACATCAGCGGCCTTGGGGCCTGATACACGTAAAATGCCAATACCGCCACGCCCTGGCGCAGTGGCTTGAGCAACGATTGTTTCTTTCATAACTCTCCTTTTAAAGGTGTCGATTTTTTATCTCAATGTTTTTATATCAATTTTATCTCAATGCGTAAAATGCGAAGAAAATTGACCGCACTTTACCTTGGCTAAGCCTTTTCATACCAAATACGATTTACATATAACTGGATTTTACCGGAAGGCGTTTCTACGGTAATTTCATCATCTTCTTCTTTACCAATTAAGGCACGCGCCACCGGTGAATCAATGGAGATCCAGTTTTTCGCCGGATCAAATTCATCACAACCGACAATGCGATACTGTTTAACTTCGCCATCTTCGTTTTCTAGCTCCACCCACGCGCCGAAAAACACTTTGCCTTCTTGCTTTGGCGAATAATCCACGATTTGTAGCACTTCTAGCCGTTTAGTGAGAAAGCGTACACGGCGATCAATTTCCCGTAATCGGCGTTTACCGTAAATATATTCCGCGTTTTCACTGCGGTCGCCCAATGCGGCAGCATCAGATACCGCCTGTGTGACTTGCGGGCGTTCTTCTTTCCATAAAAATTTTAATTCCCGATCCAACACATTCCAGCCTTGTCGGGTAATGTAATTTGACTTTGCCATCATCCTGTCCTCAATTGCCGTAAAATTATACCGAAAAAGGAACAAACATTTGAGCCTCTTGCGCAAAAACAGTATGCTATGCCCGTTTTTTCATTATTAAGAAGTACATATCATGTTAAACCAGCAAATTAGCCAACTTATTGCGCAAGAGTTAAATGTACGCGATAGTCAAATTCTTGCCGCCATTCAATTATTAGACGATGGCAACACGATTCCTTTTATCGCCCGTTATCGCAAAGAAGCCACCGGCGGCCTAGACGACACGCAATTGCGTCATTTTGAAACCCGCTTAATTTATTTACGCGAATTGGAAGACCGCCGCCAAACCATTTTGAAATCCATTGAGGAACAAGGCAAATTAACGGATGAATTGCGTGACAAAATTCAAGCCACGCAAAGCAAAACCGAGCTGGAAGATTTGTATTTACCGTTTAAACCAAAACGCCGTACGAAAGGCCAAATTGCCATTGAGGCGGGGCTTGAGCCATTGGCGGATTTACTTTGGAATGAGCCAAAAACAGAACCGGAAAGCACCGCGCTTGATTATGTAAATGCAGAGAAAGGGGTGGCAGATGTTAAGGCGGCATTAGATGGCGCTCGCTATATTTTGATGGAACGTTTTGCCGAAGACGCAGGATTGTTGGCAAAAGTACGTGATTATTTAAGCAAAAATGCATTTATCGTTTCTAAGGTTATTGAGGGCAAAGAGACGGAAGGTGCGAAATTCCAAGATTATTTTGATCACCAAGAGCTGCTTAAAAATGTGCCGTCTCACCGTGCGTTGGCAATGTTCCGTGGTCGCAATGAAGGCATTTTACAATTAAGTTTGAATGCGGACCCGGAAGCGGAAGAAGGGAGTCGTCAAAGTTATTGCGAAGAGATTATTCGTGATTATTTAGGTGTCCGTTTTAATGACCAACCTGCGGATAAATGGCGTGAGCAAGTGATTGCTTGGACATGGAAAATTAAAGTGGCCTTGCATTTGGAAACGGAACTCATGGCGACCTTACGTGAGAAAGCGGAAGATGAAGCCATTGATGTATTTGCCCGAAATTTGACCGCACTTTTAATGGCTGCTCCGGCAGGTGCCAAGAACACCATGGGGTTAGACCCGGGGCTGCGTACCGGTGTGAAAGTGGCCGTGGTAGATAACACCGGTAAGTTATTGGCAACCGATACCATTTATCCCCACACCGGGCAGATGGAGCGTGCGATGTTGTCTATTTTCCAATTAATTAAACAACACAACGTGGAATTGATTGCTATCGGAAATGGGACAGCCTCTCGTGAGACTGAACGTTTTGCCAAAGACGTGATTAAGGAAATTAAAGAAAATAAACCACAAACAGTGGTGGTGAGCGAAGCAGGTGCTTCCGTCTATTCCGCTTCCGAGTTGGCCGCACAGGAATTTCCAGATTTGGATGTATCCTTGCGTGGAGCTGTGTCAATCGCCCGTCGTTTGCAGGATCCGTTGGCAGAATTGGTGAAAATCGAGCCGAAAGCCATTGGCGTGGGGCAGTATCAACATGACGTGAATCAAAGCCAATTAGCGCGTAAATTGGATGCGGTGGTGGAAGACTGTGTAAACGCTGTAGGTGTGGACTTAAACACCGCCTCTGTGCCGTTATTAGCCCGTGTAGCGGGGATGACCAAAACGATAGCTCAAAATATCGTGGCATATCGTGATGAAAATGGTCGTTTTGACAGCCGTGAGCAACTGAAAAAAGTTCCGCGTTTAGGCCCGAAAGCCTTCGAGCAATGTGCCGGGTTTATGCGTATCGCCGCAGGCAACAATCCGTTAGATGCGTCGGGTGTGCATCCGGAAGCCTATCCGGTGGTGGAAAAAATCCTGCAAGCAACGGAGCAATCTATTCAGGATTTAATGGGCAATACCGGTTTAGTGTGCCAGCTTGATGCAAAACAGTTTACCGATGAGCAATTTGGTTTGCCGACGGTGCAGGATATTTTCAAAGAATTGGAAAAACCGGGACGCGACCCGCGCGGTGAATTTAAAACCGCAACCTTTGCTGAGGGCGTGGAAGAAATCACAGATTTGAAAGCCGGCATGATCTTAGAAGGTACGGTAACCAACGTGACTAATTTTGGTGCCTTTGTGGATATTGGCGTACATCAAGACGGCTTGGTTCATATTTCTTCTCTCAGTGATAAATTCGTGGAAGATCCGCATCAAGTGGTGAAAACCGGCGATGTCGTGAAAGTGAAAGTATTGGAAGTGGATGTGGCGCGTCGTCGTATTGCATTAACCATGCGTTTAGATGAAAGTGCGGTGAAAAATGATGGAAAATCTGACCGCACTTTATCCGCAAAATCGCGTTCAGATAATGCCCGCCAAGATCGTAGCAATCCGCGAGCAAATAATGCGATGGGCAATGCCTTTGCGGATGCGCTGAAGAATTGGAAGAAGTAACGCCTAGGATGGCAAGCAGGCTAATCAAGTTGATTAGCCTGTTTTTTATTTGTGTGTTAGAGATAAGAATTACACCTGATATTTCGTTTTATCGCCAATATCAAAATGCAACGGCATGCGCCATTTTTGAATGCTTAATAGCAAAATGAGAATACCAGTCACAAAGCATAATAGGCTGCTTAACCAAGTAATATTGAATAATAAGGCAAACCATAACACCGCAAAAAATATCGGTTGTAGATTTAAGGCAAAGACACGGAAGCAAAAATATTCTTTATAACTTAATCCACCGAGGACCAAAAATGCTGCACCCAGCGCCAGTTGCGGAAAACCTAACACTTGGCAGAGCAACCCTACCCACATGGCAAATTGAAAAATATAACGGAAGTTTTTCATATATAAATGGACGCAAGCGGCACATAAGGTCGCTGCGATAAGCAAACCAACGTGTGCTGTTGCGGGATACCAAGGCAGCATAAACAACATTGGAACGGCAAAGACAAAGCCTAAACGATAAATGATGACTGTTGTGTAATCCCAACCATCCATAGGCGATTTAATATGTGGATCAGCCATTTTTTCTCCTTAACGTATCATTAATAAATTCGATTGAATGGGGCGTGACTTCTAAAAGGGAAGAGGTTTCTCCCCAATCACCCAGCACGATGCGATGAAAGTGCGGTGGAATTTCATGGTGTTTTTGGCGATGCGTATGACCGTGAATCATTTGCGTCACATGAAATTGCGCAAACATTTGCTGCACAAAATCGGCATTCACATCCATGATTTCTGTCGATTTTACTTGTTTATCCTGACGGCTTTTCGCGCGAATTTTCTCTGCAATTTTTAACCGCACTTTTAACGGTAAATGTAAGAACAGCCACTGGCGCCATTTTTGATGAACTTTTTTGCGATAGTGTTGATATTTCACATCGTCCACGCAAAGGGTGTCACCGTGACATAAAAGGGTGGGCGTGCCATATAAATCAATGACTTGATAAGTCGGCAGTAATGTCAGCCCGCACGCATTAGCAAATTTTTTGCCAATCAAAAAATCCCGGTTACCGTGTTGGAAATAGCATGGCACGCCTTGTTCTGTCAGATGTCTGATGAGCTGTTGCACTTCGCTGATGAGATTGGAGTGTTCATCATCGCCAATCCAAAAATCAAATAAATCGCCCAAAATATAGAGTTTTTCTGCTTGTGGCGCTTGTTCTTGCATAAATTGACGAAACAGGGCTAATAAGTGCGGTCGATTTTCGGAGAGATGTAAATCCGCAATAAAATAGGTTTTTTGCATAGCAATTCAATTAAAAATTTTTTGATTAGATTAGCACATTTCATCGTTATGAATACACTTAACGGGCTAATTTCGTTATACTTACGCAAATTTTAAGGGGCTTTATCATGCTAAAAATCGCCAGAATTTTCATCATTGTGATTTGTTGTATTCTTATTTGTATCCTCGGTACGCTTTATTCTTTCATTCGTTTCCGTAATCCGAGTAATGTGGGCATTTTTGCCCGTTGGTTTGGGCGGTTACATCCGCTCTTTGGTTTGAAAGTGGAACATCGTTTCCCGGCGAATGCCGATAAAGTGGGTCGTTGTATTTATATTGGCAACCATCAAAATAACTACGATATGGTGACCATTTCTTACATGGTCATGCCTCGTACAGTGAGCGTCGGCAAGAAGAGTCTGATTTGGGTGCCGTTTTTCGGTATTTTATATTGGGCAACGGGCAATATTTTTCTCGATCGTGATAACCGCTCTAAAGCGCATAACACCATGTCGGAATTGGCTCGACGCATTAATGAAGATAATCTGTCTATTTGGATGTTCCCGGAAGGAACGCGTAGTCGCGGACGCGGGTTATTGCCGTTCAAAACCGGAGCATTCCATGCTGCGATTGCCGCCGGCGTACCCATTGTGCCGGTCGTTTGCTCGACAACCCACAATAAAATCGATTTAAACCGTTGGGATAATGGCACGGTGATTTGTGAAATGCTGGAACCTATTGATGTATCCGGCTACAGCCGTGAAAATGTGCGCGAATTAGCGGAATATTGCCATGATGTGATGCAAAATCGCATTGCGGAATTGGACCGCGAAGTGGCGCAAAAAGCAATTGAACAGAAAAACGAGAATAAGCAGGCCTAAATGAAACATTGCTCCCGTCGTCAGCTGTTAAAAACAACCTTATTTTCCACCGCACTTTTCAGTGTGCCGATGCCTTTGTTGGCGGCAACACGCCCAGCTTTGAAAATTCCGCCACTCTTTGAAGTTCGACGGGGTAAGCCGATTTTTCTGAATATGCAAAATACCCAAGCACCGTTATTGCCCGGAAAACGTACCGAAGTGTGGGGGTTTAACGGCGGTTATTTAGGGCCAACCATTAAAATTAAGAAAGACGATTTTGCCAAACTGAATTGGAAAAATAATTTGCCGCAATTTGTTGCGATGAATATTCAAGGTTTGCAAGCCTCGAGCGAGTTGCTCGGCGGCATTGCGAAAAACTTACAAAAAGGCGAAACCTGGTCACCGATCATTCCTATTACGCAAGCGCCGTCCACCTGCTGGTATCATGCCTGCACCCTTGCCAGCTCGGCGTATCAAACGTATCGTGGGTTAGTCGGATTGTGGATTATCGAAGATAAAGAAAGTTTGAAATTGGGATTGCCACAAAAATATGGCGTGGACGACATTCCGTTGATTCTCCAAGATATGCAACTGAACGGTGAAGGCGCGCAACTCTTCCAACAAAATCAAGGCGGTTTTGTCGGTGAGCGTTTGTTTGTTAATGGGCAAGAAGCGCCTTATCTCACGGTACCTCGCGGCTTAGTGCGCCTACGTCTCCTTAACGCCTCGCTTTCCCGCACCTATGAATTACGTTTTGATGACGAGCGGGAATTTACGCTCATTGCACAAGATCTCGGTTTCTTGCCACAAGGTCAAAAACGCAATGTCGTTACACTTGCGCCAAGTGAACGTGTGGAAATTTTGGTGGACTTAAATGACGGTGAAAAGGTGAGTCTCATTACCGGTAAAAAACGCGGTATTTTGGATAACATCAGTCATTTCTTTGGTTCTGATGGTGAGTTAATTGATAATCGAATTTTAGAACTGCGTCCGGATGGTCTTGCCGGCGCCTTTGAGAAAAAAGAACAGACTTGGCAATTTAATACAGATGCGCCAAGTTTGCTGTCGGCTAACGTGCAACAAGAACGCACGTTTTATCTGGATACCAACAATGCCACGATAAACCAAAAACGCTTTGATCCGCGCCGCTTGGATGTTTCTGCAACCCTTGGTAGCGTAGAACGCTGGCACCTCAGCGCTTCCTCTCCGGTAGGTTTTAATATGGTCGGCGCAAAATTTATTGTCGAATCTGTGAATGACAAGCCGTTAGCACAAAACGAAATCGGCTGGAAAGACAGTGTGCTCATCAACGGAAACCTGTCTCTTTTAGTGAAATTTGAAAACACGTCCTCTAGTAATCATCCGTTCACCTTCGGCGCTTCCGATTTAATGTTGGCAGACAAAGGCTGTATGGGATTGATGTTAGTGCAGTAATGTGGTGAGAGCGGATGGTGATTATGCATCATATGATTAAGGTGGTTTTATCTTTACGTTTTCTTTACACTTTAACGCTTTATTCTTCAAATTGATATGCTATAGTCAGCCAGCTTTGATGTTTTACGCCAAGCAAATGGTCGATATGCACCCTTTTTTGCATTCGATTAACTTTTAAATCTTATTACTTAGAGGTCCTTTTATGAAGAACGCTATTGTAAAATTCAGTTTAACGGCATTAGCTGCATTCACGTTAGCTGCTTGTGGGAGCAGTGGCGGTGGTAGCAGTGATAACACCGCCGCGGCAAGCCATGATCAAAAAACTCAGGTAACGCCATCTAAAACCGATCTGCCAACATCGAATTCAACTGAGGCAAATCAAAATCAAACATTTACAGGTTCAGCTTTTGTTATCTCTGAACAAGATGACAAGGTTCAAGTCAAAAATGTTAAATTCAATAACGCAAATATAAATCAATTAGAGGTTGATGGCCAAACGATTACACTTACTTACCCTGGCATTTACGCAGGTAGCTGGCAACGTATAAATAATACAGCCGTATGTTGTGGTAAGTATGCCAATGTCCGTATGGGCGTATCTTTAACCAATGGTCCGACTGAGGACGATATTCTGTTCTATAATGGCATTCCAACCCAAAATATGCCTGTAACCGGTTTGGCCTCGTATAAAGGCGATAGCATTATTTTGTCAGATGATATTGGCGATGATTCTGATGAGGATGCGGTAGCCGGTCAATCTTCTTTTGATGTTGATTTTGGTGCGAAGACGCTAAGCGGTTCTATTACAGCCAACAATGCGCCAACCATTAATATTAGTGCAAATATTTCCGGTAATAGCTTTGAAGGCACGGCTAAATCGACAAAATTGACTGATGGCGCAGTTGAAGGTAAGTTTTATGGAAATGACGCGGCTGAATTAGGTGGTTTAGCTAAAGGGAATGACAATTCCTGGGGCGCCGGTTTTGTCGGTAAGAAACAGTAATCTCCCCGAGTGAACAATAAAGCAAGCCATGTGCTTGCTTTATTTATTTGAATATATGGTTAAAACGATATGATGAAATTACCCTTATCTTTTGGAATTGCGATTGGCGTATTCGTGTCTGCTTCAGCAGCGGCAGAAATTGCTGCACCAAAGAACGCATCGCCTGAAGAACATTTAAAGCTGGCGAGCCCTCAATTGCCTCAAAATGACGTTGTAGAGACCTCCACTTCAAAAGAACATACCCTATCTATTACAAAAGAAGAACTTGCCAAACGACCGGATTTGATTATCCGTGGCCTGATTCCGGCATTGCTACAAAGCCATGCGGAGGCAGTGGCATTGTTGTTGCCCTTATACAAAAATTTGCCACAACAAGATCCTTTTTTGGTGGCTTGGGGCGAGGCTATGATGGCAACGCATCAAGGGAATTATGCCTCAGCGGTGCAGCAATATCGTGAATTATTTGCAAAACATCCTGAAGTTTTACCATTGCGTTATCAATTAGCCCATGCGTTATTTTTGAATAACGATAATGAAGCGGCGAAAGATCAATTCCAAAAACTTCGTGCGGAAGTGAATGATGCCTCATCGCAGCAAATGATCGATCAGTATTTAACCGCAATTAACCAACGAGATCAGTGGAAAATCAACGGCGGCATCAGTTTCTTAAATGAATCCAATATTAATAATGCGCCAAAAGCCGGCACCCGTATTGGTGCGTGGAAAGCTTGGGAGCGAGAACAGGCGCATGGGCTATCTTATTATGCGGGGGCTGAAAAGAAATGGTCGTTGCCTCATCAGTTTTTTGCCAAACTGGTGTTAGATGGACAAGGCAAATATTATTGGGATAACAAAAAATATAACGAATTTAATGCCCGAATCGGTGCAGGTCTGGGTTATCAAACGGCAAATACTGAACTTGCCTTAGTGCCTTTCACAGAACGACGTTGGTATTCCGGTGGATCGTCCGGCAGTGATGCCATGAAACAATATTCGAAAAATTCCGGTGTGCGTGTTGATGTGACGCATTGGCTCAATAAATCATGGCAAATTTCGACCGCACTTGAATATGGTGAGCAGCGTTATGTCACGCGTAAACATTTAAATGGCAATAATTATTTGTGGTCGAATACGCTCTTATTTTTACCTTACAGCGGACAATATTGGTATATCGGTGCGGATTATAATCGAGAAAATACACGTGATCGTGATAACGCCTATCAACGTAAAAATGTACGTTTAGGCTGGGTGCAAGAATGGCCTTTGGGTATTTCCAGTCGTCTTTCTGTCGCTTATGCAAGACGGGCGTATAAAGGGGAAGATTTACTTGGCATTCGTCAAAAAAACAAGGAATATCAAACCAATGTCACTTTATGGCATCGTAACGTGTATTTCTGGGGCATTACGCCGAAAATTACCTGGTCGTACCAAAAAAATGACAGCAATCATCCGTTTTATCGCTATGATAAAAATCGGATTTATTTAGAAATGAGTAAAACGTTTTAATCATGGATTGAGGCAACTATATCATGACGTTACAACAACGCTATCGACAAGCAACGAAAGAAGCCCGTTGGGCATTGGGCTTAACGTTGCTTTATGTAATTGGCTGGTGTTTATGTGCTTATTTACCAAAGGCGACGCAAGGGCCGATTGGTTTTCCTCTGTGGTTTGAATTAGCCTGTATTTACCTGCCGATTCTGTTTATTGTGGTGGCGTATTGGCTGATTAAAATTGTGTTTCAGGATATTCCGCTGGATGTGGAACAGGAAAAACAACATTCGACAACGGAGCGTCATCAATGAACCTAGGGATTATTTTTCCTCTCGTCATCTATTTAGCCTTTGTCTTCGGCGCGGCGATTTATGCTTATGTTAAACGCCAAAAAGGCGGGGATTTTCTTTCCGAATACTATGTCGGTAACCGTTCTATGACGGGTTTCGTGCTCGCCATGACGACTGCCTCCACCTATGCCAGTGCCAGTTCCTTTATTGGCGGTCCTGGTGCGGCTTATAAATACGGCTTAGGCTGGGTCTTGCTTGCCATGATCCAAGTTCCGGCCGTGTGGTTGGCTCTCGGTGCGCTAGGGAAAAAATTTGCTTTGCTTTCCCGCGAAACCAATGCCTTGACGATCAATGATTTATTACTTTATCGCTATAAAAACAAATATTTAGTGTGGATTGCCTGTGTTGCGTTGTTGATCGCGTTCTTTGCGGCGATGACCGTGCAATTTATCGGTGGCGCCCGTTTATTGGAAACGACTATCGGCATTCCTTACACTCAAGCCTTGTTAATTTTCGCTTTAACCGTGGGGATTTATACCTTCATCGGCGGTTTCCGTGCTGTGGTGTTAACGGACACCATTCAAGGTACCGTGATGATTCTTGGCACGATTGTGTTATTGGTCGGTGTGATTTATCAGGTGGGTGGCGTGGAAAGTGCGGTCAAAAAATTAACTGAAATTGATCCAAGCCTCGTCAGCCCATACGGACCGAATGAGATGTTGGATTTCCAATTTATGGCGTCCTTCTGGATTTTGGTTTGCTTTGGTGTGGTTGGCTTGCCACACACGGCTGTACGTTGCATGGCGTTTAAAGACAGCAAAGCCCTGCACAATGGTATGCTGATCGGCACGATTGTGTTGACGATTATCATGTTCGGTATGCACTTGGCAGGCGCATTGGGGCGCGCCATCGTGCCGGATTTAACGGTGTCGGATAAAGTGATCCCGAGCCTGATGTTGCAAGTGTTGCCACCGATTGTGGCGGGGATTTTCCTCGCGGCTCCGATGTCTGCGATTATGTCCACGGTGGATGCGCAGCTGATTCAATCGTCTTCTATTTTTGTGAAAGATCTGTATTTAGCAGCAAAACCGCAGGCAGTGCAAAACCAAAAACGGATTGGTCGAATCTCCTCAATCATTACGTTAATTTTGACCGCACTTTTAATTTTTGCATCTCTGAATCCGCCGGATATGATCATTTGGCTGAACCTGTTTGCCTTTGGTGGACTTGAAGCCGCATTTTTGTGGGTTATCGTTCTTGGACTTTACTGGGATAAAGCCAATGCTTACGGCGCGGTTAGCTCCATGTTGGTCGGTTTAATCTCCTTTATTTTGCTCACCCAATTTGGCATTAAACTCTTTGGCTTTAACCCGATTGTGCCGTCTCTCGTCTTTGGCTTAGCGGCATTTTTGATTGGGAATAAAATCGGCGAGAAGCGCCATTCAAAGTGCGGTGAAAATGACAGGTAAAATGCATGAAAAAAATCGATCAAAAAAGTTTAGAAAATGCTTACCGTTTATTTGAAACAAATGATATTCAGCAAATTGAAGTCGGAACAACGCGGGGATTACAACAAATTCACCACTATTTATTTCAAGATTTGTATGATTTTGCCGGCGTGATTCGTGAACAAAATATTTCTAAAGGCAATTTTCGTTTTGCTAATTCGTTGTATTTAAAAGAAGCGTTGGGCAAAATCGAGCAAATGCCGGAAACGACATTTGAAGAGATTATTAATAAATACGTTGAAATGAATATAGCCCATCCGTTTTTGGAAGGCAATGGACGTTCAACAAGGATTTGGTTGGATTTAATCTTAAAGAAAAATTTAGGCAAAGTCGTAAATTGGCAAAATATCGATAAAACCTTGTATTTGCAGGCAATGGAGCGTAGTCCAATTAATGATTTGGAAATTCGCTTTTTACTACAAAATAATTTAACGGATGATGTGGATAACCGTGAAATCATTTTTAAAGGCATTGAGCAATCCTACTACTACGAAGGTTATGAAAAAGAATAAAGGATGAACACATGGCTTGGATTCAAATTCGCCTGAACAGTACTAATGAAAAGGCAGAGCAAATCAGTGATTTTTTAGAAGAAATCGGCTCGGTGTCCGTTACTTTTATGGACAGCCAAGACACACCGATTTTTGAACCGTTACCGGGAGAGACCCGATTGTGGGGCAACACCGATGTGATTGCTTTGTTTGATGCAGAAACCGATATGAATGTAATCGTGGACGCGCTTAAACAAGCAAAGCATTTGGATGAACATTCCGCCTATAAAATCGAACAAATTGAAGACAAAGATTGGGAACGTGAGTGGATGGATAATTTCCATCCAATGCAATTTGGCAAGCGCTTGTGGATTTGTCCAAGCTGGCGTGATGTTCCGGATCCGAATGCCGTGAACGTGATGTTGGATCCCGGCTTGGCATTCGGTACCGGGACACACCCGACCACCGCGCTTTGTTTAGAATGGTTAGATAGTTTAGATTTAAAAGATAAAACGGTGATCGACTTTGGTTGTGGCTCCGGCATTTTGGCCATTGCAGCATTGAAGTTGGGGGCAAAAAGTGCGGTCGGTATTGATATCGATCCGCAAGCGATTTTAGCCAGCCGCAACAATGCGGAACAAAATGGTGTAGCGGATCGCTTGCAACTGTTTTTATCCGATGCAAAACCGTCGGGCTTGAAAGCCGATGTGGTGGTGGCGAATATTCTGGCGGGGCCGTTAAAAGAGCTTTACCCGGTGATTAGCCAGTTAGTGAAACCAAACGGGGATTTAGGTTTATCAGGTATTTTGGCGACACAAGCGCAATCCGTGTGTGATGCCTATGCAGAGCGCTTTGTGTTGGCGCCGGTGGCAGAACGCGAAGAATGGTGTCGAATTACCGGTAAGTTAAAGGCATAACGCGCAATAAACCTCAAAGTATGATAGAAAAGTGCGGTGGAAAAATATCATGTTTTTTCACCGCACTTGGTTTTTGAGAGGCTAGTAGCCGCTTTCTTGAAAATTCGGTAAGAATGAGGCCTGCTGAATCCGTTTGACGCGGGTCTCTATATGCCCGTCTGCATAGAGTTCGATTTCACGCCAACCCGGTTGAAGCGTATCGAGTGTGAACGTGTTGCAATCCGGTTTAAATTGGATGCAGGTGGAAGGGGTAGCCATGACGTGATAACCATGCCATGTGCTATCGACTTGCTGGTGAATATGACCATACAAGATGGCTTTGACTCGCGGAAATGGCGCTAAGATACCGGCCAATTCGTGCGGGTTACGCAAGTTATGTTGATCAAGCCAGCGTGATCCCGTTGACAATAGATGGTGATGCAATACCACGAGGGTATAACGCTGCGGATATGCCGCTAATTTTGCCTGTAGCCAAGCGAGTTCTTCCGCTTCAAGTTGCCCATGAGGCACGCCCTGTACTTGGCTATCAAGCAGTAAAATCTGCCAGTGTTCTCCGAGCAAAATATGTTTTCCGGCGTTGACATTCTCTTTGGTGAGAAATTCAACCATTTTAGGTTGAAAATCATGATTGCCGGGAATCCAAAACACCATTTTTTCCAATGATTTCACATTTTCGCAAAAGCGCAAATAGCCATTATCACTACTATCCTGTACTAAATCTCCGGTGGCCAAGACAAGATCATAAGCATAGTGTTGCTGTTGAATTTCCGTGAGTACTTGAGAAAAACTGGCTTGTGTATTGATCCCTAATAATTCACTCTTGGGATCATTAAAAAGATGCGGATCCGTCACTTGAACGATGCGGAACACCTCTTGCGGGGTGTGATATTGATAGGTATTTAACAACCTAAGCTCCTCATATTAACCGATTTTAAATGCCCTCTGTCGTCTAATCGTGCGAGGATGACAGCCATTGCATTTTTAATTTAGGGTAATTTAACGCCAGCCATTGAAGTCCCATGACGGCAATGCCATTATCAATTTTGCCTTCACAAACCCATTGATAGGAGGTTTCTCGACTGACAACATGAACCCGAATATCTTCATTTTCTTCCGCTAAACCATGCAAACCGCCAACTTGGGTGCTATCTACTTTGCCGACAAATAAATGAATACGTTCTAATACGCCGCCCGGACTATCCCAAACGCTTAAGCAGTGTTGTAGATGAGTGATTTTTGCACCGGCTTCTTCTTCGCTTTCTCTTAATGCGACGGATTCCGGCGTTTCGCCTTCTTCTACCATGCCGGCAATCAATTCAAGTAACCATGGCGATTGTTTTAGTGTCGGATCGTAGGCACCGATACGCACTTGTTCTACCAACACGACATTATCCAATACCGGATCGTAGGCAATGACGGCAGAAGCCGCGCCTTTGATTAACAATTCGCGCGTAACCACACCACTCCAGCCGCCGGCAAAAAGTTTATGTTTAAATTTCACTTTATTTAGTTTAAAAAAACCGCGATAAACTGTTTCATCCTCTAAAATCTCTATATCCTGTTGAGTAAATTGTTGAAACGGATACATCTTTCTCTCCCTAAATGTTCGCCGGCAGTTAGGATACTTTCATTCTTCCTAAAAAAAAATGGAATTTTGGCTAAAATTTTCGGATCTTTGAAGTTAGTCACAAAACTCGGGAGGTGGAGAGCAACGAAAAAAACGTGGTATGGCGTAATGAACATGTTGCTCTCCCAACGTAAGAATGGGTGAAATTATTTTTCTTCTTGCGTGATTTTAACCCAACGTTCAATGAGGCGTTTGCTTTCTGCATCGGCACCAAAGCGGATGAAGTCAATATCCAATAACTTCAGTTTTGTTGGATCGCTGGCTTTCGGGGATGCCTTAGCATGAATGTTCGTTGGAATTTGATAAGAATCGGATTCGCGCCATGGAATTTCTTGTGCTTCCGCATCGAGGACGAAATCCACGAAGTGTTTGGCATTTTCGAGATTACGTGCACCCTTGATAATGCTGACCGCACCTAGTGTGTAACCCACGCCTTCACAAGGTAAAATGCCTTTTACCGGTGCGCCTTTGTCTTTTTCACGCACATAACTATGCATAAAGGAAACATCCACACTCACTTCACCGGTGGATAAATTACCGGTGGCTAAACCGCTCTTGGAATATTGTGCCACGTTTGCATTGAGTTTTTTCAAGTAATCAAAGGCTTTTTCTTCACCCCAAAGTTGCACTAATGTCGTCAGAAACGAATAGCCCGTGCCGGACACGCGAGGATCGGCATATTGAATTTGATTTTTGAATTCGGGCTTAAGTAAATCGGCGAAGCATTTCGGTTCCGGAATATTGAGCTGCTTTAACTTTTCCGTATTCACGCCGATAGCGACTTCCATTAAATAGATAATTGACGTGTAATCGCCTCGTTCATCCATTAATTTTTTGAACTGTGGCATGATATCTTTTTGTAATGGGGAGCGATAAACTGCCAGCAAGCCTTGATCTGCGGCTTGTAAGTGCGGTTCAAAGGTGCCGCCAAACCACACATCTGCCTGTGGATTGTCTTTTTCCGCTTTGATTTTACCGAGTACGGTGCCTGTGCTGTTGCGTACAAATTGGGTGTCAACATGATATTTTTCGGCAAAGCGTTTTGTGACTTTTTCACAGGTGACATTTTGCACGCTGCAATACACGGTGAGTTTGCCTTCCGCTTGGGCGTTTTGCGTATAAAACAGCATTGGAAGCAAGCAAAGTGCGGTGGTTTTTAAGGTTGTTTTTAAAAGGGAATCATTTTTAGCAAGCATGGTCATTGATCTAATCCTTGATGAGATTGAAAAATAAAACCAGCTAACAACTCAACGGGGGAAATTGGCTGAAACAAGCCATAGAAGCAGAGTGAAGTGCATTAGTTTCCTACGTCAGTGCTAACTGTATCAGGTTCACGGGTATTTCTCAGCTTCGTTATTTAAGAGAACGAAGCACCCCGACTAACACGCACTACTATAAAATGTTACTTCGTGTTTGTAAATGTTTTGTTATTTTTCATCTTGTTGTTTTTTCTGAATTTCCTTTTCTTTTGCTGGAGGCAGCCTATGTCTTAACAGATTGTTTCAACAGGCCGCGATTCATCAAAAAACGATAAATTCACAGAGACAATGTGTGAATTATGTACAATTTTAAGCCAAATGCGATTATTTTTAAATTTAAACTTGCAATTTATTTTGAAATGAGTAGAATAACCCACCTCAATCGCGGGGTGGAGCAGCTTGGTAGCTCGTCGGGCTCATAACCCGAAGGTCGTCGGTTCAAATCCGGCCCCCGCAACCATTTTTCATGATGTAACTTCTTTTTAAGACCTGTTTTGATTTTTTTTCAAAACAGGTTTTTTCTTTTCTCATCTTTATTGTGGCTGGCGTGCGTAAATAATCTTCTTACTCACGCCACGCGTTATTAACTATACATTGCCTCAATCTGTGTTTGATAGCGTTGCAGAATGACTTTTCTGCGTAGTTTTAAGGTAGGGGTAATTTCTTCCAGTTGCGTACTGAATGCCTGAGGCAACAACGTGAAACGTTTGATTTGTTCCCAACCTGCAAGCTCTTTTTGTAACTCGTTGATTCGCTGTTCTAGCATTTGCAAAATCTCGGAATGTTTGAGCAATTCCAACCGATCTTGGTATTTGATGTTGACCTGTTTGGCGTACTCCTCAAGGGCGGTGTAGCAAGGCACGATAAGGGCGGAAACGTATTTTTTGGCATCAGCAATGACCGCGATTTGTTCGATGAATTTGTCTTTGCCGATTTTGCTTTCCAACACTTGCGGTGCGATGTATTTGCCGTTGGATGTTTTCATTAATTCTTTAATGCGGTCGGTGATATATAAATTCCCCTCAGCATCAAATTCGCCCGCATCACCGGTTTTTAAGAAACCGTCTGCAGTGAAAGCATCGGCCGTTTCCTGCGGTTTTTTGTAATACCCTTTCATCACCATGCCACCGCGTACGAGAATTTCGTTATTTTCGCCAATTTTGACTTCTGCGCCCGGCATTAAGCGACCGATGGAATTGGCGTTAAAGTGGAGATCATCCCAACAGGACACGGTCGCGGTGGTTTCTGTCATGCCGTAACCCAGTTTAATGTTTAAACCGATACTGTGGAAAAATAACCCGATAGTCGGTTCTAATTTGGCACCGCCGCAAGGCATCATGCGAATGCGTCCGCCAAGTAGCGCACGTAATTTGCCAAGTACCAGTTTGTTGGCGAGAGCATACTGTTGTTTTAATAAAAAGCTGATTTTTTGCCCCTTGGCAAGGGCATCGAAATGCTGATGCCCAACGTCCATTGCCCAATGAAAAATACGTTGGCGAAGTTTTGGCGCATGATGGACTTTGTCTAAAATGGCCGTATAAATTTTTTCGTAAAACCGTGGCACAGCACACATTAAGGTTGGACGAATCTCTGTTAAAGCCGACCGCACTTGATTGGTATCTTCAATGTAACAGTTGGTCGCGCCGCGATGAAGCACATAAGCCACCCAAGCGCGTTCAAAAATATGAGATAACGGCAAGAAGGAAAGAGAGACATCGGTATCATCGACTTTCAGCGCCTGATCGTGGGCATTGAGTTGATGGGCTAAATTTGCATAATCCAACATCACGCCTTTCGGCTCACCGGTCGTGCCGGAGGTGTAAATTAGCGTAAACAAATCCTCCAAGCACTTGCCATCCAATCGTTGTTGTAGTTCCGCCTGATATTGCTCGTCTGCCATCTCAATAAATTCTTGCCAGTGGCAGGCTTTGACGTGTTCATGCAAACGGATCGTACTTTTCATTGCCACGATTTTTTCCAGTTTCGGGCATTCATTGACGATTTCCAATACTTGATCATATTGTTCTTGGTCGCCCACGAAAATGATCTTCATATCTGCATTGTTGATAATGAATTGGGCTTGTTTAGCTGTGTTCGTGGCATAAATCGGCACTGTGACAGCACGCACTTGTAATGCGCCGATGTCAGTGATTGTCCAACGCGGCATATTGTGTGAAAAAATACCGATTTTATCTTGAATATCAATATGATTTGCTAATAACGCTAAGGAAATTTGGTCAATTTGTTGTTGAAACTCTGACCAAGAGATAGACAGCCAGTTGTTGTCTTTGAAGTAACGAAGTGCGGTGCGATTTGCCAGCGTTTTTGCTTGATTACGCACACGGTGAATAAAATGAAAATTGAGATCCATGGTTAAATCCAAAGTCAGCTAACAGTTGTGCGCTAATATAGCGGATTGAGGCGCAAAACTCTAGCCATAAAAACAATGAATAGGCATACACGGCAAGCCAGTTTATTGATGTAATGTGTGTTATTTTAGAACAACAAAGTGCGGTGAAAAAAATAAGCGTTTTTCTGTTGGCAAGAAAAACGCTTATGGCTTTTATAAAATCTCAGATTGAATCTGAACGAGACGGGTTTAAACTACCATTGGAAACGATAGACGGCTTGTATGCCAAATGGTTGCTTGATGTGTTTGCCATCAGCGCGATTCACTTCTAAACCAATGCGGTGATTGCCCAAACCGGCATTAAAACCGACCGCACTTGTGAAACGACCGCGATAACTTTCTACATTGAGTTGAGTACCACGGTAGTTAATGTCGCTGTGGTGGTGGCGTGTCGTGATCGCATTTGCTTCGGCATAAGGTTGAAGTTTCCATCCTTGGCTCAACTCGAAGGTTTTGGCAAGGCGTAAACCGACACGAGAAGAAATGGCGGATAAGCTATCTTCTTTTTCTTTACCGTTAATATGCGTCCAAGCCAATTGCGCTTGTGGGGTCACGGTCCATGCACCGGCTAATTGGAATTGTTTGCCGATTTCACTGCTTAACGTGTAAGCGTTGTAACGGTGTTTTTCCGTATGATTCGAGTCGGCGGTTAAGCGACTATATTGTGCGATGTTATCTAAATAGACACCATTGTCAGCCATGTAAGTCCCGTAAACCCCAATGGTTTGTCCTTTCACTTTTCCGTTGCCGTAATGATTGTTGAAGTCAATATTGGCTTGGCTGTGTCCGACAAATCCACCTAAACGCACCTTATCCGTCGCCGCTGCATCCGCACCAATTTGTAAGCTATGTACGTTTTGCTTAAAGCCGGAAGTTTGACTTTCACCCGTTGAAAGTGCGGTGAGTTTTTGATGTGAATTGACGTTTCTCACCCAAATATTGCCTTTCGCACCAGTTCTGATTTCACCTAAACGTTGGTGAATGCCGTTTAATTCATTTTCGACCATCAGTAATTCCGCTTGGCGAAGAGACACTTGTGCGTTTGCGCTCTCAAGTAGTTGTGCGGTCGCCGGTAAAGATGGTGTAATACTTGGCTGTGGCTGTGGCTGTGGCTGTGGCTGTGGTGTGACTGCGCTTTGTGAGTGCGCTAACACCCAATTTTTTCCTTCAGGGGTTAAGAAGTATTTATAAGCACCGAGCGCCACATAACCATTGGCATTCGCTAAGTGAAATTTTGCATTTCCGCTGTTGGTTTCAACTAAGGTTACTTTACCGTTTGCCACATGAGCGCCGTGATCCGTTACATTAAGGTGATGATCACCTTCCGCTTTTCCTTTCACAACGATTTTATCGGTTTTGTTTTCAGCGATATTGGTATTGAGATCAAATGTGGTGGAGCCGGAAAGATCACCTTTAATCGTTAACGTTTTATATTCCGATGTTGGTTCAAATTTGACCATTGAATTTTGCGTATTCAAGTGATGAAGAATACTTGATTGATTAAAACGCCACTGGCTGTTTGCTAATGTGACGTTTACTTCGGTTTTTGCCGGTTTTTGTGGGTTTTCAATAATTGCGCCACTCAGTTTAGAGTTGTTATCAGCAAGAAGTTGTACATGGAACGTGGCTTTATTGGCAATGTCTTCCTCGTCTTCCTCAAATGGGAAATTCGGATCATTGATGGAAACGAGTGCTTTAGTGGTATTTAATTCGGTGTTATGTAAGTTCAGAGTGATTGTGCGTTCTTGACCTAATGTCCCCAAAATCAATCCATAACCGGCTTTAATGTGAGAATCAGTTAAGTTAACCGTTGGTGAGCCACCTTCATAGGTTTCCATGAAGGTACTTTTATCGTTTAACGAGGCGTTTAACTTTTTAGCGTTAACACTTTGCGTGTCAGGGAGATCAGTGGCAATATCAAAAACAGATTGCAAATCCTGATTGCCGTTAACGGTCACGTTCTCAATGTTCACAATGTCTTTTTCGTTAAGCGCATACGCTGTGTTGTCTTTACCATTCATCGTGATTTGATGATTCGAAGAATTAATGATCGATGCTTGTCTCGATTCAATTGCATTTGAACCGTCATTATTGAGCTCAATGTCTGCTTGTGTATTGATGGTTGAATGATAGGAGCGAATTGCAGCATTGCCGTCAAATTCACCGTAAGCATCAGGGATCTTGTGAATTTGAGAGAAGTTTTGGTCAACAATGAGTTTGACACCCTTTTCTAAATTTGCTGTTGTGCCATCTGCACCAAGTAATTGGCTAGACGCATAATCCTCTTTGAGTGTTGCTTTAACGCCTGATTTTAAGGTGATGACATTCCCTTGTGCTGTTGTATCAAAAACACTAAACAAAAAATCCGTTGATTGACTAGGTTGACCTAGGGAGCGATCAGCCCCATTTTCTGTTTTTGCTTTATTTTGGTAATTTCCTGCTTCAACGGTGATATTTAGCGCATTTTTGTATGCCGTCGGTGCTTTGTTGATGTACCATTCGTTGTTAATTCCGTGGGTATATACACAACCGGTTGGCGTATTGCAAGTGAGGTCCACCGCCCATGCCGAGTGGGCTAAACTTAATGCTGCTGCCACCAAACTTAACTGAAAAGTGCGGTGTGTTTTTGGCGTGTTTTTCATCTTCGTTCCTTTTCGTGATTAATCAAGAAACACGTGTATTTTATGACTCTCAGCACTAAAAATATCACGTTGAATTCGTCGGCAAATTCTACTAAAAATGCCCCTTTTAGCTCAAGAACAAGTTATCTTCTGATTGCAGCATTTAATGATCTTAATCAATTTTTATGCTATGATTTTCCCGTTTTTTAAACATGAATTTACTCAAACAAAAGGAAAAAATTATGGCTTATACTTTACCTGAATTAGGTTATGCCTATGACGCATTAGAACCCCATTTCGATGCGCAAACCATGGAAATCCATCACACTAAACACCACCAAGCGTATGTCAACAACGCTAACGCTGTGTTAGAAAACTCCCCGGAATTACAAGAACTTGCCGGCGGTTGCCCGGGTAAATTATTGGCGCACTTACATGACGTTGCACCGGAAAAACGCCCAGCATTACGCAACAACGCAGGCGGCCATTTAAACCACAGCTTATTCTGGAAAAGTTTGAAAAAAGGTACTACGCTAAAAGGCGCATTAAAAGATGCCATCGAACGTGATTTTGGTTCTGTTGAAAACTTCAAAGCGGAATTTGAAAAAGCGGCAGCGACCCGTTTCGGTTCCGGTTGGGCGTGGTTAGTGTTAGAAAACGGCAAACTTGCGGTGGTTTCTACGGCAAACCAAGACAACCCAATTATGGGTAAAGAATTTGCCGGCTGTTCTGGCACCCCAATCTTCGGTTTAGACGTTTGGGAGCACGCTTACTATTTGAAATTCCAAAACCGCCGTCCGGACTACATCAAAGAATTCTGGAACGTGCTGAACTGGGATTTTGCGAACGAACGCTTTGAAAAAGCATTAGCTGAAGCTCACCATTAATTTTAAGTCAGCCTCATGTCGTCATCTACACAGAAATTGTGTAGATGACGTTTAGGATTCATCTACTGCGTAACCTTGCAGTGGCAATAAGTGCCCATCTAAATAAGCACCATCGCTTTTTTGTGTTAAACGCCCGTCCACAAACCATTTTATCACTAAGGGATAAAACCGAATTTCTTGTGTTTTTACCCGTTCTTCAATGTCCGTGATGTTATCATCGGGGAAAATCGGCACTTTGGCTTGTAATACAATGGCGCCACCGTCCACTTCTTCATTCACAAAATGAATGGTCATGCCGTGTTCCGTTTCACCGGCGTCTATGGCGCGTTGATAAGTATGCAATCCTGCGTATTTGGGCAATAAGGAAGGGTGAATGTTGAGAATTTTTCCTGCAAAACGTCGGGTGAATTCCGCGCTCAGAATTTTCATGTAGCCGGCAAGCACAATTAAATCCGCACCGAGATTGTCGATTTCATCACCAATATGGCGATCCATGTCAAGGTTATCGGCGTAATCACGACGCAAAAAAGTGCGGTGAAAAATACCCGCACTTTGGGCGCGTTGCAATCCAAAGGCATTCGCTTTGTCGCTGAATACGCCAATGATTTCGGCATTGATATAGCGCGATTGGCAAGCATCAATGATCGCTTGTAAATTCGCGCCATAACCGGAAATGAGAACAACGATTTTCTTCATTAACGAATAACAACTTGTTCTTTATCGTCTTGGGCAAGATGTTGGATTTCACCAATGACCCAAGCTTTCTCGCCTGCTTGTTGGAGCAGTCCAAGGGCGGTTTCTACATCTTCTCTCGGCAATGCCACAATCATGCCGACGCCGCAGTTAAAGGTGCGGTACATTTCGTGGTCGGTAATGTTGCCATGCTGTTGCAACCAATCAAAGGCTGCCGGCCATTGCCAGGTGTTCTCGTTAATCACCGCTTTGACACTGTTAGGCAAGACGCGCGGGATATTTTCCCAGAAACCGCCGCCGGTTAAGTGGGCGATGGCGTGAACATTAACGTGTTTAATCAGTTGTAAAATGGATTTCACATAAATTTTGGTTGGTGCCAGCAAGTGATCCGCTAAAGAACGACCGTCTAGTTGTGCCTCGGCTGGGTTTACGCCGGCAACATCAATGACTTTACGAATTAACGAATAACCGTTGGAATGCGGCCCGCTGGACCCTAGGGCGATTAACGCATCGCCGACTTTGACTTGGCTGCCGTCAATGATTTCGGATTTTTCTACCACGCCCACGCAGAAACCGGCTAGGTCGTAATCACCTTGGTGATACATTCCCGGCATTTCAGCCGTTTCACCGCCAACCAAGGCACAACCGGATTGTTCACAGCCGTTGGCAATGCCTTTAATCACGCTGGCGGCAACATCCACGTCTAGCTTACCGGTAGCGTAATAATCTAAGAAAAACAATGGTTCGGCACCTTGCACCACCAAGTCATTTACGCACATAGCGACAAGATCAATACCAATGCTGTCGTGACGATTTAAATCAATGGCTAAACGTAATTTTGTGCCGACGCCATCGGTGCCGGACACCAAAATCGGTTCTTTGTATTTCGCCGGAATTGCACATAATGCACCAAATCCACCCAAGCCGCCGATGACTTCAGGGCGAGTAGTGCGTTTGACGTCAGGTTTAATACGCTCAACTAATTCGTTACCGGCATTGATATCTACGCCGGCATCTTTGTAACTTAAGGATGGTGTACTCACGATGGCTTCCCGTTGATTTATGAAAATAAAATGAATGAGGGCGCCATTGTACACGCTTACGCAATCGTTTGCGAGGTGTGAAACGGATTTTTCTCTCAAGGCGAGGTTTCAATTAGCTATTAGGTGGAAATTATGACAAAATGAACCACATAGGAACCGTTCGAAATAAAAAAGGAGTTTGCTATGAAAAAAACGATCGTTATTTTAACCGCACTTTTATTGGCAGCTTGTACTTCCTTCTCCCATTCGAACAAATCGGTATCCACGCAGCAAGATGAGGCAAAAGCGCAGGAAGAGGTTTCCATCACGCCACCAAAGAAAACAAAGGTCGGTTTCTTGCAACTCAGGCCGGGCATTTTTTATTATGTTGATACTGATTCCATTTGGGTGGATAACAAAGATAAACGTCTTATTCACTTTGATGCGGTGATCAATTTAGATAAAGGATTATATGTCTTTGAAGAGCATCCTAAGTTATATGCCAAATCTATGCGTCAATATAAGATCTTAAATTGTGAGAATCATCATTTTACGCATGTGCGTAGCGATTTTTATGCTGATTTCTGGGGAGAAGGCTTTCGTACTGCGCCAAAACGTCAATCTCAGCACACGATTACGTTACAACCGCAATCTTCGTTGTACATTTTAGGCGAAGTCATCTGCGCCAATATGTATCGTCGGAAATAAATTTCGTTGCGCAAGTTCGTAGCGTGCATCTTGATGCACGACCAAATTACGCACGGAATGTTATTTAACGCTTTCGGACATTCATGATTTCGTGCAACAAGTTGCACGCTACGATTCACTAAAATAGTGATATGAAAATAAACACGGTGACCGGTTTTCACAAGCCCCTTTAGGGCTTGTGAAGTATGGGCCCTAAAGGGGAGCCTAAAAACCGCACGTTTTACATGCGGATTGTTATTCAGCTTGTAATTTATAAGCGACTAAATCTTCAATCGTCACAACAGGGAAGTGATGTTGTTTGGCAAAAGCGACGATTTCCGGTGCGCGAGCCATGGTGCCGTCGTCATTGGTGATTTCGCAAATGACACCGGCAGGTTTAAAACCGGCAAAACGGGCTAATTCAATGGCGGCTTCCGTATGACCACGGCGTTCTAATACACCGCCTTTGGCTGCACGCAAAGGGAAAATATGCCCTGGGCGATGTAAATCGGACGGTTTCGCGCCATTGGCAATCGCCGTTTTAATGGTTGTTACACGATCGGCGGCAGAAACACCGGTAGAAACGCCTTTTGCTGCTTCGATTGAAATCGTAAAGGCGGTTTTATTCACGCTGGTATTATTGGCCACCATCGGTGGGAGATCCAATTGTTGGCATAATTCATCAGTGATACATAAACACACGATGCCACTTCCGTAGCGAATTAATTTCGCCATTTGCTCAGAGGTAATGGTTTCTGCCGGAAAAATCAGATCGCCTTCATTTTCACGATCTTCATCGTCGAGCACTAAGACGCCATTGCCTTGTTGAAAAGCCTGAATGGCTGACGTAACACGTTGTTCCGGCGTGCCGAATTGGGAGAGTAATGACTGATTCATAGTAAATTCCTTCGTTAAAACTTGAGATACCAGAATCAGGGCTGATGAGGGAATATTGCCGGTGTAAATCATACATTGCCGTAAAGATAACAATGCATGACGTTGCCTAAATTCTCTTTCATCCAGACTTTACTGTCGGCCTTGGAATTTCACCAAATCTGCTAACCTTAAAAG
>ERZ772807.183-NODE-183-length-41765-cov-15.670175_pt1 | contig 41765 bp, 45 predicted proteins | sample MGYA00511472_ERZ772807 | MGnify/ENA primary metagenome ERZ772807 (study PRJEB29015, sample SAMEA2737947) | human oral metagenome | biome: human oral; feature: human-associated habitat; material: dental | place: China | collected 2039 ... | reverse complement strand
CGTTGTAGTCGTCTTCGTCGGGTTGCCCCAGATTGGCGGTGTAGGCATAAGGCAGGGCGCCTTTGAGTTTCATCCACAGGAGGGCGGCGGAGGTGTCGAGCCCGCCGGAAAAGGCAATGCCGACTTTTTGATTGACGGGGAGGGATTGCAAAATGGTGCTCATGATATTCCTTCAATATTTTGGGCTGGGTGGTCAATAGGCATCAGCGTGCAGGCTGCATTTCCACGAAAACGGCGCGGTCGGACGTGAGCAGCCGTGCGGCTTCCTGCACTTGTTGTGCGGTCACTTGGCTTAAACGGCGGCGGATTTCGGCTTCGTCGCGATAGGAAAAGCCGGTGTTTTCCAGCGTGCCCATCAGCGAAGCGCGCGATTCGATGCTGTCGCGGTCGTAGATTTCGTTGGCTTCTTCTTGGCGGATGGCACGTTGCAGCTCTTCTTCGGAAACGCCGTTTTCGGCAATGTCGGCAATCTGCGCTTCAATAAGCTGGCGCAGTTTGGCGGTGGAAGTGCCGTTGGCGGGCATGGCGAAGACGGTCCACAGCTGCGGCTGGCGCGACAGCAAATCGTATGAAACGTCGATGCGTTGCGCGGTTTGTTGGCCGCGTACCAGGTTTTTGCTGAAACGCGCGGCGGAGTGGCCGTCCAGAATGCTGCCCAAAATGTCCAGCGCGTAAGGCATGGTGTCGTCCAGTTTCTGCAAATGCGGCACGCGGTAGCCCAGCACCATCAGGGGCTGCTTGGTGTTGGCGCGCATGGCGGCCAGTTTGACGGGGCGATCCAAGCGTTCGGAAATGTCTTGGCGTTTGGGCAGTTCGCGCGCCGGAATTTGGCCGAAATATTGTTTGACGGCGGCCAGCGTTTGTTCGGGGTTCACATCGCCCACGATAATCAGCGTGGCGTTGTTCGGCGCATACCATTGGCGGTACCACTGGCGCAAATCGTTCGGCTTCAGGTGGTGCAGGTCGCGCATGATGCCGATGGTGTGGGTGCGGTTGGCGGATTTTTGCCAGGCAATGCCCAACAGTTTTTCATACAGCGCGTTGTTCGGGCTGTCGTCCACGGTTTGGCGGCGCTCTTCGCGGATAACTTTCATTTCGTTGCGGAACGCGGCATCGCTGAAATTCAGGTTGGCCATGCGGTCGGCTTCCAATCGCAGCACGGTGGGCAGGTGTTGCGCGGCGATATTGACGTGATAGACCGTTTCTTCGGGCGATGTGTAGGCGTTGTCTTCGCCGCCCAGTGCGGAAATCCGGCTGCTGTATTCGCCGGCGGGCACGGTGTGCGTGCCTTTGAACATCATGTGTTCCAAGGCGTGGCTGAGCCCCGTTTTGCCGGGCACTTCGTCTATCGAGCCGATTTTGTACCACAGTTGCGTTAAAACGACGGGTGCGCGGTGGTCTTCGGCAATGATGACTTTCATGCCGTTGTCGAGTTGGTGGAAAACGGTTTCGGCAAATGCGGCGGGCATGGCCAACAGGGCGATGCCGGTGTAAATCAGGCGTTGGAGCGATTGCGGAAATAACATAGCGTATCCATAAAAACGAAAGGGGGATATTATAGCGAATTTGTGTGCAGGCTGCTTTTCCCGTATTGAAAAAGCAGCCTGCACGGGTCAAAAATCGGACGGAAAGGAAAAAAGATGCTGTGTCCCTGCGGTTCGGGTGCGGATTACCAAGATTGCTGCGCGCCGCTGCACCGGCAAAAGGCGGTGGCGCAAACGGCGGAGCAGCTGATGCGTTCGCGTTACGCGGCTTATGTCGCCCATGAAATCGATTATCTGGTGGCCACCACCGTGCCGGCGCAACAGGCGTTGCTGGACAGGGAGGGCATGGCGCAGTGGTCGCGGCAGGCCGAATGGTTGGGCTTGGACGTGCTGCGGCACACGGACAACCTGAAACCGAACCACGCGCAGGTGGCTTTTGTGGCGCATTTTGCCGAACAGGGGCAGGAAAGGCGGCATGAGGAGCTTTCGGCGTTTGTGCGCGTGAACGGCCGCTGGTATTTCATTGACCCAACCGTGCCGCTGCCGTCGATGAAGCAGCCGTGCATCTGCGGTTCGGGACGCAAGTTCAAAGCGTGTTGCGGGCAGTTTTTCCGTTGAAATGCGCGGGCAAAAGCAGCCTGCACGTTGAAGGGTGCGGCATTCTGTGCAGGCTGCTTTTTTAGCTGCTCAATCCGCCGGCCGTGCGCTGGAAAGCGAGCCGAGTACCTGGCCTTGCGCGTTTTTAATCAGGCAGAAACTCACTTGCGCGTAAATATAATGGCCGTCGCGGTGCAGGGCTTTGGTGCGCGTGGCGCGGCCGTTGTGTTTGGTTCGGCCGCTTTCCACCGCCGCGTAAAATCCGCGCCAATGCGGCTCGCGCAGATATTCGGGGATGATGATGTCCAAACTCTGCCCCAGCGCCTCTTGCGCCGTGAAGCCGAACATTTGCTCGCTGGCCGTGTTCCAAAAACGGATTTTGCCCTCCGTGTCGGCATAAATCACCGAATCGGGCATTTGTTCCAGCATTTCCCGATAAGGCAGCGAAAATGTGTCCATGTATTTTCTTTCGGTATGTGGCGAGTCGTTATTGAAGCACAAATTCCGTGTGTCAGGCAACCATATATTTACACATATTTACAAGAAAACATACATAAATTAACTTTTACTGTGCCGTCAAACGGTTTAAAATTTTCACTTTTGGCGATTCTTATCACGCAATAAGCGTGTCTGCCGCGCCCGAACAGCCTGTTTGCGGCCGCCGGCATGCTTTAAGGAAAGATTATGGCTCTGGAAAAAATTGCAGATTATTTATACGTCTCCAAACAATTAAACGAACGCTTTGCCAAACAGGCGGCGCAAATCGGCATTAAAACCGTGATTTGCAACCGTCCGGACGGCGAAGAAGAAGGCCAGCCCAGCTTTGAAACGGTGAAAGAATGGCTTCATCAATACGGTATCGAGCATGTGGTGTATATGCCGATGGTGATGGAACACATCAACGATGCCGATTTGCAGCACTTTCAGGAAACCGTGGCCAAATCGCCCGCGCCCATTTTGGCGTATTGCCGCACCGGCACGCGCTCTGCGATGATGTGGGCGTTGAACCAGGCCAAGCGCGGCGTGGAAGTGAACAGTCTGATTCGCGCAGCGGATTTGGCCGGCATCAATCTGGAACCGCACCGCGAACGCCTGAATGCCGTGTACCAAAAACGTGGATAAACTCTAACATACCAAAACACAACACACATCTCTAAAAAAGCAGCCTGCACCTTGGTTTTCAAAGTGCAGGCTGCTTTATAGTGAATTAAAATCGCAATGATACGGCGTTGGCTCACCTTGACGTACTACTTGTACGCCTTGCGGCTCGCCGCCTTGTCTCATTTTTATTTTAATCGACTATATTTGCATGCGCCGGCGGGTTAATCCAGCTTCTCACGGATAATGCTTTTCACAATGTCGGCATTGTTCGGCACCACCTGCACGCGCTGCGGCAAATCTTCCAAGCCGTTCAGCTTCGCGGGGCGCGGAATCGCCACATCGCCCACCGCTTCGCGGATGGTGGCATCGAATTTGGCGGCCAACGCGGTTTCCAAACACACGATGATTTCGCCGTCTTCACGCACTTCGCGCGCCACTTTCACACCGTCTGCCGTGTGCGGGTCAATCAGTTCGCCGTCGGTTTCGTACACTTGGCGGATGGTGGCCAGGCGGTCTTTGTGCAGGCTGCGTCCGGAAACGAAGCCGTATTTTTCGCGGATTTCGGGCAGCTTGTGCGCCAGCGAAAAGCCTTTGCCCGCACCCACTTCCGCCCACAAGGCGTTGATTTCGTCGCTGTCGCGCGCCATCAGGTCGAACACGAAACGCTCGAAATTGGACGCTTTGGAAATGTCCATGGACGGGCTGGATGTTACATACGTCTGCTCGGTGGTGCGCGGCCGGTATTCGCCGGTTTTGAAGAATTGGTCGAGCACGTCGTTTTCGTTGGTGGCGACAATCAGGCGGCGGATCGGCAAACCCATCTGTTTGGCGATATGGCCGGCGCACACGTTGCCGAAGTTGCCGCTGGGCACGCAGAAGCTCACTTCTTGGCGGTTGTTGTCGGTGGCGCGGAAATAGCCCGCGAAATAATAGGCCACCTGTGCGACAATGCGGCCCCAGTTGATGCTGTTCACCGTGCCGATGTGGTATTTTTCTTTGAACGTGTGGTCGTTTTGCACGCTTTTCACGATGTCTTGGCAGTCGTCAAACATGCCTTTCACGGCGATATTGACGATGTTTTCGTCTTGCAGGCTGAACATTTGCGCGCGCTGGAAGGCGGACATTTTGCCTTCGGGCGAGAGCATGAACACGTTCACGCCTTTTTTGCCGCGCAGGGCGTATTCCGCCGCCGAGCCGGTGTCGCCGCTGGTGGCGCCCAGAATGTTCAACTGCTTGTTTTCTTTGTTCAATACATATTCGAATGCGTTGCCCAAAAACTGCATGGCCATATCTTTGAAGGCCAGCGTGGGGCCGTTGGACAGCGCTTGGATTTTGATGCCATCTTTCAAGGTGCGCACGGGCGTGATGTCGGCCGAACCGAAGGCTTCTTCGGTGTAGGTACGGTCGATGATACGGCGCAGGTCGGCTTCGGGGATGTCGGTGGCGAACAGGCGGATGATTTCAAAGGCCAGTTCGCGGTAGTTCAAGCCGCGCCATTGGTCCAGCATGGTTTCGCTCACGGCGGGGTAGGCTTCGGGCAGCATCAGGCCGCCGTCTGGCGCGAGTCCCATCAATAGGATTTCGCTGAAGGATTTGCGGTCGGTTTGGCCGCGTGTGCTGATGTATTTCATGGTGTTTGCCTTTGGGATTGCGGAAATCTTGAAAGCAGCCTGCACTCGGGTTTATGGAAAGGTGCAGGCTGCTTTTTTGGGGTTTATCGTTGGGTGAATAGGCGTTTGTAGCACGCGGTAACGGTTTTCGCGCCCACTTCGGCCACCACGCGCGTGCGGCCTTCCGGCGTGAGGATTTGCGTTAAATCGGCGGCGGTCAGCTGGTTCGGCGCTTCTTCGCTCACGCAGCCGCAGATTTTGTTTTCCCATGCTTCCTGCTGCGACTGGCTCATGGCCAATGCGGCCAAACGCCATTCGGTACGCGACTGCAACTCGGTTTTACACTGGTTCTGCACATACATGCTGAACAAGTTAGCGCCGATGTTGGACGTGTTGCCGCCGCCCAAACCCAGTCCGCCCAAATCACCCATGCCGCCGCATCCGCCCAACATCAATGCGGCTGCCAATACAAATGCCGTTTTTTTCATCGGTTTATCCTTCTGCTGTTCTGTTTCGTAAAAGTGGTATTATCATAGAGAACACCGCGCCCGACAAGGCAAATTGCACGGCAGTGCCGGAACGGGGTGCGGATACCGTTGATTTCGAGAAAGCAGCCTGCACATGAACGATTTATTCTACACCCCGCCCGCCGCCCCGTTGGCCGAACGGTTGCGCCCGCAAAACCTGGACGATGTTTTGGGGCAGGAACACTTGACCGGCGAGGGCAAACCGCTGCGCGTGGCGATGGAGAGCGGCATTCCGCATTCCATGCTGCTTTGGGGCAGCCCGGGCATTGGCAAAACCACGTTGGCGCGGATTATCGCGCAGGGCTTCGGCGCACAGTTTCTGCCTGTGTCCGCCGTGTTTTCGGGTGTGAAAGACATCCGCGAGGCGATTCAGAAAGCCGAGGCGGCCTGGCAGCGGCAGCAGCGCACCATTTTGTTTGTCGATGAAGTCCACCGCTTCAACAAAGCACAGCAGGACGCCTTCCTGCCGCATGTGGAAAGCGGCCTGATTACGTTTATCGGCGCGACCACGGAAAACCCGTCATTTGAAGTGAATGCCGCCCTGCTTTCGCGCGCGCAGGTGTATGTGCTCAAACCGCTGGGTGAAAGCAGCCTGCACCGCCTGTATCAAAAAGCGCAACAGTTGCCCGAATATCAAAATCTGACGCTCGAACCCGAAGCGCTGACCCTGCTGTGCCAAGCCGCCGACGGCGATGCGCGCCGCTTCCTGAATATGCTGGAACAATGGTTTCATGCCGCGCAAACACGGCACATCACCCGAATCGATGCCGATTTTGCCGCGCAAAACATGGGCGACACCGTGCGCCGATTCGACAAAGGCGGCGAAGCGTTTTACAACCAAATCTCCGCCCTGCACAAATCCGTGCGCGGCTCGCACCCGAATGCCGCGCTTTATTGGTTCTGCCGCATGATCGACGGCGGCGCGGATCCGCGTTATCTGGCGCGCCGCATTGTCCGCATGGCGTGGGAAGACATTGGGCTGGCCGATCCACGCGCGCTGCAAATTGCCAACGATGCCGCCGCCACGTTTGAACGGCTGGGCAGCCCCGAAGGCGAACTGGCATTGGCGCAGGCGGTGCTGTATCTGGCCAGCGCCGCCAAATCCAACGCAGGCTACATGGCATACAACCAAATGCGCCGCTTCGTCCGCGAACACGGCAGCGAACCCGTGCCGGTGCATTTGTGCAACGCGCCCACCAAGCTGATGAAAGAGCTGGGCTACGGCCGCGATTACCGCTATGCCCACGATGAACCGCACGCCTACGCCGCCGGCGAAAGCTATATGCCCGACGACCTGCCCGAACCCGATTTTTACCAGCCCGTGCCGCGTGGCTTGGAAATCAAAATTGCCGAAAAACTGGCGTGGCTGAAAAGTTTGGACGAACAGGCGGAAGCGGAATAGCCGCCCAAAGCAGCCTGCACTTTGGGGAAACGAAGTGCAGGCTGCTTTTTATGGCGGATTAAAATAAACAGTAAGACAAGGCGGCAGTGCCGTATTATGGCGATTTTAATCCGCCATCAATGCCCGACCCGTGCCGCAGGCGGAAATGCACAATCAGCCAACGGACTGCCCACACAGTTATCCACAGCCTCGAAAAGCAGCCTGCCCCCGCCAAAACAGCGTTTGCAAAAGCAGTGCACGGATTTTCCACAAAAATATCCACGAATAAAGCAGCCTGCACCTATCAAACCCAGCCCAAATCCGCGTATAATTTCGCCATTTTCAACCCCATTAACCATCATGATACGATTTGAGTCCGTTTCCAAAGTGTATTCCGGCCATTTCCAAGCCCTGAAAAACATCAGTTTCAACATTCAAAAAGGCGAGATGATTTTCATCGCGGGGCATTCCGGCGCGGGCAAATCCACCGTTTTGCGCCTGATTGCGGGCATTACCAAGCCCACGTCCGGCAAAGTGCTGATTAACAAACACAATCTTGGCGATTTGACCGACAACCAACTGTGCTACCTGCGCCAACACATCGGCATCGTGTTTCAAGACCACAAAATCCTGTTCGACCGCAACGTGCTGCAAAACGTGATGCTGCCGCTGCGGATTATCGGTTACGACAACAAATCGGCGGAAAAACGCGCCCGTATCGCCATTGAAAAAGTGGGCTTGTCGGGGCGCGAGAAAGACGACCCGAACGGTTTGTCGGGCGGCGAGCAGCAGCGGCTGTGCATTGCCCGCGCGGTGGTGCACCAACCCAGCCTGCTGATTGCGGACGAGCCTTCCGCCAATCTGGACAGGGCGTATGCGCTGGATATCATGGAGCTTTTCAAAACGTTTCACGAAGCAGGCACTACCGTGATTGTGTCGGCGCACGATGAAACTTTAATGCAGGACTACGGCCACCGTATCTTGCGCTTGCAGCAGGGACGGTTTGCATCATGAACAATTATTTTTCACTTCATTGGGAAAGTGCGAAACGCGCGCTGGTGTATCTGTTCCGCCAGCCGGTGGCCACGCTGTTGATTCTGGCCATGCTGTCGATTGCCATGACGCTGCCGCTCACGCTGTATTTGAGCGTGCAAAGCGGCAAAGCGGTGCTGGACAAATTGAGCGACGTGCCGCAAATTACGCTGTATATGGATTTGGCGGCCACGCAGCAGGATGTGGACAACGTGAAGCGCATTTTGTCGGCCGAACACCGCGTGGAAGACGTGCGCTTTGTGAGCAAGGCGGACGGTTTGGCGGAAATGCAGAAGGCGATGGGTGAGCAGGATATTGTGTCCATGCTGGACGAAAACCCGCTGCCCGATGCGTTCATTGTGAAGCCGGTGAACAATTCGCCGGAAGAAATTGCCGCGCTGCAAAACGATTTTGTGCAGTATCCGATGGTGGAAACCGCGCAGCTGGACAAAGAATGGATGCAGACGCTGTATAAAATCAACCAGTTGCTGAACCGCGTGTTTTGGTTTTTATCGCTGACGTTGGGGCTGGCATTCGTGCTGGTGGCGCATAACACCATCCGTTTGCAGATTTTGAGCCACCGCGATGAAATTGAAATCACCAAACTTTTGGGCGCGCCTTCATCGTTCGTGCGCCGCCCGTTCCTGTATCAGGCGGCGTGGCAGAGCCTGTTTGCGGGCAGTTTGAGCCTGTGGCTGTGCCATGTGCTGATGACGGCGACGCAGCCTTTGGTGAACCAGATTTTCCAGCCATACGGCATTGTGCTGCAATGGCGCACGTTCACGAACAGCGAAATGGGCTTGGTGATGCTGGTGGTGTGCGCGCTGGGCATTGCAGGCGCATGGCTGGCCAGCACGCAGCATCTGTTGAGTTTTCAGGCCCGCCGCTGAATGCCGCCAAATGCCGAAAGCAGCCTGCACTTCGTTTCCCAAAGGTGCAGGCTGCTTTTTCGGTATCGGAACATTCGCCAACATAGTTTTACAGTTTTGAAAAATCAAATGTTTTTAAAACTGTTATGATGTTTTCCGGCCGTTTGGGTTGCAGCCTGCACGGGTTTTTGCCAATATCCGAACCGCCGTTTGCCATCAACTTGGAGTTTTTAGTGAAGATTACGCAATCATGGTTTTTCTGTTTCTGCGCCCTGGCCTGCACGGCGGCATGGGCGGACGATGCGACGACGCCGCCTGCACTTTTAACCGCGTCCGCACCGGCCACGCCGTCCGTGATTGAAGACGAAATACAGCAAACGTGGCAGCAGCGGGATTTCCAGCTGTCGGACGATATCGTGGTGGTGAACCCGCCGCCGGCAGCGCCGCAAACGCCGGTGAAGCTGAACACGGCAACAACGGCGGTGGTGAAAACCCAAACGCGGGTGAAGCCGCCGCGCGTGCAGCCTGCAAAAATCGTCAGCCTGCCGCCGGCCAAACCCGTGCTGACGCGAGAACAGCGGATTGCGCAGGAAATCGCCCAAGAGCGGCAGGCGCTCACCCGTTTGCGCGCGCAACTGGCGCAGGCACGGCAGCAGGGCAAGGCCAATGTCGTCCAGCAGATTACCGTGCAGATTCTCGACCGCGAAGGCAACATTGCCGCCTTGCAGCAGGAAATGCGCCGCTGACCGAAGCAGCCTGCACATTGCCCGTTTAACCGTTTCCCGAAAGAGTCTCATGCCGCACCAAATCAAATGCCCCAACTGCCACACCGCCTTTTCCATTGACGAAGCGGGTTATGCCCAAATCCAAAGCCAAGTGCGCACCCAAGAGTTCGAGCAGGAAATCCGCCTGCAAGCCGAACGGCTGCGCGAGAAATACCAAAGCGACTTGGAATTGGCCGGCGCGCAATCTGCCGCGCGGATGCAGGCTGCTTTGGCGGAAAAAGAGCAGCAAATCGTGCAGCTGCAAACCCGTTTGGCGCAGCATGAACAAAACACGCAGCTGGCGGTGCAGCAGGCACAAAGCAGCCTGCACGCCCAAATTGCCGAAAAAGACCGCCAGCTTACCGCGCTGCAATTGCAAACACAGGCACAGTTGCAGCAGCAGCGCGCCGAAGCGGACAAACAGCTGCTCATCGCCACGCACGAGCAGGCGCAGGCTTTGAGTCGCCTGCAAAACCAGCTGGCGCAAACCCAGTCGCAACACCAGGCCGACCAACAGCATTTGCAGCAGCAATACGAATGGCAGCTGCGCCAAAAAGACGAAGCCATCGCGTTTTACCGCGATTTTAAAGCCAAGCAATCAACCAAAATGCTGGGCGAAAGTTTGGAGCAGCACTGCGAAGTCGCCTTCAACCAAATCCGCGCCGCCGCCTTTCCCAACGCCGAATTCGGCAAGGACAACGATGCTTCCGGCGGCAGCAAGGGCGATTATATTTACCGTGAATGCGATGAAGAGGGCGTGGAAATCCTGTCGATTATGTTCGAGATGAAAAACGAGGGCGACACCACGCAGACCAAGAAGAAAAACGAGCATTTTTTCAAGGAATTGGATAAAGACCGCAACGAGAAAAAATGCGAATACGCCGTGCTGGTGTCGCTGTTAGAGGGCGACAGCGAGCTGTATAACCAAGGCATTGTTGATGTGTCGCACGCGTATCCCAAAATGTATGTGGTGCGGCCGCAGTTTTTCATCGCCATGATTTCGCTGCTGCGCAATGCCGCGCTCAACAGCCTGAAATACAAGCAGGAATTGGCGCAATTCAAGGCGCAGAATGTCGATATTACCAATTTCGAGCAGGATTTGAACGATTTCAAAACCGCGTTCGCCCGCAATTACGATTTGGCGAGCCGGCGGTTTAACGAAGCGATTGAACACATCGACAAATCGATTGCGCAACTGGAAAAAACCAAGGCCGCGCTACTGAATTCGGAAAACAATCTGCGGCTGGCGAACAACAAGGCGGAAGATTTGACGGTGAAAAGATTGGTGCGCAAAAACCCGACCATGAAGGCGAAGTTTGCCGCGCTGAAAGATGGGGAAAACGGTTGATTTGCATATTGAAAAAGCAGCCTGCACTTCAAAAGAAAGTGCAGGCTGCTTTTTTGACGGTTTTGAAGCCGCGGTCGTTATAGCGGATTAAAATAAAAATGAGACAAGGCGGCGAGCCGCAAGGCGTACAAGTAGTACGTCAAGGCGAGCCAACGCCGTATCATTGCGATTTTAATTCGCTATATTATTCGACAGGAATATGGCAGGCCTTAAGTGACCAGAAGGCATACCGTTGGAAGCTGTGAGCACTGTTCTCGATAGGGCCTACTGTCGAATGTGAACGAAAGCAAGAGTTGCCGCAAATCGTGGTGTTGCTCCCCGCTCATGAAGCGGTCGACTGCATTGAACAGCGGCGGGTCTTGCCGAAGTTTTTCGACTTCTTGGCGGAACGGGTCGGGACTATGGGCTTCTTGCGTGAATGCCGACATCAGGCGCGACAATGCCTGCACGGTTTGCGGTGTCAGCAGGGCGAAATCCTGCTGCAATTCCTGCGGCGAGCGGCTCTGCACATAATGCAACGCTTCTTCCGCTTTGTATTCGCGAAAACCTTGCGATGTGGTCATTTTGGCCTTGAAGCATTGGAATTGTTCGTCTGTCATCTTCATTTTTTCCTGCCATGGCTGCAATTCATACCATGGCGGCAAGTCTTTTCCGCTGCCCAGAAATTGGCCAAAATCTAGAATCTGCACGGCGGTCTCGGTCAATTTTTGTGCGTCCTGCTGTTGTTGCGGGGTGGGGACGGGTTCTGCGCGCACGGCCAATGTGCCAAGCAGGAACATGGCGGCTGCGGCGGTGCGAATAAAATTTTTCATATCAATATCCTATCAGGGGGAGGGTTTCGGTGCAGGTAAAAAGCAGCCTGCACTTTGGATTGGGCAAGTGCAGGCTGCTTTTGGGACTATTTTCCCGATCTGCCATGGACTCCTGCCCGCAGTTCCTCTGCCGAAATATGGCATTCCCGCAGCGACCACAAACGATATCGCTCTATGCTGCGTGCTCCGTCCTCCACAGGCGCGGTATCGAATGCGAACGAAAGCAGCAGCTGCCGCAAATCATGATGCTGCGCCGACTCCATAAAACGGCCGACGGCATTGAACAAACGGGGATTTTGCTGCAACCAGTCCATTTCCTGTATGTACCTGTCGTTGTTATTATGGATGATTCCATGCTTCCAAGCCGACATTAGGCGCGACAATGCCTGCACGGTTTGCGGTGTCAGCAGGGCGAAATCCCGCTGCAAATCCTGTGGCGAGCGATGTTGCACATAATCCAACGCTTCATCCATTTTGTATGCGTGGAAACCTTGCGGCGTGCCCATTTTCGTGGTGAAGCAGCGGAATTCTTCGGCCGTCATGATTGCCTGAAACGACTTGTACCACGAATCCTCAGAACCGTCGTAGCAGAACAATTGGCCCAAATCCAGAATCCTTACCGAGATGCCTGCCAATTTTTGTGCGGCCTGCCGTTGTTGTGGTGTCGGCGTGGATGTCGGTTTTGCGTTCGCTGCCAATGCACCGAGCAGCAGCACGGTGGCTGCGGCAGTGCGAATCAATGCGTTCATACAAACCTCCTGTTTTGACGATGGGACTGCCAGTATATGCGAAAAGCAGCCTGCACTCCAAAAGAAAGTGCAGGCTGCTTTTATGTGCCGATTCTATTAGCCTTTGCGTGCCGCAGTAACTTCCGCTGCAACGTGTGCAGGGGCTTCTGCGTATTTGGCAAATTCCATAGAGTAGGTTGCACGGCCTTGTGTGGCAGAACGCAGGTCGGTTGAGTAACCGAACATTTCAGCCAAAGGTACTTCGGCGCGGACTTTTTTACCGCCGATGCCGTCATCATCCATACCCAGTACGATGCCGCGGCGACGGTTCAAGTCACCCATTACATCGCCCATGTACTCTTCCGGAGTTTCCACTTCAACCGCCATAATCGGCTCCAACAGCGCAGGCGATGCTTGGCGCATACCTTCTTTAAACGCTTGCGAAGCAGCCAATTCGAACGCCAGTTGCGAAGAGTCCACATCATGGTAAGAACCGAATACCAGGCGGATACGTACGTCCACTACAGGGAAGCCTGCTACCACGCCGTTTGGCAGGGTGTCGCGGATACCTTTGTCCACAGACGGGATGAATTCGCGAGGAATCACACCGCCTTTGATTTCGTCGATGAACTCGTAGCCTGCGCCACCGGGTTCCATCGGCTCCATCTCAATCACAACGTGGCCGTATTGACCTTTACCGCCGGATTGTTTCGCGTGTTTGTACTCAGCTTTAACGGCTTTGCGAATGGTCTCGCGGTATGCCACTTGAGGCGCGCCTACATTGGCTTCTACGCCGAATTCGCGCTTCATGCGGTCCACGATGATTTCCAAGTGCAGCTCGCCCATACCGGAAATAATGGTTTGGCCGGATTCTTCGTCCGTGCGAACACGGAATGAAGGGTCTTCTTTTGCCAAGCGGTTCAAAGCGATACCCATTTTTTCTTGGTCGGCTTTGGTTTTAGGTTCAACGGCCACGTGGATAACGGGCTCTGGGAACTCCATGCGTTCCAAGATGATAGGCGCTTTGTCGTCGCACAGGGTTTCGCCTGTGGTCACGTCTTTCAGACCGATGGCGGCGGCAATGTCGCCCGCGCGTACTTCTTCGATTTCGGTACGGTCGGCGGCAGTCATCTGCACCAAACGGCCGATACGTTCGCGTGTGCCTTTTACCGAGTTGATAACGGTATCGCCGGATTTCAATACGCCGGAATACACGCGGATGAACGTCAGGTTACCCACATATTTGTCGTTCAGCATTTTGAACGCCAAAGCGGAGAACGGAGCGTCATCGCTGGCTTCGCGGCTGTCGGCTTCGTCAGAATCGGGGTTCACGCCTTGTACGGGCGGAATGTCGGTTGGTGCAGGCAGCAATTCAACCACTGCGTCCAACATGCGTTGCACGCCTTTGTTTTTGAATGCGGAACCGCACAACATCGGTTGGATTTCGCCGGACAGGGTGCGTTCGCGCAGCGCGGCAACGATTTCTTCCTCGGTCAGCTCTTCGCCGCCCAAGTATTTGTCCATCAATTCTTCGTTGGCTTCGGCGGCGGCTTCAATCATGTATTGACGCCATTCTTCCGCAGCGTCCACCAAATCGGCAGGAATATCGCCGTATTCAAAGGTAACGCCTTTGTCGGCTTCGTTCCAGATGATGGCTTTCATTTTCAGCAAGTCCACCACGCCTTCAAATGCGTCTTCCGCACCCACGGGGATGACGATAGGCACAGGGTTGGCGCGCAGGCGGGTTTTCATTTGTTCCACCACGCGGAAGAAGTTCGCGCCTTGGCGGTCCATTTTGTTCACAAATGCCAAACGGGGCACTTTGTATTTATTGGCTTGACGCCACACGGTTTCAGATTGGGGCTGTACGCCGCCAACCGCGCAGTACACCATTACCGCGCCGTCCAAAACGCGCATAGAGCGTTCCACTTCAACGGTAAAGTCCACGTGTCCCGGGGTGTCGATGATGTTGAAACGGTGTTCTTTGAACTGTTTCGCCATGCCGGACCAGTAGGAAGTTACGGCGGCGGAAGTAATGGTAATGCCGCGCTCTTGTTCTTGTTCCATGTAGTCGGTGGTTGCCGCACCGTCATGCACTTCACCCAGTTTGTGTGTCAAACCGGTGTAGAACAGGATACGTTCGGTCGTGGTGGTTTTACCGGCGTCAATGTGAGCCGAAATACCGATGTTGCGGTACAGGCTGATGGGAGTTTTGCGAGCCATTTGATAATCCTCTCTAGATTAGAAACGGAAGTGAGAGAATGCTTTGTTGGCTTCTGCCATACGGTGCACTTCTTCGCGTTTTTTCATTGCGCCGCCACGGCCTTCTGCCGCGTCAATCAGCTCGCCCGCCAGGCGCAAATCCATAGATTTTTCGCCACGTTTGCGTGCTGCGTCGCGCACCCAGCGCATTGCCAATGCCAAGCGGCGTGTCGCGCGCACTTCAACAGGAACTTGGTAGTTCGCACCACCTACGCGGCGGCTTTTCACTTCTACCAATGGTTTGGCATTGTTAATCGCTTCGTTAAATACTTCGATGGCTTCTTTGCCTTGCACTTTTTTGGCAATTTGTTCCAATGCGCCGTAAACAATGCGTTCTGCAACGGCTTTTTTGCCGTCGATCATCAACACGTTCATGAATTTGGTCAATTCAACGCTGCCGAATTTAGGATCGGGCAGTACGTCGCGCTTGGGGACTTCTCTACGTCTTGGCATTTTAATTCCTTAAATCTATTCAGTCGGGGCATTCCCATGAATGTTTATAAAAACATTCACTTACTCGGTTTCGGCAAAGCTGCGTTCAAGTACAGGCTGCCTGAAAACCGACGTGCCAGTAATTGGGGTTTACAAATTTACTCGGTGCGGGATTATTTAGGGCGTTTGGCACCGTATTTAGAACGCGCTTGTTTACGGTCTTTAACACCGGCCGTATCCAAAGAACCGCGTACTGTGTGGTAACGCACACCCGGCAAGTCTTTTACACGGCCGCCGCGAATCAGCACCACGCTGTGCTCTTGCAGGTTGTGGCCTTCACCGCCGATGTATGAAATGACTTCAAAACCGTTGGTCAGGCGCACTTTGCAGACTTTACGCAAAGCTGAGTTTGGTTTTTTAGGGGTTGTGGTATACACGCGGGTGCACACGCCGCGTTTTTGCGGGCACGCTTCCAGCGCGGGAACTTTGTTCACATAAACGGGCTTTTTACGGCCTTTGCGAACCAATTGGTTAATCGTTGGCATATTTTTATTCCTGTTGAAAAATATCTTGCCGGCACCATGCCAGCAAGCCGAGCATTATCGCGCTATAACAAACAGTTTGTCAATCTATTGTGTTGTTTGGCGGGGTGCAGGCTGCTTTTTTGTGCCCGATTTGCCGCAAAACCGCCTGCACGGAAAATGTGCAGGCGGCGCAAAAACCGTTAAAATCTGCGGGCGACACGAAATATCGGGAAAATTTATGACGACCAAACCCCTTTCGCCCATGATGCAGCAATACCTTGCGATTAAAGCCGAGCATCAAGACAAACTGGTGTTTTACCGCATGGGCGATTTTTACGAACTGTTTTTCGACGACGCGGTGAAGGCGGCGAAGCTGCTGGACATCACGCTCACCACGCGCGGCCAGTGCAACGGCGAGCCCATCAAAATGGCGGGCGTGCCGTATCACGCGGCGGAGCAGTATTTGGTGAAACTGGTGAAGCTGGGCGAAAGCGTGGCGATTTGCGAACAGGTCGGCGAAGTGGGCGCGGGCAAGGTGGTGGAGCGCAAAGTCGTGCGCATCGTGACCGCTGGCACGCTGACGGATTCTGCCCTGCTGGAAGACAAGCAGACCAACCGCATTGCCGCGCTGTTTGCCGGCAAAAAGCAGGCTGCACTGGCTTGGGCGGCGTTGGAGAGCGGCGAATTCTGCGTCAAAATCATTTCGATTGAACGGCTGGCGGACGAATTGGCGCGGCTGCAAGTGTCGGAACTTTTGGCGGATGCGGCGTTCAAGTTGCCCGAAAATTGCCCGAAAATCCCCGTGAGTCGCCTGCACCATTGGCAGTTTGCGCCCGATGCGGCGTTCGCTTTGCTGACCGATTATTTCGGCTGTCAGGATTTGCGCGCGTTCGGATTGGATTTGGCGCAGCATTCGGCGGCGGTTTCGGCGTCCGGCGCGCTGCTCAATTATTTGAAAACCACGCAAAACCAACTGCCGCCGCACATGGACGCGCTGGTGCTGGAACATGAAAGCCAATTTGTGGCGATGAATGCGGCCACGCGGCGCAATCTGGAAATCACGCAAACCTTGCAGGGGCAGTCTGCACCCACGCTGTTTTCTGTGTTGGACAACTGCATGACGAATATGGGCAGCCGCCTGTTGGCGCATTGGCTGCACCATCCGCTGCGCCACCGCCCGCACATTCAGGCGCGGTTGGATGCGGTGGAAGCCTTGCGCCGACACGGGGGCGATGACGTTGCAGGCTGCCTGAAAAAGATTGCCGACATCGAACGCATTGCCGCGCGGATTGCGCTGGGTTCGGCACGGCCGCGCGATTTGTCGGCGCTGCGCGACAGCCTGTCGGTGTTGCAGGATATTCATCTGCCACAAAGCAGCCTGCTGGACACGCTTGCAGGCTGCTTTCCCGAAACGCAGGGCGTTGCCAAGCTGTTGCAGGCTGCTTTGCTGCCCGAGCCTTCCGTGTGGCTGAAAGACGGCGGCGTCATCAACCACGGCTACCACGCTGAACTGGACGAGCTGCGCCATTTGCAGACGCACGGCGACGATGCGTTGCGCGAACTGGAAGAGCGCGAACGGCAGCGCACGCAGTTGTCCACATTGAAAGTGGAATACAACCGCGTGCACGGGTTTTATATCGAATTGTCGAAAAATCAGGCAGAAGAAGCGCCGGCCGATTACCAGCGCCGCCAAACGCTGAAAAACACCGAGCGCTTCATCACGCCGGAACTCAAAGCCTTTGAAGACAAATTTCTGGCGGCGCAGGAGCGCGCGCTGGCGTTGGAAAAAACCTTGTTCGAGCAACTTTTGGGCAGCCTGCAAGCCGAGTTGCCCCGCATTCAAAAGGCCGCCAAAGCCGCCGCCGCGCTGGATGTGCTGGACGGTTTCGCACGCACCGCGCGGGAGCGGCAATACACCATGCCCGAATTTTGCAGCGGCAGCGAAATCCATATCTGCGCCGGACGGCACCCCGTGGTGGAGCGGCAGGTGGCGCATTTCACGCCGAACGACACGGATTTGGACGAAACGCGGACGCTCTGCCTGCTCACCGGCCCGAATATGGGCGGCAAATCCACTTATATGCGGCAAACCGCGCTGATTGTGCTTTTGGCGCACACGGGCAGCTTCGTGCCGGCCGAGCATGCCAAAATCGGCAGCATCGACCAGATATTCACACGCATCGGCGCCAGCGACGATTTGGCGGGCAACCGCTCCACGTTTATGGTGGAAATGTCCGAAACCGCCTACATCCTGCACAACGCCACGCCGCAATCGCTGGTGCTGATGGACGAAGTGGGGCGCGGCACGTCCACGTTCGACGGGCTGGCATTGGCGCACGCCGCCGCCGAACATTTGTTGCAGAAAAACGGCTCTTTGAGCCTGTTCGCCACGCATTATTTCGAGCTGACCCAGTTGCCCAACCAATATGCCGCCGCGTTCAACAGCCATTTGTCGGCGTTGGAGCAGGGGCACGACATCGTGTTTCTGCACAATGTGCAAAACGGTGCTGCCGAAAAAAGCTACGGCATTGCCGTGGCGAAACTGGCCGGATTGCCCGCACGCGCGTTGAAGGCGGCGCAGCGGCAACTCAAACAGCTGGAACAGCAAACCGCCGACCGCCAACTGGATTTGTTTGCCGCGCCGCCGGAAGAAGCGGACGCGCCCGCTGCCGAAAATCCTGTGTTGCAGCAGCTGGTCGCCGTAAATCCGGACGAGCTCACGCCGCGGCAGGCGCTGGATGTGCTGTATCGGCTCAAAGCAGCGGCGGAAGAATGAATAAAAGCAGCCTGCACGTCTCAAATTCAAAGTGCAGGCTGCTTTTCATTGGCGGCAAATCATCAATCAATGAAATGAATATTAACAAATCAAAAGGAAAACAATATGCTGCGCCGTGTTGTTCCTTACTCCTGCTTCCCTTGTCAACAAAGGATTTTCATCATGAAAAACCCGATTTTTACTGCCCTGCTGACATTGTTTATTGCCGCTTGTGATAATGGATTGTCGGTTGATATTACCGTGCGCCCTAAAGATGAGAGCCAGTCAAGTAACTCAGTCAGCGTTGATCCCGTCAAGCAGTCCGCCACGCTGCACACTTCTATTGAACCGAACACGCCGAAAACCGCGGATTGGACGCCGCTGTTCAAGTATTTGGAAACGGACGGGTGCGCTTCAGACAACCGTCCGCCGGAATTGGCGCGGTTGATAGGAAGTATGGAAGCCGTAGCAACGGACCCAAAAACCGGACGTATCATTTCTTCGGGTAAAATTGCCGTGCCGAAAGGTTATGAACATGCTGTCGGGCGTGTGATGGACGATCATTCGGGTGATTTCGTCAAACTATCTGTCCGCGGGACTTATCATGGGCTTCCGGTGAAAGAATTGGTGTTGGTGGCAAGAGGGGATTCCGTAACGCATTATTTGGTGTTGGATGTGCCGCTTGCCGAGGCCAAAGACAAATTGCGCCGCGTGCGTTATGCCATACCGAAAACCCTGTCGGTCGACAGGCGAGTAGCGTTGAAACTGTTTGAAGAAATGGGTGGCGGGAAAGCGGATGCTCATGATATGGCAAGTTTCTTAAAAGGCTATCAGGCGTATGTCGATAGTTACGACGGCAATGACTACGGGGAAGAGATGAAAGGGAAAGCCGTATTGGCGTGCGACGGCGGTTTTTAATCCTGCGCCCTAAAAAGCAGCCTGCACTTTGAAGGTTGGAAGGTGCAGGCTGCTTTTTTCATACTGCCAAAGCAGCCTGCAAAATCGTTCCGCGCTAAAAGCGTGTTTTCATGTTAAAATTGCACGTTTTTTTATTTTACTTAACGGAAGCCCAGTATGACCGGCGCGAACGACCACCAATTTGCCAAAGAAACCATCCCCGTCAGCCTTGAAGACGAGATGAAAAAGTCCTATCTGGACTACGCCATGTCCGTCATCGTCGGGCGCGCGCTGCCCGATGTGCGCGATGGCCTGAAACCCGTACACCGCCGCGTGCTTTACGCCATGCACGAGCTGAAAAACAACTGGAACAGCGCATACAAAAAATCCGCCCGCGTAGTCGGCGACGTTATCGGTAAATACCATCCGCACGGCGATTTCGCGGTGTATCAAACCATCGTCCGCATGGCGCAGCCGTTTTCCATGCGCTATATGCTGGTGGACGGGCAGGGCAACTTCGGCTCGGTGGACGGCGATGCCGCCGCAGCCATGCGTTACACCGAAATCCGTATGGCGAAAATCGCCCACGAAATGCTGGCCGACATTGAAGAAGAAACCGTCAATTTCGGCGACAACTACGACGGCAGCGAACGCGAACCGCTGGTGCTGCCCACACGCTTCCCCGCCCTGTTGGTGAACGGCTCCGAAGGCATTGCCGTGGGCATGGCCACCAGCATTCCGCCGCACAACCTGCGCGACACGCTTGCAGGCTGCCTGAAACTTTTGAACGACCCGGACACCGGCATCGACGAACTCATCGACATCGTTAAAGCCCCCGATTTCCCCACCGGCGCCACCATTTATGGCTTAACCGGCATCCGCGCGGGCTACCAGACCGGCCGCGGCCGCGTGGTCATCCGCAGCAAATCGCACATCGAACCCATCGGCAAAAACGGCGAGCGCGAAGCGATTGTGGTCGATGAAATCCCGTATCAGGTGAACAAATCCAAGCTGGTGGAAAAAATCGGCGAGTTGGTGCGCGAAAAAACCGTGGAAGGCATTGCCGAACTGCGCGACGAATCCGACAAAGACGGCACGCGCATCGTCATCGAGCTCAAACGCGGCGAAAACGCCGAAGTGGTGCTGAACCAGCTGTACAAACTCACGCAGTTGCAAGACACGTTCAGCATCAATATGGTTGCGCTGGTGGACGGTCAGCCGCGCCTGCTGAATTTGAAGCAGATTTTGAATGAATTCCTGCGCCACCGCCGCGAAGTCGTTACGCGCCGCACCCTGTTCCGCCTGAAAAAAGCACGTGCCGAAGGGCATATTGCCGAAGGCAAGGCCGTTGCGCTGTCCAATATTGACGAAATGATTGCGCTGATTAAGGCTTCGTCCGACGTGGACACCGCGCGCGAAGCCCTGATGGGACGCGCATGGCAGTCCGCTTTGGTGAGCGAAATGTTGAGCCGCAGCGATTTGGATTTGACCTTGGCACGCCCCGAATGGCTGCCTGAAAGTAGGGGATTGAAAAAAGACGGCTATTGGCTGTCGGACGAACAGGCGCGCGCCATCCTGCGCATGAGCCTGCGTAACCTGACCGGCCTGGACCAAGACGAAATCATTAAAGAATACAAGTCTTTAATGGATATTATTATGGACTTGCTGGACATTCTGGCCAAACCCGAACGCGTGCGCCAAATCATCGAGGGCGAACTGGTGGAAATGCAAACCCAGTTCGGCGACGAACGACGCAGCGAAATCAACCCGTTCGGCGGCGGCGACATTGCCGACGAAGACCTGATTCCGCCGCGCGAAATGGTGGTGACGCTCACCCACGGCGGCTACATCAAAACCCAGCCCACCAGTGACTACCAAGCGCAGAAACGCGGCGGGCGCGGCAAACAGGCGGCCGCCACCAAAGACGAAGACTTCATCGAAACCCTGTTTGTGGCGAACACGCACGATTATTTGATGTGCTTCACCAATTTGGGCCGCTGCCACTGGATTAAGGTGTACCGCCTGCCCGAAGGCGGCCGCAACTCGCGCGGACGGCCGATTAACAACGTCATCCAGTTGGACGACGGCGAAAAAGTCTCCGCCATCCTGCCCGTGCGCGAATTCCCTGAAGACGAATACGTCTTCTTCGCCACCGCGATGGGTGTGGTGAAAAAAGTGCAGCTGTCCGCGTTTAAAAACGTCAGCGTCAAAGGCATCAAAGCCATCGCCCTTAAAGAAGGCGACAGCCTGGTGGGCGTGGCGAAAACCAGTGGCAGCAGCGACATCATGCTGTTTTCCAACTTGGGCAAAGCCATCCGCTTCAACGAATACTGGGCGGGCGGCGCAGGCGATGAAGACGAAGCCGAAAACGACGTTTCAGGCAGCCTGCAACAAGACGAAGAAGACGGTGGCGAAACCGAATTCAACCTGCAAACCAACAAAGGCGTGCGCCCCAGCGGGCGCGGCAGCGGCGGCCTGCGCGGCATGAGGCTGCCTGAAAACGGCCGCATCGTCAGCCTGCTCACCGCCGAAATCGGCAGCGATTTGCAGGTGCTCACCGCCACCCAAAACGGCTACGGCAAACGCACGCCGATTGCCGATTACACCCGCAAAGGCAAAGGCGGCCAGGGCATCATCGCCATCGACACCGGCGAGCGCAACGGCGAATTGGTCGGCGCGGTACTCGTTTCCCCAACGGACGATTTGATGCTCATCACTTCCGGCGGCGTGCTCATCCGCACCAAAGTGGAACAGGTGCGCGAAACCGGCCGTGCCGCCGCCGGCGTGCGCCTGATTAATCTGGACGAAGGCACCACGCTGGTATCGCTGGAACGCGTGGCCGAAAGCGAAGAAGACGAAGCGGAAGCCGCAGAGGGTGAAGCATAAGGCAAGGAAAGCAGCCTGCACTTTGATTTTCCAAGGTGCAGGCTGCTTTTTTGCATCCATCGCGCCTTCATCCAAACCTAAACCGTTTGTGGTACACTCTCCGTGTTTCCCCATCGTAACGTAAGGATTTTTTATGAAAACTATGACCAAACTTGTTTCCACATTCGCTGTGTCGCTGCTGCTGGCCGCCTGTTCGGGCAAATCGCCCGAAGACACCGCCAAAAAATTTGTCAGCGAAATTTATAACGGCAATGCCGATGCGGTGGTCGCCATGGTGCATTTGGACGATGCGGACAAACAAAAACCGGGCGTACAAGAAATGCTGAGCGGCAAAATCAAGGCGGGTGTGGCCGAGCAGAAAGCATTTGCCGAGCAGCAGGGCGGTGTGGAGAGCATTACCGCAGAACCTGCCGCCATCGACCCGAAAGACAACAACCATGCCAACGTGAACGTGAAAACGCAGTTCAAAAGCGGCAAAACCCACACGGACAGGGTGCGCCTGATTAGCGTGGACGGCACATGGAAAATCCGCCTGTAAACCAACCCAAACGCCGCCTGCTCCGATGGGCGGCGGTTTTTGTTGTGTGCCTGGCAGTGTGGGTGGTTTGGCTGCAAAAGCAGCCTGCACCCCGCGCCGTGCCGCTGCCAGATGTTTCGCGGCTGGAACCGGGCGATTGGGTTTTCCGCAGCGGCATTTCCGCCGACAGCCGCGTGATTAAAAGCATCAGCCGCAGCCGCTATTCGCACATCGGCATAATTGTGCAGACCGTGCCGCAAGTGGTTGTGGCGCATGCCGCCACCGATGACGACCCGAAGCATCCCGACCAAGTGCTGCTCACGCCGCTGGACGAATTTGCCGCCGCCGACAAGGCCGACGGCATTGCCGTGGCGCGCCCCAAATTTCTCACCGCGCCGCAACGGCGGCAGGCTGCACAATCCGCCGCCGCGCAACGGGGCAGGCCGTTTGTGCTGGCCGCGCGCGACCGGCAGCCATATTACTGCACCTTGCTGCTGCTTGAAGCCGTCCGCCCACACGCGCCGCAGTTTTCGCCGCAATGGCAATATCTGGATATGGCCGTGTTCCGCGGCGAATATCTGTTCCCCGAAGCCTTCATGCACGAAAACGTTGAATGGATATACCGCAGCGAATAGGGCGTATTCGGGCGGTTTCACGGCGTATCGCTGCCATTCCTGCGTTTTAAAGATAGGGGCAGGCGGCTTTTGCCCATGCCTTCGGCCGCATAAAAAGCAGCCTGCACTTTGATTTTCCAAGGTGCAGGCTGCTTTTAAAGATTTTTGCCAACCGTTCTTTCGCTTTTGTGGCGGAAGGGGGCGGTTGGCCGAAAAGGATATTATCCGTACGGTTTCAGCAAATCTGTTGCCGTGCGCTTAATGCGGCATGGTGCCATATTGCTGTGCTAAGCTTGCCAATATGGTGAGATAGAATGCGATGGCTAAACCAAAGATGGCGACGACGATAAAAAGTTGCGCTTTTGCCCAGTTAGCTTTGGTGGGCGATGTGCCACCACCGAATGCCCAAACAAGCAGCATAATAAGGCCGATTAAGGGGATGTAGGACAGAATCAGGCTGACAATCCATTCGCCCGTGCTGATTTCATTGTAGTCTTCGTCATCGTAACGTGCCATCGTGTTCTCCAAGAATGTATAAAAAACCAGAATTTGGTATGTTGTGATTTTAACATAAACAATCTGAATGTTAAATAAAATCAGCCGAATGTTAAATTAGGTGTGGCAATCTTGCACGCCGCTGTTCCGCACCATGCCCGGATTAGGCGTGCAGCCTGCATATTGAATACGTGCGGCGCAATCATGTTAAAATGCGACATTTTCAAACGGCAACCGAAAGGACGATGATGGAACTGGTGTTTATCCGCCACGGGCAAAGTGAATGGAACGCGAAAAACCTGTTTACAGGCTGGCGCGATGTGAAATTGAGCGAGCAGGGCATTGCCGAAGCGCAGGCGGCCGGCCGCAAGCTGGCGGAAGCGGGCTACGAGTTCGATATCGCCTTCACTTCCGTGCTGACGCGCGCGATTAAAACCTGCAATCTGGTGCTGGAAGAATCCAACCAGCTGTTTGTGCCGCAAATCAAAACTTGGCGGCTGAACGAGCGCCATTACGGCGCATTGCAGGGCATGGACAAAAAACAGACGGCGGAAAAATACGGCGACGAGCAAGTGCACATTTGGCGCAGAAGCTACGACACGCTGCCGCCGTTACTGAGCCGCGACGATGAATTTTCCGCCCACAAAGACCGCCGCTATGCCGGCCTGCCTGCCGACGTCATTCCCGACGGCGAAAATCTGAAAGTGACCTTGGAGCGCGTGCTGCCGTTCTGGCACGACCAAATCGCACCGGCCATTTTGTCGGGCAAACGCGTTTTGGTGGCGGCACACGGCAACAGCCTGCGCGCATTGGCCAAACACATCGAAGGCATTTCCGACGCGGACATTATGGGCTTGGAAATCCCGACCGGTCAGCCGCTGGTGTACCGTTTGGACGACCAACTGAACGTGTTGGAAAAATTCTATTTGTGATGTTTTAATGCAAAGGGTGCAGGCTGCTTTGGGTCGGTTCGAAAAGCAGCCTGCACTTTGTATAGTGGATTAAAATTGCAATGATACGGCGTTGGCTCGCCTTGACGTACTATTTGTACGCCTTGCGGCTCGCCGCCTTGTCTCATTTTGATTTTAATCCACTATATTTTATTGAAGATACGGATAAATCATGAGCAAACCCATCCGCATACTCGGCATTGACCCTGGCAGCCGCATCACCGGTTTCGGCGTTATCGACTGGCACGGGCGCGAGCCGGTATATGTGGCTTCCGGCTGCATCAAAACGCTGCCGAACGACGAATTGGCCGGCCGAATCGGCATGATTGTGCGCGGCATCGGCGATTTGGTGGCGGAATACCGTCCGAATCAGGCGGCGGTGGAGCAGGTGTTTGTGAACGTGAACCCTGCCGCCACGCTGATGCTGGGGCAGGCGCGCGGGGCGGCGGTGGCCGCGTTGGTGCTGCGCGATTTGCCGGTGTATGAATACACGGCGCTGCAAGTGAAGCAGAGCGTGGTGGGGCAGGGCAAGGCGGCGAAGGAGCAGGTGCAGCACATGGTGGTGCAGATGCTGGGCTTGTCGGGCACGCCGCAGGCCGATGCGGCGGACGGCTTGGCGGTGGCGATTACACATGCACTGCGGTCGCAGGGTTTGGCGCGGCAGCTGGGCGGATTGTCGATAAAGAACGGCCGGCTGCGTTGAGCCATCACACAAAGCATAAAAAGCAGCCTGCACCTTGGAAATCGAACGTGCAGGCTGCTTTTTCATTGAATCAATATAATAGGATGCCGCCGCCCTGTTCCTTCCCTGTGGGGAAAGCTCGAACGGGAATCGCACATTGACAGGCAGCGCATGGCGTATCGCCGCCATACCCACTCCATTTAAAGCGCAGCCCGTAAAGAAACGGATGCAGCCAGCCGTTGTGCCATAGCTTCCGCCGTATAAAAAGCAGCCTGCACTTCGATGTTCCAAAGTGCAGGCTGCTTTCGATTGGTTCAGCAGGCGTTATTTCGGCAGGATGGCGTGCTGCACGGGGCGCGATTCGTGATAATGCGTGTTTTGCGATGCTGCGCCGTTGGTGTAGTAAACACCTGTGCCGTTAGGATATTTTTGGCGCAGCGCCGTGCCACCGTTTTCGGTTTGGTAGGTTTCCCAAGTGCAGGCTGCCGCGAGCGAGCAGGCCAGGGCAAGGCAGAACAGGGTGGATAATTTCATGGCATCGTCCCTTTCAAATTGAGTGAATAAGCTGAATTTTAAACCTTTTCAGGCAGCCTGCACATCAAAATTTGATATAAGGCAGCCGGACGGCGCGCTTTTTTCATACCCAGCGGCAGGCAACTGCGTTACAATGGCCGCTTGTTTTCATTTCTTATCAAAAGGAAGGATGCAGCTATGGATACCGATATTTTAGTGGTGGGCGCCGGCCCCGCAGGTTTGGCGTTTGCACGACAATTCAAAGACAGCCGCTTGCGGATTACCGTTATTGAAAAAGCGCCGTTGGAAAGCCTGCAAAATCCGGCATACGACGGCCGCGAAATCGCCCTGACGCACCGTTCGCGCGAAATTATGCAGCATTTGGGCATGTGGCAGCGCATTCCCGAAAATGAGATTTACCGCCTGCGCGATGCGAAAGTGTATAACGGCACTTCGGATTACACGCTGCATTTTCCCGAACCGACCAAAGCGCGCGGCGGCAAAACCGACCGTTTGGGCAACCTGATTTCCAACCACAACATCCGCCGCGCGGCTTATGAAGAAGTGGCGCAAATGCCGAATGTGGAACTGCGTTGCGGCGTGGGCGTGAAAAGCGTGGAAACCAACGAAAACCGCGCCTTGGTGGAACTGGAAAACGGCGACACGCTGACCGCTAAACTGCTGGTGGCGGCCGACAGCCGTTTGTCGCAAACGCGCCGTCAGCTCGGTATTGCCGCCGATATGCACGATTTCGGCCGCACGGTCATCGTGTTCCGCACCAAACACACGATTTCCAACCAGCACACCGCCAGCGAATGCTTTTTCTATGGCCGCACGCTGGCATTGCTGCCGCTGGAAGAGCATTTGACCAACTGCGTCATCACCATTTCCAACACCAAAGCGCACGAACTTTTGGATTTGCCGCCGGAGCAGTTGGCCAAAGAAGCGCAGAAAATGCTGGGTGGCCGCTTGGGCGAAATGGAAATTGCCGGTACGGTACACACTTATCCGCTGGTGGGTGTGCACGCCGCCAAGTTCTACGGTACGCGCTGCGCTTTGATTGGCGATGCGGCGGTGGGCATGCACCCGGTAACGGCACACGGCTACAATCTGGGTTTGGAAAGCACGGATATCCTGTCGCGCCAGATTTTGAAAGCAGATGCGGCCGGCAAAGACATCGGCAGCAAAGACGTGCTGGAAGTTTATAACGTGCAGCACCAACTGCACACGCGGCCGCTGTATCACGGCACGAACGCGATGGTAACCTTCTTCACCACCGAACACGCGCCGGTGAAACTGCTGCGCGGCGCGGTGCTGCGTGTGAGCAACAACCTGCCGCCGCTGAAGAAAATCATCAGCAAGCAACTGACGGGTTAATTGACCGCTGCCAAAAAGCAGCCTGCACTTTAAAAAAGGGGGGTGCAGGCTGCTTTTTCATGCCCTGATGCCGTGTTCACGCAGTCTTTTCAGTATTTGCCCACATGGTTATCCACAGGTTGACAGGCGGGCGCCGGTTCGTGGAATGCTTGTTATGCTGGTCGGCAGGTGGGAGAAGCGGATTATTAATAATTTATTGTTTCAAATAATATTTATGTGAATTTAAGTCCGCAGTGCAACGTGCAGGCTGCTTTTTACCGTGCCGCAGAATCCCGGCAATACGGCTGTGGTCTTCAGATATCGCGCGCCTATTTATCCACAGAAATATCCGCCCCGTGCAAATGCGGGAGTGCAGGCTGCTTTTTGCCGCCGCCGCAAACGGTACCGACCGTGCTATAATCCGCGCCGCAGGTGGAACAGACAGTCGCCGCGTGGCAACACGGGGAGGAAAGTCCGGGCTGCACAGAGCAGGATGCCGGCTAACGGCCGGGTGCGGCAACGCAACGGAAAGTGGCACAGAAAGCCAAACCGCCGATGGTCGGGGCAACCCGAATCAGGTAAGGGTGAAAAGGTGCGGTAAGAGCGCACCGCGCAACTGGCAACAGCTTGCGGCAGGCAAAACCCCATCCGCAGCAAGACCAAACAGAACGCATTGACGCTGCTCGCCGAGCGTTCGGGTAGGTTGCTCGAATCTTGCGGCAACGCAAGGTCTAGATGAATGACTGTCCGACGACAGAACCCGGCTTATCGTTTTACCTGCCCCGATAACCGAAAGCAGCCTGCACACTTTCCAGTCCCGTGCAGGCTGCTTTTTTGTCAATGAAAACAAGCAAAAGCCGCATCGGCATCAATAAACACCGCCCAATACGCACACAAATGGGAATAAATATCATTACCGTATTGAAAATATTGGAACTTTTTACAGAAATTTGACCGCAACAGCTTCAAAAGAACATAAAAAATCGTTAAAATAGCAAATTACACAAATTAACCATTTTGCAGGTGCAAAATATGTTGGCCAACTATTTTCCCGTTTTAATCTTCGCCATTATCGGCCTGATTGCCGGTATCGTCTTCATTTTGCTCGGTACGTTTTTAGGCCCCAAACGCCACTACGCCGAAAAAGACACCCCCTTCGAATGCGGCTTTGAAGCCTTTGAAAACGCGCGCATGAAGTTTGACGTGCGCTATTATCTGGTCGCCATCCTGTTTATTTTGTTCGACCTCGAAGTTGCCTTCATGGTGCCCTGGGCGGTGGTGTATAAAGACCTGATGGCCGACACGGGCGCGTATGCGTTCTGGTCGATGCTGGTGTTCATCGTCGTGCTGACGGTGGGCTTTGTTTACGAATGGAAAAAAGGTGCGCTCGAATGGGAATAGAAGGCGTTTTGAACAAAGGCTTCGTAACCGCCAGCGCGGATACGGTGTTGAACTATGTCCGCACGGGCTCGCTCTGGCCGGTTACTTTCGGCTTGGCATGCTGCGCGGTGGAAATGATGCACGCCGGTATGGCGCGCTACGACCTTGACCGTTTCGGCATCATCTTCCGTCCGTCCCCCCGTCAGGCCGATTTGATGATTGTGGCCGGCACGCTCACCAACAAAATGGCGCCCGCCCTGCGCCGCGTGTACGACCAAATGGCCGAGCCGCGCTGGGTGCTGTCAATGGGTTCGTGCGCCAACGGCGGCGGATACTACCACTATTCCTATTCCGTGGTGCGCGGCGCAGACCGCGTTGTCCCTGTTGATGTGTATGTGCCGGGGTGTCCGCCCACCGCCGAAGCCCTGCTGTACGGCCTTATCCAGCTTCAAGGCAAAATTAAACGCACCTGCACGATTGCGCGGAACTAGGGTGCAGGCTGCTTTTGGAACGATGGCAGCCTGAAACCGAAAAAGCAGCCTGCACATTATAAAGAAAGCAAGCATGGCCATTACCTACGACCAACGCCGCCCCGAAATCGACGACATCATCGCCATTTACCAAAGCAGCGGCATCAAACGCCCCGTTCAGGATACCGACCGCATCCGCGAGATGTACCGCCACGCCAATCTCGTCATCACCGCGTGGGACGGCGAAAAGCCCGTCGGCATTGCCCGCGCGCTGACCGATTTCAGCTACTGCTGCTACCTGTCCGATTTGGCCGTGCGCGCCGAATACCAGCACCAAGGCATCGGCAAACGCCTAATTGGCGAAGTGAAACAGGCAGTCGGAGAACAAAGCATGCTGCTCCTGCTCTCCGCGCCCGCCGCCATGGACTATTACCCGAAAATCGGCATGGAGACCGTGTCCAACGGCTTTATGATTAAACGGACGGAATGACAGGGCATTTCAGGCAGCCTGAAAATCATATTGGGTATGTCGAACTAGCACTAAAACTAAAGATATTTAAGGGAATAGCAGTGGCACTCTATGCAGATGGCAACGGTAAATACCAAAAAGAATATGATGAGTTATGGAGTGCGCTGGTGCCTGAATCAGGCAGTGCTGCGAGTCTGCAAGGCGAACTTGTGCGTTTGATTGGCAGGCTGGCCAGCGAATATTACCGCAATGGCAATATGAACTGGGATCTTGGCTATCAAAACATGGCGCATTGCCTGCAAGCCGAATTAAATAAAGCCTTCCCTGAAAAACGAGAAATCATTAACGGTATTGTTGCCCGTATTATTTCTGATGCCGAGACAGGCGAATGCGACTACCGAGATGATGAAGACGAATACGATATTCTTACGGATTATGTCGTTGAGTTTTGCAAAAAATATCTGGAAATGATCCCGAATAATTGTCCCCAAATTTACGGATATGATTTTTAAAGTTTTCAGGCGAACTGAAAAACCCAACACCCCAAAACTAGGAAACGTACCATGCACGTTTTAGACCTAAAAGCAGCCTGCACCCGCATACTGGGCGGCAAGGCGGACAACATTATCCTCGCATTCGGCGAACTCACCGTCGAATGCCGCCCCGAGCACTATCTCGACATTATGCAGACCCTGCGCGACCATGCCGAGCTGCATTTTGAAACGCTGATTGACCTGTGCGGCGTGGATTACAGCACCTACAAAAACCAAGAATGGCACGGCAAACGCTTCGCCGTGGTCAGCCAACTGTTGTCCGTGCGGAACAACCAGCGCGTGCGCGTGCGCGTGTGGGCGGACGACGACAGCTTCCCCATCGTCCACACCGTTACCCACCTGTATAACGGCGCAGATTGGTACGAGCGCGAGGCCTTCGATATGTACGGCATCATCTTCAACGAACACCCCGATTTGCGCCGCATCCTGACCGACTACGGCTTTGTCGGCCACCCGTTCCGCAAAGACTTCCCCGTGTCCGGCCATGTGGAAATGCGTTATGACGAAACCGAGAAACGCGTTATTTATCAACCCGTAACCATTGAGCCGCGCGAAATCACACCGCGCGTTGTCCGCGAGGAGAACTACGGTGGCTAAACTCAGAAACTACACCATCAACTTCGGCCCGCAGCACCCCGCCGCCCACGGCGTATTGCGCATGATTTTGGAATTGGACGGCGAACAAATCGTCCGCGCCGACCCGCATATCGGCCTGTTGCACCGCGGCACGGAAAAATTGGCGGAAACCAAAACCTACCTGCAGGCCCTGCCGTATATGGACCGCTTGGACTACGTTTCCATGATGGTGAACGAGCAGGCCTATTGCCTTGCCGTGGAAAAACTACTCGGATTGGAAATCCCCATCCGTGCCAAATACATCCGCACCATGTTCGCCGAAGTAACGCGCATCCTGAACCACCTGATGGGTGTCGGTTCACACGCCTTGGACATCGGCGCGATGACCGCAATTCTGTATGCCTTCCGCGACCGCGAAGAGCTGATGGATTTGTATGAAGCCGTGTCCGGCGCACGCATGCACGCCGCATATTTCCGCATCGGCGGCGTGTACCGCGATCTGCCCGATTTCATGCCGAAATACGAAAAAAGCAAATTCCGCAGCGCGAAAGTGTTGAAAGAACTCAATGCTTCCCGCGAAGGCACCATGCTCGATTTCATCGACGCCTTCTGCGAACGCTTCCCCAAAAACATCGACACGCTGGAAACCCTGCTCACCGACAACCGTATTTGGAAACAGCGTACGGTCGGCATCGGCGTGGTTTCTCCCGAGCGCGCGCTGCAAAAAGGCTTCACCGGCGTGATGCTGCGCGGTTCCGGCGTGGAATGGGACGTGCGCAAAAAACAACCGTATGAAGTGTACGACCAAATCGACTTCGACATCCCTGTCGGCGTGAACGGCGACTGCTACGACCGCTATCTCTGCCGCATGGCGGAAATGCGCCAGTCCGTCCGCATCATCAAACAATGCGCCGACTGGTTGCGTGCGAACCCCGGCCTGCCCGTGATTACCGACAACCACAAAGTCGCCCCGCCCAAACGCACCGAAATGAAACAGGGCATGGAAGACCTGATTCACCATTTCAAACTGTTTACCGAAGGCATGCACGTGCCCGAAGGCGAAACCTACACCGCCGTGGAACACCCCAAAGGCGAATTCGGCGTGTACATCATCTCGGACGGCGCGAACAAACCCTACCGCCTGAAAATCCGCGCCCCCGGCTTTGCCCACCTGCAAGGCATGGACGAAATGGCGCGCGGCCACCTGCTCGCCGACGTGGTGGCGATTATCGGCACGCAGGATATCGTATTCGGGGAAGTGGACAGATAAGCCGCAAAAAGCAGCCTGCACTTTTCAGGCTGCCTGAAACCCGCCCCATCATTTTATCGAGAACAAAACCATGTTATCCGCACAATCGTTGCAACAAATCGACACCGAACTGGCCAAATATCCCGCCGACCAACGCCGCAGTGCCATTATGGGCGCGTTGCGTATCGCCCAAACCGAGCTTGGCTACCTTGCGCCCGAAACCATCGAATATGTGGCGCAATATGTCGGCATTCCGCCCATCGCGGCGTATGAAGTCGCTACGTTCTACAATATGTACGACCTCAAGCCTGTGGGCAAATACAAACTCACCGTCTGCACCAACCTTCCCTGCGCCCTGCGCGGCGGTGTGGATGCGGGCGAATACCTGAAACAAAAGCTTGGCATCGACTACGGCGAAACCACCGCGGACGGCAAGTTCACGCTGGTGGAAGGCGAGTGCATGGGCGCGTGCGGCGATGCCCCCGTGATGCTGCTGAACAACCACAAGATGTGCAGCTATATGGATGCGGAAGCGATTGACAAGAAACTGGCAGAGTTGGAGTGAATGTTCGGGCAGCCTGAAAAGCAGCCTGCACCCCAACCAACCCAAGCAGCCCCGTTTGCAGGCTGCCTGAACCCTGAAAACAAACCTAGGTACAATCCAAATGGCAATCTACCAATCCGGCGTAATCTTCAAAGACGTAAACACCCAAGACCCGAACTGCTGGACGCTGGCGGCCTATCAGGCGCGCGGCGGCTATCAGGCGTTGCGCAAGATTTTGAGCGAAAAAACACCGCAAAACGACGTGATTGACGAAGTCAAAGCATCCGGTTTGCGCGGCCGCGGCGGTGCGGGCTTCCCCACCGGCTTGAAATGGAGCTTTATGCCCCGTTCCCTGCCCGGTGCGAAATACGTTGTCTGCAACACGGATGAAGGCGAGCCCGGCACGTTCAAAGACCGCGACATCATCATGTACAACCCCCACGCGCTGATTGAGGGCATGATTATCGCGGGTTACGCCATGTGCGCGGAAGCCGGCTACAACTACATTCACGGCGAGATTTTCGAGGGTTTCCAACGCTTTGAAGCCGCGCTGAAAGAAGCGCGCGAGGCGGGCCTGCTCGGCAAAAACATCATGGGCAGCGGCTTCGATTTCGAACTCTTCGCCCACCACGGTTACGGCGCATACATCTGCGGCGAAGAAACCGCATTGCTCGAATCGTTGGAAGGCAAAAAAGGCCAGCCGCGTTTCAAACCGCCGTTCCCTGCTTCATTCGGTTTATACGGCAAACCCACCACCATTAACAACACCGAAACCCTGTCGTCCATCCCCTTCATTATCCGCGACGGCGGCAAAACCTTTGCCGACCAAGGCATTGAAGGTGCAGGCGGCACCAAGCTCTTCTCCATTTCCGGCCATGTGGAACGCCCCGGCAATTACGAAGTGCCATTGGGCACGCCGTTTGCCAAACTGTTGGAAATGGCGGGCGGTATGCGCGGCGGCAAAAAACTCAAAGCCGTCATTCCCGGCGGTTCGTCCGCACCCGTGTTGCCCGGCGACATTATGATGGGCTTGAACATGGATTATGACAGCATTGCCAAAGCCGGTTCTATGCTCGGTTCGGGCGCGATTATCGTGATGGACGAAGACGTGTGCATGGTCAAAGCCTTGGAGCGGTTGAGCTATTTCTACCATGAAGAATCCTGCGGCCAATGCACCCCCTGCCGCGAAGGTACGGGCTGGCTCTACCGTGTCGTGCACCGCATCGCCAGTGGCAAAGGCCGTCCCGACGATTTGGAACTGCTCGACAGCGTGGGCAACAACATGGCCGGCCGCACCATTTGCGCGCTGGCAGACGCCGCCGTGTTCCCCGTGCGCAGCTTCACCAAACACTTCCGCGCCGAGTTTGAACACTACATCGAGCACGGCAAGCCGATGAAACCGCACCAATGGGGCAGTTGGTAAAGTGCAGGCTGCCTGAACAACTCGGATAGCACGAATGTTTTGCCCAATCAAGGAACAGACTGATGAAAAAAACAGCCGCATGGATTTTGTTTGCCGTATTCGCCGCGTGGAACGCACCGCAGGCATTGGCCGGAAATCATGACGATGCCCAAAAAATTGCCGTGGTCCAAGGATTTTTGGACTGCAATGTCAACAGCACGTGTATTGATGAAAGAACCGCCAATGCGGCGACCAAACGCTTCCTCAGTAGGGCGGCCATTGCCGTGCTGAATCAAGAGAAAAGGCGTTTTCAGGGAGAAGATGATTGCAGTGCGGTGATTCCCAGATGTTACAGCGGCCTTTGGTCGGAACCCGGCAACGGCGGCTTTGCATGGAATACGCCCAAATTTACGGTGCAGGGCAACACGGTATCCGCCGATTTCGGCAAGGCGGACGGCGTAGCCCGTTTCAAGCTGGTCAGGGAAAACGGACAGTACAAAATAGACAATTCCATCCACGTGTTGCCTGCTTATTCAACAAAATGGTGGCGGTAATGGTAATACTGTGCAGGCTGTCTGAAACAGGAGTCAAGATATGGCAGATATGAGTGTTGTCGCGCTCGGCGCGGTGGTCGGCTATGTGGTTGTCAGCTATATTCAGAAGACTAAGGCGCAGTCGGATGCAGACAAAATTGCCGCCCTGCTGCTGGGCAATCCCGAAGTCGCCGCGTGGCTCAAACAGAATTTGACGGGCAGCGATGTGGCCGACATTAAAGCCATCCGCCTGCAATTCGGGCTGGGGCTGCTCGAAGCCAAAGCCCTGTTGGATAAATATCGGGCGCAATGAAAGCAGCCTGCACACCAGACAGCGGCGCAAACAAACAGCGGATACAGACAGTTAAGAACAATATGATTGCAGGCACGGCCGCCCAAAGCAGCCTGCACCCCTTTTCAAAAATCCGGTAACTAGGAAGAACCATGTTACAAATCCAAATAGACGGCAAACAGATTGAAGTACAGCAGGGCGCAACCGTAATGGAAGCCGCGCACGAGCTGGGGACATATATCCCGCATTTCTGTTACCACAAAAAACTCTCCATTGCCGCCAACTGCCGCATGTGCCTGGTGGAAGTGGAAAAAGCCCCCAAACCATTGCCCGCCTGCGCCACACCGGTAACGGACGGCATGGTGGTGCACACGCATTCGGCCAAAGCGAAGCAGGCACAGGAAGGCGTGATGGAGTTCCTGCTCATCAACCACCCTTTGGACTGCCCCGTGTGCGACAAGGGCGGCGAGTGCCAGTTGCAGGATTTGGCGGTGGGCTACGGCATGTCGTCCAGCCGTTACGAAGAAGAAAAACGCGCCGTAAAACCCAAAGAAATGGGCCCGCTGATTTCCACGCAGGAAATGAGCCGCTGCATTCACTGCACCCGCTGCGTACGCTTTACCGAAGAAATTGCCGGCGAACAGGAAATCGGCATTGCCAACCGCGGCGAATTGTCCGAAATCATGACGTTTGTCGGCAAAGCGGTGGAAACCGAATTGTCGGGCAACGTGATTGACCTCTGCCCCGTGGGCGCATTGACCAGCAAACCGTTCCGCTTCAACGCGCGGACGTGGGAACTGAGCCGCCGCAAGTCCGTGTCCGCGCACGACGCGCTGGGCTCGAATCTGGAAGTGCAGACCAAAGAACACACCGTGCGCCGCGTGCTGCCGCGCGAAAACGAAGCCATTAACGAATGCTGGCTGTCGGACAAAGACCGTTTCGCGTATGAAGGCCTGAACCACGAAAGCCGCCTGACGCAGCCGAAAATCAAGCACGGCGGCGAATGGCAGACGGTGGATTGGCCGACTGCGCTGGAATATGTGCGCCACACGCTCGAATGCGTGGGTAACGAATACGGCAAAGACCAAATCGCCGTGTGGGCGAACCCGATGAACACGGTGGAAGAGCTGTATCTGGCGAAAAAACTGGCCGACGGACTGGGCGTGAACGCCACCACCGCACGCCTGCGCGAAAGCGACAGCCGCCTTTCAGGCAGCCTGCAAGGCGCACAATGGCTCGGCCAAACGATTGAAGAGCTGGCAGACAACAATGCCGTGCTGGTGGTTGGCGCGGTGCTGCGCAAAGAACAGCCGCTGCTGACCGCACGCCTGCGCCGCGCCGCGAAAAACGGCATGGCGGTGAGCGTGTTGTCCGCACAGGCGGAAGAACTGCACATGCCGCTGCTGTCGCAGGACGTGCGCCACCCGAATACTTGGGCGGACTATCTGAACAACCTGCCCGAAGCCGTTGCAGGCAGCCTGCAAAACGCCGAACGCGCTGCCATCGTGTTGGGCGCGGAAGTGCAAAACCATCCGGATTACGCGGCGATTTACCATGCGGCGCAGAAAGCGGCATTGGCATTGGGCGCACGCTTCGGCATTTTGCCGCAGGCGGCCAACAGCGTGGGTGCGGACGTGCTGGGCTTCAACCAGGCTGCGATTGCCGATTTGGTTGCCCAGCCGAAAAAAGCCGTGCTGCTGCTGAATGTCGAACCCGATGTAGACGTGTTGGGTGGCGGCAAAGCCGTGGACAGTCTGAAACAGGCGGGCAGCGTGCTGGCGTTTACCGCATACGAAAGCGACACCCTGCTCGACGTGGCGGACGTGCTGCTGCCGATTGCGCCGTTCACCGAAACTTCCGGTAGCTTCATCAGCATGGAAGGACGTTTGCAGTCGTTCTACGGCGTTACCAAAGCATTGGGCGACAGCAAACCGTTGTGGAAAGTGCTGCGCGTGCTGGGCAACCTGTTCGCGTTGGACGGCTTCGGCTTTGAAAGCAGCGAAGAAGTGCTGGCGGAAGCCTTGGGCAATGCAGATGCGCTGCCTGAAAAACTCAATAATTTCAGCAGCGGACAAGTGCAGGCTGCTTTCAATAACGCCGACAAACTCGTGCGCGTGGGCGGTGTGGGCATTTACCATACCGACCCGATTGTGCGCCGTGCCGCATCTTTGCAGCAAACCCAACACGCCGCCGTGCCCGAAGCGCGCGTACACCCCATGACGCTGGGCATGCTCGGCCTGGTGGACGGCGACGAAGTGCTGGCCGAACAACACGGCCACACCGCCAACGTTACCGTGCGCGCCGACAAAACGCTGCCCGAAAACGTGGTACACCTGCCGCACCATCCGGCCAACGCCCAACTCGGCGGCCTGATGAACACTATTAAATTGACGAGGGCATAATCATGCAAGAATGGTTTCAAACCCTATTTGCCACCACGCTCGGCATGGGCGAAACAGGCGCAACGATTGGCCTAATCGTCGCCATTTTGGTCAAAATCGTGCTGATTTTGCTGCCGTTGATTCTGACCGTGGCGTATCTGACCTATTTCGAGCGCAAAGTCATCGGCTTTATGCAGCTTCGCGTCGGCCCGAACGTGGTCGGCCCGTGGGGCTTAATCCAGCCGTTTGCCGACGTGCTGAAACTGCTGTTTAAAGAAGTGACCCGCCCCAGCTCGTCCAACAAATACCTGTTCTACATCGGCCCGATGATGGCGCTTGCCCCGTCGTTTGCCGCGTGGGCAGTCGTGCCGTTTTCCGACACATGGGTGCTGACCAACGTGGACGCCGGCCTGCTGTATATCCTGATGATTACGTCCCTGTCCGTGTACGGCGTGATTATCGCCGGCTGGGCTTCCAACTCCAAATACGCGATGCTCGGCGCAATGCGTGCTTCGGCGCAAACCATTTCCTACGAAATCGCCATGTCCGCCGCGCTGGTGTGCGTGATTATGGTTTCAGGCAGCCTGAATTTTAAAGACATCGTGGCCGCGCAAAGCAGCGGTATTGCCGGCGGTTCCATTTTCTCGTGGAACTGGTTTACCCTGTTCCCCGTGTTTCTCGTGTACCTGATTTCCGCCGTGGCCGAAACCAACCGCGCGCCGTTTGACGTAGCGGAGGGCGAAAGCGAAATCGTGGCCGGACACCACGTGGAATATTCCGGCTTTGCCTTCGCGCTGTTCTTCCTGGCCGAATATATTTTCATGATTTTAATCGGCGCGCTCACTTCCATCATGTTCCTTGGCGGCTGGCTTTCTCCCTTCCCGCAAAGCTGGGGCGTTATCGGCACACCCAGCCCGATTTGGATGTTCGCCAAAATGGCATTCGTGCTGTACGGCTATTTGTGGATTCGCGCCACCTTCCCGCGCTACCGTTACGACCAAATTATGCGCCTGGGCTGGAAAGTGCTGATTCCCGTGGGCTTCATTTCCATCGCCGTGCTGGCGGCGTGGATGGTATCGCCGCTGAGTTTGTGGAAATAAGGGCGGGCTACACTCGGCAAAGCGGGAGCTGCCATCGAGCAAAGTGCCTACTCATGTTATTGATGAATATTATGGATATGTCCGTAGTTGGGTGGAGTTACATACAACGTACCAAAATATTTTAAAAAATGATAAATAAATCTAATATTGAGAAGAAAATTTTCTCTCCAGATGAAGAGGTATGTACGCATGCAATTTTAGAAATGGTTTTAAATTCTGATTATGAGGAGGTTGATTGGGTCTCTAATATATTAATAAAATTAACCGAAAGTGAAAATCCGACAATTAGCGGCTTAGCTTTGGTTTGTTTTGGACATTTAGCTAGGTTACATAAATATATAGGAGATCGTGAAAGAATTATAGGAATATTAAGAGATTTTCAAAAGTCACCTCTAATTGAGTTGCGTGGCCGGGCTGAAGATGCATTGGATGATATTAAGATTTTTTTAGGATAATGATCTTTGAGTATTAGAAAATGCAAAGATTATATGTTTATTAAATTAAGTTTGGTTAGTGTGGATATGTAGATATGGAAACTCCAATAGAAAAGACATAGATTTGATAGCAATTTGAATTAGAATAAGGCTTGGAAAAGAATGAGGTCGGGTACTTGCCGGCAGCCCCTGTTTTCTTTCCACACCATCGACAGCAATGCAGGCTACACCCCAGAAGCCGAAGCTGCCATCGAACGAAGTACCGCAGACTATCTGGCATGGCTGGATAAATTTCAGGCAGCCTGAAAACCAAAAAAAGCAGCCTGCACCCGCAAAACAAGGACACCCCATGTTCATCATTGCCCTGACCTACACCGCCCCGATCGAACAAGTGGAACAGCATCTGGCTGCCCACCGGCAGTTTTTGGACAAACACTACCAAAGTGGCGCATTCCTGTTTTCGGGGCGCAAAGAACCGCGCACCGGCGGCATTATCGTTGCCCGTGCCGCAAGCCGCGCCGAGATAGAGCGCATTATCGGCGAAGACCCGTTTCACCAGGCCGGCATTGCCGATTACGAAATTACCGAATTTATCCCTGCCAAAACCGCCCCCGATTTGGCGCAATACGCAGAAAACTGAACGGCGCAGACGCTGCCGCCGCAAAAGATAAAAAGCAGCCTGCACCCCGAACACCCAACCCGAAAGAGCAAACCAAAATGGCCAATTTCTTCAAAACCTTCCTGCTCGGCGAACTCGTCAAAGGCATGGGCGTAACGCTCAAAAACTTCTTTGCCCGCAAAGACACCATCTACTTCCCCGAAGAAAAAACCCCGCAGTCCGTGCGTTTCCGCGGCCTGCACGCGCAACGCCGCTACCCCAACGGCGAAGAACGCTGCATCGCCTGCAAACTGTGCGAAGCCGTCTGCCCCGCCATGGCCATCAACATCGAATCCGAAGAGCGCGAAGACGGCACCCGCCGCACCACCCGCTACGACATCGATTTGACCAAGTGCATCTTCTGCGGCTTCTGCGAAGAAGCCTGCCCCACCGACGCCATCGTCGAAACCCATATTTTCGAATATCACGGCGAGAAAAAAGGCGATTTGCACATGACTAAGCCGATTTTGCTGGCGATTGGCGATAAATACGAAGCGGAAATCGCCAAACGCAAAGCGGCTGATGCGCCGTATCGGTAGGCAGCCTGAAAATCCCCAAAGCAGCCTGAAAACACAGAACGGAAAATAAAATGTTTAAAATCATTATGCTGGTTAAAAAGAAACCCGAATTGACCACCGAAGCCTTTATCGCCCGCTGGCGGCAGCATTCCGAAAAAGTGCTGGGCTTCAAAGAAGCGTTGAATATCCGCCATTACACCAAAACGCTGCCTCTCCAAGCCAGCGGGCAGCCTACCACCCAGCGCGACACGCTGCCGTTTGAATTTGATGCCATGGGCGAGCTGTGGTACGACAGCCGCGCAGATTTCCAACGCGCCCGCGAAACCGAAGCAGTGCAGGCAGCATTGGCTGCACTGCGGGAAGACGAAGCCGCGTTCGTGGATTTGCAGCATTCTGTGATGTGGTTTGGCGAAGAAGAGCGGGTGCTTTGATGCCATAGGGGCTGTTGACAGTCAACATTTTGGCGGCTTTTTCGCCCTAAAACGGCATCTGCCGCGTTAAAAATACTCGCCTATGGACGGCATAGGTCCGCATTTTCGCCTTGCATCTACCATTTTATGACGCAAAATCCACTTCAAAAGTTGAATGTCAACAGCCCCTAAGGTAGCCTGCGTAGCGAAGTGGAGTTGCGAAGCTGAAACCCAAAGGAGCCCCCATGTTTATCGTTTCGCTGGAATACATCCGCCCGCTTGCCGAGATTGAAGCCGCGCTGCCCGAACACATTGCCTATTTGGAACGGCATTACCGCGCGGGCACGTTTCTGCTATCGGGGCGCAAACAGCCGCGCACGGGCGGCGTGATTGTGATGCAGGCGGACAGCCGCGAGCAAGTGGCGCAGATTATCGCCGAAGACCCATTTCATCAGGCGGGGCTGGCGCAATACAGCATCACCGAATTTCTGCCTACCAAAACGGCGGAGAGCTTGACGCAATACCGCGTGGCATTGTAAGGCAACCTGAAACCCCCCGAAAGCCCACCATGCCTGCATCAGCCGAACTCGCCAACCACATCGCCGAACAACTCGCCCCGCTGGGCGGCATCACGCGCAAACGAATGTTTGGCGGCGTAGGCTTTTGCCATTATGGCGCAATGGTGGTGATTTTAAGCCGCAGCAACGAGCTGTATCTCAAATACCCCGCGCCGCACGCCGATTTGGGCGAACCGCTTATCAGCCGCCGCACCGATAAAACCACAGGCGGCATACGCGAAATTCCTTTACCGTATTACCGCCTGCCCGAAACCGCGTTAGACAACGGCGATGAATTGTGCGATTGGGTGCGCCAAGCGATTGCGCGGTTGGGCAAACCATAGGCAGCCTGAAAACGCCCCCCGCGCATCAAACCCAAATACCCAATATGGAAAACAAAATGAACAAAACCCTAATCATCGCCGCCCACCCCCATCTCGCCCAATCCGCCGTAAATCGCCGCTGGTTAGACGCATTGCGCCAGCACCCCGAACGCTTTACCGTACACGAGCTTTATGCCGCCTATCCCAACGGCAACATAGACATCGCCGCCGAGCAACGACTGGTGGACGCGCATCAAACCTTGGTTTTGCAGTTCCCCGTGTATTGGTTTAACTGCCCGCCGCTGTTGAAACAATGGCTAGACGATGTGCTGACCTACGGCTGGGCATACGGCGCGCAAGGCAAAGCGTTGGCAGGCAAGAAAACCGCGATTGCTGTGTCGCTGGGCGCGCCCGCTGCCGATTACACGCGCCAAGGCGCAGTGGGCTACACCGTTGCCGAAGCCCTGCGCTCGTTTGAATTATCGCTGCGCTATTGTCAAGCCGATTACCGCCCCATGTTTGCCTTTCACACCATAGACAGCAATGCAGGCTATTCCGCAGCCGCCTTGCAAGCCATAGAACAAAGCGCGGCAGATTACATCGCATGGCTCAATCAGCTAACAGAGGCAGCCTGAAAACCCTAACAACCCAACTGGACCCCACCATGAGCTTCCCCCTAATCCTGTTCTACACTCTGGCCGCCATCATCCTGTTTGGCGCACTGAAAACCGTAACCGCCAAAAACCCCGTGCACGCCGCGCTGTGGCTGGTGCTCACCT
>ERZ772807.182-NODE-182-length-41817-cov-24.651166_pt1 | contig 41817 bp, 59 predicted proteins | sample MGYA00511472_ERZ772807 | MGnify/ENA primary metagenome ERZ772807 (study PRJEB29015, sample SAMEA2737947) | human oral metagenome | biome: human oral; feature: human-associated habitat; material: dental | place: China | collected 2039 ... | reverse complement strand
ACGGCGCACCCGGCGCCATGTTTCTTCCCGGGAAACCCCCAGGTTTTCGCAGCCACCGCAGCAACAGCAATCGCAGCAGCAACCACAACAACGGTCGTCGCAGCAACAGCAGCAACCACCCGCCAATGATCCTTGGTCATCCGCACCACCAGCCAATGGTGGTTTCGGGGGCGCTGATGATGAGCCTCCGTTCTAAAACCCAGTGAAAACCTTATAATTTCCATGAAAGGCAGGGGTCATGAAACTGATCCTCACCGCTGCCGTTGAGAACCTCGGTGTCCCTGGTGATATCGTCGAGGTGAAGAACGGCTACGGACGTAACTACCTGCTTCCGCGCAATCTCGCAATTGTTGCGACCCGTGGCGCAGAGAAGCAGATCGCCACCATGAAGCGTGCTCAAGAAGAACGCGCCATCCGCGACCTCGATCACGCTCGTGAGGTCAAAGAACAACTCGAAGCACTTACTGACGTGTCCATCTCTGTGCGGACTTCGGAAAAGGGTAAGATCTTCGGTTCGGTGTCTGCCGACAATATTGCCGCCGCCATTAAGGCTGCCGGTGGTCCCAAGTTGGACAAACGCAGCATTGAGTTGCAGAAGGGTGCCGTGAAAACTGTCGGCTCCTATTCCGTGAACGTCAAGCTGCACTCCGATATTGCAGCAACTGTGAACTTCCAGGTTGTAGCTGCCTAACAACCAGCTACAACGGTCACATTTGTGACCCAACGACAACAGCACAAAACGAGCCAGCCTCAGCGCCGGCTCGTTTTATTTTTGCATACATGTTGCGGAAAGTTTAAGAAAAATCAGCTGGTGATATAGGTTTCCTTGATGAGTAAGGTTCCCACACTTGGGGGGCCTGTGGATAACCCTGTGGAAAACTCCGCCAAACGTGACACACACCACCACATATAATAGAAGACATGACAACCCACACAAACACCACAATCACCGTATACGAACCCAACTCCCCCGCACCCATCACAGACGCCACAAACACAGGCAACCCAACACTCATACGCCAAGCACTCGCACACAAAATCGCCACCGTCATAGACGACCCCAGAACAGGCGACACAGCACTCACAAAACTCACCGCACAACTCATACAAATCACAGACCAACTCGCCACAACACAAAACGAAAACACACAAACACACACCACCGACATTCCAAACGAAACACAAACCTGGGACGGCATCTAAAAATGAGCGAAAAACACCTCAGCGAAATCGCCGCCCACCTCACCCTCCCAGAAAACATCACACACACCGCCTGGCCGCCAGTCAAACGCCGCCTCCAAGAAATGCAATACCCCCTCGACACCTGGCAACAAGACTGGCTCAAAGCAATCCTCGCAAAACGAAACGACGGCCACTACGCCGCCAGCATCGACGGAATCCAAGCCAGCATCCCACGGCAGGTCGGCAAAACATACACAATCGGCGGCCTCACATTCGCACTCGCCACCCTCCACCCCGACTACTTCGTACTCTGGACCGCACACCGCACACGCACCGCAGACGAAACATTCAACGACATGAAAGGAATGGCACAAATACCCAACATCACCCCGTACGTGAACAAAATACGGCAAGCAAACGGGCAACAAGCCATCCTCTTCAACAACGGATCACGAATCCTGTTCGGAGCCCGTGAAGGCGGATTCGGACGAGGATTCCACGGCGTAGACATGATCCTCTTCGACGAAGCCCAAATCCTGGGCGCAGCCGCACTAGACGACATGATCCCCGCCACAAACACGGCCCCGGACCCGCTCATCATCAAAATCGGAACACCACCAAAACCAAAAGACCCGTCCGAAGCATTCAGCGAATTCCGCAACCTCGCCTTGCAAGGCGAAATAAAAGACGGCCTCTACCTCGAACTGGCCGCCGACTACGATGCCAACAGCGACGACCGGAGGCAATGGGAAAAAGCAAACCCATCATACCCGCGCCGCACACCCGAATCCGCCATTCTAAGAATGCGGCGGCAGCTCGGAGAAGAATCATTCCGACGTGAAGGCCTCGGAATATGGGACCGCGCCAACGACAGACTCGCAATAGACCCAGTCGCCTGGAACACCGCCACAATACGGCCAGAAAACACACCATCTGGCATGCGGTGGTGCGCCGCAATCCGATTCGCACCCGACGGATCAACATGCGCCCTAGCCAGAGCAGGACACAAAACTAACACTCCCACACACGTCGAACTCTGCACGCACCAAGGCGTCCGCCGCATGAACGAAGGCACACAATGGATCATCGACTACATTGCGGACACAAAAGACAGATGGGCACAAATCATCGTAGACGGAAAATACGGTGCCGGAGACACAATCGAAAGACTACGCGCCATCGGAGTACGCCCCCAAGTCATCATCACCCCCACAATCACGCAAATCATAGACGCCTACAGCATGCTAGACGCCTCACTACGCGAAAACACAATCACCCATTTGGATGATATGCAGTTGCGGACCGAGGCCGCGGCGGCGACACCACGCCCAATCGGAACATCGGGAGGATGGGCACTACAAGCGCCGCCCGGCGCCACCGTAGCCGGCCTAGAAGCATGCACGCTCGCAATGTGGGCCGCACGCACAACAAAACGAAGGCCCCGTTACAAGCCTTATGATAAAATCGAAAACGCCAATAGTAGAAATGATCGTGGCGGCGGAGTACTGTTCCTATGACTGAAATTTATCCTGACGACGGACGACTCGTTAACGCTACGCCGGCACCAACTCGCATTTCCGGACTCCCCGACGACGACCGGGTAACATTCCTGCAACTGTGGCAGAAATGGCAGCAGCACTCAAACAAAAACAAACTGCTCTCCGTCTACTATGACGGCCACCGCGCTTTCCAAGACCTCGGTATCAGTATTCCACCGCAAATGACACGCACCAAAGCCGCATTGGGATGGCCTCAGAAAGTCGTCACCATGCTCGCCAGGAGGCACGTATTCGAAGGCTACTCCCTGAACGGCGCCCCCGACGCCTTCGAAGCAAACGAAATACTCTCCGCAAACAACTACGATCTCGATCTCGCCCAAGCGATCACTTCAGCATACAAGCATTCTTTCTCGCTACTCACAGTGACGCGGGGGGACGAGACCATTGGTGAGCCGCCCGTCGTAGTGCAGGCCCGTGACGCAGAATGGTCCGCCGCGCTTTGGGACACTAGGCGTCGCATAATCGAAGCCGCACTCACAATCGATCAGACCAACAAGTACGGGCAGCCGACAGGCGCCATCATGCACACCTCCACCGCCATTTGGCGAATCGACGCCAAAGAAAACGGTGGTGGGTGGAAGGCTGAAAAGCTCGGAGACACCCCCGACCGCATTTTCGTTGAAGCACTCTGCTACGATCCGCAGCTGAACCGTCCTTTGGGGCACTCGCGAATCACCCGTGAGGTAAGATATCTCACAGACGCGGCGGTGAGGACAATGGTCCGTGCGGAAACCTCCGCAGAATTCTTCTCCTCACCACAGCGGTATGTGCTCGGGGCGGAAAGAGCGGATTTCGCCGGCCAAGACAGGTGGTCTGCAATCATGGCCCGCGTCCAAGTGTTGGAGCCGAACGAAAACGGGGACATCCCGTCGGTTGGGCAATTCTCACAAATGACCATGAGCCCGCACCTGGAAATGTACCGGCAGCTGGCGCAGAATTTGTGTGCAGCCACAAACCTGCCTCAGTCCGCGATCGGAATATTCGCAGACAACCCCTCCTCAGCCGAGGCTATGCAGGCGTCCGAGGCGGCGCTCGCGGACGAAGCCGAATATCAGTGGCGTATTTTCACCGCCCCATTGCGACGCACGCTGCAGAACATTATTATGGTTCGGGACAAGCTCGACGAACCGCCACAGGAGTCGTGGAAAACCTCGGTGAAGTGGACCCCTGCCCGCTATTCCTCGCCCTCATCTGCCGCCGACTTCGCAGTCAAAATGGTGTCCGCGTTCCCATCATTGCAGGAGTCGCAGACCCTCATGCGGCGTGCCGGACTCACCGAGGACGATCTCGCAGACATTAACGCCGAGAATCGCAAAAAGAATGCGGTTTCATTGCTCGATCGCGCTCTTGCCGCCACTAACAACGAGAATGCGGACGAGAATGACGAGAACACCGAAAACGATGACGCAGCCAACAATAATGGCGACGATAACGCCGACGATGCCGCCAACAATATCGGCAACAACGGCAGCGGCAATAACCTGGGCCTTAATAACGCGCCCAACACAAGGAACCGGGTTAAGCGCAATATCAAACTGCCTAGCGGCACCAAAACACCAATAAACTAACACTTATTATGCTGTCAACTGCAGAAATCGGGGCATACGGGCGAGCGGTAGACTCACTCGTCACGCTCGCCCAAAATGATCTACACACGTTCTGGGCGCACGCCGCTAGACAACGCCCCGAACAAGCCCGCGACCTTCTACTCGAAATCATGCCCGCCCTCGTCGACCAATACGGCAGTGCAGCCGCCGCAATCGCCGACGAATGGTACCGAGACATGCGCCTAGACCAGGACATTCCCGGCGACGCCCCCACAGTACAAACCTCACTCACACCACAGGGCGAAATCGACGACAGTGTCAGATTCAGTGCGGGCGCACTATACGCCGGAAACCCCGACATCGCCCTATCCTATTTGACGGGGGCGCTCATCCGATACGTCAGCGACGGCGCCCGCTCACAAATCGTAGACATGACATGGGCCGACCCGGAAGCCATGGGCTGGGAAAGACGAACACGCAACCCACAAGCATGCAATTTCTGCGTCATGCTCACAATGAACGAATGCTACTACCGCAGCCGGGGCACCGCATCATTCGGGGCGCACGACAATTGCAAATGCGTCGCAGTCCCCGCATGGGACCCGACCTCCCGCGAAGTCCCCGCGAAAGCATACGCGCTCGCAGCGAGGCACAAAACTGAGAAAGGTCGTAAACGTCATCGTGAACTCGTCTCCTCGTGGATAGACACACACCAAGAGGAGCTCGCAGAATGGCGCACTAGGCCAATCGAATGATTGTGCTACAATGCATAAACAAAGGCCGCTAGACGAAAAGCTGCAAAGCCCAGAATAGTTGCCTGAAAATATCACAATAACCGCACGGTCAAAATATAGGAAACGCCCAATGAGCGAAAACGCCGCAAGCGACACGTCAGCCGACAACAGCGCCACTAACGACGACAATGCCCCCAAGAGCGGGGACAATACTGCTGCTAGTAAGCCTGAAATCGACTGGAAGAGCGAATCTCGGAAGTGGGAGAATCGCGCCAAAGAGAACAAGCGCGCCGCCAACGAGCGAGACGAGCTCGCCAAGGCCATCGGCGACAAAGACGCCACAATCGAAGCTCTAAAGGCCAAGGTGGCAGATTTCGAAACTGCCGCCAAAGTCCGCGAATGGTCCGCCAACGCCGCCGCAGAGCACGGTATCAGCGCCGATTTGATCCGAGGAACAACCGAGGATGAAATCAACGCTCATGCTGCCGCAATCGCCAAGGCACTCCACGACGCTAAGCCGTCCGTTGCCCCCGTGGTCCCACAGGCCGGAGCCACGCCCAACAATGACGGCAAAAATCTTGCAGAATTCGCTCGGAACGTTTTCGCCGGCGACTAAACACACTAGCCGCAATTCTAAGAATAAGATACTAGAAAGAAACGGAAACCAACTAAAATGGCCGTGTTTGATTCAGGCAAGGCGAAGGTCCTCATGCCTCGGCAGATCGCCGACGGTATCATTACTCGCACCCAGAGTCTCTCCACCGTCGCTAAGCTCAACGGTGGAATTCCCATGACCTTCGGTGACGTGGATATTATCACTTTCGATAATTTCCCGCGCGCCGAGTTCGTGGACGAGGGCGCCGAAAAGGCTCCCACCTACGGTGAATTCGGCTATGTGACCGCTAAGCCGCACAAGGCTCAGGTCACTATGCGTTTCAACGAAGAGGTCCAGTGGGCCGACGAGGACTATCAGCTGGACGTCCTCAACCAGCTCGCCCAGAAGGGCAGTGAGGCGCTTTCCCGGGCCCTTGACCTCGGCCTTTACCACCGTGTTAACCCGCTGACGGGTGCCGTTATTGACGCGTGGACCAACTACCTGACCTCCACCACCAAGAATGTTGAGATTGGCACCACGGAGATGGACCAGGCGATCCGTCAGGCCGCTGGTCTGCTTATTAACGACAATGCTGCGCCTATTACGCCGACTGGCCTTGCGCTTGCCCCGTCCGCAGTTTGGGCGCTCGGTAGTCTCCAGACCAAGAATGCTGACGGGTCTCCTTCGGGCACGCCGCGTTACCCGCAGATCGGCCTCGGTGTCGACATTGATAACTTCATGGGACTCCCGTCCGCCGCTGGAAACACCGTTGCTGGCAAGCCCGAGGCGACCGCCGCCACCAATGTCGAGGGCATTGTTGGCGACTTCGTCGACGGTATTCGGTGGGGAATTCAGCGGTCCCTGCCGCTCGAGATCATTCGTTTCGGTGACCCGGACGGTCAGGGTGACCTTAAGCGTCGGAACCAGATTGCTCTGCGTCTCGAGATTCTGTACGCCTGGTATGTTTTCCCGGACAAGTTCGCGACGATTAAGACCAAGGCCGCATGATAAAATCGCCGTAAACAAACACAACCCATCCAAAACAAAATTTTTTCCAGGGGCGATTCCGGAAATGCGATCTTACAAGCACCGAGACCACGACATTGTGATTCATCTCGCAGACGACCACAATGTGGCGCTCGGAGACGAATACGACGAAATCACTCCCGGGAATGATGACGCCGGCGAGGCAGACGAGCGCGCCTCCTCCTCTTCTTCCTCTCGTACTGCCTCGCCGGCACCTGCCCCTCGTCGGGGACGAGGTCGCCCTAGGAAGACGGTAAAGTGATTCCCGAGGATATTATTCCGTTTGCCACGGTCGAGGACTTGGAGGCGCGGTGGCGGGCGCTCTCGGACAATGAGCGTATTCGCGCCGACGTACTCCTCGCCGACGCAACCGACCTTATCGTGTCGAAATGCCCCCGATGGGAATCCGCTACCCCTCGCACGCGAAAAAGAGTGACGTGCGCCGTGGTGCGTCGCGCAATGCAGGGAGGCGATGCTATCGGCGGCGTCACAGACAGTGGCGGCGGAATCTACTCCGAGCCCCACGGAATTATCGCATCAGAATCACACACGACCGGCCCGTTCTCCGACCAGTTCACGTATCAGAATCCTGAAGGCGGCCTCTACCTGAAACGTGAGGAAAAAGATGCTCTCGGAGGTTCTGGCGGCGCGTTCGAGGTAGATCTCTTGCAGGATTATGATGTACGATCCGTCACCGATCAGATGATTGAAGACATTAACGCGATTAGTGGGCAGGAGCCGTAATGCTGTCCGGATACGTGCCCGTTACGCGTCGCAGGCGAGGCCCAGAGTCGAAGGATCAGTACGGCAATCCTGTGCCGGGGCAGTGGGAAAATATTGCTCTGCCGCCCGCGGTGTTTGCGCCGGCTACATCTACTGAGCCGATCAGTGCTGGGGCAATGCCCGTCACCGTGCCCGCCGCCCTTTATTGGCGGAATACCACAATCGACGTGACCGCAGAAGATCATCTCATTGTAGACGGCATAGAATACCGTGTCGAAGGTCGCCCTTCACCATACCCTAAAGGGACAGTTGTGCAGATTCGCGCCAACGAAGACAAGGTGAGCGAATAATGCCGAAAGTAAAATTCCAGCTCAACCGTGACGGTGTCGCCGATCTTCTGCGCGGCCCCGACGTAGCCCGGACCGTAGCGCTCGAGACTGGGCGCGTAGCCAACGCTGCCGGGCGGGGGTTCGAGGGTGAGACGACGCATGGAAATCGTACCCGCGGGTACGTTAGGGCGCGCACCATTGCCGCAATGCGCAGACAGATGAGGGAGCACACGTTGGAGCGTGCGATCGGCCTCACAATGGGTGGAGGCGGGAAATGAGCCCAACATACTATCGCGCCCCGACAGTGCCGGACATAAAGAAACGCCTCATGGACTTTCTGTCCACACACATGAGCGTGCCGATCGTGGCCCGCAGACCTGAAAATCCGGATCGTCCCGCCGCATTCATTCGAATCCTCTCAACAGGAGGTACCGGAGTTACACGGAAAGCGCTCTGTACCGCGTTGGAGACGATCGACACCTACGCGCAGTCGTCGGGTGAGGCGATGAAAATCGCGTGCGAGGCCGTGAATGTGGCGCACACTATGCCGAATTATCAGGATGGTATAGTGATGGTACAATCATCCTATCCGATAGAAATGCCCGATCCGGATACGTCTCAGGCGAGGGCGACTGCAACATTAACAATTACAGCACACAGGTGAACAAATAATGGCTGTTAACGCTGACAATGCACTCATTTTCTCGTCCGACAATGACGCGCTCTGGCTGGGCGACTATGTCGAAAAGTTTGGTGAGAAGGTCACGTCGCTCACCCAGGACCTCTCCGGTGTGACCGGTCTCACCAATGTTGGGTGGATTAGTGAGGATGGGTTCAAGCTCACCTCCGACGACTCCGTCACCAAGATCAAGGGACATCAGGGCCACGGTGTCGTCAAGACATTCCTTGACTCGTCGGAGACGACTTTCAGTGCTACTCTCCTGGAGACCATGCTCGCCCCACTCTCTTGGTATCTTGACGCTACCAGCGAAAAAGTCGAGGAGGGCGGCGCCACCAAGGGCGTGAAGATCACCGCCAAGTCTTCCCGTAAGGTCAAGCTTCTCTGCGGTGTCGCCGATTTCTTCGACGTTTCTGGCGTGGGTGCGCAGATTCGTATTGTTTTCCCGCGTCTGGAGCTCGGTGAGCGTGGCGAGATCACTTTTCAGCAGGCCGAGATCACCGGATACGAGTACAACCTCTCCGTGCTGGGCGATTACATTATCTACTCCGACCACAAGGCCCTGCTCCCCGCCTGACATTCAATGCTTCCCCGCTATTTCGTGTTTCGGATGGGTTGTCGCGGAATAGCGGGGAAGATCCAAAACAAACACAACCCACCCACTTTATAAAACAATTTTGAGGACAACCCATTATGTCTGACAAGGATACGAAGAGCAAGGCAAAGGCCGCTGGAGCTAAGGCGCCGGCTGACAGGCTCGCCAAGGCCGAGGCCACACGTGACCCCATTCACGTGGACTACGAGGGGATCGAGTTCGATATTCCCCCGGAGGCTTTGGAGGACTTCCGCGCGTTCGAAGCCCTCGACGCCGGTAACCCGTTCCCACTTTTCCGCCTCATCGTGGGCGATCACAAGGATGAGGTCTACTCTGCTCTGGAGGACGAGAATGGTCGTGTTCCGATCGACGCGGTGACTGACTTCATGCAGTCAATCGTGTCCGAGGTGGGTGCGGGAAACTGACGATTCTCCCACCACTGCTCCGTGAGTATGGGTGGGAGATAGAAGCCGACCTGCAACGGTACTACAATACTGATCTTCTCGATCTATATCGTGGCAGAATAACCCCCAGGCGCATAATGGCGCTCATTGGTGGTCTTCCGCCCGGGTCAACATTTGACCGGGCGCGAGGCGGAGACAGATACTGGTCCGACGAAGTCGCCGCCACAATAATGTCAGCACACAATATCCAGAGCACATTGCTTGCCGTCAATGGGGTCAAGAAAGACAAGTGGCCCGAAGCGCCAAAACCTCCGGCCGAAGGGTACCGGGAAACCGGTAACCCCAGAGTGTCAAGCAAGCACGCTAAAGCACAGAAAGCTAAGGGTGAGAAATGGCTTGCACGGTACGGCAGCTGAGCCGCGTTTCTATCGGATAGTGTAAAATGGTTCACGCCAAGACAAACATGAAAAATTGTTTAATTGGCGTGAACCATTTTCGCTGCACATGATTTCGGAGAGGTATCGATGGCCGGATATGATCTCGGGACCGCATGGATTCAGATCAGCCCATCCGTGCGAGGCCTCGCCCGAAGTATCAATAGCGAAATCGGTAACGTTGACACTGGGCCGGCTGAGAGAAAGATCACGTCAGGCCTGGGTGGTGCGTTCAAATCGGTGGCAAAAGTTGCCGGAGCCGCCCTTGGAGGACTCGCTATCGGCGGCATTGCAGTTGCGTTCGGCGGCGTCGCAAAAGAGGCATTCAATGCTGCCGACGCTACAATCAAATTCAAGCAAACGCTCGCATTCGCCGGTAAAAGTGCGGACGAAATCAACGCGCTCACAAAAAGCACGCGCTCCTACGCGGATCGCACAATTTACGAGCTCGACGACATTCAGTCCATTACCGCACAGCTTGCATCCAACGGTGTAAAAGGTTACGATAAGCTTGCTGAGGCCGCGGGTAACTTGAATGCTGTTGCGGGCGGAAATGCGCAGACGTTCAAAACTGTCGGCCTTGTTATGACGCAGACCGCGGGCGCCGGAAAGCTCACCACCGAGAACTGGAACCAGCTTTCCGACGCGATTCCTGGCGCGTCCGGTAAATTGCAGGAAGCCATGAAAAAGAATGGCGCCTACACTGGCAATTTCCGGGAAGCCATGGAAAAGGGTGAGATTACTGCCGAGGAATTCAACCAAGCAATCCTCGATCTCGGTATGGAGGACGTGGCCATTGAGGCCGCTACATCCACCAAAACCTTGGAGGGTGCTTGGGGGAATTTCAAGGCCACCCTTGTGACCGGGGCGCAGGAAATCGCCGAAAAAGCACTCCCTTGGATCACCGCATCCCTTGACGCCATGAGCAAGGGGTTCGAGAAAGTATTCAATTGGGTAAGCAATTCGTTCATTCCTAGTATTACGAATGCTTTCAACATTATCCGCAAGGGTGATTTCACCGGCCCGATTTTCTCGTTCGAGGAAGACTCGAGTTTCGTTGATTTCCTTTTCCGCATGCGTGATGCTGCCGCCGCAGCTGGGGAATGGATCAACAAGACGCTCGTCCCGTCGTTGAAGAATCTTAAAGATTTGCTTCTGTCCGGTGATTTCACGGGGACGATTTTCGGATTCGACAAAGACTCCGGAATCATTTCCTATATCACCAATGTTCGCAACAGTTTCGTCGAGCTCGGCAAATTCATTGTCGGGACGCTCGTCCCCGGCATTGCTACTGCTCTCAGCACCATCGCGAACAGCAGTCTCGTCCAATTCATGGAGAATTTGACCGTCGCTATTCTCAATAGCAAGGTGGCGGTTTATAGCATTGCGGCCGCGTTTACGGCATGGAAGGCCGTCATGGTCATGTCCTCAATGCAGCAATGGTTGAATGACATGGAAGGCGTAGCCGGTGTCGCCGGACGTGTCACCACGGCTATTAACGCGATGACTGTGGCGAAGGTTAAAGACGTGGTCGAGACCGCGCAGCTCAACCTCATGTACGCCGGCGAATTCCTGTCGAATATTGCGCGAGCGACGACGCAGATCACGATGCAGGCGGTTGCTTGGGGTAGGGCCACGGCAATGATGGTCCTCCACAAGGCGGCAACAATCGCCTCAACCGCGGCACAGTGGGCATTCAACGCGGCAATGGACGCCAACCCAATCGGCCTTGTTGTGATCGCTATCGCAGCATTGGTCGCGGCAATCATTGTGGCATGGCAGAACTCCGAAACATTCCGGAATGTCGTCATTTCCTGCTGGGAAGCAATCAAAACGGCCGCCGGCGCTGTCGCCGATTGGTTCGCCGCTAATGTGTGGCCTCTTATGCAGGTTGCTTGGGACGGAATTGTGGCAGGCGCTCAGTGGATGTGGGGCGTCATGGTATCTGTCTGGCAGGGAATACAGCCCGTTATTCAGGCGGTCATTGATTGGATCGTGAATACTGCGTGGCCCGCACTTCAGGCGGCATGGGACGGCATTGTTGCCGGCGCCCAATGGGTATGGAACGGCATCGTCGGCGCATGGCAGGGAATACAGCCCGTAATTCAAGCCGTCGTAGATTGGATCGTGAATACTGCGTGGCCCGCACTTCAGGCGGCATGGGACGGCATTTCTGCGGGCGCAATGATCGTCTGGAACGGAATGGTCGCCGCATGGCAAGGGATCAGCGACATAATCCGACCCGTCGTCGATTGGATTGTCAACGTCGCTGCCCTGTATCTCACCACAGCATGGGATGCTATCAGCTGGGGCGTGAGCGCGCTCTGGTCTACGATTCAGTGGGCGTGGGACGCTATCTGGGCGGCAATCATGCCCGTCGCCACACAAATCTACAACGACATTTGGCCCATGGTAGTCGGCGCGTTCAACGCGATTAAAGACACTGCCTCCATGATGTGGGCCGATATTCAGATCGCTTGGACCGCTATTCAAACCGCAATTCAGCCCGTCGCGGATTGGATTTACAATACGGTCTGGCCGTGGGTGGTAGGCGCATTCAACGCTATTAAGGATACGGCCACTAACATGTGGTCCGATATTCAGAGTGCATGGGTCGCGATTCAGGCGGCAATGCAGCCAGTGGTCGAGTGGATCTACTATACGGCGTGGCCCTGGGTTGTAGATGCGTTCAACACAATCAAGGATGCGGCGTCTAGTCTTTGGGGTACGGTTCAGGCCGCGTGGACCTCTATTCAAGCTGCCATGCAGCCCGTGGTCGAATGGATCTACTACACGGCATGGCCCTGGGTCGTTGATACGTTCAACACAATCAAAGACACCGCATCGTCCCTTTGGGGCACCATATCTGCGGCGTGGAACGGAATCTGGGCCACTATTCAGCCCGTTGTTGACTGGATCTACAATATTGCATGGCCGTGGGTAGTCGGAGCATTCAACGCGATTAAAGACACGGCGTCTATTATGTGGGGTTCCCTGTCGGCGACATGGAACGGTATTTGGGCTGTTATGCAGCCTGTGGTGAATTGGATTCAAACCTACGCTGCACCCGTTATTAGCGTGGCCTGGGAAATAATCTCTACGGGTGCGAAAATTCTGGGCGGAATCATTGCGTTCGTATTCGCGTCCATCATCGCCGCGGTCACTATGGGAGTCGCCATAATTCAAGGCGCAGCCACCACGATCAGTGCCGCCTGGAACACCGTTGTTTCGTGGACCAGCTGGCTGAAAAACATGGTCGTCTCCGCGTGGAACATCCTGAAAGGCGAAATCCAAATCGTTAAAGATTGGATTGCCAACACGCTCGTCCCCGCAATTACAAGCGCATGGGACAGGGTAGTGGCCGCCGCAAACACCATGAAAGACGGGGTTAGGACGGCGTGGGACAAAATCAAGGAAGCCGCCGCCAAACCCGTTAACTTCGTTATTGGCACTGTCTACAATAACGGATTGCGGAAACTTGTTAACGGGATGATGGAGAAGCTCTCTCTCGATCTTCGCCTTCCTGAGGCTCCCACGATTGGCGGTTACGCGTCCGGTGGTGTTCTGCCCGGATACTCTCCGGGCCGTGACATTTATCATTTCGTATCACCCGATGGTGGTGGCCGGCTCGCGCTTTCCGGTGGAGAAGCTATTATGCGGCCGGAATGGGTGAAAGCCGTCGGCGGCCCTGCAATGGTGAATGCCATGAATCGTGCTGCCGCACACGGGGACAGGATTCCTGGCGGTGATGCGGGGTATGCCGCATTCGCCCCCGGCGGTATTTGGGACCCTGTCAAATCAACAGTAGAAAAGGGCGCGTCCGCTGCCCTTAACTGGATCACCGGCGCGGCCGACGCAGTATCCTCGATCTTCTCCGACCCAATCGGAGCCGTCGAGACTGTCATCAAGGCTCCGGTTCATAAGCTCCTCGATTCATGGGGCGGCGACGGGGCAAAACCATTCTTCGACGCCGGAAAAGCCGGCGTGGACAAAACCATTGACGCGCTCGGCGACTGGATTAAAGATCACATGCCCGTGGTCAGCGGTTTCGGCGGCGGGATTGGTGCTATTGGTGCCGCCGCCGGCGACCTCGTGAATACGGCGCGACGGGCTATCGGTACACCGTATGTTTGGGGCGGCGTCTCCCCGGGTGGCGGGCTTGACTGTTCTGGTCTTGTTTATTGGGCGCTCAATGCTATGGGTATTCATGTGCCGCGTCTCACGGCGGCCGGATATCAAGCAATGTCATCTCCTGGCAATCCTATGGTTCCTGGAACGCTTCTGTTCTGGGGCTACCCGGCCCACCACGTTGCTATCGCTTCCGGTAATGGGATGATGGTTGAGGCGCCGACTTTCGGTATTCCGGTGCGTGAGGTTCCGATTTATGGTGGGCCGTCCGCAGGAAACCTTCGCTACGATAACGGTGGATTCTTGCAGCCCGGCCTCTCAACAATCGAGAATAAAACTGGTCGCCCTGAGCCCGTTTTCACGTCGGCCCAGTGGGAGAAAATGGACAAACTGATCAGCCTCTTGGAGAATCGTGCGCTCGGCCCGGACGTGCTCGAAATTCGGGACGTGGACAATGATCTTGTCGGCCGCATGCAAGTAGAGGCAACGTCGGCCATAGTAGACTATGACCGAATGAACCGATAAACCATTATGACGGAAAGCACATAATAATGCCGATTACGGGATGGATTGCTACACACACTGGGCTGCCGTCAATAATGGCCACAGGCAAAGAGCCCGTCTACGCGGGTGACCGTCTTTTTGCTGTTCCTGGGATGGCTCGCGACAAAAGACCTCTCACTGGGCGTGCGAAAATGATTCGCGAGCTTGAGGGCCCCAAGCTCACTGAGCCGGTGACAATGATCCTTTCAGACGCTTATGCTGTGCCGGGCACCACAATAAAATACACTCAGGGTGATTCCTCGGTCACGCTGACTCGCCCCGAGGTGGAGTGGTGGCGCGGCATGGTGAGCGGCCTCAACGGCCGCACCGTGCCGGGACTCATCTGGGAGGAGGCCCAGGATAAAAGAGAATGGTCCTCCCCGGTTTCGAGATATAACTCACTTATCACCAGGTGGCCGATGCTGGAAGTGGCTCGCACTGGAGGCGGGCAATTCGTTCTAGACGACCCGTCCCACGTTAATAATGTTTGGGAAATTCTGCAGAAGCGTGAGCCGCTTATTCTTACTCCCGGCGCCCCCGCCGACGTTCTACCATCGCGATTCATCACCGTGGACAAGGTTGACAGTGCCAGGATCACGGGAGACGGTATTATCCGGTGGAATGTGAAATGGCATGAGCTCCCCGAGGACTCGCCAATGCTTGTCGGCCCTCACGCCGGCTGGGGCGCCGCACCATGTGTCACCTGGGGTGAATGGCGTGAAGTCGACAAAGTCTGGAAATCGCGCACGTACATTGAGATTTGCAAAATGATTGCGGGAATGCCATGAGAAACGGCCCCACGTTGGCCGCCCTTTCAGACGGTCTCAGTATCGGCGCAAGAATCGACATTATTCGCGGCGGCGAAGTTCTCAAAACTGGGATCCCTGCCTCCGAGGTAAAGGTTGAGTGGTCCTCGACGAATCGTCAGGTTCCGGGCGCCTTGTCTTATTCTTGCCCAATGTCTTGGGTTCCGGAATGGCCCTTGGACGCGCTCAATAATTTCGGGCAGCGTTCCATGGTGACTGCGCTTTATGAGAATCGGCGCGGCGACTACTGGGAAATTCCGCTCGGCGAATTCGTCAACATGGAATGGTCCGTGTCGAAAGAAAAAGTGAATGTTTCCTGTAAGGATTTGACGCAGATTCTTGCCGATAATCCGAGGCCGTGGCCGTCCTCCCCCGGCGCTGGCGCCACTCTACTCTCCGAAGCCAACGAACTGGCCGAATATGTGCGAGTAAAATTGGAGGACGACGTATGGGATGCGCCTATTCCGCGCACCACGCAATGGGGAAATTCGCGAATCGAATCAATCTATAAGCTCGTCGAATCGCGTGGCTGCGGTATTCGTAGCGGAGCCGATGGAATGCTGCACGTTTTCAAGCTCCGCGACAGAACCGCGCCTGACGAGATTTACACATACGAGTCGGGTTTTCTTTTGGAAGCTCCGCGCGCTCCGAGGTCGGGCGGCCGTCGTCCGAACCGTTGGTATGTTACCGGCAGCAAGCAACAGAAGGCTCAGGGCGAGCAAGAGGAACGGTGGACCGCGGAACGCGAAATCACTGACCCGCCATATGATCCGGCCGGCTACGGTTGGGTTACTTCGCACAAGGAATTCAGCGCCGCCAGCTCGGCGAGAGAGGTATCCGAGGCCGCAGACACGTACATGATTCAGGACATTTCCTCCCGATCTTCCCGTTCTTTGACAATTATTCCGGACGCCCGTATTGAGGTCGGGGATATTGTCGGTGCGATTACCGAGCAGGGTGAGCATATTGCGGGTCGTGTCACGGCCTACAGTCTCCCGTTGTCTGATCCGTCCGCTACAATGAGGGTAGACATAGAGGTACTGGGAGAATAGCGGGCATCATGGTCAGACCGTCACTATTGCTTGACACGGCGCCACGAAACGGCGGGGGGCGTAACAATAACAATGTTATTGTTCAGCAATCCTCAGTATCGTGGACGTACGGGAAAATCACTGGCACGTCCGCCACCGACAGCACGCTCCCGTCTGGCTGGGTAGAAGTAGGTATACCATACAGCAACCCAACATCTCATGCGGTTGGCGAATCTGACGGGATTGCCACATGGATAGGCGCCCGCGTACTCGTCATCATTGATTCGTCCGGGCGTGTAGTCAAAATCAGTGACCCTATTGCTGAGCCGCCTTCCGGCGCGAAAGTTGAAAACCTCGGGCACACTGGCAAAATGCTCAGCCAGGCCGCAAAAGACGCCGAACGCGCTTTCAAAGAGGCTGACGCAATTCGCGATCGAGCAAACAGGGCTGAAGGTGCTGCGAACAAGGCGGCGAAAGACGCGGAAAAAGCTGTCCAGATTGCGGAAGCTAACCGGCCGCCTGTAGTATCCCAGACCGCGCCCGAGAATCCCGTCACAGGGCTGATTTGGTATGTCACCGACAATGCTGGACACATTACCGATGTACGTATTTGGGACGGCACGCAGTGGGTGACCAGGACAATGGTTGCCGGCAGCATTCTCGTCCCCTCATCCGTGGGAAACGTCTCACTTGCCGATGGTTCTGTGTCCGCACGCAACATTTACGCGTCTGGGGAACTTTGGGCGAAAATCGCGGCGTTCGCGTCCGTCACCACGGAAATGCTGACCGCCGGAAACGCCACATTCAACGCAGCAAAAGTCACCGGCGACCTCATCGGTAATAGGCTTATCGGTGGGGAGCTTTCGCTCGTTGATACCGAGCCGACGTCGGGCGAAAAGAATATTCGATTCGGCCTCGGCAGCGAATACGGATTCTGGGAGTCTATCTGGTCTCCCAAAATCGCGACCGTGGAGGAGCTTGAGGGTGGCACGCGATTCGTTCTGACGGACAGGGACCGCCCTAATCGCAACGATGGCGCGCAGATGGCAATCTACGACATTGCTGTTGCGAAACCAAAAACGTACGGTATTGCCGGTGAGGGCATCGGCAAGGTTGAGGGGTATATTCTTTTCACCCCGTCGTGGAACGGCCGCGCGATTCTCACAATCAACATTGGCAAGAATAGAATCATCGTTGTTGACGAGCAGGCGACGGCCGGGCAGAAAATAAGATTCGATTTCACGCTCCCCGACGGAACGTGGATCCAAGACACTGACACGCCTTTCTACATCAGTGCCCGCACGAACGACGTTTTCATGCCGGGAATGCAGCTTGGAATCATTTATTCCATGTACGTGTCATGGAAAATGAGCCGCTCCTCTGGTCTGCATATTTTCCGTGACGACGAGGGCGTTGCGAAGATACAGATCACCGACCGTCAAGGCGGCGAGCTTATCATGGACACGAATGGCGTGTCCTATGACCCGCCCGGGTCGGCTTCGCCTCACGCGTCGTCTTGGCGTACTTTCACGGAGCCGCCTTTCGCTCACATGTCAACAAACAATGCGCACTTGTGGACTAAAAAAGACGACTGGACCAAGGTCCCGGTGGGTTCGCAGGAGAAGATTGTTCGTGGCGGAATGCAGGTAGACGGTATCGAGATTATTATTCCGCAGAGCGGTCTTTACCGTCTAGACGGCACAACGTGGTACAGGTCATCATGGGCCGGGTATGTTGGCGGCACAAGGGTAAGTCGCAGCAACGACGTCGAATATGGCGTTTACATGTATGCTGCGTTGAACCATGGTCTGTGGACCGCGTTGCAGGTGACCGGTGTGAGGCGTCTGAACGTCGGGGATCGGATTGCGCTTTATACGTATCAGAATATTGACGAGGGTACAATTATGGATTGGGGCGAGATGACGGTTAGCTGGCTCACCTACTGAAGATTGTGTAACAATATTTTTAGGAGAAAACAATATGCCTAATACTAGGTGGACCGGCGGTATCGTCCCCACGGTAGACGATAATCTCATTGAGGCCTGGGATGCGTATGATGATTCCGCGGGTAGGGTTATGCCGGCGGCGTCAGTAGCGGCGGCGCGGGTGATGTTGGCGGCTGCACCGTCCGGGGCAGTTTCGAAAGCGCGCCCCGCCGTTTTCATTATTGACGACATTCTGTACACTGCCGACGGCTCCAAGGCCGGGGACGGGTCATTCAATATCAATCCGGCGAACTCGTTCAGTGGCGTGCTTTACCGGCATCGTGACAATACGAACGGGCGCGGACGTTCAACCTCGGACCATGCCACTTACACGTGGGGTGACGGTATTGTTACTCTGCCGATCAAGAGCCTTATGGAGTTCTCGCTTGACGTGTGCGTGAGCATTGCGCACGAGGATTATCATTCCGAGGAGGAAAAAGATAAGGCGGTCGGTTCGTATTTCTTCGGATTCAAGCTCGATAACCGGGGTATTTGGCAGACCGAGATTCAGTACAATCGCACGTTTATGACGCATCATATGCAGTGGCGTCTTTCTGTGGAGGCCGGCTCGCATAGGGTTGCTTATACTACGGCGGGTAGTTATGGTGCTGACCCGTACTGGCATTACGATGGTGGCGTGTTTCCTGGCACTGTGTTTACGGTGGCTACTCTTGGTGCGACTCGCGTTGACCTGTAATCAACAAATATAGTTCACTATTAGAAATAGGTGATAATAATATGACTAAGGTCATAGCGACGGTTGTGAATGCTGCCGGCAAGACAGTCAACGCAACAATGAGCGTGCGCCCGGAAACCGTGTACACGTCCGATAATATTACGACAGTTCCCGCTCCAGTGCGCGGTGATGCTGACGACAAGGGACGGATTGAAGTGGAAGTAGACGCCAGCCATGGTGGACGATGGGCGATCGTCTTGAATGTTGCCGGCGTTTGGGCGCGCGAAGTCAGGGGTGCTGAGCTGCCTGCCTCCGGTGACGTGCAGGTAACCTCCCTGTCGGCGTGGAATGGCGGCACTGCCCCTGATCCCGGCAATCCTGGCGGCGGCGGCCAGAACAATGGTGGCAAAATCGCCGTCAGTGATGATGGTCTTACCTGGACCTACGGAGAGTGAGAAAACACAATGGCAAACGTTACTGGTTACACTAAGGCCGGCGTCGACAAGCTGGTCGCCCCGCTGTTCTCCTCGATCTCGCCTTTCGCGGTCGGCGGCCACTACTACTCTCCGGTTACGTATTTCTGGCCCGATTTCTACAATGAGGGCCAGGCCGGAAAGGTGTCAAAGTGGGCCAAGACTCTGGCTTACGGGAACGCTCTCGGCTACGTGATCATGAATCGTTCCACGGGCGATTGGTCCGCCAAGGATAACGATTTTCTTACCCAGGCGCAGCGCGCCCAGGCGTCCGGAGCGAAGAGGATTCTTTGGTACATTCCTACCCGCTACGGTGTCGCGTCGCTCGCTAATGATGACGCTGCTAGGAATGGTGTGCCGGACCCGGACAAGTTCACGCGCGAATACATTATGCAGTTGTGCGCTAATCTGCGATCCCAGTATGATGGTCTTTTCCAGGGTGTATTCTTGGACGAGGTAATCAACGGCTGGGGCGCCCAGTCCGGACGGGTCGGTTGGTACGGTGATCTCATTGGCGAAATTCGACGTACCTACGGCAAGAATTTCACGATCGCTATCAATCCTGGCAGTAATATTACTGAGGCCGTGTGCGCGCTTGATTTCGACGTGTGCATGAGCTTCGAGAACACTGCCGCCAAATACCTGACGGATGACCCTAATAGCCCGATTGCGAATGATGTGATGCGGGCGCAGCCTTCCACCAGGTGGTGGCACGTCATTCACGGTGTTACGAAAGAGAATTTCCGGCAGGTAATCGACCGCGCCGCGTCATTCGGTGTGTCACATTTGTATGTGACCGATGGTGAGCTGGTACAGGGTGAGGGTGGCCAGTGGGTTCCTGAGAAAAATCCTTATCAGAATCCTCCGTCGGATTGGATCATGGAGCGTGTGGTCGCCTGGCATGGCGGCTACCTCGGCCTGGCGGAGCGTGTTGCCGCGTTGGAGGCGAAGGTGGCTCCGCCCCCGCAGCCTGGCGCCTGAGTGTTTCACGTGAAACATTCCCCCTCACCGCAGAAGTTGTGGTGAGGGGGAATGTTTTCATGCCCGACGGAGGAGACTATAGTCCTAGGCGTTGGTAGTTTCCTCCGTGCTCGCGAGCAATATCATCCAATACGCCCATGAGGTCGGAGCGCGCATCGTCCTGAACGGTGATCGACGGAGAGTTCAAGATCGAATGAATCGTATTATCGATCTCTCGGAATTGACGAGCGGCGATTGCGTCACACTCTACGGTAATCCATTGCCGCGCTAGACCGCGCGCAAGATTGCATGTGCTCTCGCCGCTTGTTTCATGGTAAACGCCCACAATTCTCAATGGCCACCCCCAGATAACCCATTTACTGGTAGCGCCGCCGTTGGCATTTTCTACAGTGACATCAATCCCATTGTTCTTATAGGTATTGTGCCATTTCAAACGGGCGGTCATGTGCGCTTCGTCAATACTGCATACGTCGGGCTTCGGAAGCCACAACTGTGTGAGGCTAATCTCGTGCTCGATCTCCAGCATTGGGTTATTCGCTGTCATGAGACGCTCCGCAAAAGTAGGTTGCAACGCATTGCAGAATGCTCCGAGCTACAGGATTCCTCGTGGGTCCATCCTGCTGAGACGCCGCGCTTCGTAGTCACCACAACGCCGTCATCAGTGACCTCGACCTTCCCCGGCAAAGACTCAATAATGGTTACCCCAGCACGTTCGGAAATGCGGGGCGAAGGGATCATGTCCTGCAATTCCCTAGCAATAGCCAGCGCGATTTTCTGCCGATCATTCTTGCTCATTATTCTACCTCCCGAGCTGACGGCGTAACGCCGATCTGCCCCTGATAATGCGAGCCCAGGCCAGTGGTGCCGTACGGCATACTGGCTGGCTTGTCCAAGTCCTCGAAAGCAATCTGCGCAATCCTATCCCCAGGGAAAAGGCGTGCGGGCTTGGCAGAGTGCAGATTAGCGATTTCCAGAGTTACGTTTCCTTGGAATCCCGGATCAATGTATCCCGCGGACACGTGGACGAGAATTCCGCGGCGTGCCCACGACGACTTTCCTTCGACTCTAGCTACTAGATCGGCAGGCACGCTGACTTTCTCCTGGGTGGACGCGAGAATAAATTCACCAGGCAACAGCTCGTAACCATTCTTGCCGATAGTGATGTTTTCGTCACCATGACGGTAGGCGATAATGTTTTCGTCCAATCGCACTTCCACTGACGCTGGTTGAATAGACAACGGCTTGCGCCAGTCGGAGATGAGTTCGCCCCAATCGATTCTGCGTCGGAGAGTGAAATCACTCAGCGTAGCCATTGTGGTAGCCCTTCGTCTTCGTTTCCTTGATCATATGGGTTTTGTAGCCTTTATCACGTAGAATTGCTTCGGCTTCGAGGGCAAGGGCAGGCTTCTCTCCCGCGATGATTCCTACCATGTTTTTACCGCGCTCCGACAGTACGATCGCACAGACGTACGCATTATCGTCCGACGAGTCGTCATAAGTGAGCACATACCCGCCCATCTCATCCGAATATGTGCACCTAGTGAAAGTGATCCTTTCTTCCCGCCATGAACGCAAAGCAAGCGTTACTCCCCGAACAAATTGAACGGTGTACATGAGCCCACGGATCGCGCCAGGAGGATCGATAGAATAACCCCTGATAGTGAAGTTACAGTCGGTGGCATGCATGAACGCGGCCGCTCCCCACAGTTCACCGCATTTCGCCAAATCAACGAAAGCAATATCAATAACATTGTCCACAATACTTACACTTCCGGGATGTAGTTGTTAAGGTGATCGTGTGAAATGGCGGACACGAAATCTGTTAGCCGGTCCCGAACCTCTCTGGCGCGATCCTCTGGGGTGAGCTGTCTGTCAATGGTGTCCCAGTAGACGTTTCGCAGAATTGCGATCGCCGTCTGGCTTCCACGCTCGGTGACGAGTTCGCGCAGATACCACGCCGCCTTTCCCACGTCAACATTCTCGTCAGCGCCATTCTTGTGACCCGCCCTGAAAATATACTTCAAAGCACTGCCGGTCAAATAGTCTCGGTCCCGAATGAAAGTGATGGGTTCAGGATCAAGGGTTGCGTAGTGTGACGGGTGAGACACGACATTCTCGTGTGTGTCATCCTCGACATACTCGGGCACATCATCCTTCATCGCGTCGTAGAGAACATTATCGTGGAGAGTCAACTCATAGAGCCGCTCGTCGAACGTGAGAAACGCTTCCCCACCATTCTCGTCCTCATACCAAATGCACCATTCGCCAGTGAAAAACCGGCAAACTTTCCTGACAGGCGCATCGTAATCGTCGGAGACATGGAAACGAGTTGACCTGTCCGTGAATTTCAACTCGCAGCCAGGATCAATCTGATGGCCTGCGATTCGCCGCCGATACCAACCGTCATGCTTGTGCTCCAAATAAACACAACGACGACTCCAACATTCAATACGCCATTCACTACTAGGATAACGGCGGACGTGCACCTCCCAAAACCCATCATGCTGCACTACCTTCGAAACGTACTCGTATACGCCATTCGGGTAGTAAATCTTCTCACACCCATCATCTACAGGTGACACCACATAATCTCCTCTCTCCGTCTGGGTAATCGAATAGTCGTTGTACTTGAAATAGTGTCTCCGCTCTACACCAGCCTGAACAGAATCAAAACCAATCCCCTTGTCGTCACCGGTTTGCGCTATGATTCTCTCTTTACCACCGTCTGGCAAGTACAGCCAAACCTGTCTCAAAAACACCGTGTCCATAGCCGTTTCTCGCTATTTCAGTTACCGAGAGTGCCGACCGTGGCAAAGTAGGCGAAAAACACTTGAAGCCACCAAAAAGCACGCCACGCAAGAGACAGTCCAATAACACCGATAATAAGGGCGACTGCGCCCATTGCCATGCCTTCACCCGTGGACCGCGGCTTGCGGAGCCATGCCACGAAACGATTCGTGGGGCGCGGGGGCGCCATCACACTGAGCGGCACAGACCATGCGGGCGGCGCCGGGGCGGGTCGAGGCGGAGGAGGGGGCGGGGCAAGTGCGCTAGTCGCCGATGGCGGAGGCGGCGCAGGAGTCGGCGCCGACGGAGCACTCGAAAAAGTAGACATAATAGTTTCCTCACTTTCCGTTCAGTTCTGCCATGAGACGGTTAGTCCAACCGTCACTGTAATTGAAATTCGTGCGCTTACTGTGGCGTGTGCTCTTGATTCTCTTCGCCCGATTTCTCTTGTGCTCCTGGAACTCGATCGTCTTGCGACGGACCTCGCCCTCGCGTCCGTCCGTGCGCCGGATTGTCGGGTATTTCATGATTTGACCCACTCGATCTGGTCGCCGAGGAGCTCGCGCAGATCATTGATCAGATTACGTGCGTTCCCGAATTCTTCCTCGCTGATATCGAAAATTCGGTAGACGTTTCCTTCGGTGCAGATGACTAGGAAGGAATCGTTGGCGCATTCGGGGATGAAAACGTTGCGGACGTTTCCGATGAGGGCGGGCTGTTGAACGGGGATGGCCTGTACGAGGTCGGCCCCAGTGAGAATTGCGACGGCGATCACTTTCTCAACGGGGATGCCCCGGAATTCGTTCTCGCCTTTCTCATATCCTTTTGCGGGGAAATGAATTTTGGTGCCCTTCAGGTTAGTGAATACAGCGCCTCCTGTAGTTTTGCATGATCCGTATCCGGTGCGACGACGTGCCATGATAATCCTCTCCTTAAAGTATGTGTGTGTGATGATGGTGGGTGGTGGCGGCCCATTATGAATGACGGGCCGCCACCGTTATGTGTGTGTCAGTGCTCCAGCCACTGTTCGGCCAGGTAGACGATGGTCTCGTCAGTCAGGGCAGAAAGTCCGTCGTGGACAAGAATGACTCCGTCGACATCGTACTGCCAGAGACCCCAGGAGACGACGTCGTCGCACACGTAGAGTCCGAGCGCCTGCCCACCATCGGTGGTGCCTCGCTTGAGGCCGATGGTCTCGCCGGTCTCGTCCACCCAGTAGTCCGTGTCGCCCCAAGCGTTGGCGGCGGTGCCGACGGCATAGGCGATATCCTTGTCGGTGGCGATGTTCTCAGTGGCGGTCATTGTCTTGTCCTCTCCGTCCCTGGCTGGGTGGCTTGTCCTCCCTGCCGATGCCTCAATCATGCTCTTCCGCGTATCGTGGGTCAACCCTACGAGACGGTGACCCATACCACAGAACATGCGTGGGTAGGGTATTGACAACATGCGGCATGTGTGGTATACGCGCGCACGTACCTATATATGCTATGGACGCCTCCAGGTGCTCATGATAAAATTATGACCACCGAAAACCTTTATGAAAGGCGGTGCAAAATTGGCAGATTCCGTCACAGAATATGCTGCGTCGGAAATGAAATATTGGTGCACCACAGGCGACTACGGGGGCACCGGATACGCCCAGGATAACCGGTGGACCTGCTACTGGAACAGCAATGATGCCGGCTGGAAAACAGGCCCCGGTGACATGGACTGCAGTAGCGGCGTAGCGGGCGCCTATAATGTTGCATTCCACAATGTTTGGGGAACCGGCTGGGATGACCCGATCATGTTCCCGCGGACCGGCGAAACATGGACCGAAACCTTGAATTCTTTGGCCGCGAATCGCGGTTTCATGGATATTGGGGACACATGGTACGGGTCTACACCGTCAGGTGGATTCCATGTCGGCGACATGGTTCTGAAGACCACTGGAGACGGTGGACATGTCGCAATGTGTGTGCGCGAAGACGACGGCTCATTCAACGCGGGCGACCCGCTCCTCGCTGAAGCGTGGATCAACGAGAATGGTGAAATCTCGGAAGGGCAGATGGGGGACCAGACGGGGTATGAGACTCACGTAGTTCGGTACAGTAGTCACCCGATGACTGTCGCGGCCTCGTGGTCCACCTGTATCCGTTTCGGAAAGCGTACCGATGCCGATAACGGGCACGAGTCTGCCGGCTCGTACCGCCTTTCTTCAATTCAGGAGGCGGTTCTCAGGGCTGCTGATGCGGAGAATTGTCCGTGGTGGGCCGCTTTGGCGTGCTTGTGGATGGAGACCGGCGAGCGTGGCGCAAACATTTACGGGCACGACGCCGGCGGCGCCGGCCCGCATGGCGAGGAAGTGACCGAGGAGAATTTCCGCGAATTCCTTGCGGCGATTCGAGACGGCGAAAACTCAAACGGCGTTGGTCCGTTGCAGATTACGTATCCGGGTTATTTCTTTGATGACCCGGATCGTGAATGGTGGATGCCGGAGAAGTCGGCTGAGGTCGGCTGCCGTATTCTTCGTGATCTTATTAACGCTGAGGGCGATTCTTATGAGGCTTTGAAGCGTGTTGGGTCGCGGTATAATTCAGGGAATCCGTATGACGCGTATGAGTCTTATGGGATTCTTTTCAGTAATCGTTGCAAGTCTTGGTATGATTATGGCCGCCCTGCCGGGGGTGCCGGAGAGGATTTTTGGGATATGAGTGAGGGTGTTGATCTGCTCAGGGAGATTCGTGATCTTTTCCGTAGTGGAAAAGCGGGCGATCATTTCGCGGGCGATATGAATTGGTATGCTAAGGCCACCTATGAGGAGGTTAAGTCTATTCACGCGTCTGTGGATCAGATTTTGCATTCTGTGACTCCGGGTCAGGAGAATGTGCGTGAGGCGGGCGCGATTTATGGTGCTGTGAACGAGATTCGTAAGGCTGTGTCGACGCCGTCGTCTTTGCAGGCGCATGACGGTGCTGCAGAGTCTCCCGTTCCGGCTCCGGAGTCTCCTGCCCCGGAGCAGAATTCCTGACGCGACATGTTGGTGTTTTATCGTGGCATGTTTGGTTAGTATTACACTGAGTGTCATGTCATGATGGATGCTACAGTGGGGAGCTTCGCTCTCTTCCCTCCCCATGATCTCCTGTGGCGGTGATAGAGCAAGTCTCCGGACGGTCAATGAATGATCGTCCGGAGACTTGCTTTATGTGTGCTATACTTTCCTGCGTACCGCTCATATTGGTTAATACACAAATATTTTCCTACGCGTTCCGACGGTGCAATAAGAGAATACTGTCGCCCTCATGTTTTCCTACACATATTAACCTGACGTGCTCTAGGAATCGGCATGAGGGCGATGGTATACAATCCATCTAATGAAAGTGAAAATTAGAGTGACTAAGTCGCTTTATGTGGCTACTATTTTTGCAGCCGTCATGGTGACAGCAAACACCGCGCTCATGGTGTATGAAGATTACACCAATGGCACTATGAATGTTACTCGCGATTCTTTGTGGTGTGTTGGCGCGATTATTCTTTGGGTCAGCGTACGCACCGTCCGATTCATGCGAACTGTCGGCTACCATCCGGGATTCCATAGAAAGTAAAGTAACTAAAGCATAACATTCCCCGCCTAGCGCCACCATTGCTAGGCGGGGAATGTTATATAATATGCGTTGGCAACCCTGATAAAACAATCGCAATAAAGAGGACGTTGGATATACGATGCTCAATTTCTTGAACGATGTCCTCTCAGACGCCACCCTAGTAGCTTTGGCGGCCCTTACCGGCACAATATTCTCGAACGTGACGCAGCGCAAAAACGCTCGCGACCAAGAACAGATTTCAATCCTGGACATTACCGTCCGGTCTCTTTCCGAGAGAGTGACTGCCCTGGAGGCCAGTCTTGCGGCCGCCGAAAGAGCCGCAGACCTGGCAGAAGATGGTCGCCGAAGGGCGGAAGTGAAATGGTGGGAGGCCGTATCTTTCGCGCACACTGTCCTCGATTGGGGTAGGTCCCTGAAAATTCTGATACCATCTGATAAAGAGGACTCAATCCCTACTGAGCCTCAAATTCCGGATTCCATGAGGTGATTCACAGCAATGTTTACTCCTGAGGTCCGCAAGGCCCTTTACGCCCTGCTCACCGCCGTTCTCGGTGTTTTTGCCGCTTTCAACGTTATTTCTGCGGATCAGGCGTCCCAGTATGCCGACGCTGTTACCCAGATTGTCGGTGCTCTGACTCTGGCGCTGGCCACGTACCACACTCACCCCGCTGTGACGCCTGGCCGTCACGCCGCCGGTGAGGGCGAGGCCACTGAGGACAAGGTCGCCTGACCTCCGCCCTTTCATAGAACATTACTGCCCCCTACCGCTCATCCGGTGGGGGGCAGTAATGTTTCACGTGAAACACGGGGGCATGTTTCACGTGAAACATTCACCTCCGTTTCACGTCGTCCCCGATGATGCGGGCGATCACGGCTTCGTCGTGGCGTTTAGTGACTGCCCACAGAAAAAGATGACGCCCTGCGTCCCGTGCGTCGTCCGCGTCAGGCTGGCTCACACTGGCTCCGGTGGGCCAGAAATCGAGTAGCTTCAAAACATGATCGGGCATGGTTGTTTTCGCCATTGCGGGGGTCTGCCAGACAATGTCCCCGATCTCCCATGCCAGCACGGCGTTGATTTTCACTGAGGTGAGGTCTGCGAGAAAATTGTTGCCTGGCCGAAGATCGAACTGTTCACACACGACAATATCTGGGACGAATTCGTTTCGTGTGGCCAGAATGTCATAGACGCTGGCCGTCCAATGTTCATACTTGAATTGCTGGACGTGAATGATTGAGAATTCGTGATCGTCGTGGAAGTCTCCGACGACGATTCCCGTTGACTTGCCGGGGTCAACGGCCATAACCCGCTGCGTCATATCTTTTCTCCCTTCCTCTTATTTCGTAGGCTTCGCCGCGACTTGTTCACGGTGGCAATATTTTTCACCGTGTCCGAACGTACTCCGTCTACCTTGAGCCATAGCGTGTCCGGCGCCATCGGCTTACCACGCCCCTTCTTCAGGGTCCACGGCGTATCCGGGTCGTCCGGGAAAGGCAGATTCTTATAGCACCATATTGCACAATCCTGTGGGGAATCGAAATGGAAGTCTTCCTTCGGAATGTATCTTTTCAGGTCATAAATGCGTCGCATGAGTGAAGGGGTGAGCCATTTCGGTAGTTCCTTGTACATGCGAAGTGATGAGCTAGTGCACGGGCAATTCACGGGTTCGCCGCCGCTAAAGCGCGAGACACGAATCCACTTCTCTTCCCCGCAATTCACGCAACGCATATGAAAATACTTATGGTGATCGCTCATGAATCTGTACTCAGGGGACATAACCTCCCACTGCCGGAAGCGGCGTCCCACCATTTCCGGTTCCTCCCCGGTCAAGTTTTTGTTCACTGGCTTGACCGGGTGAAGAATGCGGCGATTGCGACCTTTCTTTCTTGTCTTGGTGCGTATGATAGAGATTTCACCGGGGCGAAATACTCCGTTCTCGGTCGCGAACTCCCATTCGAACACAACCGATGGGTTGAATTCGTTGTAGCACCATTCGATAGCTGACATCATGCCGTCGAACTCAAAATTATCTACACCGTTCTCCTCTCGCCACGCCCAAATATTGAGGCGAATATCGTTATAGGAGCGGCTCGGCATGAGCGTCTCATTTGCTTTGCGATGGTAACGCAAATACGGCATATCCGGCGTATGATCTAGCGCCACGTCAAGGTTGCATGGGGCAATTGGCTTGGTAATGTCAGGGCGCACGAAACGCCATTTCTTGTCCTCGGGGACCTCCAAATAGGTGAAACACCATTCCAGGGCGGCATCTACGGAAGGGAAAAGGAATTCCCCGCTGGGAACACTTGTTTGAAGCCGCTCCAACCTATTAGCGGCTAGCCTGTACAGCTTGTATGATGGTTGCATCATTCGTGTTTCCTCTCTTCTCTTATTTGGTTGAATAGCGGGGACAGCAGTATTGCTGTCCCCGCTATTCAAATCATGCGACCTTGCGTGTCAGAAAACTACCGGCGATGCGGTTGCGGAATTCTTCTTGGCCTCGAAATCAATGGAAGAAATCTCTGCTCTCGGAGGCCAGAAAGCGGGCTTGGGTGCGCCGTCCTCACCGAGGATTGTGATTCCGTTCTCGTCCTGCTCGTATGCGGGGCGACCGTAATCGTCAAGACGAGGCCTGGGCTTGCTCATTCGGGTCACCAATGTTGCGTGAGCGCCTTCCAGATTCTCGCACACGCGCTTCACGGTCGTGTCGATCTTCTGCGGCGAGAGAAGATCGGCCCGCTCCCTGGCGTCGGCCGGCCACAAGCCTGCCGCGCTGAAATACTTCGGAATGTTGAAGTGGATGAAAGTCTTCCCATTCTTGTTGATAGTGAAGACGGTGCGGTCGGTGAGGGCCTTTCCGGCGTCCTCGTCGTCGCCGTCGATCATCCAATCGGTGACAAGCATCGGCCTGCCACTCTTGGACGTAGTCATTTCAGCCTTAGTGATGAATGCCGAGTGCTTTCCGGGCTTGGGCGGCTCGAAGTTACCGCCGCCGGTGGCGACTTCCAGTGATGAGAGGTCGGTGCCGAAGTTGAAGCCAGTTGCCATAATTATCGTGCTCCTGTGAATCGGGGGTGAAAAGAATTGCGGTGGTCAGTTCTCACTGTTGGCGGGCTTGCTGCGAAGCGCTTCCCTGATCGCGTCGGCGGCGATAGTGAGAGTCTCAGCGGAGACGCCACGGTCAGCGGTAACAGTAATCTTAGCCATAATATGTTTCTCTCTTCCTGTGATTGTTTAGTGGCTAGTGATGTAATTGTGAATCTTGGTCATGCTCGGATTCCCCATTGCTGGCGGGAACCCGCGCGTCTGTTGCTTTGTCACAACGTTGGGTTTGCGAGTGTACAGGACTGGCACGGTGATTTCTTCTCCGTCCCCATTGTCCACGTTCGCCCATTCCATGTAGCCGACGAAATTGAACAGGGCGGGGATGCGCTGCCCAGATTTCTGCCCTTCGAATGAGGGGGCAATGAACGTTTCCCCAGTGACTTCATTGCTTTCGCGCGCCGAATGCGTGATAGCGATGAATGAAATGTCGGGGGCGTCCAGGAATACGCTGATCGCCTTCAATAGGGAGTCGTATACTGCCCGCCATTTCGTCCACGTATCATTCGACACGGCCTCATAATGGGAGAGGATGAGCTCCTGACACTTGTCCAACGTGTCAAACACGACAGTCTTGTAGGGGAATTCTGCAAGATTGCGTGCGATATTGTCGCAAAGATTGGCGCAATCAACCCACTTGTCGCAATGCACGACAGTAATGTTCTGCAGGTTTCCCCAATCCCGTACTGGGAGTGTACCGGATTCGAAATCAACATACAGAACGGGCGACATGTCGTCCACCTGTGATGCCGTGGCCGCGAGCGACGTTTTGCCGACGCCACTCACACCATGAATAAGCATATTGAAATGGTTGTTCTGCTCCGGGTTCACGACCGTCATTCCGAGACGGGCGAGAGTATTCTCGAAAGTCATGATATGTTTCACCTCCTAACCGTTGATAGTGTAGTTTTTGAATGCTTCTGTGTGGCGCTCATGCGAGCAGTACCAACATAGAGGAGACGATTGGAGACTGTCAACCCTACCGTCATGCGATCTTGCTCTCTCCCAAATGTTTTGGAGTCTCTCCAGGGCCGCGAGCGCAACATCCTGCCGCCACGGGAAAGAAAACTCGCAAATACTGTCCGGCACAATCTCTACACTGCAATCCCTTGGGAGAGCAACAATGGAACAGTGGGCTACCTCGTGTCCGAGTTGTGTGAGGCCGTACCCGTAGAGCATGATTTGAATGTAGTATTTACGAAACTGACTCCCTGCGGCCGTGTCGGCGAATCGCGGCAGATCATTGTCCCATTTAATGCTCTTCCTGAACGCGGAAATCTTTTTCCGCGAGAGCAGCTTCCAGTCTAGGACCGTTGCCGCCGCAATATCGAAACGATCCACACTCCCAGAAATACGCCCATAGTCTTCAAGATCGCATACCTCTACTCTCTGCTCTATTAGAACATTCGGTTCGTTTCTTGTGCGTGATTCCGCGAAAGCGTGAAACGCGGTGCCCAGGAAAGGCGCCAGCGGTGCGCCCGTATTCTCCGTATCGTGCGGGACTCTGAGAAGCTTATCGGCAATGCACCGCTCACAATCGTCCCCGATCTCGCTCACGCCGATGCGCGTTTGTTTGTCACGTTCGGTTGGGGCGAAAACATTACTGACCGCTAGTGCGGCGGCCGGGCTCAAATTCAAATTCCCCCCCTTCCTGAATTGCGGCGATAGCGGCAAGCCTCACGTTGCGGTGGACTTCAATGTCCCCGCTCGCAATATCTTCAATGAAGAATAGTCTCGCGTCGCCGGCCGGCATGATTTCATAGACCGTGCCACCCAATTCTTCTGCTCGCATTGCGGCTTGTTCGAGATTCGAGTAGACCCGGTAGTCGCCCTTCTGCGACGATTCCCATACTAGGTAGACGCCCATTAGTGTTTTTGCTCTCTCTTCCTAAGTGTTGATTGATAGCGCGTGTTATTCAATGATGGTTGCTGTGAGGCCAGCTCTCTCTTCGATTGCTGTGGAAATGACGGCCGCATAGCATTGGATTCGCCAGATGTTCTCTGATCGAATGTTGGGGACGTGCAGTTGCATTGTCTTGACGCCGAACTGTGTCGGCCATTTCAGGACAATGGTGCGGCCGGCGATCTCGTCAATCGTGGTGCCCTGTGTGATGCGCATAATATTTTTCACCCCTCCGTCGTGGTGAGTTCGTAAATGTCGAGGCTGTTATTGGTGGCCATGCCGCGCACAATGTTAACGTTGTTCGCCGTAACATGGACAACATTAATGTCCGAGTGACCATCGTTCACTGGGGTGACGATCAGGAAATTCCTGCCGACCAATTCACTGTCATCGGATATAAGAATGTTTCTGATAGTGCCTGTCATGCGACGTTGCACTAGGTGAATGTTCGAGCCGTGCTGTGTTTCTGTCTTCATGGCACCTACTGTATTCGTGTGACGATGGTGTACGCAACCCATGTGGGCGTAACGTCTATCACATCTCATATGAGGCCGCTCTCACGCAGACGCTCATACCCCGCCGCCAACCTAGGCTCCACAGCCGTCACGTCAACAGTATTCTCACACTGCAAAAGAAAACGATTCACTCTCTTTGTCTGCCCCTTACGATTCAAACGAGCAGACGCCTGCAAATTCAAAATCACACTATTATCCTCACTCAACCAAATCTCAGTATTGCAAACATTCTGCAAACCATCTATCCCTTCAGCAGCGGCCGCAATAACGGCACAAAGCACCCGCGGCCCATCGGGCTCCAAAAATCGCCTCCACTCGTCACGGTAATCACTAGACAATTCAACACTCTGATAGCCGGCATCGGCAAGCCGTTTCCGCAACGGCGTCATGAATTTACGCGAGTGGCACCACAGAATAACCCTCTCGTCCGGCGGCAGATCAGACAGAATGTCGAGAGTGGCGTCGATCTTCGAAGATCCTCGCTCCTCGAACTCGACACTATCGCCCACGATTTTCAACGGCCCGAGAGTGATCTGCCTGAGCCTCCCGTCTAGAACGGCGGCGGACGAGGCCACGCTGGCCCCACCATCCATAACCGCCAAACGATGATCCACGAATTCCTGATACATTCTCTTCTGTTCACGTTTCATCCCACAAGCGACGCGCTGAACGTTCACGGGCGGCAGATCCCCGAAAACCTCACTCCCCCGCATCGCAGACCAATTGTCGCCCACAGAATCGCGGAGGACGCCGGGAGTCTTTTCGCCACCATAGATCCTGGCATACGGGGACGCCGCAAAAGGATTGAACTGGGAGACGAAAAACTCGTCCGCAAACCGGTAAAAACTACGGTCAACGCTATCCGGGTTCAGAAATTTGAGTACCCCGTAAATGTTGACGGGTTTATTGCCGGCAGGCGTGCCCGACAAGCCAAGACGATACGTTGATTTCAATGCTTTTACGGCCCGGAAAGATTGGATGCGATGATTCGCAATGCGGTGCACCTCGTCCACGACCACCATATCGAACGATCTTTTCGAGAAAGAAACGGCTGGCCACTTCTCCGCTTTCACCGCCTTTCCCAGGGAGACCAATAGCTCGAAATTAATGACCCACCAACCGTCTGCGCCGTTCAGCATGTCCTCAATGTTGGCGTGACCGGCCTTAGTGGTGCGCGACAGTACTTTCACTTCCTGGCCGGCGATGGTCTTGATACTGGCCTGCCATGACGGGATGACGCGCTTCGGGCATACAACAATGACTCGCCTGGCTGCGTTAAGTTTCTGTGTAACCCAGATGGCACCGTATGTTTTCCCGCAGCCCGGTTCCCACGCCAGCAATGCGCCGCCACCGTCTCGAATCGCGGTGGCAGCGCGGTTGATTTCTCTTTCCTGCGCCTCGGTGGGTTGAATGTTAATCATTGAAATTCGTCCAAACGATCACTAGTAGACAAATTGTGAGCGTGAGCACTAGTAGTGTCACTTGTTTTCCTCTTTTTCGTGTAACGAACCCCGCCCCGTTGACAATGACGGGGCGGGGTTCGTCGTGGTGGTCAGTGGGCGATGGCGTGACGCGCCACAGCGGCCCAGTAGGCATCCTCGTCAACGTCCACCACATAGTAGGGGGTGCCCGTGGCGGAGAAGTACTGTCCAATCACGTCGTCGGCGATCGCGGCGACGTCGTAGTCGTCCATCTGGTCAAGCGTGGGGATGATATCGCACATGATGACGTCGTCCCGGGTGCTGCGACGAGCGATAGTGTCCATAATCTCTTCTCTCTTCTCTTCGTGCTGTCACCGTTCCTCGGCGATGGCTCTAGTATAGGCAGGCCGTGCACCCCCTCGTCAACACCGTGAGGCGTTGCCCTGCTCACATCTCAAGGTGGAGGAGAGACAACGCCTTCCCCACAGCCATGCCCACGTCACCACCACACTCCAGCAACCGCATACAATCAAAAACCGTGTGCGCCCGCCCATCCGCGAGCGGATCATCCGCATGATGCGAGTAGACCAGACCGCCGTCCAGCATCGTCACACCCGGAGCCGTGTCCCCACCACGCGTATACCGCCACCGCCTCCCTATCGACTCATACGGCCAACCAAACAAACCAATGAGATCATTAAACCCGTGCTTTGAATTGAACTCCCCAATCACCCCACCATAGCCGCCATCCGGCACAGAAGACAAAGAAACATCATCGTTTTTCTCCTCATACCCAATATTCTCCAGCCATTTATCAACATTCAAACGAGCACCACCAATAAGCCAATGACGCACTCGCAGCCCAAGATGATGTGATGGCAGAAAAAAAGCACGAGACGCCTCCGCGCACGACCCGTCCCACTGGGCCACCGGCCCCAACACGCTGAAACACGTCCGACCGATCGCCTCACACTCTCCCACGGTCATGCTGCGAGTGCACGGCAGAACAACACGGAAACGCGGAGACGGAAAAGACGACGACGCCGTCTCCCACACAATACCCGTAAGATTCGCCGCCCGCATACGATCACCAACGAAATCTTTCCGCGACCCATGATCCGCATCCAAAACAATCGCCGACCGGGACACAAAGTTCCTTTTCTGCCGCCTGCCTCCTGAAAGAATGCCGGCAAAAAAAGCTGGGGCATCATATTTCTCGCATTTCGAGGGCGCCTCGCACAAGGCAGCAAAATCGGTAAGGTTCACGTTAGTGGCACGCCACCCTGTGATGGAGCGAACATTGCCCGCTACCATCACAGGGAAACGCACCCCGAAAACATCACTCACTGTACGACGGTTCCGCTATCTGATCCCGCAAAATCGCCTCCACGAGATCATTATCCACAATCGCACCTTCCGTCCGGAACTTCACGCCTCGACGAAGAATATACTGCCGATACTCCTCCACGCTCCGAGGAGACAAATTCTTCGCCTCCAGCACTTGATAGAGGCGCGTCTCGGTCGGCGGATTACTACTGAAATCATCCACCATACGCGTCAAATCCGGAACGAAAACATAATCGACCATTTTCAACGCGTCGGGAAGCCAGAAATCGGCGGCCAGGCTGAAAGCTTTCCGCACAGCGGACGATGACACGCTCATCTGCTGCTCGAAAAGAGACAAAATAGCGGCCACGCGCATAATATGATTCCCCATGCGGTCAATGACCGCCTGCACTGCGCGCTGGAAAGGCGACTCGCGGGCCGCCTCCTCACCCCAGGCTCGCATTGTTTCAACCCACACATTCCGCGCGGACTCAGTCACGGTCATGGTTGCCGGCGTATTGACAGGCCAAAACTCGGTGGCGCAAGTAACAGTACCACGGAATTCATACTGCATCATACCCAGCATTACCGAAATGCGCTCGGAAGCATGCTCGACAAAATCATCACCACTATGCGCACTCTGATCATTGCCGGTGACCCATCCGAAAGACGAGGGGTCGGACTTACGATCCTCCTCATCCAACGCGAAAAGAATGCGCGGTCCCCACCCCGTCTCGAACAGAGATTGCGACATGTTATCGACTACATCGCCGAGAATCCCGGTGCCGCAGAAAGCAAGAGAATGAGGAACCCGCTCACTATCCGCACGCCTCACGCCATCGTCGCCGACACGCACAGACTCGACAGTCCTGCCCGAGTAGACGTCGGTCAGGAATCCGATGAGCCCGCTACGATACCCCTCCCCCTGTGACGCGGAGTACATGTTCTGTAGTTCGTCCACGAACATGATAGACGCCCCACCGGGCCGCTGCGCCATCCGCAAATTCAGGCCTTCGGCCGTAACATTCGACCCGAACAGAACATTCGCCATGAGAGACCGCTCGCACGGGCTATTACCAATACTGTTCAGCAAATCTTTACGATCAGCCTCGAACTCGGTGATGCGATTATTGATATCGTCCCGTTCCGTCCGGTACTCGTCAATATCGAGACGCCCGCCCTTCCTCTCCAGGGACTCCAGGCGACGGTGCAGCATGTGGAGTGCTGAATCCACCTCCTGTACGGCCGCCAAAGGCGGAGACGAATCCCACCGAAACGCGCCCACACAGTCATCAAAAAAACCACGCACCAAAGACTGTGCCGTAGTCTTCCTAGACAAGGTGGATGCACCCAGACAATGCGAGTACAAAGTCAGCGGCACCATGTTCTGCGCGTTCGCAGACAAATGAGTCCTCGCAGACAACGGGGCAGACACCATCGTCAGGAAAGTCGTCCACAAGAAACGAGGTGGCGTCTCCGGCGACCTGGACTGCAAATAGTCAATGATCCTGTCAACGAACCAATCATAATGCACGCCACCATCCAGGGACGCGAACTCGTAATCCACAATCCTTTCAACACTCAATTGCTCTCCTCCTCCACGCGAGTGAGAAAACTATTGAAAGCGTCAAGAATCTCGTCGCCGTCGAAAGTGTAGCCGACGTCGAACATGGGGCCCCAGTAACGGTCCTTCTGCTCGAAAATCGTCGCCTTGTAACCGCGCACAGTATCCGCCTCAAAAATAAACCTATGCCCGGACGATGCGACCACAATATGAATGCTGTTGTTCCAAGCACTCACTTCCAGGCCGAGCGAATCATTCCCACCCTTGCCGCCGTAATTCTTGCACGCCTCGATGACATGCTTCAGGAACTCCCAATCGAACAGCTTGATCACTTGTCCCCCCATAGTTTTGTCTTGATTTCGGCGAGCGGCTCCTGAAGCCCCCATGCCCCTTTTCCTCTCTCTACCATTGTTATTGTTTCGTTCGTATCGCGATCTCGAACACTCACAGAATACCCATCCCCCACAATGGAGAGAGTGCCCCCATATTGTTTCCCGATGACATCCAAGTAGAGGACGGGAATGTCGCTGCCCACTATGGCATCCTCCCCAGTATCCAACAAGATGGACTCGCAATGCGGGTCATTGAGCATCTCCGCTACGAATTGGGTCACAATAGGACGCAGCTCATCGTCAATCATGACTCTCCAGCTTCCCTCATGCCAGCCAGCTCTGCGAAACGATTCACGGCATGGACGATGAGGTCCCGGTCGGCTTCAACACCATCCAAACGAATATGATTCGATACCTGAACGATACGAACCCGCCACTCATCGTCTTTCGTGACAACAATCCTGAAGGTGGTCTTATCGGCGGGGTTCATGGCCCGTGCTTCGAAACAAGCCCTGGAAAGGCGGCCGCCGCTATTATCGCCCCACAAGTCAACAGACTTGCACTGTGGCCACCTAACGAAATCGCCAACACAACTAGCAAGATAAGCGAACACGCTCCTATCGATGCTGGAGTCACTCATTGCCGGCCGCCTTGCTGCGGTTCGCCGCGACAATCAAAGCACGGCGGACGAACTCACCAACACTCTCCACCGAAATCGCGACACTCTTCCGCTTAATGGACCTTGCCCTCACCGTGTTACCGGCGACCACGATACGGCAAGTGCTGCCGATAATGACGATGCCGCCGTCATAAATTCTGCGGGCAGGCACATGCACGTTGAACTCATGGCGGCGCCCGTCCTCATTCCACTCACGGACCGCCTGAGTGACAACAGTCTCAAAAACTGCACCCATAGTAATGCTTCTCTCTTCCTAAATATTATGATGAATGCTACTGTTCTATTGAAATGTGGAGGGGTTAAATATTAGAGCCGATCACCTACTCCGCCGGCACACCCGCCAGATCACACAGATCGACCAGCGTGTCCCTAGCATCGGACTGGGCGCACTCCCACGTCAGCGAACCCTTCTCGCCGCCCCGCATTTCCTCCAAACAAAGAATGAAATCATTCGCCAAACGGGCACTCTCCTCCTTTACCTCATGCCGCTTAATGTGTTTGCGAATCCACCTGGCCCCAACGGCCGTATTCTCACCCTTGGTAGAAATATTCCTCCACCACGCATCCACTGCCGTGTTTTTCGCACTGAAATACCACACTGTCGGCCTCTTCTCCCGAATAAACCCCATTTCAACATCCCGGTCAGTCACTCCTTCATCGTTGGGACCATCATATTCAAACCAAAGCATTACTCTCATCCTCTCTTCCTGGAATTGCGATGATGTCAAATGATCTTACTGTCAGGAATCTCCCGGATCCGAGTACAAAACTCACCCCACACCCTATCCACGGCGTCCGACCGGTCAGGAGAATCCAACACGCCAGGGGCAAGCTCGACACCACCCTTACCCCCGCCCACAGCAATCTGCCCAATAATCTCACCATTAAAATAAGCGACAATCAAAGAATCCTCCACCATTGCAAAAGTAATACCACAGGCGCCCGCCACAGAAGCGAGACTCTCCATGACCGAGGCGCCCACAACAAGACGAGCAAACATTTCCTGCACCCGATCCGCAATGTTCTCAGTACGGGTCGCACCAACATTGGTTCCCCAGCTAAGAGTTTCAATATTGTCCACGGTCAACGCGACCTCACCGGAAACGAACGTTATTTCACCCATAGGCTTCGTGTAAACGTGGAACCGCGCCGAATGCGTGAGCGGATTCGCCGGCCTCCATCGGGTAGTAGCCTCAACGGAAGTGCGGGGATGCTCAATAACAGGATCATGAGTGAAGTCGTCCACAAATCTGTCCCAGATGGGACGCTTCGAAGCGTCCTCCCCAGTGAACGGGTCAACGTCCAACTCAACGCCGCTTCGCCTCATAGCGACCATCATGGTGCCAATCGTCGCCCCGCCAGACGACACTATCAGAGTCGAAAACTCGTCCTCGTCAACATGGAGACCATTCTCATCGGCCAAGGTAAGAATGCGGTCATAGATTTTCGCCACACCCACCATGGAAGCCAGCCCCTCACTAGCGGAACGACGATCGTCCGGAAACTCGGAAAGATAGGCGGGCACAATGCGATCGGACAGAAGAATGTCCTCCCCGTCCATTATCTGCATTGTGCCGTCCAACCAAACGCCCCGCGACCAATTCGTGATGTCAATGGTGAAATGCGCGTCGTAAAACACAGTGTCTCTCCTCCTGTTCCTTGTGTTTGTGTTGCCAGAATAGCGGGGGGGTTAGCGTACTCCCAGCGTCCCCCACAGGGTCCAGATAGCGGCCACGACACCGAGCGTCCCCACAATGGCGAAGCACGATGCGGTCAGGTAGATGATGGCGGCGAGGATGATTTCGCTGCTCCGCTTCAAAGGGCGGCGGGTCGCAACGTTGCTGTTACGTGATGCTGCGTGCCTCATAGTCATAATGTCTCCTCTTTCTCCGTGATGGTCTTGGCTGTGTTGTGGGGCGTCTGCCCCCCCCCGTCGGGCTGCCGTCTTGCTCCCGATGGCCTTAACCCTAGGTCCCCGATGGTGGCCTGTCCACCCCACCGAGGTGAGACGTCCACCACAGTCCGGGGTGTTGGTGCACGACGTCGTCAGCCCACCACACCCAGAACACCACGAAAGGCGGATGGGTGATAGGCACATACGGCCGCGCCCTCCATCCCATGCGATCACGAGATGGAGGACGCGATACCAGTCCACTGAAAAAGGCGAGGAGCGGACTCCCCAGCTCACACGTACTGACCCGAGCTGAAAGTCCTACCCTCGACAGCGGACTGGCATGTCATTGGTCGCACGTCTCATATGACATTAATGCCATTCTCCTCCAACACACTCCCGATCTCCTCAGCATTCTCCACATCCACGCTAGCAACGCTGATACCGCATTCGAGCTCGCCGCTACTGTGCTCAATGATTTCTAACTCAAGCGAGACGCGGCTCAACCCGAAAACGATTTCTCTGCCCAATAGTGCGACGGGATGCACGTCCACGTACCCGATGGTGCGGAGAATGTCGAGGGCGCGGATCATCGCGTTAGCGCCGCGTGCGACATTGGCGAGCAGTGTCGTCAAATGTTCGGGCGTTTCCTTTTTGTCGGCGACGCTCACCATGTAGTTCGTGCCGTCCATGTGCTCGATCATAATTGCGAGCCGCGCCGGGGAGTCGTCTGACGACTGCTCAACCCTACGTAGATCCATGTGTCGGACGAGCATTCCCTCATTTGTTGTGTTGCCCATTTGCACGTGTCCTCTCTTTCTTCGTGTGCCGACCTTCGGCGGCGTGTCTACCATAGAAGAGCGGTGGGTGATGCTGTCAACCCTCAACGTGTGTGACTTGTGTCTCAGGGCAATGGAAGGGGTGCGCGCACCCGTGGGCCTGCACTGCCGCCCTTCCTATATCACTATGAGGGCACGGATACATCAACCGCTCCATGCATCTCACTCGACCTCGAGCCCGAGACCTTGACGGCCCTCATGCTCTGCTACATCGAAGACCACGAGGAGATCGCCTACCAGTACGCGCACGTGCTAGTAACCTTCTTCACTATCGATCTGGACGTTCCGGAGGCCCTCCAGCTGACACGCGACATCGCCACCGAGTCCACGAACGACATCCGGAACTTCGGGGGCGCGAAGGCGGCGAGCCGAATCGACGCCGCGCTACGACGGCTGATCGACCGCGTCGACGCCAAGCTGGCCGACTGAGTCACCTGTCGCAGAACAACCGCACAATGTGATAGAAAACACCGCCACTGGGGCTTGGCTAAACGCAAAGCCCCAGTGGAATCCTTATACCAACGGAACAGCCCAACCGACCAGGAAGGAAAGAGAAGATGAGCACCGCCATCTACCGCACCGAGGACCCGACCCTCGAGACTGTCGAGTTCGGCACCGTCTACCAGGTCCATGCTCCTCGCACCGGCGACCCCTGGACCCTCTACAAGGTCTCCGACGACTGTGGCGTCGACTCGATCGAGCCTCTGGACGTCCCCGACGGATGGGACGACTCCTACGAGTATCCGATGGATGACAAGCGCATTTGGCCTCGCATCACCGACCTCGCCATGGATGCCTATCTCGCCCACACCATCCTTGAGATTGCCATCGTCCCCGTTGACGACGAGGAGGTGGACGTCGACTCGCGCGCTCTGCTATATCGCTTCGTCTGGCTCTACTGACTCGACCGTCCTGAGGATGGCGAGGCCCCGTCTTCGATTAGGAGGCGGGGCCTCAGTGCGTCTACGCAGAAGAGCGGTGTGTGGCGGGGGCGTGTGTGTCGGCTACAGCATGCCGATCTCTCACAGTTTCCGTTAACCCTTCGTTTACTTTGTTTACCTCCCGTTTACTTTCTACGCATGTGGGTTGTTTGCTAGCAACATGCTTTCTAGGGCAAAAACACCCGTTTGTGTTACTACAATATTGGTGCATGTCGTCACACTTTCTGTGGTTTCAGCAAGAGTTGTGGCGATATGTTTCCGCGCGATTGCAACGTTTAGTCCTCGTTTGCACTGTCTTGTTGGCAGTGTTTGTTGCGGTGACTTTGGTCCTGTATGCTACACTCGAGTAGACGAATCGTCGAAGACGATCGGCGGCGTAGCCGCTGAGGAGCCCTAGCGACGCAAGCGAGCGTCAGCGCCGCCGGGTGTTTTCGAAGAGCTCGCCACTGTGTTGGGCCCAACCTATACTCTTAAAAGAGTACTAGAATTAGACACTGTCTAACACAAC
>ERZ772807.180-NODE-180-length-42062-cov-9.942367_pt1 | contig 42062 bp, 35 predicted proteins | sample MGYA00511472_ERZ772807 | MGnify/ENA primary metagenome ERZ772807 (study PRJEB29015, sample SAMEA2737947) | human oral metagenome | biome: human oral; feature: human-associated habitat; material: dental | place: China | collected 2039 ... | reverse complement strand
CATTAAACCGATCTAATACATACAGTATGGTAGACGAAGTACATGTCCAACAATACTCGCCTCGTGTACGAGCCGGCTTAACACGCAGTAACTCATCATCCTCAAACTCACTCAATGAGATCACCGTCATCTTTTTCAGACGTAACGACCTCAATATCGTGTAGCAGGCATCATTAAAGGCAAAAACATACAAATGAAATTCTTGGCAATAACGACAAAGTGATTCATACATCGCTAGGCCGCGGGAGAGATAGACAGAGTCAAAGAGCGTGCAAAAATTAAGCATCTGATTTCAACTGAAACACGAATCCTTTATACACAGATGGAATATTCGCAACGTCAAGGCTCCTAAAGTCATAATGTAAAATATACCCCCTATCCTCAAAAAAACGGAGAAATTCCTTTTCATTAAAGAACCAGCACGGATAAGAGCCTCTGTATATTCGAGGATGTACTACCTGTACAGTTAAACGGTCCTTCCTTTTATGGAGAGTAAAACCAGTCCTATCAACAATAATATAGCGAATCTTCCTTTCTATTATCTCCATCAATAAAGAATACGGCCGTTCTAAATATTGTAAAACGCCAGAGAGTAAGATTGCCTGTAGCTTTTTTTGAGAAGATTGCAGACATTCGTCTATTGATCGATAAAATCTCAACGACTCACTCTCGAAAGACTGTTGCCCCTTCTGAACAAAGGAAGGCTGTTCTACAATATTCCATTGAAGGTGTTTTAACGAATCCAGAAAGGATCTATTCTGATAATACGTACTTCCCAAGGAGCCTCCAAAATCAATGATATTCAGAGAACCATCGTGTTGAGCGGCAATCCACATTAACGCAGCCAATAACTCCCAGCAATATTTTTTCTCATAAAATAAAACGGAATCCCGCTCAAAAAGAGCGTCTCCCTCCTTTACTCTCAATGAGGCGGCCAAAACTTTCTGCAATATATTATCAGCATTATATCCATTTGACCGCAACTGTGCTGCCTCCCAGGAATCAAAGGATCCCTTCCATCCCCATTTCTTCAGTGCAACAAACATCCAATCTGGAATCGCCTGTATAATTTCCGTTTTCATTCACCCGCAGATTTGCTTACTATCCCGCAATATCACCCCCATACAGAATCTGAGTGTAAGTTTATGCACATCGACAGGGGTGTTGGTTTTGCAAATAATCCATCAAAGAGTCCAGAACTCTTACGCCTTAAGATAACCCTTCATCCTTTTCGGTGATGAAGAGCTATATCTAGCTACATTAAGCTTTATCTCATTATATCTCGAATCACAGATTTTATCTGGTACCGGATCTTATGCCATAGCATAGTATAACGGAAATAATCAATAAACGCTTTTCTCGCATTCATATTTTCTACAGGTAAAAGAGGTTCAAGTACGATCGGACGATCAGATAGTTTCACATCAAGCGCATTATCTCCACTGTAGTTAGTGCCACTCCCATCACTGCCGTTGTGAAAAATAAGAGAGCGTCCTGGATAGAGAGTCAGTTTATCTTTCAATAATGCAGAAGCATACCACCGTACAGCCCATGAGCTTACAGATCCTTTTGCTTGTTTCTCTAACATCTTCGTAAAAGGATAACTGCCTGAGAAGTCAAATATCCATTCCAGCTTGCGAGCTTTTATTTCATCCAATAATTCAGCACCATTGGGAGTAAATAGATCCCAGCCCCTTTTCCATGTCCCCCAGCCCAAGCAATCAGCACCACGAATAAAAAACGACTCCGGTAACTTCCTTTTTATCGGGAATATATACCCATGCACACTAATAACCTCATCGGCGTCTTCATAGATCGTAAGCGCCTCGTCCATGTATCTTAGGAAATAGGGTGATGTCAACAGATCATCTTCCATGACAATGATTCGACCGTACTCATTCACAACTTGAGTTACTCCATCAATGATGTTTGCCGCTAGCCCCATATTTTCTACACGCTCGATTATTTTGATTGAACGAAAACCTGTAATCTCTTTTAAGTATATTCTTGTTTTGCGCACCCCCTCTTCAGCCCCATCGTTTTTGGGAGCATCCGAGAAAATAATCAAATCGCTTTCCGAAGCATATTCATTTTTCAACAATGCGTCGATTGTCTGGCAAGTGTGTACCGGACGATTGTATGTAAAAAGTACTATAGGCGCTAACTGTATCATAAGGACAAACAAATCAATTAAAGTCGCCCGTGGACAAGCGATTTATCGAGGATCCCTTTCACATCAAATAAGACAGTAGGTTGGTTACGCACAAAGCTGAAGTCGATCGAACGAAATTCGTCGTGAGCAACTGTTAAAATGATACCGTCATATTGTTTGGGATCAGGCTGCTGAGAGAGTAAATCAATGGCATATTCTGCCTTTACTTCATCACGCAATGCATGAGGATCATACACATCTACATGAATGCCGAAATCCTTCAACTCATCGATTACATCAACGACTTTTGTATTCCGTGTGTCTGGACAATTCTCCTTAAACGTAAATCCAAGTACCAATACACGACTTCCAACAATCCGAATCCCGCGACAAATCATCAATTTAACTGTCTTTGAAGCCACAAAACGTCCCATTCCATCGTTGACAGAGCGGCCGGAAAGGATAACCTGAGGATTATAGCCTAAACACTGCGACTTATACATCAAATAATAAGGGTCAACGCCGATGCAATGTCCGCCGACCAAACCGGGAGTGAACTTCAGGAAATTCCATTTTGTAGCAGCAGCTTCAAGCACCTCCTGCGTATCTATTCCCATACGATCAAAAATTAGCGACAACTCATTGACAAATGAGATATTCACATCGCGTTGTGCATTTTCGATCGCCTTGCATGCTTCTGCAACCTTAATTGACGATACACGAAACGTACCGGCAGGAACGATTAATCGATAAAGTATTTCAACCTTCTCGGCAACCTCTTCTGTCGAACCAGAAACAACCTTCTGAATCGTCCGCAATGTATTTTTTCGGTCGCCGGGATTGATTCGCTCAGGAGAATAACCACAAAAGAAATCCACATTATACTTTAACCCTGAGACTTTTTCCAAAACAGGCACACAGTCCTCCTCCGTACATCCGGGATAAACCGTCGATTCGTAAATAACAATATCCCCAGACTTTAGGGCCCGACCTACTGTAGACGACGCAGCCAATAGCGGGACTAAATCAGGCGTCTTAAATTTCGTAATCGGTGTTGGAACGGTCACAACAAATACCTCACAATCACTTAACAGCTCTTTGTCGTCTGTCAATGTCAAGCCTTTTTCTTCTGTACTGGACAAGGCAGCCTGCAGCCTACAAGGATCCATCTCCTGAGTGTAATCAAGCCCTTTCTGCAATTCGCCGATCCGTTTACGATTGATGTCAAAGCCGACAGTCGGATAATGCTCTGCAAACGCTACTGCCAACGGTAATCCTACATATCCTAATCCTATAATCGCTATTCTCATGCTTAAAGACTCATTGGGAAAATACAAAGGGCTCTATCTTCTCGTGTAAAAGGGACAGAATGCGGGTCCAACTAAATATTGAAGAGTAAGCTGTTCTTACTTCATACGTAGCACTTATATCCATATTTCCATCTATTATCCGTTGTATTTTCTCGGATAGATCTGTTCCAGACTCTACAATCTGGCCTATACTCTCCGAGAAGACTATATCTTTAGACGAATAGACACTCGTCGTAATAATAAAATCACCATAGTACATTGCTTCGAGGAAGACAATTCCAAAACTTTCACTTCGAGAAGTAAGACAAAAAACTTTTGCTCGATTATACCAACTATACAGAACAGTCCGCTCTTCTATTAACCCTGTGAATAATATGGATTTTTTAAGAGATGGATTTTTTTCAAAAAAATCAGAGATGTATTTTCGAAAACCTTCGCTTATCGGACCTATAAAAACGACTTTCCACTGCCTTAAGTTCACTTGAAGCAATGCCTCGAGCAACATTTGATTATTTTTCTGATAAGAACCGATCCGCCCAACTGATATGATCAAATCCTCTTTTCCTTCAAAAGTGCTACGTGGAACATCACGAACGAACTCCCCAGCATCATCGATTCCGTTTGGAATATGTATAATTTTCTTCTTTAACGCTGGAAATTCTGTTTTTAGAACTCTCTCCGCCTTACTGACTTCATAAGAGACAAGGTCGGTGATCTTCCCAAGTAAGAAATTAAATAGAAATAAGCGTGAGATGCTGTATTTCCGCTTACGTTGCATGAAAGCATCAGAATCCATATCCAACTTTAGATAAACTATACCTCTATGATGAAATATACGATAAACGAGCGCATACAGAATTGTCTCATAAGTAAGATGGTACAAATTGAGTATATCTATCTTATTTGCATTGAGGGAAAGATATTTCATCACTCGAAACGAAGGTCTAGTTATGATATACTTACGATTTTCACCGAGTAGAGTAAGCTTTAAAAATGGCATTAGTGATTTTCGAATAGGATATTTACCATTGGTGAAGCATACTAAAGAAGCATCATAGCCATAATCACGTCCCAAAATATATGGAATCATTCCTACATCTTTAGTGAGATGTACATTCTCTGCTGCCGGGAAGATTGTGGCAAATTTTACCTTATCGCCATTTTTCATAATACACCTTCTTAAGTAGCTGCCTCTTCTGTAGCCAATATTTACGCTTATGTGGAAGAAAGCATAATAGCAGCCTTCTGAAGTTTGTTCTAAACAGAAGGATAAGATAGAGTTGACGTACGAGCTGCTTCCCCCCTCTCTTATTGGCTGTTATAAACTGGGAATTAAAAAGAAACTCCTGCCTAGACGTTGAGATATAAGATGACTTACCCTCAAAGTGTATAATCTGTGCTTGGGGAACTGAATGAATCAGATAACCAGCATGAATAATCCTTTGACATAGCTCCGTCTCTTCGCCATTCATAAAAAAATCCGGATCGAAACCTCCTCCAACTATATCCAAAACTGATCTACGAACCATCAAATCTGCACCACTGATTGAAGCCACGGGCAAAGGAGCATTTGTCCGATTAAAAAACAACGATCTAGGCGATGGAAATGAAGGGCGGATAATATAGAACGTCAGAAGGAGCTCGTCAAAAAGAGTGGGAATTCTTCGCACCAACGAATACGTCGGTTTAAGATTCTCATCATACAGATTGCCGCCACAGGCAGCACAACGAGAATTTGACTGGAGATGTTCAAATAACATCTTCACTGCATTATTTAGCAATATCGTATCCGGATTAAGAAAAAGGACGAATTTCCCTTTAGCCTCGGATAGAGCTAAATTGTTGGCTCGCCCAAATCCAACATTCGAAGACGACTCTATAATCTTACAATCAGGACATTTATCTCTTAACAGCAAGATTGAATTGTCACCCGAATTATTGTCTACGATGATAAATTCATAGCTAAAACCCTCAGATCGTTGTCGCACTGAAGTAATGCTATCGACAATCAATAGTGCCGTCTTATAATTAACGTATACGATCGATACATCAGGCTGCTTCATAATCGCTTTCCTTTAATCAAAGCCTTTCTCAGATGATTATTTATGAACATGTATCCAGGAGAAAATGTGTATCCAATCTTCTTGGCATCGAATATATCAGCGATACGAATAGCATCTTCTTTATTATGATACGTACACACCGAAAGCATGATGTTCTTTCCATTCGACAATGTACGATCAGCACCACGTAGTGCTGATATCTCAGCACCCTCTATGTCCATTTTTATGAACAAATTAGAACTTTCCCTGTCTGAAAGGAATGTGTCTAAAGTTATCGTGGATTCTGTATCTGAATCGCATACGTATTTTTTCACAATCGTGCACTTTTCTTGATACGGGGAGAATGTAGCAGTCAACGCTTCCACCCACTCATCTTCGTATTCAAAGAGATAGATACGATCAGCCCAATCTACAAACTGCAATGAAGAAAAACCTTCAGCAGCACCAATATCTAAAAACACGCGTCCTCTGAGTTCTTCTATTTCACGATGCAAATAATAATGAGGAGATTTCTCATCCTGTTCTGCATAAAGTCCTCTATAGATTCTTTTCACTTCCGCGTCACTCCATAAGCGCGGAAAAAAGAGTCTCTTTTTACCATCCGGAAAAACAACATACGGCAACCCATATTCAGAATCGCGATGCACATCCACTGGTAACTGTTCATATTTCAGTCTAAATTCGTATGGTAAAGGATGGACTCCATATTTCCCTAAAAAAATATAGAGACGATTTTTCTCCGTTTTCTTGAGTAGAAAACTAAATCGATAAGCCCAAAAGCTCAAGAAACGCCCATTGAAAGTTCGAAAGAACGCCAGTGTAGGGCCTAAAAATAGATTATATATAGATTCACGAAAATGAGCAGGAAAAGCTCTTCTGTAAATAGTTGCAATTATCATTAGGTATACTCTCTTGTCCGCGTCGATTTAGATTCTAATCCAAGAAGAAGGAATCAGATCCTCATCGATAATATCCCTCGAAAAACGAGATGGAGCTAGAACAAATTTACCCTCGTTCTGACTCAGCCATGCACCCCACCAACTGAATGTACTATTGGCAATGATGTGATGTTGGCACTTTGACATCAGACACATATCCTGCCATGCGTCTTTACCACTATTACCGGAGACGACTATTATTTTCTCACCCCTTATATATTCCTCCGCCCACAGTGCCTCATCAGAAAAAACAAAGAAATACGCATCATTCAAACGATCTTTTATGTATTCCATGGCTGAATAATAATAAGAAAGATTGCAAATAAAACCAACGCTATCAATATTGGCAGACGATAGATAATCTCCTCGCCGAATATGAACAGAGACACTTTGACAACGCTCTACTATATGCAGAATTCCCTTTGAATAATCGGACAATTGCTCCATACTAAATGTAAACTTGCAAGTAATTTCATCTATTATAGGTTGAAAGTACAACGCTGATTGCCAATAGCCGATGTATAAATTTATTCCCTTATAAGCCGTCATAAAAGAAGAGTCGTATGAAAAATGTACGACCTCCTCACGGACATAAATCCGAAGAAACCGGAGAAAAAAAAAACCAGCCCCTTAGCCTTTGTGAAAAATAGGCATTTTCGACACAACCGTGTTAGATAATTAATGAAGAAGTTCGATGTCGTTTCTACACCAAATAGGTCATTCAATTCATAGCCGTTGTGTGCAAAATCTCGCCGTATTAGATAGTCTGTATAATATATCTCATGAGATGTATTATACCGGATCAAAATTCTGCTAAAGGCATACTGAAATAGTTGATTACCAAGCCCCCCCGAAAATGGAATAACAATCATACGATCTTTATTTTTTTTCAGCTAAAAAATTCATTGTGCAGAAAATCTCCTCAAATTCTGTATAACGCTTTATCTCCGCCAATCCGTTTTTTAACACTCTGTATATTTTGTACTTATCATGCAATATAGTCCAATAGTCTCGAAAAAAAACCCTCGAATCAACACAAGTACCACCAAATTCAAATTGAATAAAGTTGATGCTTCCCGAGCTCAACATTAATCTTGCGCCTTGCAAGACGGCAAACTCATGCCCCTCCACATCTATTTTTAGAAAATCAATCCTTTTAATATTGTTCTCTTTACAAAAATCGTCAATCGTCGTCAACTCCACGAGTTCACAACGATTCATTGTTATGTTATAATGTGAAAGTTCCCTGTGATATATAGAAGCCAGACCAGAACCTTCTGTATCAGAGTAAAGATTTCTCTCCGCTTTTTCCGAACTAAATCCCAGATTGTAAGAATGAACGTTGAGACTATTCCTTGTATTCTCTTTCATGAATTGATATGTATCTTTTGAAGGCTCAAAACTATAGATCTCGGCTTCGGGAAAATGCTTTGAGAGCTCTTTTGTGTAAAGCCCCTTATTAGCACCCACGTCGAAAATTAGCCGCTTCACTTTCATTGCGGGATTATCCTGATAGCCATCCAGAAGCTCGCATTGAAACTTTCGTTTAATGTATCGATGAATATAAAGTTCTCCACTCGTCCTAAAGTCTCCACCTCCAGACGCATTTATTCCACATAATGATAGTTTATATAGACGGGTATAAAACCATTGAAATTGCTTTTTTCCAAGCGTAAAAGACAAAAACCGTTCTAAGAGCATTTTTTTATTCGATAAAATTTACCTCGTATTGAATTTATTCGCAACATATAAAGGAGGGTCCATAGTCAATTTGAAGGAATAAGCTGTTATACATCATGTGAGTCGATGTGATGGGTTTGGTGAAAAATACACAAATCAAGAAGAGGGGTGTATCTTTGATGTTTTCTGACAAAAAAGAGTAGCTCTATACAATAGAATCCAAATCAATATAGCTCCTCCGAAGTATGGAAAGAGCCTCCTATTTTCCTTTGCCGGTCGAAAGGAAAAAGATCTTGTCCACGAAACCGCTTTTTCTAAGCCAGTCTGCTATGCTCACTAACCACTCTTTGGATCTTAACTCCGAAAATGGCATACCAGACTTTGATCCGAATGGGGAAATGGATTTGTTTTCAGTCTTCTGATCTGTGGTAAACTCCTTTTTCCAAGGCTCCTTTGTGGGTTAAATAATAGTCGCATTACGAGGTGTATACACCCCTGATAACCGGTGTCTTGCCACAAGATGCAGAGATATGGAAAAGTGTACTGTGCCTCTGTGATCGTCTTGTCATACATCTTATCCAGACAGTGGCTCCCACAAATAAGACAAGCCCTCGATAAAGTAGTAATCATTGCATTCTTGACCGTGTGCCTCTCCTTTTTCCCGCTCTAAAAATCTACTTGGACTCCTGAGTCGACCGGCCGGGGGATCCAGAGCAACCGTATCAAATTTTGAGAAACTCTTTGAGATAGTCGATATTGGGAGCCGCGGTGAAATAACTTCTTTCGAATCGATTGCTTGTCTTCCTCTGTGAGACAAGAGCTAGGGCAAGCTTGCTGATCGTGTTGAGGTTCTGAGCGGCGTATGCTTTGCGTGCCCGGCAATGATCTTCTCTGAAGCTTACGTCAAAAGGCCAATGAAATCTGTTTTCGCCCCCCCCCCAATGACCATCGATGATATAAGTAGGTTAAAACTGTACGCTATAAAATTCACTGCGCAGGTTTCACAAATACTTAGGTAGATTTACTTAGGTGGATTTTGTCGATTCCATAAACGACTCCTAAAAAGGCGTAATGATCGGGGGTGAACAATAAACAATGTTATTCGTTAAACATCCGGTGGGATCTAGATTCATTGATAAATTACGGGGGATCCGGAGAGGCTGGACAATATTAGCCTGTTGATAAAAACCATCATGCCTGCTAGACCTCCTAGCTTCGATGATACAATAAATAAAAATTCGAAAGGTAAGAGAGGAATCCGTCTAGGCTCCTATGATACACCCCAATAATAATATCAAACATATAAAGGAGAGCCGCCTGATATAGCTCCTCTAATATTGTATACCCTCTACGTTAAATTTAATCCTCACAAAATCATCAGATTCAGAATCAAGTAGCCCATGAATAGCAGTATTGGCCCGCTTCACTCTTACCTCAGAAGTCGCAGAGGCAGTAGAAATCGTGACAGAAGCATGAGGGTCAATTCCATCATCAACCACATCGACCTCTGTGTCAGCATTCCATAAGCCATAGTTATAAGCCGTTATCTTATGAGATAGATGGGGATCCAGCATAATATTCTCGAGTGCTATTCTATAAAGTAGATCCTAATAAATCAAACCCATATACGTGCTAACAGTGAGCCATATTTGCAAAAAAGAGAGGAATAAGCTAGATTCATTCCAATATCAAACACGACCAAGTCCATTCCCTCTATAAGGAGGTATTGTGTAAATACGATTACGGAATATGTTTGATAAATATTAGATGGTAGCTGTCTGTTTTTACTGTTATACCATCTGTCGTCCTCAAATAAAGGCTATTTATTTCAGAAGAGATATAGATAATCTCACCTCTTCCCCTGAGACTACGGTAGAGATAATCGAAACTCTTCTCTTCGGCAAGAGTCTTGCATCCACGAAAAAGGCTTCTTTTTACCCTCGGAGAGCTAAGATCTGACACCAATTTTAACTAAAGATTGATTATCCTCATTCCACTCTTTGTGTTATCTATATTTTAGTAAGCCTAAACAAACCGCAGCCAAAAGAACATCCAGCGTTTGTTCTGACCACGTCATCTGTCAGCAGAATATTTTCATGTAAAAAACCTGCATCATTAACAAATGAAAACTCGTCTATTGTAAATCTCCCTCGAAACATCTCCCTTAGCAAATAGTCAAGACTGAAAACCCGATGAGCATTAAAGATGATCGATAAAGGTCCTATCGGCACCGAGAAATAGAGGGTACCGCCTGGCTTTAAGAGTCGATGCAAATTAACCATACCTTTCATCGCACCATTAATGTCAATAGGATCACCATAACGCCCCAATCCAAAATGCTCTACAACACTTAAGCTTGAAGCCGAGTCGCAAATAGCTTCATATGGCATATTTGGCTGCATAAAATCAGCCACGAGTGATTTCACATTTACAATCTCATCCACTGGCCGTATGTCTATAATCTCAATCTCTCGAAAGACCGCCACATGGGCAATAAATCCATCTACGCGCGATCCGACATCGACATGTCGCTTTGGATTCGCTCGGTATATGTGTCGAGCTGCCCATAGATCCTGAAAGAAGTAATGCCCACGCCCACTATTTACGCCTCCGGTAGAGGTTTTTTCAAGTAGTAAGGGCATAGCCTTGTGTATACCCCAGAGACTATCAGATGGTAGCTGACTACGAAGTGCATGAGCCTCACGAAAAAAAGATGGATAATTCACCAGCTCTCGAAAAAAAACTTTCAAGTTTTCCTTGCACTGGATTAGGTTCCAATGAATTGTTTGTATATATATATTTTTCATTTCGAATTATCGCCAGATCGACTTTCTAAGTTCTCTTGAGTTTGTGTTTTTTTTTCTGCAAACAATGAGAGTTTTTCCCAATCAAATTTTAACATAACATTTTCGCGAAAAGAAGTCACGGCTATTTCTCTCTTATTTTCCTCCTTTCGCTTGTTTCCTTAAATAAGTCGTAATTTCGGCAAATATAACCGAGCGAATGCCTCTTAATATCACAGCATAAACAATAGTAGTGACAATAGCCTTGATAACAAAGCGCAAATAAACATCAACAAAGGAGTTGGCGGCCAGCCATGCTAAAAAGATTGCCACAAACACGGCTAATAGATAAGGAGCAACGTCTATAGCCATGTCACGAAGACTAAGATCTATCAGTCGAGCGGTACTGTAATGCCAAAAAATAAGACTAATAGCAAATACTAAAATATAAATAGCCGTCATAAGCAAAATCCCAACCGCAAAGTGATGACAGAGATAGAGCACTATCAGCTGCGCTCCGAAGACTGCAATCGTAATATTCATATAAATAGACGATTTACCATGTGACAAAGCCAGTGAAGCGTAAAGAGTTGTTAGATTGTAAAAAACCCCCCATAGGCAAAAAAACTGTAGGAAGGGCACACACGAAAGCCACTTGATACCAAGTGTAATAACAATAAACTCATAGCCAGTCAGCATCAGTCCAAAGAGTGTAGGAAAGGTGATCAAGGCGCTGAAGCGAAGCATCTTACGAAAGACGTTGAGCTGCCTTTCACGATCGTCACGCGTCTCTGCTAAGATTGGATGTGCCACGCTGTTAAGTGCGGCCACAAGGACAGAGCTACCTTGTATAGCCCATTTACTACCTTGAGCATAGTAGCCTACATCTGTTTTTCCATAAGCACGCCCCAGAATGACAGAAATCAGATTGTTTTCCAACTGGACTGCAATGGTCGTTACCGTCAACTTAATACCATAGCTAAACATTTCCTTCAAAGGAGTAAAATCAAATCTGAATGTCGGCTTCCATTGCACAAAATACCAACGGAGTAGCGTACCTGTCAAAGTCTGTACCAACTGCATGATAACCAGTCCCCAAAAAGTAAGTCCTTTTAGAGCTAAAATTAGCCCAACTCCCCCTGCAGCACTTACAGCAATCATATCAATGAAGCCACGCTGCTTGGCCATCATTTTTTTTACCAAAAAAGCATTATGCGCTAAGCCTGCAGACGAAAATACAAAACTAAGAAAGAGTATTCTTGAGAGATTAACCAATACTGGTTGACGATAGAAGTTAGCGATAAGCGGAGCAAAAAAAAAGAGCACAATATAAACTCCCACACTCACAAAAATATTGAACCAAAATACGGCATTGTAGTCGCGATGCTCAATCGTCGGTCGGTTGATCAGGGCTGATGAAAATCCACCATCCATAAGAGCTGAAACCACGGATGTGAAAATAGCAAGCATTGCCACCAACCCGTAGTCTTCCGGTGAAAGAATACGGGCAATGAAGATTCCGAAAACCATTCCAACAGCCTGCTGAATAAAGTTACTTATTCCGCCCCAAAATATCCCTTTGGCCGTTCTTTGTTTTAGCGTTTTAGGCTCACTCAATGCACAGAGTCTCCGAGTTGAGGTTTTTTATAATTTTATCAATAGACTCATTCATGTCTTCGCTGTATAATAATGGCATATTAGATGAAAGAAACGATTTGTCTATTCTCGAAAAATCTATCTTCAACATTTTTTGTATTAAGTCCTCAGAAAACCGATATTTTACAACTCTGGCAGGATTACCTACAACTACCGCATACGATGGAATATCTTTCGCCACAACAGCGCCAGCACCAATAATGGCACCTTGTCCAACCTTTACTCCTCCTAAAATTATAGCATTGGTGCCAATCCACACATCATTACCAATCGTTACCCCCCCCCTAGATATAGTATCATTATATCTAAAACTCTTAGTGATTAGGATATCCACGGGGAATGTTAATAAGTTTTGTGTGCAATGTTCTCCACCTATTAGAAAACGTACTCCATTTGCAATTGAGACAAAATCACCTATAAGCAAGCGATCTACCGTGTTAAACATAACCACAGAGATTTCTCCATAAGAATATCTTCCAGCATACACCTGTCTATAAAATAAAGCACCTTCCTTTAGATGAATATTATTGTGGGGATTTAACTTTCTCCATTTTTTTCTTAATAGAAAATCCCTAAGCCTACCAGCTATAAACGAAACTAAATTTCCCACACAGTAGAATTACATGTGAAATTGATGGAGCAATCTTTTTTTAAGAAAGATATATCCCATATAGGGATAGATCCCATCTTTTTTCTCCCCATAAATCCGCTCGATAATGTCCACGACTTTCATGCCTTCTAGAACGTTAGTTGTGATTGTGTCCGAACTGTTTTCAGAGAGGACATTGATTACGTTACGGATAACATAGTGATGATTCTGAGCCGAACCCTTATATGCCCCATAATCATTGCCGGGATTAGTGGGAGAAAGATCTGGCATCGTGTAGTCTTTGATGTGACAATACTCAACCTTATCCATGTACTGTCCGCCGATCTTTACGCTACCGTTTTCAGCAATGATCGTCAGGCTGCTTTCTTGGTTCTTATCCCACACTGACGTCGAATAGTTGAGCGAACCGAGTCCTCCATTTGTGAACCGAAAACTGACAACGCCTGAATCCTCAAAGTCGGTGAGGTGCTCGTGGTTGAAGTCAGCGAAACGCGCTTGTATATCGGTGATGTCACCAAAAAGCCAATAAAGGATGTCGATAAAGTGGGAGAACTGGGTGAAGAGTGTACCTCCGTCTAAATCAGCTGTGCCATGCCAACCACCAGAACGGTAATAGCGCGCGTCACGATTCCAATAGCAATTGAGCTGCACCATATATATATGCCCCAGCCGACCTGACTCAATCAAATCCTTAATCCACACAGAAGGTGGCGAGTAGCGATTTTGCATCACGCAGAAGATCTGCTTCCGATACTTCAGTCCAGCATAGACCACCTTTTCTGCGTCAGCTGTTGTGAGCGCCATCGGCTTCTCTATTACGACGTGATGGCCGGTCTCGATTGAATGAATCGCCATGTGAGCATGCAACCCATTCGGCGTACAAATGTTTACCACATCGAAGGAGAGATCACTGGCAAGCAGATCGTCCAAGGTGCTAAAGAATGGCACATTGACATAGGCGTCAATGGCTAATTCCGACTTCGGACGAATGTCGCATAAAGCCACCAACTCGGCACCGTCCTCACGGCAGATCATCTCTGCGTGGCGCTTCCCGATGTGGCCGCAGCCGACGACAGCAAAACGAATTGGTTTCATTGTTTTTGCTTGCTCCATGATACGCCAAAGGCTCGTCACTCCCAGATGGAGCAACCTCAAAAAGCGCGGCAAATATACGAAAGTTCCGTACCGGCGTTTTTTGCATGAAAAGCTATTCCCACCGCGTCAAAAGCCACCTTTTAACGAGGTCGCACCTCTCGAGGCTTTACGTAGTTTTGCCCGCCGATCTGGGATCGGAACTTCCTCGGCATCTAACGCCTGAATATCTACTTTATTACCCTATGATACGATACGCATTCCTACTGATTATGGCCGTGAACTGCCTCACCGGGCACGGCCAAACGACTGACGCTGTGCACGAGGCTGGCGTCTCACGCGAACTGGCCCAACTGCGCAAGCAGAAGGTCAAAGACTTACGTTACGACCTACGCTTCTCCATTCCCCGAGACAAACACGCGCCTGTCACGGGCGAGGGGCTGATCCGCTTCCGACTCGATGCACCCACCGAGATCGTCATCGACTTTCGCGAAGCGGAGGAGAAGATCTCCGAGGTAAGGGTGAACGGAAAGACAGCCTCTTACACCTTCCGCAACGAACACATCATCCTGCCTGCCGCGCTGACCCAGGCGGGCGAAAACGCGATCAGCGTACGATTCACCGCGGGCGACCAGTCGCTCAACCGCAACGACGACTATCTCTACTCTCTCTCCGTGCCCGACCGTGCGCGAACGATCTTCCCGTGCTTCGACCAACCTAACCTGAAGGCCGTCTTCGCGCTTACGCTCGAACTGCCCGCCGAATGGGTTGGTGTGTCGAATACGCGTGTCACGAAAGAGGAAAAACAGGCCGACAGAAAGACGCTCCACTTCGCACCGACACGTCCGCTGAGCACGTATCTCTTCGCCTTCGCTGCGGGACGTTTCGAGCAACGGACTTACCACGGCGAGGGGCGCACGCTGACGGCCTATTACCGCGAAACCGACCCGCAGAAGGTCGCCCAGCTGGACACGATCTTCCGACAGAGCGCCGCCGCACTCGACTGGCTCGAGGCCTACACCGGCATGCCCTGCCCCTTCGACAAACAAGACTTCATCATCCTGCCCGGATTCCAATTCGGCGGCATGGAGCACGTGGGCGCTACCTTATATAATGACACGCAACTCTTCCTCGGCCCCAACCCCACGCCCGACGAGGAGCTGCGACGCATCCAACTCATCGCGCACGAGACGGCCCACGCATGGTTCGGCAACCTCGTCACGATGGACTGGTTCGACGACGTATGGACGAAGGAGGTCTTCGCCAACCACTTCTCTGCCTGGATCACCGAGCCGCTCTTCCCCTCCGTCAACCACAAGCTGCAACGCATGCGCACCTTCTTCGCCTCCGCCCTCTCCGAAGATCGCACTCCGGGCACAAACGCCATCCACCAAGAGCTGGACAACCTCCGCAACGCCGGACTCATCTACGGCCAAATCATTTACAACAAAGCCCCCGTGGTGATGGGCAAAATCATCGAGCTTATGGGCGAAGACGCCTTCCGCGAGGGCATCCGCGAATACCTCCGCACATACGCCTACAGCAACGCCACGTGGGACGACCTGATCCGCATCCTCGACCGCCACACGCCCGAGGATCTCATCGCCTTCAACGACGCCTGGGTGAACCGTAAAGGCATGCCCATCATCCGCTTCACGCCACGCGGCAAGACGCTCGAGATCCGTCAAAAAGATCGCTACGCACCCGGCATTGTCCGCCCGCAACGTTTCGCCATCACCCTCGTCGCCAAGGGACAAACGGACACCACCCTCGAGGTCAACCTGCGCGATAGCCTCGTACGCCTCACCCTGCCCTTCGCCCCCGAGCGCGTCCTGCCCAACACCGACGGCCGCGCCTACGGCCTGCTCATCCCCGACAGCGCCAGCCGCGACTGGCTCCTCGCCCATTGGCACGAAGCCACCGACGAGACCACACGCTTGGCCCGCCTCATGCTTCTGCACGAAAATTATCAGGCCTGCCTCATCCCTGACGCCCTTTGGCTCGACGCCCTCATGAACGGACTCCGCACCGAGGCCAACCCCCTCCTCTTCTCCACCATCACGTCATACATCTCCACGCCCCTCCGCGCCCTCCCTGGTATCCTCCGCGAAGGCCCCGAGGACAGCCTGCTGCGCCTCAGCGCCAGCCATCCGCAGCGATCCTCCCGCCAGCGCCTCCTCCGCATGCTGATCCACAGCGCGGCCTCGCCTGCCACCCTCGCCCGCCTCTACACCATCTGGCGCGACCGCTCCGAGCCGCTTCTCAACGAGACGGATTACACCGACCTCGCCTACTCGCTCGCCGTGCGCCTGCCCGACCGCAGCGACTCGATCGTCCGCACCCAGCGCGCCCGCCTGACGGATCCCGACCGCATTCGCCGCTTCGACTTCATCTCCCGCGCCATGACGCCGGACACGGCCGCTCTCGACACCCTCTTCCGCTCCCTGCTCATCCCCGAGAACCGCCGCATCGAGCCCTGGACCTCCGCCCTGCTTGGCTGGCTCAACCACCCCACCCGCGAGCGCCACGCCGTCCGTTACATCCGCCCCGCCCTCGACGCCCTCCGCGACGTCCAGCGCACCGGCGACATCTTCTTCCCCCGCGACTGGGTCGGCGCCCTCCTCCGCAACCACCGCAGCCCCGAGGCCTACCGCGCCCTGCTCGACTTCATCGACGCCAATCCCGGCTATCCGCCCCTGCTCCTCAACAAAGTCTGGCAAGCCGCCTACCCCCTCTATCGGGCCAACGGGGAAGTAGAAAACGAAAAGTGAAGAAAGTTGAGTTGATGAGATGTTTATTTGTTGAGTTTAGGTACCTGGCAAACTTGGCCGGCACCCCTGGTGCCCCCGGCAAACTTGGCTGGCGTCCCTGACGCCTTGATCTTCTTTTGCTCCTTTTCTTCCATCAAGGGAAGAAAAGGAGGTCTCAAGACAAGAAAAGGAGATCCAGAGACACCCGAATCAATCCGCGATAGCACCAAACCCATCCCCGCGAGACCATAATCAATCAGCAATGGCCTCGCAGGGATTTTTTTCATGTCTTCGTGCACGCACATGCATATAAATAGTATCGATTTACCTTCTTCGTGCATGCAGGATAGTAGCTTCCATATCTATCATAGATCTTTTCATCCATACATTTATTCGTAGGTAATGGGCATATATGATTCATGCATGCACTAGAATATAGAGGAATTATTATACATAATCAACAGCACGCATATTCTCGCGAAAATTGTATATTCTAATCTACACGTAAGCAGGTATAGATAAAACCAATGCTATACATCATATCATCCAAACACACCTATATAGAACAATATATCCTATATAATCCTGCACACACATACATAGGACAATAGATCAATCCAATCTCCCTGCTATCACATAAACATACAAACACATCTACACCATTCTTTGCGCACACACAGAAATCAGAACAACATCCCCGTGAACGGTTCGCAGAAAAAAGTAGCGTCTCCACAAACGAAACGGAGCCTTCGAGAGCCGCCGCAAGCGTCTCCGAAAGCTCCGTCGCCCCTTTGCGACCGCGAAACAGGCCTAGGCCATGCGCCGCGAAAGGTTCTCTCTATGATTTTGATACCGCCGTGGCCGGTTCAGACCTTCGCCAGCACGCAAACCATCGCCACGATGGCGGGCAAGGCCTGCGCAAAGAAGATCTTCTTCGACGCCGTTAGCGCACCGTACGTCCCGGCCACAGCCACGCAACCGAGGAAAAACAGGCGGACGTTCGCGCTCCATATCGGATCGCCGATGAAAAAGCTCCACACCAGCCCCGCCGCAAGGAAGCCGTTGTACAACCCCTGATTGGCAGCCATCGAACGCGTGGGCGTGAATAGATCCGGGGGCAGCGAGCGGAAGAAGCGTTTGCCGCGCGTCTCCCAGGCGAACATCTCCATGTAGATAATGTAGAGGTGCTCCAGGGCGACAATAAGGGTAAGAATCGTTGTAATCATCGTTGTAATCATCGTGTGTGAGGTGGGGATAAAACGTGTGCGAGGTGGGGATAAAAAAGAACCGCAACCGATCTTCATCAACTGAAAGACCGATTGCGGAGTTCTTTGCTTGAGCCTCTTGTCGGATTCGAACCAACGACCCCGAGATTACAAATCACGTGCTCTGGCCAACTGAGCTAAAGAGGCAAAGTGGGAAAGCTGAACTGCATCGCACCGCTACAACCAAGTACCCTTGCTGCGGTCAAGCCCTGGGGGAATTCCGAGGGAGCTGGTCGTGCAGGACTTTCCCGCCGCAAATATACGCCAATCCCGAAATTCCCAAACTGCCGGGGTTTATTTCCATAGACATGGTTTTTCGCGTACTTTTGCGTTATAGATAGTAAAAACGAAGCACAGATACATGACGATCACCGAACGATTTCTCCGTTACGCCGCGTCCGACACGCAGTCGGACGAACAGGCGCGGACTATGCCCTCTACCCCCGGGCAGATGCGCTTCGCAGAATCCCTTACAGAAGAATTGAAAGCCCTCGGGCTACACGATGTCTCGCTCGACGAGAACGGCTACGTCATGGCTACACTGCCGGCTAACACACGCCGCACGGATGTGCCCGTCATCGGCTTTATCGCGCACATGGACACCAGCCCCGACATGTCTGGAAGGGACGTGAAGCCGCGCATCGTCGCCTACGCTGGGGGCGAGATTGTACTCAATGAACCGTTGGGCATTGTGCTCTCGCCAGACGTCTTCCCGGAGCTAAACAATTACGTGGGGCAGGAGCTGATCGTCACCGATGGGACGACACTGCTCGGCGCCGACGATAAGGCGGGCGTGGCGGCGATTGTCTCGGCGATGGAGTACCTACTGACGCATCCCGAGGTGGAGCATGGCACGGTGCGCATCGCCTTCACGCCGGACGAGGAGATCGGGCGTGGCGCCGACCGTTTCGACGTCGAGCGCTTCGGGTGCTTCGGGGCGTACACCGTGGACGGGGGCGAGATCGGCGAGCTGGAGTATGAGAATTTCAATGCCGCACAGGCCGTCGTCACCCTGCGGGGGCGCAACATCCACCCCGGCAGTGCGAAGGGGCGCATGATCAACGCTTCGCTCTTGGCCATGCAACTCAACGACATGCTGCCAACTGCTGAGCGTCCGGAAACGACCGAGGGGCGTGAGGGGTTCTTCCATCTGACGGAGATGACGGGCACGGTGGAAGAGGCACGGCTGACGTACATCATTCGCGATCATGACCGGGCGTTGTTCGAAAAGAAGAAAGAGACACTGCGCGAGGCGGTGCGACGCATCCATGCGATGTATCCCGAAAGCTGCACGCTGGACATGCGTGACCAATACTACAACATGCGCGAGGTCATCGACCAGCGCCCCGAACTGATCCAGTGGGCGCGGAGGGCGATGGCTGAGGTGGGCGTGACGCCTATCGAACGACCTATCCGCGGGGGCACGGACGGCGCCCGACTGTCGTTCATGGGGCTGCCCTGCCCGAACCTCTTCGCCGGCGGCATGAACTTCCATGGCCGCTACGAATACCTACCCGTCCCCTCGCTCCAGAAGAGCATGGAGACGATCATCCATTTATGTCACATCATCACCAAATAGATAGAACAAGAGATGAAAACAACACCGTTTACCGACGTGCACATCGCCCTGGGCGCCAAGATGCACGAGTTTGCCGGCTATAATATGCCGATCGAGTATGAAGGAATTATTGAGGAGCACCTGACCGTATGCCACGGCGTGGGTGTTTTCGACGTGTCGCACATGGGCGAGATCTGGATCAAGGGTCCGAAGGCGCTCGAACTGGTGCAGAAAATCACCTCCAACGACGCCTCCGCCATCGGCGTGGGTAAGGCCCAATACAGCTGCTTCCCGAACGAGACGGGCGGCATCGTGGACGACATCATCGTCTACCACTACGAGGACGACAAGTACCTCTTAGTGGTCAACGCCGCCAATTTGGACAAGGACTGGGCCTGGTGCCAGAAGCACAACGAGGGCATCGGCGCCGAACTGGAGAACGCATCGGACAACATGGCCCAGCTGGCTGTGCAGGGCCCGAAGGCGAAGGAGGTGCTGCAACGCCTGACGAAGGTCAACCTCGACGCCATCCCCTACTACTGCTTCGAGACGGGCGAGTTCGCAGGCTGCCCCGACGTCATCATTTCCAACACGGGCTACACCGGCGCTGGCGGCTTCGAGCTGTATTTCTACCCCCAGTATGGACTCAAGATCTGGGAGGCGCTCTTCGAGGCTGGCAAGCCCGAGGGCATCAAGCCGATCGGCCTCGGCGCACGCGACACGCTCCGTCTGGAGATGGGATTCTGCCTCTACGGCAACGACATCGACGAGACGACCTCGCCCATCGAAGCCGGCCTGGGCTGGATCACGAAGTTCGTCGACGGCAAGAACTTCATCAACCGCGCCGCCCTGGAGAAGCAGAAGAAAGAGGGCGTAGAACGCAAACTCTGCGCCTTCGAGCTTCAGGATAAGGGTGTGCCCCGCCACGGCTACGACATCGTTTGCTCGAAAGGCGAGGTGATCGGCCACGTGACCTCCGGCACCATGTCGCCCACGCGCAAGATCGGCATCGGCTTGGGCTACATCCGCACGGATCACTCCAAGATCGGCACCGAGATCGGCATCCGCGTCCGCAACCGCGACCTGAAGGCGACGATCGTCAAGCCGCCGTTCCGCAAATGATATAGTTGCTTGATTTTGTCGATGAATCCCCGTCGGAAGATCGCTCGCGATCTCTCTGGCGGGGATTCTTTTTGGCGGAAACGGGCCCTCAATCCCGAAAAACACTGCATCTCTTTCGGAAAAACAGGCCTCAACTCCGAAATCTGGGGCATCTCTTCTGAAGAAACGGGCCCTCAATCCTGAAAAACGCCGTGTTTCTTCCGAGCATCACGCCTAATCCGGAATTCCAGCGCGTTTCTTTTTAGCAATACGCCTAAATCGAGAATTCTGCCGCGTTTCTTCCAAGCAACACGCCCAAATCGGGAAAAACAGCGTGTTTCCTTTTAGCAACGCGCCCAAATCCGGAATTCTGCCAAGTTTCTTCCGAGCAACACGCCCAAATCGGGAATTCCGCCCAAGTTTCTTCTGAGCAACACGCTGTAATCGGGAAAAACGGGGCATTTCTTCTGGAGAAACAGACTCAAATCGAGAAAAAAAGGCCTGCCGCGTCACCGCAACAGGCCGTTTTTCGTGGAGCGAGGTCGTTAGACGAATGGAAACAGCGCCTTCCCCCACTCCGTTACGTGCATTCGCCGCTTCACTTTCGCGTCTTAGCCCCGCCCGCCATCCTTTTCGCGGATCTCGACGCGGCGGATTTTGCCGCTGATGGTCTTGGGCAAGGCGTCGACGAACTCCACGATGCGGGGGTATTTGTAGGGCGCCGTGACGCGCTTGACGTGATCCTGAATCTCGTGGATGAGGTCGGCGCCGGCATGGTCACGATACTCGCGGGCGAGGACGATGGTGGCCTTCACCACCTGCCCGCGGATCTCGTCCGGGACGCCCGTGATGGCGCATTCCACCACCGCGGGGTGCGTCATCAGCGCGCTCTCCACCTCGAAGGGGCCGATGCGATAACCGGAGCTCTTGATCACGTCGTCGGCGCGGCCCACGTACCAGTAGTAGCCGTCCGCGTCGCGCCAAGCAATGTCGCCCGTGTAATAGATGCCGTCGTGCCAGGCCTCACGCGTGCGCTCCGGGTCGCGGTAATACTCCTGAAAGAGGCCGATCGGGCGACGCTTGTCTGTGCGGACGACAATCTGCCCCTGCTCGCCGTCCTCGGCCGGCGTGCCGTCGGGGCGCAGCAGATCGATGTCGTACTGCGGGTTGGCCAGGCCCATCGACCCGGGCTTGGGCGTGGTCCAGGGGAAGGTGCAGATGGTGAGCGTCGTCTCCGTCTGGCCGTAGCCCTCCATGAGGCGGATGCCGGTGAGGCGGAGGAAGGTCTCGTAGACCGCTGGGTTCAGCGCCTCGCCAGCGATGGTGCAATACTGGAGCGAGGAGAGGTCGTAGCGCGTGAGGTCTTCGCGGATCAGGAAGCGGAAGATGGTGGGCGGAGCGCAGAGTGAGGTGATGCGGTAATCGTGGATCATGCGCAGGATGTCGGCCGGGGTGAACCGCTCGTGGTCATAGACGAAGACCGTAGCGCCAGCGATCCACTGCCCGTAGAGCTTGCCCCAGACGGCTTTCCCCCAGCCCGTGTCGGCGATGGTGAGGTGGAGGCTGTCCGGATGCAGGTTGTGCCAGAAGCTGCCGGTGGTGATGTGGCCTAGGGGGTAGAGGAAATCATGGATCACCATCTTCGGTTCGCCCGACGTTCCGGAGGTGAAGTACATGAGCGAGGTGTCGTCGTTCGTGTTCACGAAGGCGGGGCGGACAAAGGGCGCGGCGTGCTCGATGCCCTGCTGGAAATCGTCGAATCCGGGCGCCATCTCTGGCCCTACGCTGACCAGCGTCCGAAGCGTGGGGGCGTCGGGCAGTGCGTCCGTGACGTGGCGAAGGATCTCCGGTTCACCGGCGCAGATGACCGCCTTTATGTCGGCCGCATTGGCGCGATAGACGATGTCCTTCTTCGTCAGCAGATGGGTGGCGGGGATGGCCACGGCGCCGAGCTTATGTAGCGCAATGATGGCGTACCAGAACTCATAGCGCCGCTTGAGGATCAGCATCACTTTGTCCCCGCGGCCTATGCCGAGCGACTGGAAATAGGAGGCGGTACGATCCGTTCGCTCCTTGATTTGTGCAAAGGTGAAGTCGATGTGTTCGCCGTGATCGTTCGTCCAGCAGAGGGCGCGTCGTGTAGGCTCCTCTTCGGCCCAAGCATCGACGATGTCGTATCCGTAGTTAAAGTTCTCGGGTACGCGGATATGGAAATTGTGTTTGAAATCTTCTTGCGACGCGAACGAGGTCTGCGTCAAAAAACGTTCTACCATCTCTTGTAAGTGAAAAGCTAAAGTGAAAAGCCCAAATGCAGCCTTGTAGGACCTATTTCTCAGTCGGCAGGTGTAGGGGCGTATTGAATACGCCCCAGCACGTACCCGGTTGTCGAATCGTTCGCTCCTGCGGGGCGTTTGAAGGGCGTATTCAATACGCCCCTACGCCTACCGGCAGGAGGATGTGATCTTTCCTAACGACCGCTTAGGGATAAAACGCCTTGCGGCGCCCCTTTTTCGGAGAGCGCCGCAAGGTCTATATGAGAAAATGCGATATCAATCGGGGAATGATCATGGAATGATGATGGCCAGGAAACGCACCTCTTCGCCGTCGAGTGCCTTCATACCGTGAGGCAGATCGGAGTTGAAGTAGATGCTGTCTCCCGCTTCGAGGATCAGGTCCTTGCCATTGATCTGAAGCAGCATCCGACCGCTGACCACATAGTTGTACTCCTGCCCGGTATGCCGGTTGAGGAAGATCGGCGTACCCTCTGGCTTGGGGTGCACGGTGACCATGAACGGGTCGGCCCGACGGCTGAGGAAGCCAGCTGCAAGCGACTGGTATTTGTAGGCCTTCGTACGCTCCACGGAAGCACCGCGGCCGCTACGGGTGACGAAGTAGGTGCTCATCTTCGGCTCGTCGCCAAACATGAGCGTGATCGGCTCCACGCCATACTTCCGCGCAATGGTGTGGAGCATATCGATCGAAATATCTGCCGTCCCACTCTCCAAACGCAAGTATTCCTCGGGCGTAAGGTGGCAAACCTCGGCCATCTCCTCGACCGAGATCTCCAGCACGTCACGTAAGCCGCGTAGCCGTTCGGCTATTTGTTGGATTGCTTCGCTCATGGGAGTGCTTTATTTCTGGCGCATGCGTTGGGTAGACTTCCCAACGGGTGTCTTGGCAGCGGCGGACGACGTCTTGGGGGCCGTATTCTTCACCACCGGGGGCGGCGTAGCGTGGGTTTCTTTCGCAGTGGCCTCGGGCGCCTCAACATCCTCCTCCTCGGCCGACTCTTGCGGATCGAAGTCAGTGATGCCGGCGCTGATCAGGAGGTTATACCAGCTGAGGAGCCGCTTGATGTCGGTCGGGTAGACGCGATCGCGATCGAAGTTGGGGAGCACCTCGGCCATGTAGGCACGTAGCTCGTCGGGCGTAGCACGGGCAGCGTCGATGGAGCTAACAACTTGGCCTTCTTCTTTCGCCTTTACACTGTTGAGCACCTCGTAGAGGGGCACTTCGTCGCCGTCGGTATAGATCGCAATATCGCCCAGCGAGATAATCTTCTCGCGAGCATAGACGGGTAGCCTCCGACCGTCGGTCAATGCTTCAACGATCAACATGCTTTTACCCTGAGATACCAGTTTGTATAAGCCGGGCTTACCCGACACGGACAGAATTTTTTTCAGCATAACTCTTTATCTACTTAGTGAATATGATGGGGAATAAAATTCGGGGGGCAAAAGTAACCCAACCATTGAATCTGCTTCAGGGCGGACGCAACGCATGCCATGCGACGCGCAGGATTGACTACGAGCAGCCTCCCCCTGACGTATCCGGGGCGAGAAGTGCGACGCCAAGCCCCCTACAGCCATCGATTCAGTAAGGCTTCCACCTGCGGAATGAGCGCCGATAGGCCGTCGTTAGTGATCACCGCATCACTGAGGGCAGCCTTACGCTCGTCTGTCCACTGGCTTTGCATGCGCCGACGCACATCGGCTTCCGCAGCACCATCGCGGGCCATGACCCGCTGCAGACGGATGGCCTCGGGGGCATAGACCGTCAGCCGAACATTGGTTCTCCGGTCAAAACCAGATTCGAAGAGGATGGCGGACTCCATGGCGCAAAGTGGGGCTGTAAGTCGTTTGCGCCAAGCATCGAAATCGTCGCCTACGGCGGGGTGGATGATGGCATTGACGCGTGCCAAGAGGTCGGCGTCAGCGAAGATGAGCGCAGCCATACGGGCACGGTCGAGCGTGGCGTCCGGGCGATAGATCTCGGGGCCAAGCAGGGCCGTCAGCCCACGGCGGATGGTGGGCGAGGTGACAAGGAGGCGCTTGCTTTCACGGTCGGCGTCGTAGACAGGCACGCCATAGACCCTGAGCAGGGCGGAGACCATCGACTTGCCACTACCGATGCCGCCAGTGATACCAATCGTCGTCATGTACAATCCATCTATCAATGATAACGCCCATCGTGATAAGGCCGATGGTTACTGCTCCTCGAGGATGAACTCGATCGCGTCCGGATTCAGATCGTAATCCGTGAGCCAATCGGGCTTTTTGGTCAGGCGGAGCGTGATCTTTCCCTCCTCACGGTGGGCCTCAAACTCGCGGAAGGGGATGAGGATGTCCAGACGCTCTTCACATAGCTCCTTGAAGTGCGAGAGGGGCACGTTGCAGACGGCCTCGGCTGTGTTGGGGAACATGCGCAGGGCATAGCCCGCGGGGACACTGTCGCAACGGATATGAAGCGTGAGGCGCTTCTCCGTAAACTCCTCCACGGGGACGGTCACCTTGACCGACTGTGGTTCGAAGCGTACGCCAGCGATCTCGGCCAGGCGTGCCGTCAGCGTCTTGGTGCGGCTCAAGCCTGTCAGGCGGATGGGGACGGTACGCACAGCCCGAAGGCTATCCAGCTTCGCGCGGTCGGCATAGACGCGCACTTTGGCCGGTGTGATCGTAACCCGATCCGAGAGCTGGAAGCCGACTTCGGTCTCGACCGTGAGGTCGGCCTCGACAGCGATCTCCCGGTTGCCAAGCTCGGTGTAAGTGACGCGGATGGTGCTCGGCTCGAAGCTGAGCAGGCGGGTGGACGAGGCCAGATGCTTCAGAATGCCCGCCTCAAGGATGCGCCGCGTAACGGTCAGCTCTTCGCTGCTCGCTTCGTGGGGCAACGTACGGACGTCTATCTCGAGCGGCGAGAAGGAACCCGTCCAGAGGTAGTTGAGCAGCACCGTCCCTTTGTCCCTCACCTTAGCCACAACCTCCGTCGGACTGTCAGCTGCGGGCACCATGTTGGCCGGGATGTTCTTGTATCTCACCGGCAGAGCGATGTTGATCTCATAATCATCCTGCAAGGCTTGCAGAAACCAGAGGCAGAGCGAAGCCAGGACGAAGCACATAAAGACAAGCACATCGCGCCATCCTATGCGACGGAAGAAGGCTTTGACCCGCGAGGCTTTGGTCGGTAGCGGAGAGGCGTTCCCGTGTTCTGACATAAGGGAAAGGGGGAAGGGGGCGGGGGATAGACTATTTCTGCTGTTGTGGCACGTCTTCGGAGTTGGCGAAGATGGCGTTCTTGTCTATGCGAATACGGACACCGTCGGCCACTTCGATGAGCATCGTTTGCTCACCGAGCTCCTTGATCTTGCCGTGTATACCGCCCGAGGTGACGACCTTATCGCCCACCTTCATGGCCTCGCGAGCCTTACGGATGGCTTTCTGTCGCTGCTGCTGGGGGCGCAACATCATAAAGTAGAAGATGGCCACGAGGGCGACCATGAAAAGGATGTTCATGTAACCGGCACCGCCGCTTGCGGGTGCTCCGGACGTCTGGAGAAATACGCTGAGTAGGTTCATTGGGATAGGGAGTTTGATAAAGTAGTTACGGCCTTGTGGCCGGATAATTATGTGCGCCTTGTGGGGCGGTAGTTATCGCGTAGTCAGGGCAAGGCGGGGGGACATGCTATTCGTCGTCATCGTCGTCGTCAGTGTCCTTACGCGCACCCTTGGCCAGGGGCACCTTGACGAGCTTGTTCTCCTCCTTCAGATCCTGAACGACGGCGTCGAGGATGCCATTGATGAAGGTGCTGCTCTTGGGCGTGCTGTAATACTTGGCCGCGTCGATGTATTCGTTGAGGGTCACATTGACGGGGATGGTGGGGAAGTTGATCAGCTCAGCCACGGCCATCTGCATGATGAGGCGGTCCATACTGGCCACACGATCCGACTCCCAATTCTTGAGATGGCGGTCGATGCGGGCGAGATATTCCTGGCCGCGCAGCATGGTGAGGTGGAGCAGACGGATGGCGTAGTCGCGGTCCTCGGCGTCCTTGAACATGGGCAGCAGGGGTCGGTCGGGGCCATCGGCTGCGGTGGAGTATTTGATGGTTTTGATGACGAACGTCTCGATGATCTCGATGTCGTCGTTCCAGTAGATACTGATGTCCTCCAGGGCGTCCTCGAGCGACTCGTTGCCACAGATGAGGCGGCGGAAGACGGCACGCCAGAAGTCACGGTCCACCTCGTAAGAGTCCGTCTTGGCCCCCAGATACTGGGCGTAGATCTCGGAGCCGAGGATGAGGTCGAGGACACTCTTGACGAAGTCCGTCTCGTTGGCCCACGAGATGCCATGCTCCTTGACGTAAGCCTGCAGCGCCAGGTTGGCCTCGATCTGACGGGCGAAGCGATTGTCGACCAGACGCGTGTTGGGGCGCAGATCTTCCTCGGCGGGGCGATAGCGGTTGCGACGCATATCGAGCCGTCGCTCTTGGAGGTGCGTGACCTCAACGATGAGGAGTAGGAAGTAGTAGTATAAGTCGTACGACCGACGCAGGCTCAGCAGCAGTTCGTTTTCTGCCAGCTTCAGGTCGTTGCTCCCGTTCTGCTGATAAGCGAACAAGATCTGGAGCACTTTGATGCGGATTAGGACCCTGTTAATCATTGTATGTAAGATCTATCGAGTGCGATACTTATTTGTTCTCTTTTTTTCCGAGCGGCAAAGGTAACATGCCGTATGGATTAGAAAAGCTGAGGCAAACCGCGCCGACAAAGCCAGGAGCAGGCTGGGCGTTACGGAGATTTTCCATGAGAATACCTCTACGAATCGGTGTATATAGCCGTTGCACAACGGTAAACGCGTGCTCTTCGGTGTGATTCCTCTATCGGCAAAGTATTTGGCCCTACCCCCGAAATGAATGGCCCGATCCCACGTATCATCGGCAGGACCTACCATTTTTAGGAATTATCGAGTCACTTTTTATTCGTGTAAATATTTCTCGCCTATTAAAAAGCCACTTTTTATTCGTGAGAATCTTTCTTGGCTATTAAAAGGTCACTTTTTATTTGTGCAAATATTTCTCGCCTATCAAAAAGCCACTTTTTATTCGTGAGAATCTTTCTCGGCTATTAAAAGGTCACTTTTTATTCATGGAAATATTTCTCGCCTATTAAAAAGCCACTTTTTATTCATGAGAGTTTTTCTCAGCTATTAAAAAGTCACTTTTTCATTTCTGAAAAACCTTGCTCAGTAACAATAAGCAGACATTTATATCCTAATAATTTTTCGCACATACAAATTGTCACTTCCTATTTAGTGAAATATTTTTCCTGTATAAAAAAGTGACCCGATAATTACTTATCATAGTTGTTCATCATGAAAAAGTGACCTGATAATTTCTAATCAGGGCATCCTAGTAACTTCGGTTTTTACGTGGGGCTTTATATGGCTGAGGCAGCGAGATAATGCCCCATATCGGGGGCTTGCACAACGCGCTACACCGTTTGCAGTTAACTTTTTCCCCCGACGACAATCCGCAGATCTTTTCCTCTTTGCTTTCTGGGGGAAACAAAAAAGGGCGCTGCCGAAATCTCTTTCGACAGCGCCCTTTCGGACTGCTTTGTGAAGTGTACGGCCAACTTCCTCGGCCGAGGCCCTATTTCTGGAAGAAGGCCTTGACGCGATCGGCGATATGGGTCACTTCTTCGTCTTTCATCTCGGCGTGGATGGGCAGCGAGAGGACGTCGTGGGCGAGGCGGACGGATTCGGCCATGCTGCCGCAGGTCCGGGCGACCCACTTGTAGGCTTCCTGCTCGTGGATGGCTTTGGGGTAGTAGACCATCGAGGGGATGCCCTGCGAACGTAAGGCTTCGCGGAGGGCGTCGCGGCGGCCGTCGGAGACACGGAAAGTGTACTGGTGGAAGACGTGCGTGGAGAACTTCGACCGGGCGGGGAGCCTGAGCCAAGGCAACGCGCGGAGACCCTCGTCGTAACGGTCGGCCACGGCGCGGCGGCGGCTGATGTCGTCGTCCATGTGGCGCAGGTTGACGCGTAGGATGGCGGCTTGCAGGGCGTCGAGGCGGGAGTTGCGACCGATGGCGCGGTGGTCATACTTGGCCGCCTGACCGTGGTTGGCCAGACAGCGGATGCGCTCAGCCAGCTGACTGTCGGCGGTGAAGACAGCGCCCCCGTCGCCATAGCAGGCCAGCGGCTTGGTGGGGAAGAAGGACGTCGTGCCGATGTGGGCGATGGTGCCTGCCTTGCGCGTGCGGCCGTCGGACGAGATATAGTCGGCACCGAGCGACTGGGCGTTGTCCTCGATGACGCCCAGCTTGTACTTCTTGGCCACGCGCAGGATCGGGTCCATGTCGCACGTCTGGCCAAAGAGATGGACCACCACGATGGCCTTCGTCTGTCGTGACACGGCCTGCTCGACGAGTGCCGGGTCGATGTTGTACGTGTCCGGACGCACATCGATGAGCACGGGCGTGGCGCCAAGCAGGGCGACCATCTCGGCAGCGGCGATGTAAGTAAAGGCGGGCATAATGACCTCGTCGCCCGGCTGCACGCCGAGGGCACGAAGAGCCAGCTCGAGGGCGTCGGTGCCATTGGCGCAGGGGATGATGTGCGGGGCATTGAGATACTGCCCCAATTCGCGGGTGAAGGCGTCCACCTCCGGGCCACCGATGAAGCTGCCCGCAGCCATGACGTCGGTCGTGGCCTTATCGATTTCAGACTTCAGGCGGGCGTAACGCCGCTTGAGGTCTACCATTTGAATCGTTTCCATAAGAAGAAGCTGTTTGGAGTTATTGATTGGTCGTCACGAGGCAGTATCTCACTTGACTGCGCTACCGGGTTCGACCTCTTTTTCGGGTGAAATGACCGCGAGGCGTCCGTCGGCGCCCTCGGCCGAAAGGATCATGCCCTCGGACGTGATGCCTTTGATGCGCCGCGGCTCCAGATTGGCCACAAAGCAGACCTGTCGCCCGACAAGCTCCTCGGGGGCGTAATGCTTGGCGATGCCGGAGACGATGGTGCGCCCACCCAGCCCGTCGTCGATCTTAAACTGTAGCAGCTTGTCGGCCTTGGGCACCTTGGTGCACTCCGTGACGCGGCCCACACGGATGTCGAGGCGCGTAAAGTCGTCGAAGGCGACGGCCTCGCGGATCGGCGCCGCGTGATGTTCAGCCACCTCATTGGCATGCTTCGCGTCGAGGAGCTTCTGCACCTGTCGCTCGATCACCTCGTCGTCGATCTTCTCGAAGAGCAACTCCGCCTTACCGAGCTTGTGGCCAGCGGTGAGCAGATGGAAGTCGCCCAGACGATCCCACGCAAAGGGCGCATCAATGGCCAGCATGTGGCGGAGCTTCTCGGTCGTAAAGGGCAGGAAGGGATCGAAGGCGATAGAGAGGTTGGCCGTGATCTGCAGGGCAACGTGGAGGATCGTCTGCACCCGCGCGGGATCGGTGGCGAAGCGCTTCCACGGCTCAGTGTCCGCGAGGTACTTGTTGCCGATGCGAGCCAAGTTCATGGCCTCACGCTGGGCATCGCGGAAATGGAACGTGTCGAGCAGACGCACCAACTCAGCCTTTACGGACTCGAACTCATGGAGTGTAGCGCGATCATAGTCATCCATCTCGCCACATTCGGGCACGACACCGTCGAAGTATTTACCCGTCAGCACGAGTGCACGGTTGACGAAGTTGCCGAAGATGGCCACCAGCTCGTTGTTGTTGCGGGCTTGGAAGTCTTTCCAGGTAAAGTCGTTGTCCTTCGTCTCGGGCGCGTTGGCCGTAAGCACATAGCGGAGCACATCTTGCTTGCCAGGCAGATCGTCGAGGTATTCGTTGAGCCATACGGCACGGTTCTGCGACGTGGAGATCTTGTCGCCCTCGAGGTTCAGGAACTCGTTAGCCGGCACATTGTCCGGCAAGATGAACGACCCTTCGGCGCGGAGCATGGTCGGGAAGACGATGCAGTGAAAGACGATGTTGTCCTTGCCGATGAAGTGCACCATGCGCGTCTCGGGATCCTTCCACCACGTCTCCCAGCTGCCGTAGCGCTCGGGCTGAGCGTCGCACAGCTCCTTCGTGTTACTGATGTAGCCGATCGGCGCATCGAACCAGACGTAGAGCACCTTGCCCTCGGCACCTTCGACAGGCACAGGGATGCCCCAATCCAGATCACGACTGACGGCGCGCGGTTGCAGCCCCATGTCGAGCCAGCTCTTGCACTGTCCGTAGACGTTTGGCTTCCACTCCTTGTGCTCCTCGAGGATCCACTGGCGGAGGAATGGCTCGTACTGGTCGAGCGGCAGGTACCAGTGCTTCGTGCGACGCATCACGGGCGCGCTGCCGCTGATGGCTGAGCGCGGATTGATCAGCTCCGTGGGGCTGAGCGACGTGCCGCAACGCTCGCATTGGTCGCCATAAGCATGTTCGTTGCCACAGTGGGGACAGGTGCCGGTGATATAGCGGTCGGCGAGGAACTGTCCGGCCTCCTCGTCGTAGTACTGATCGCTCTCCTTCTCTAAGAAGACCCCCTTGTCGTAGAGCGTACGGAAGAAGTCGGAGGCCATACGATGGTGCACCTCGGAGGAGGTGCGGGAGTAGATGTCGAAAGAGACGCCGAAGCGCTCGAAGGTGTCCTTGATAAGCGCGTGGTAGCGGTCTACGATGTCTTGCGGGGTGACGCCTTCCTTCTTGGCGCGGAGGGTGATGGGCACGCCGTGCTCATCCGACCCACCGACGAAGAGGACGTCGCGTCCGCAGAGTCGCAGATAGCGCGCGTAGATGTCGGCAGGCAGGTAGACACCGGCAAAGTGTCCGATATGCACCGGCCCGTTAGCGTAGGGCAGTGCAGAGGTGATGAGGGTGCGTTTGAAATCTTGTTTTGTTTCTTCCATAGGGGTGATCGATGTTGTACTGTTTATCTGTGTTCGTTTTCTCTCTGGGGTGGATGATCTTTATTCATTGACATAGCCCATCTCGAATCCGGCCTCGGTGCCTTGGCCGGGGCGACTGCGGAGGATGAGCTTGCTGTGGTTACGGACGAGGAGCTCGCGACAGATGTTCAGGCCAAGCCCGCTACCCTTCTCGCCGCGTGTGCCACGTGTCGTGACGAGGTCGTCCGTGTGGAGGATAGATTGGATCTGCGCGTCGGTCATGCCTTGGCCGCTGTCGCAGACGAAGGCGGAGACGGTCGAGCCGCTGCGCTTGACGACGAGGCGTATCTCGCTGCCGGATTCGGAGAACTTGAGCGCATTGTTCACCAGGTTACGCAGGACGGTGTGGACCATTTGGCGATCGGCCCGGACGGTGCACGGCTCGTCGGAGAAGTCGGTCCGGAGCGTGATCTCCTTGTTTTCGGCCGACATGATGTAGAGGCCCATCGCGTCGCGCATGACGTCGCGGAGGTCGAAGCGAGAGGGCTCGTAAGTGATGCGATCGGTCTGCGTGTGGGCCCAGTTGAGCAGGTTATGCAGCAGATCGACCTGCGCTTCGGAGGCGCGATAGAAGAGGCCGAGGTAGCGCGAGAGGGTCTCCGAATCGTAATCCTCAAGGTTGGCCAGGATCTCCTCCATAGCCATCTTCTGCGCCACGGCGGGCGACTTGAGGTCGTGCGAGATGACGGAGAAGAGCTTGTCTTTCGTCGCATTGATGGCGCGCAGCTCACGGTTGCGCCGACGGACGAGTCGGCGGTAGCGGTTGACGAAGTAAAGCACCACGAGGCAGGCCACGATGCCGACGACCAAGAGCCAGAGTTGCAGGTAGCGCTGTTTCAGCTCCTCGTTCTGGATGGCGATGCGGTGCTCCTTCTCGGCCGTCTCATACTCCACACGGAAGGCCTTCATCTGCGTCTCGGCGTCCATCTGATAGAGCGAATCGCCCAGCGCCTTGTTACGCTCCAGATATTCCAACGCGAGAGCTGGGTTCGAGGTGCGATAAAGCGCATAGAGCTGCTCGCAAGCCTTCATCTCCATTTCCGTGAAGTTCATCTCGCGGGCCATCTCGTCTGCCTGACGGTAATAGGCTGCTGCCTCAGCGATGAGTCCTTGTTTCTGCTTGACCTGCCCCAGGTAACCGAGGCAATAGATCATGCCCACGGGGTGCTGGAGGCGCCGGACGCCGTCGAGCGCCTGAGAAAAATACTGCTCGGCCTGCGTCCAGTCGCCGGCGGCCATGGCGGCCAGACCCATAGACGACTGGGCGGTGGCGATGCCCATCGTGTCGCCGAGCTGTTCGCTGATGGCGAGCGCCTCGCGGAGGATTTGCATGGCCTCCTTCGGGCGGTTCATCTCGCCGTAGGCGCCGCCAAGGTTACGGAGCAGTTCGGCGCGCATGGGCAGGGACTCCGGCGCCGGGATTTGGCGGAGCGTCTCGAGCCCCTTGCGGTACATGACGATGGAGAAAGAGTCGTCGCGCATGTGGTGATAGAGCGCGCCCATGTTGTTGTAGGCCGAGGCCAAACGTTCCGGATTGCCTTGCTTCTCGGCCACCTCGAGGCAGGTGCGGATGCTCTGCCGGGCGCCGTCAAAGTCGCCCGTGCGGACGTAGGCCTCCGTCTGCATGGTCAGGAGGGCAAACCAGCCGGCAGTGTCCTTCAAGGCGCATGTGGGCGGGATGGCCAGCTGCGCGCTGTGGATGCACTTACGGAAGAGCGCTTGGTCGTAATAGTACTGTGCGAGGCCACTATAGAGGATCCATCGAAGGCTGTCCTCCGTCGTGTTGCGGGTGAAATGATACGTGTTCGACAGCGCCTTTTCGCGGGTCAAGACGGCTGCCAGGCGATTGGCGGCCTCGGCGCGTTTGGCTCCGGGGCGAGCCGCCTCAAACTCACCGGTGAGGAGCTCCACATCCGCGTCGCTCTGCGCCACGGCCAAGAGTGGTGTCAGGGTTAGGAATAGGCCGATACCGGCACGGTGTAAGATCTTCTTCATCTCTCTGTCTGTATATCTGAATGTCGCGCAAAAGTAACGGCCGCCGGGGCAATTTTCAATTGTTAATGGTCAATGACCCAGATGGAGACCTATCGCCGGGGACGAGTATGGCCATATATAATACGTATAGGGGGACGCAATGCCTACGCCCCCTCTCTCGTACCCGAAAAACTTCGCGACTACGTACGCATACGTATCCTCTTCCGGAAAATCTGACGTGTTTCTCGAAAAGTCGATTGTAACAAAGTGTAAATTGTATGCAGTTTCAGGCGATCCATAGGATTCGATAGACGTCTGATAAACAGCGGATAGCGCACTTGTAAAATGAACATTCCGGTCGTTGACACGGAAAAAATGAAATACGTAATATTACGTATTGACACGCCTCTTTTACCGCCGGAACTTTGCACTCGCAATCGGACAAGATTTCGATCGCAGATAAACAAGATGAATAAGTATACGGTAGATCAGAAATTTCCATTTATCCACTCGTAAGCGGTGCGGACAGCCTCCTCACTTCCTACACATCCCCCAAACGATATGAAAACAAAATTCCGCATTTCAATCCTCCTCATCACCCTCTTGGGGCTGATGAGCGCCACAAGCGACAGCTGGGCACAAAAATCACACGCACACGAGGTGACGTTCACGCCCGAGAAGCTCATCGTCCCGGCCGAAGGCGGCACCTTCAAGATTCAGATGAAGGCCTTAGGTTATTTCTGGAATTGCTCCGCCCCACCCTCTTGGGTGACGTATCTGGAGCCGCGAAGCAATGATAAGGACTATCTGGGCGAGCACGACATCACCATCACCTTCATGCCCAATATCGGCCCTACACGTAGTCACACACTCTACTTCAAGACCATATACGCGTATGCCGGCGGCCCCGGCGACGTAGACACCTCCAAGTACGTCATCACGCAGCTCTCCGGGGAATTCGTCGCACCCACCGTGGCCAACAAGGCGCTCACCCTCTCGGCCACCGAAGACGCGATCACCGTCACCTGGCACGCTGCGAAGGACAACAAGACCCAGGCAAACTACCTGACGTATCGTGTCTACGTGGCCGACAAACCCTCGCTGCTGACCGACCTTTCCTTTGACAGCGATCTCCCTGCGGCGAACGACCAAAATGTGTCGAATCCCTCCCAAGCGGGCACTTTCACAACCACCATAGAGAAGTACACCGACGGCCAGCAGCTCATCGAGACGCTCGAACCGGGCACGACGTATTACGTCATCGTGGCCGTGTACGACGAGGATGAGAACGTCACCGAGTACACCATGGGGCAGGTGAAGACCGCCACCCCCGCCACCCCCTTCGTCAAGCTCTCCGAGCAAGAGATCGTTATGGACGCCAGCGGCGGCAAGCATACGCTCACCGTGACCAGCAACTACGGCTGGAACAGCGACGTCTCCCCCAACGGGGCGCTCAAACGAAACGGAGGCTGGTTCACCAATACCGGCATGTCAGCCATCGGTGGCAACGGCATAGCGTCGGATGATGACTACTCCTTCGCTGTCGATCCGAACACAAGCTCGGACGATCGCAAGCTCACCGTCACCTTATCGTCCACCAGAGACCCCTCCATCACCACCACACTCACCATCACGCAGAAGGGCACTAAGCCCACCGAGGTCATGGTCAGCTCGCTGCTGATGAACCTGCCCCGCGTAACGGTCAATGGCGATCGCAGCCGCTTCAACCTCAACGCCACCGTCTATCCCGCCGACGCCACCGACAAGCGCCTGCAATGGTCGAGCAGCGACGAGAGCGTGGCGACGGTACACGCCTCTTCAGCCTCCGCCTCACGGCTCAAGTCGGGCGTCACGATAGGGACTGCCGTAGAGGTACGCATCCATAAGAAGGGTAAGGCCGTGATCACCGCCCAGGCCATGGACGGCAGTGGCAAGTCGGCCTCGTGCGAGGTGGACGTCCTCTCCACCGTCGGCAACGCCACCGTAGCCACCCCCGCACGTATCTATGCCGCTAACGGCACACTCCACATCAGTCTTCCGACAGCCTCCCGCGTAGAGATCTACACCCTGCTCGGCCAATGCTTCCACAGCTTCACCGCTCCCGCCGGCGAGACCTCCCTCACGCTCCCCGCCGGACTCTATATCGTCCGCGCTGGTGAATCCGTACAGAAGATCAGCATCAATTAAGCAGCTGTTGGGACTTTGTTTCGGAGACAGCTCCACAGAACAATCATCCAATAAATTCAAAACAGCTTCTCTAAACAGTTTCTGAGACAGCGATGAACCACGACAGCCACAGAACCAGCAACAAGCCTCCCCCACCTCCCTACAATCGGGAGCAAGCGAAGGCTTCACTGAAGCGGTTGATCGACGTGTATGCGCATTACCTGAATGCCTGTCACCCCCTCGACAACCCCAACAGTCACACGCCCCCGAACAAGCGCAACGGCGAACGATAGCCCGCTGTCGCCACGACAAGTGCCCCCGCCCACCTGCCATCCGTGCAGAGAGGCTGACGCGAACAACAAGGCCAGACCGGCCCTCAGTAAAAAGAACAAGGGAATGCTTCCCACCCAACAAACATGTATCACACAACAAAAACCCCTACAGAAATGAGACGATTTATTTCAATGATGATGATGGCCATCGTGGCCGTCACATGCGTAACCTGCCTCGCGAGTTGCAAAGACGATCCCGTTCCGGAACCCATTCCGCAACCGCAACCCCAGCCACAGCCGCAACCGAACCCCAATCCGCAGCCAAACCCTAACCCGAATCCGAACCCCAACCCGGGCGGCGAGGCGAAGTCGATCAAGCTGGACCGGACGGAGCTTACGCTCAAGGTCGGCGAGCGGGCCTCGATCAAGGCCGAGGTAGAGCCTGCCAACGCTGCGGTCAAGCTCGTGAGCTGGAAGAGCAGCGACGAAAGTGTAGCCACGGTGACGGACGGTGGCGAGGTGGTGGGCAAGAGCGCCGGTAAGGCGACGCTCACGGCCAGCTGCGGCAGTGCAAGAGCGACCTGTCAGGTGACGGTCAAGAAGGAGCAGCAGGCGCTCGCACCGATCCAGGTGCAGATGACCGGCTCGATCAACCACACGCAGTACACCGCTGGCCAGTCGGCCACGATCACCTTCAACCGCTTCCCCGCTTCGGTCGAGGAGTTCAAGCAGGTGCGTGAGCAGATCGGACGTGAACCGCAAGGCGCCATCGCCCTGCAAGTCATGGCCCATGAGATGTTCCGCCGCGACCGAGAGATAGGCCGCGCGTGTATCGAGCTGAACAGCACCGGGACGGAAGGGCGAAAAGCTATGGAGCGGCTCAAGGAGCTTTACCGCGCCGGCGACTCCTACGCCCGTCCGTACCTGATGGCAGCCTTCCTGAAGGGTGCCCGTCCCGACAACGGCTACAATCCCACGAAGCCTTACACGATAGAGATCACGGCAGACCCGGGGCACAAGTATGACAGCACGAAGGACTACACGTTCCAGGCCCCGATCGTGTACTTGCGCATCAAGACCCAAGGCCGTTCGCAGGGCTTCGAGATCATCTCCGTGGTCAAGACCTTTAAGCCGGACGAACCGAGCAATGGCACGTATTTCATTGTAAACAACTGCCCGGGCCTGTACGTGCAGGTGGCGCCGATCTCGTACGAGCATAAGTTCTTGGGTCTCGATTGAGAAGCTGTTTGGGCTACCGCCCCGCATACAAACAAATCTTCTTCATCCTTTCCCCCTCCCCTTGACGTCCCCCGATTCTTTTCTTCGGGGGTAGAAGGTGGGGAGGGGGATTCCCTCAAACCCCACAAACCCTATACACACCGAACCATTATGAGAACGAATATGATTTGGACCACCTTAGTGGCACTGCTTATAGCCCTCACCGCCTCCGGTTGTAAGAAGGACACCCCGGAGCCGAAGCCGCAAGAGGCGTTCCGCCAAGTGACCCTCAAGGGCTTCTCCTACATCTGCCCCACGATCCTCAAGCCCGTCCAGCTGGCGGACAGAGAGCAGACGAGTCAGCTCTTCACGCTCTACGGCGACGACGTCACCAACTCCATCGCCTGCTCCGTGAAGGAGTTGGAAGGCGACGACGACTTCACCCTCGAGGATGCCGAAGAGGCCCTTGCGGAGCTTCTCCGAGAGTTCCCAGACGCCACGGGCAAAGCCTACCCTGACGGCGTCCTGCTGCGTAAGTCCGGCGTCAACCCCCAGCTCGGCAAAGAGAATATCTATATGACCATGCGCCTTATGGTCAGCGGAAACAAGCTCTTCACGCTGGTCTTCAACTACACCGAGAGCAACAAGGTTATCCTCAGCAAGTATGTCGACCCGGTCATCAACTCCATCCAAGCCCCCAAGTAACTCCCCCCTAACACACGATTCAAAATGAAAACAACCCGATTCCCCCTCCTCATCCTCATCGCCCTCTGCGCGATGACCCTGGCCGCCACCACGACGCTGACGGCCCAAACCAAGACCTTCCGCGGCGCATGGTTCACCGTGGAATACCCGGCGAACTTTACCGCCGAAGGCTCCCTGCCCTCGGCCACCTCGGGCGAAGACGAAGCGTTTGACAGCGCCACCTTCACCTCGCCCGACGGCTCCGTCACCTTCTACGTCTATTCGCCCCAGTGGTCAGGCGACCCGACCGACATCGAACTTTCGGAGAACGAACGCGAGGGCCAGCGTAAAGTGACCCGCGGCAAGCGCCAGACCGTCACCTACTGGACCATCGGCGCCAAGGACGGCAGCTACACCCGCAGCTATCAGGAGGTGCGCGAAGACGAAACGATGCACGTCCTCGGCATCCACTACACCACGCAGCAGGCGTACAACAAGTACAAGAAGCAGTACCTCCAATTCAAGGCCTCCCTCAAACAATTCGCTGACTAAAATCTCACTCACTCTCAACTCAACTCTCGGGGCGGGCGCCGCCCGACGCCCGTGAAACCGTCCGGTGTACACGCCCGCCCCTATCTCCACCCAACCCAATCACCCGCACCCAAACGCATAAACAGATAAACCCCAAACGCATAAACAGATAAACGCATAAACACCCAACATTCCCCAAACACCCAACACCCCCCAAACACCTAAACAGAAATGAAAACAACGAACCGCATCCTTACCCTCTGCCTCATGGCCCTCGTCGGGCTCACGGGCATGACCACCGAACGCGCCGCGGCGCAGAAGAAAGAAAAGGTGATCCTGGACACCGACATGGTCGAAGTCTTTGACGACGGCGTGGCCATGATGATGCTGGCCAAGGCGCCGAACATCGACCTCCTGGGCGTCACCATCGTCATCGGCAACACCTGGGTGCCCGAGGGCACCGCCTACGGCATCCGCCAGCTGGAGTGCGTCAATCGGACAGACATCCCCATCGTGCCCGGCATCCGCCAGCCGATCTATCCGAACCGCTTCGAGACGATCAAGAACGAGCGCATCCTCTTCGGCATCGGCGACGCCTACGTGGGCGCAGCCGGATACCCCGAGCCCGCCTCTTGGCGCGCCGTCTACCTCCAGAAGTACGGCCGCGAGCCGTCCGTACAGCCGCTCGACATGAAGGCCGTCAACTTCATCATCGACCGCGTCAAGGCCAACCCCGGCGAGGTGACCATCCTGGCCATCGGCACCTGCGTCAACCTGGCCACCGCCGTGCGCATCGCCCCCGAGATCGTGCCCCTCATCAAGCGCGTCATCTACATGGGCGGATCCTTCTTCCGCCCGGGTAACACCACGCCCACGGCCGAGTTCAACTGGTGGCTCGACCCGGAGGCCGCCAAGATCTGCGTCCGCACGCCCTTCAAGGAGCAGGTGATCGTCGGGCTGGACGTCTGCGAGAAGATGGCCTTCCGCAAGGATCGCTACGAGCGGATCACGAACCTCGTCCGCAACGAGGGCATCAAGGGCATGATGAAGCGCAACTACCTGAACGTAAAATTCCTCGAGGAGCCCACCTATACGCACTACGTCTGGGACGTCATCGCCGCCTCCATCCTCATCGACCCCACGCTGATCCGCGAAGAGGTCAAGCGCTACGTGGACGTCAACTCGCAGTTTGGCTTCTCCTACGGTCAGGCCCTGGCCTTCGACTCCAACCAGCCCGTCGGCAGCCAGCAGGCCCGCATCATCCTCACCGTCGACGAGCCTCGCCTCTGGTCGATGATCGAGAAATACTGCTCCGAGTTTTAGGGGCGTCTGCTCGGATACCGCCCCCTCGTCCGTCAGGGTAGGGGCGTATCGCATACGCCCCACCAAACGCCCCCCCGGGCCCGAATGGATGGACGCCGGGTATGATCATCCGCCCCGTGCCGGGGCGCCCGGTAGGGCGTATTCAATACGCCCCTACACGGGTACCCGCATAAACACACAAACGCCCAAACACATAAACATCTCAACAGGGCCTCAGGCCCCAACACCTCAACAATATGAAATACATCATCCTACAGCGGGCCAACCCGCAAGACCGCCGCAAGGCCAAATGGTACGCCACGCCCCTCTTAGAGCGCCGCGTGCGTCAGACCGAGCTGACCAGCGAGCTGACCCAGACCTTCGGCATCCGTTACGGCATCGTCCGTAAGATCATCCAAGTCTTTCTCGAGGCCGTCGTGCGCCACCTCCTCTCCGGGCGCAGCGTCTGCCTGCGCCCCTTGGGCACGCTCCGCATCTCCTTCACCAGCGACGGCATGGAGGAGCCCGAGCACGTCACCCCGGACATGATCCGCGACCTGAAGATCGTCATCACGCCCGACAAGCTCTTGAAGGAGCAGCTCAGCAACCTGCACTTCGAGCTGCACGAAGACCCCGCCGCCGCCTCCTCTCCCCACGAGTCGGTCGTCGAGATGATGCCCAGAGCATACCCCCGGGGGGCCCAGCCTTGGGTATGATCCGCCGGGTGGTCAGGCCGCCCAGGGTTTCGCCCCGATCGTCCACACGCCAGGGGTTTCGCCGCCCAGGGTTTCGCCCCGATCGTCCACACACCAGGGGTTTCGCCCACCCAGGGTTTCGCCCTGGGCTATGGTACACCGGGCCTACAGCCCGGCCGGGTACAGGGGAGCGCCCTGTAGGGGCGCCGGATCATAGCCAGGGGCGAAACCCCTGGGCGGCGAAACCCCTGGGCGGCGAAACCCTGGACGGCTCCCGACCGGATTGATTGAACGAATGAATAATGAATAATGAATAGAGATCATGCCACAGTCCTTATCGAAACTGTATATCCACACGGTGTTTCATATCAAATCCACAAGCGTCACCATCCGCAATGAAGATCGCGGCGCCCTATACGAATACATGGGTGGCATATTGAATCATATCGGGTGCCTGCCGATACGGATTAATGGTGTGGACGACCACGTACACCTGCTTTGCCTCTTGTCAAGAACCGTCTCAACGGCGAAAATGATGGAAGAGGTGAAGCAGCGGAGCAGCTGTTGGATCAAAACCATAGACCCTCGTTACTACCGCTATTTCGCCTGGCAGAACGGATATGGTGCTTTTTCCGTCAGCCCGTCGCTTGTTGAACGCGTAAAGAAATACATCGACAATCAAGAGGAGCATCACCGTACGACAACCTTTCGCGATGAGTACGTGGCCATCCTCAAGGATCACGACGTACCATTTGATGAGGACTACTTATGGACAGATTAGATGCCACGCGGGGGCGCTCCCCCGTACCCGCCCCGCCCAGGGGTTTCGCCCCGATCATCCACACGCCAGGGGTTTCGCCCCTGGCTATGATCCGGCGCCCCTACAGGGCGCACGGGTACCCGCCCCCCCCAGGGGTTTCGCCCCGATCGTCCACACACCAGGGGTTTCGCCCCTGGCTATGATCCGGCGCCCCTACAGGGCGCTCCCCCGTACCCGGCCGGGCTGTAGGCCCGGTGGACCATAGCCCAGGGCGAAACCCTGGG
>ERZ772807.179-NODE-179-length-42172-cov-7.406534_pt1 | contig 42172 bp, 41 predicted proteins | sample MGYA00511472_ERZ772807 | MGnify/ENA primary metagenome ERZ772807 (study PRJEB29015, sample SAMEA2737947) | human oral metagenome | biome: human oral; feature: human-associated habitat; material: dental | place: China | collected 2039 ... | reverse complement strand
AGCACTTCGTGGCCGTGTCCACCGCCCTGGACAAGGTCGCCGAGTTCGGCATCGACCCGGCCAACGCCTTCGGCTTCTGGAACTGGGTGGGTGGACGCTACTCGGTGGACTCCGCCGTCGGTACGGTTCTGGCCGTGGCCATCGGCCCGGAGAACTTCGCCGACTTCCTCTCCGGCTTCCACACCGTTGACGAGCACTTCGCCACCAAGGCTCCGGCCGAGAACGTCCCCATGCTCATGGGCCTGCTCAACGTCTGGTACGTCAACTTCTTCAAGGCCGGCTCCCACGCCATCCTGCCCTACGCCCAGTACCTGCACCGTTTCGCCGCCTACCTCCAGCAGCTCACCATGGAGTCCAACGGCAAGTCCGTGCGCTGGGACGGGACCCCGGTGCGCACCGAGACCGGTGAGATCTTCTGGGGCGAGCCCGGTACCAACGGCCAGCACGCCTTCTACCAGCTCATCCACCAGGGCACCCGGCTCATCCCCGCGGACTTCATCGCCGTCGCCGACCCGGCGTATCCGGTCAAGGACGGGGAGGCGGACGTCCACGAGCTGTTCCTGTCCAACTACCTGGCGCAGACGGCCGCCCTCGCCTTCGGCAAGACCGAGGAGGAGGTGCGTGCCGAGGGCACGGCCGAGGCGATCGTCCCGGCCCGCGTTTTCGCCGGCAATAAGCCGACCACCTCGATCCTCGCCCCGGCACTGACTCCCGCGGTCGTCGGCCAGCTCATCGCCCTCTACGAGCACATCACCTTCACCGAGGGCATCGTGTGGGGCATCGACTCCTTCGACCAGTGGGGCGTCGAGCTCGGCAAGAAGCTGGCCCTGGAGATCGCCCCGGCGGTCCAGGGCGATACCGCGGCTCTCGATGCCCAGGACTCCTCGACCCGGCGGCTGATCCGTCGCTACCGGGAGCTGCGGCACTGAGCACCATGCCCGGACGGGTTGCGGGCGGCGCGTCCCGAGCCGGCTCCCACGGCCCCGGGCCGGAGGAGTCGGTGATCGCGGACGAGCGCCTGCGGCCGCTGTCGACGGCGGAGAGGAATCGGTACTCCCGCAATATCCTCGTCCCCGAGGTGGGTGCGGCGGGGCAGCGGCGTATCCGGGCCGCCCGCGTCATGCTCGTGGGAGCGGGCGCGCTGGGGTCTCCCGCGGCCCTCTATCTGGCGGCCGCAGGGGTGGGCTTTCTCGGCATCATCGACGACGACGACGTGGACGTGACCAACCTGCAGCGTCAGGTCCTCCATACGATGCCGGACGTGGGCCTGGCGAAGGTCGAGTCGGCGCGCCGCGCCGTGAAGGCCCTCAATCCGGACGTCGAGGTCGTCGCGCATCGGGAGGCTCTGACGAGCAGGAATGCGCTGGAGGTGCTCGGGGGCTGGGACGTGGTCATCGACGGGACCGACAACTTCCCGACGCGCTACCTGGTCAACGACGCCTGCGTCATGCTCGGCACCCCGCTCGTGCACGGAGCCGTCTTCCGCTCCGACGGGCAGGTTGCGGTCTTCGACGCCCGGCGCGGCCCCTGCTACCGCTGCGTGCACCCGACACCACCCGATCCGGGGGCGGTGCCCTCGTGCGCGGAGGGCGGGGTGCTGGGCGTCATGCCGGGGATCGTCGGGACCATGCAGGCCGCCGAGGCCCTCAAGCTCGTCGTCGGTGGCGCTCGGCCGCTCATCGGCCGCATGGTGCTGTTCAACGCCTGGGCCGGGCGGGGGAGCGAGCTGACGATCCGTAAGAATCCGACCTGCCCCGTGTGCGGCTCCGAACCCACCATCACCGGACTCATCGACGACGAGGTCCTCTGCGGCGTCACAGGGACGCCGGATACTCCCGATGGTCATATCGACGGCCGGAAAGGACGCACCATGAACGAGATGACGGCGACCGAGTTGCGCGCGCGGATCGCCGCGGGCCGGCTGCCGGGAGGCGCCTACACGCTGCTGGATGTGCGCGAGCCCGACGAAGTCGAGGCCGATGCCATTGCCGGCTCGCTGCGGATCCCGCTGGGGGAGGTTGTGGAGCGCATGGACGAGCTGGACCCGGGCCGGGAGACGATCGTCCACTGCGCCGCGGGAGTGCGCTCCGCGCGCGCTATCGAGGCGCTGACCGCGGCCGGCTACACGGGAGCGCTCACCAATCTGGCCGGCGGCATGAAGGCCTGGAACGAGAGCGCCTGAACCTCGAGATCGGTTCAGTTCCGCATCGAGATCGGTCCTTCCGGACGGCCCCGGCAGAGGGCCGATCCTGGCGCGGACGAGTCTGCTTTCTCACGGTGAGTGGCGTCACCGCCAGACGATTTCGGGAGCAGGGTGCTCATGGGCTAAGGTTCTGACCGTTGCCGGCGCCGAGCCGCCGGGCGACGGGCTGTGGCGCAGCTTGGTAGCGCACTTGACTGGGGGTCAAGGGGTCGTGGGTTCAAATCCCGCCAGCCCGACGGCGAAGCCCGGGTCGGGTCATTGTTTCCGGCCGGCCTTGCGTTTTTCCTGCCCGTTCCAGGGGGCGAGTTCGAGCGCCGCTGCTCGCTCCACGATCGTGGTCAGCGCGTCGAGCGTGGGTGAGTCGAACCTCCACCGCTGCCAGTAGAGCGGTACCTGCACGCTGCGATCAGGATGGAGCTTGACCAGCCGACCGGTCTCGAGATCATCGGAGATCTGCCCTTCCGGGAGCACACCCCATCCGAGCCCGAGGCGTGCGGCCATGAGGAACTCCCGGTTCGACGGGATGTAGTGGACTGGCGGCTGGTTCCGAACCGCCATCCGCCTCAGGTAGGAGTGCTGGAGATCATCCTTGATGTTGTAGCGCAGCATCGGCAGCGCGCCCAGGTCCACCTCCTCCTCCAGCCCCTCGATCAGGGAGGGTGCGCAGACCAACCAGTACACCATCGCGCCCAGTTCTTCCACGGAGCATCCGGGTGCCGGAGCGTTGGAGGTCGTGACCGCGGCCATCACTCGACCTTCTCTGAGCAGCGTCTCGGTGTGGTCCTGGTCCTCGACATGGAGGTCGAGCAGCAGTGAGCGCTCCGCTGCGATCTGCGCGACGACCGGTTGGAACCACGTCGAGATGGAGTCCGCGTTGATCGCCAGGGAAACGCGTGTCATCTCGACGTTCTCGGTCTGCAAGTTCTCGACTGCGAGCAAGTGTTCGGCGTCGGAATTGAGGAGGGCGACCTGCCGGGCGAGGCCGAGAATGATCCGGCCAGGAGCCGTGGGCTCGACAGGCCGTGATCGCTGCACCAGGACGAGACCCGCTTCGCGCTCCAGCGCACCGATCCGCTGGCTCAGAGCGGACTGCGTAATCCTCAACGTCGAAGCGGCGACCTCGAAGGAGCCGGACTCGCAGACGGCGCTGAGCGCCTCGAGATGCGAGGACTTGAACATAAGGTTTCCTCACGGAAGGGAAGCAAAAATGACTTCCTTTCATGTTACCGGAGTCGTACCGTCCTGGCATGACAATGGTTTGGTCCTTCGTTCCAGTTGCTCTCGTCTTCGGGATCACCCCTGGGCCCGACGTCGCACTGGCGCTGCGCAGCTCGCTCGCTCATGGCATCGCACATGGAGTGGCCGTCGCCCTCGGAGCGGCCGCAGGGTCGCTGGCGTGGGGGATCGCGGCGGCTGCGGGCGTCGCGACGTTCATCATCCGGGTCCCGGCGGCCTTCGAGATCCTCCGCTGGGCGGGAGCGATCTATCTGGGCCTCCTCGGGATGCAGGCGATCGTCACCGCAGGCGCGTGGCTCGCACCCGGGGACTCCGGGACATCGCCGGCGAGCGCGCCCGTGCCGAAGGCGTTCTGGACAGGTCTGATCGCAGATCTCCTGAACCCGAAAATGGGGATCTTCTACCTTGCAGTGATCCCGCAGTTCATCCCCGAGGACGGGCCGGTATTCGCCTGGGCGATGGTTCTCATGGCGATCGAGTTCGTCATCGCGATCATCTGCCTGTCCACGTACGCGCTACTCGCATCCTCTGCGAGAAGGCTTCTCGCCCGCGGCGCGGTCGCCACCTGGATGGAACGGATCCTCGGCGTCGTGCTCCTGGGCCTCGGAGTCCGTGTCGCCATCGGATAACTGTTTTTCGTACTCAGGGCGCGGTAGCCAGGATCGAGGGCCGAGTCCTCGAGGACGCCGTCGGCGCTCACTCGTTGAACAGGTCCGCGAGCCTCCGCCGAGTCTCGTGCGCCCACGCGCTCGTCGAGACGATCCCCAGCAGGACGATCCCGACTCCGAGTCCGGTCACCAGGGCGAACATGCCTTGACTGGCCTGGAGGAGGCTCATATTGTCCGCTCGCGCCACGGAACCGGCCAGAGCCACACCGAGCGCCACACCCACCTGCCGGGAGGCTCCCGCGATCCCCGAAGCGGCGCCCGACTGCGAGGGCGGGAGCCCCTCGACCGCCGTCGTCGAGATGGGCGGGTTGATGAAACCGAGGCCCGCGCCCGCTATCATCAGAACGACGACGAAGTACCACGTACTGGCATCCGTGCGCAGGAAGGTCAGCAGCAGACTCGACGCCGCGACGCAGGCCCCGCCGGTCACGAGCGCCGGGCGTGTTCCCCTGCTGGCGATGAGTCGGCCCGCAAGGGGTGAGCTCACGGCCAGGGCCACCGCCAGCGGCAGCAGAAGGGCTCCCGTCCCCAACGGCGTGTATCCGAAGGGGCCCTGCAGGAGCAGCGAGAAGAGGAAGAGGAAGCTCCCCTGAGCGGTGGAGACCGCGACGGCGATGATCACCGCGGCGCTGAAAGGGGCCGAGCCGAAGAAGCGGATGTCGACGACCGGGTCCGTCACCCGCCTCTCGACGGCGATGAATGCGATCAGGCCCAGCATCGCCAGAACCATCAGGCCGAGTACGAGCGGCGAGTCCCAGCCCCTTTCCGGCCCCTCGATCAGGGCTCCCACCGTCCCGCCGAGGAAGGCCATGATGAGCAGCTGGCCGGCCGGATCGAGGCGGCGGGGTCTGGCCGCCCTCGACTCCGGTACGAACACCACGGTCGCCACGAGAGCCGCCGTGCAGACGGGCACATTCATCCAGAAAGTTGCCTCCCAGCCGAAGGACTCGGTGAGAAACCCTCCCAGGAGCGGACCGGACCCCAACGAGATGCCGATGACGGCGCCCCACACCCCGATGGCGCGAGCGCGTTGGGCCGGATCGGTATAGGTGGCCGAGATGATCGACAGCGCCACCGGCGTGAGCAGAACTCCTCCCACCGCCTGCAGCCCCCGCCCCACGATGAGCCAGAGGACGGAGGGTGCCAGGGCGCAGAAGGAGGACGTCACGGCGAACAGGCCCAGCCCGAGGATGAATGCCTTCTTGCGGCCGAACCGGTCCGCGAGCGACCCACTGGCCAGTAGGAGCGTGCCGAGAACGAGCGTGTAGGCGTCAACCAGCCACTGCAGCTGCGCGGCCGACGCGCCCAGGTCGGCACGGATCGAGGGCAGTGCGACATTGATGAGAGCCGCGTTCATCGAGGAGATGAAGAGGGCCGTGCAGCAGGTCAGCAGGACGATCGGCGGGCGTACGCGTCTCAGTGATGCGGTCATTTACTCGAAGGTTCCCTCTATGACGGCCCGCTGGAGCACGTGCCCCTCGATGGCCCGGAGCAGGGCCCTGTGCCGAGAGCGTGCCGGAAGATCCAACCGCGCATCCAGCACGTATACGGTGAACCGATAGGTGTGCGTCTTGCCGCGCGGTGGCTTGGGCCCGCGATAACGATGCCACCCGTAGGCCAGGCCCTGGCGTGCGGAAAGAGAATCCACCTCCTTACCATGAGGAATTGCGGCCGGGATCCTGTCCGTCGGCTCGATGTTCCAGATCAGCCAATGGGCCATGGTCCCGAACAATGGGTGGGTCACATCCTCCAGAGTCACCGCCAACGAGGCCCCGCCAGGATCCCTTCCCTCAAGAACGATCTCCGGAGACTCGTCGCGCCCGCGCCCCGTCGCGTCCTCCTGAAAACGGCCGGAACTACCAATACTACGCAACAGGGCCTTCAGCCCATTCGTATCGTCAATGCTCATGATCGGGCATCCTCGCTTTCCGCACTCGTGCTCACGCCGAATCCGCGCTCGCTCAACAGCACAATATATCTACCAACTGATCCAGGAGCTCCTTCTGCCGCTTGGCACTGATCCGAACCGGATTCGCCTGGATGGAAACGCTCACCCCGTCCCCGGGAACGATGAAGATCACGAGATCCCCACCGACCCGATCCGTCATGCGCATGTCATCGATGATCCGCCTGTCCATGAATGTGCTGCGCACGCCATCGGGAACCTCATAGGTCTCGATCGCGAGCCGTACGCACATGGCGTCCGGATCGCCCAGGTAGGGGTCGAAGAAGTATGCGAACCTACCTCCTTCCAGCACCTCCTCCACTCGCCGACGTGCCAGATTCCCGACTGTCTCCCCACCGTTCCTGCGAACCCCGACGGGAACCGTGTTCACCAAGGGGCCGACCATGCTTCCGATCTTCGGACTGGGCGGCAGGATCATCAGTGCAATTCTGTGCAATACGGATGACACAGTCAGGTACATGCAGGACAAGGCGGGGGAGGAAGCACCGACATGGAATGCTCTCTCTCCCTGCAGGGAACGGGAGCATTTTCTGCGGCGACTGCGATCTAGACGGGAACACAATGCGTCGCACGGTCGTTTGTGGGATTCCGCAATGAACGGAACGGGCGGAGAGCCGTGCCGGGCCGCGCGGCCCACCTGACGACGACCTTCCCGTCCCGTCACACGTTGTTCCCAGGTAAATCAAAGGCTTCCGGGCGCGCAATCGCCGGCGGGAGCGAGCGATGACTCGTAGAGTGAGGGAGTAAGAATGACGATGCGTCGCATTCCGCGCTCCGCCACTGTTGCCGTTGCGCGGTATTCGGCTGCCTCGCGGGACGCGGCCGCACCGCCTCACGGTAGAGCCCCTGTCTCGACACCCGGAGGAAGTCGCGTGATCTGGTTCCATCTTGTCGTCGTCCTACTATTCATCATCATCGGTGCCCGCCTCGGCGGCATCGGCATCGGCCTGGCCGGTGCGGCCGGAGTCATCGTCCTGGCCGCTACCGGTGTGCACACCTCGGCCGACGATGCTCCCTGGGAGGTCGTCGGCATCATCATGTCCGTGATCTGCACCGTCGCCGCCCTTCAGGTGGTCGGAGCCATGGACCATCTCGTCCATCTCACCGAGGTGCTGCTGCGCAGGCATCCCAGGCAGATCGTCTACCTCGCTCCGTTCGTCACGTTCGTCATGTCGGTGATGTGCGGCACCGGGCACACCGCCTACTCGATCATCCCGGTCATCGTCGATGTCGCCAAGGAGCACGGCATCCGACCTTCACGGCCCCTGTCCATCGCGGTGGTCGCCTCGCAGGTCGGCGTGGCCGCCTCGCCGATCTCCGCGGCGATGGTCGCCCTCGTCATCGCGCTCGAGCCGGTGAACGTCGGCTACCTCCAGTGCCTCGCGATCGTCATCCCGACCACCTTCATCGGCTGCGCCGTCGGAGCCGTCGTCGCGGCTCGCCAGGGCTCCGAGCTCGCGGAGGACCCCGTGTACCGGGAGAGGGGGGCCAAGGGACTCATCAAGCCGAGCGCGGCGGTTGCCAATGACTACACGGCGGCGCCCGGCGCCGTGCCCGGCCTGCTCATCTTCCTCGTCTCCCTCGTCCTCGTCGTCGCCTACGCGACCCTGACCTCCAAGGAGCTCGGAATCATCGAGGATCCTCCCATGGCCTCAACGCCCGCCATCATGACTCTCATGCTGGCGACCGCGGCGATCATCTGCCTTGTCGCGAGGAGGCCGACCGGAACGATCGCGAATCAGGACACCTTCCGCTCGGGCATGACGGCCGCCGTCTGCATCCTCGGCCTGGCGTGGCTGGGGAACGCCTTCGTCAACCAGTACGGGGCGACCATCTCCGACGCGCTCTCGGGGCCGTTCCAGGCGCTGCCATGGCTGGCCGGGGTGTTCTTCTACTTCACGGCGCCGCTCATGTTCTCCCACGCCGCCACCACCAAGGCGTTCATGCCGCTCATGGTGAGCCTCGGCTTGCCCGCGACGGCTCTGGTCGCCAGCTACCCCGCCGTGGCCAACTATTATCTGCTGCCGAACTATCCGACGACGGTCGCGGCCATGGAGATGGACGACACAGGCTCGACCCGTGTGGGTGGGAACGTTCTCGCCCATCCCTTCGTCATCCCGGGAACCGTCTCGATCATCGTGTGCATCGTACTGGGCTTCCTCCTCGCACCGCTGGTGCTCTGACTGCGGACTCACGTCCACCGGCTCCCGATCGTGGAGTCCTCGGACATCCCGGATGTCCCGGCCGGTCTCGCACTCGTCCCGTCGAGTACTCGGAGTATCCCCTCCGCCCCGGCGTGAGCGGCCAGCAGCGCCGGCAGGGACGCGGCGGCACCGCCCGCGCTCACCCGGCACGGCACGCCCTCGGCCCGCAGCTCGCGCCACGCCCAGGCCCCGTAGCCGATGACCAGGGGAGCGGTGAAGGCCCCGGAGACGTAACCGCCCCGGAGCAAGCACATCCCGAGATGGCCGACGCCGTGCAGACCCCAGACGACCAGCGCGTTCTGGAACCATGCCGAGCGCCCACCGCTGCGTCGTCCGGCGAGCGCCGCGCCGACCCAATGGACGCCCATGAGAGCGATACCGAGGTTGACGTGGTTCTGACTCCACCCTCGTTCACGGAGCTCGGCGGGCAGCGGCACTCGGGCGGGTAGGGACCCGAGGACCCGTGCCGAGGACGCCCGGTAGGTGAGCAGCTCCTCGCCGTCGTGCACCAGGTAGCACAGCGCCAGTCCATAGGTGACCAGATCCATGCGGGTCAGCCGGCTCATGAAGCGGCCCCGATCCGGCGTCCGGACGCCAGGTAGCCCACGCCGTGGACGGCAAGACCGACGACGGGGAAGGCCGCGATCGTCCAGCGGCGGGGCCGCACCTCGATGCCGTCGGCCCGCAGCGCTGCGTTGGCGAAGAGCCAGAAGGGCAGTACCACGGGAAGCGCAGTGGCCGCTCCGCTCGTGTAGCGGCGAGCCGTCAGAGCCGAGGCGAGGTGGATGAGGGCGTGCATGCCGTAGCCGTAGAGCATCGCCTGGTAGAAGGGCGAGCGCCCGCGAGTGCGGTAGCCGTCGATGGAGGCGGCCGCCATGAGCGCCCCCACGAGGGTGAGGGCGATATCCGTCTGGTCCCGCGAGACGCCGTGAGCGCGCACGTCCGCGGGCATGAAGGGCAGTGCGCCGGTGAAGGGGTGGGGGCGGCCCGGCATGGTCACGTACTCCTCGAGATCGTGGATGAGCCAGGAGAAGAAGAGCCCCCCGGTCGCCAAATCCAGTCTGTTCACCTTATCCACGGTCTCCTCCACAGCTCCGCTACCGATGGTTGCACAATTGATACTAGCGCGTCCCCGGCCGCTTTGGAAGAATCCGCTGCGGATCGACCTGAGTGACCGAATGATGAGGAGGCGGCGGTGCCTGCGAACGGCAGACGACGCGGCGGGCGTCCACGGGACGCATCGGTGGATGTCAGGGTGCTGCGCGAGACCTTCGGCCTGCTCGCCGACAAGGGGTTCCGCGGTCTGCGCATCGACGAGGTCGCCCGGCGCTCGGGTGTGCCCAAGTCGACGATCTACCGTCGGTGGCCGTCCCTGGTCGATCTGGCGGTCGACGCGGTCGATACCGCCATGGGTTCGCGCGAGTGCGAGCCGGGGGAGGATCCGCTGGCGGACCTCAGTGCCATCATCGTCCGGGCCCATGCCTTTTTCACCACCTCACCGCTATCCGGCAGCCTGCCCCAGATCGCTCTGGGGCTCATCGGGCACCCTGAGGCTCAGGCCGCCTACCGTGACCGCATCATCGCCCCACTGCGCAATGGTGCGATCGATGCCGTGACCAGGGCCGCGGCCGCGGGCCGATGGCAGGGCCCCGACCCCACGACCAGCGTCGACATGATGATCGGCGCCATCGTTTACCGGTTCAACTACCTCGGTCACGCGGCGGACCTGGACGAGGCGTTCGAGGTGGCGGAGACCGTGGCCCGCCGCCCGCTGCCCCGGCCCGAGGCGACGCGGTGAACGCATGGGGACGCGCGACGACGATGACGAGCGACTCGCGCCGACGGACGGCCCCGTCGGCCACCGGAACGAGCGCTAGCGAGAGGCCCTCGACGCGCGCCGGCGGCGGACCTCGTCGAGAACCGTCCGCGCCGCGGCGTCCGGTCGGACGAGACTCGTATCGATCACGAGGCGGTCTCGTTCCCAGCGCTCGTAATCACGATCGATGACCTCCCGCCACCGCGGGTTCGTGATGCCGACGACATCGATCTCCCGCGTCTCAAGACGGCGCCGATGCTCGATGACGTCCGAGCAGACGAGCTCGACCTCGATGACCAGCGCCCGGGCCCGGTCGCCGACGGCGAGCCAGGCGTCGCGAGTGGTGGCGATGGGATTCACGCACTCCACGACGACATCGAGGCCGAGGTCGAGCTGATCGGAGGCGAGCTCGTATCCGATGACGTATCCCTCGTCCCCCCGGGGCAGCCCGGAACGGCCCTCACCGCGAAGGATGGCGCCCTCGATCGTGTCGATGCGGAGGTACGCGGCCCGCATCTCGCGTGCCGCCGGACGGCCGATAGTGGTCTTGCCCGTCGCGGGCAGGCCTCCGATCACGACGAGCGCAGGAGGCCCCATGAGTTCTTCCACACCGGAATGATATTCGTGGGCGGTGCGGAGCGCTCCGCTCCGCACCGATGCCGTTCGGGGGCCTCAGCTCCAGACCCCTGAGGAGCCGCGACGATACGAGCCGAGCAGGTGGGTGTCGACGATCCCGATGGCCTCCATGAGCGCGAAGCAGGTAGTGGGCCCCACGAACCGGAAGCCCCGCAGCTTGAGATCCTTGGCCAGCGCCGTCGATTCGGCTGAGCGTGCGGGGACGTCGGCGGCGCAGCGGGGCTCGGGCGTGCGAGCGGGCCGGTAGGACCACACCAGGCCGGCCAGCCCGCCGACCGCGGCGTCCTCGCGGAGCGCGACGGTGGCGCGCGCATTGGTCAGGGCGGCCAGGATCTTGGCCCGGTTGCGCACGATGGACGCATCGGCCAGCAGCCGGGTCACATCATCGTCGTCGAAGGTGGCGACGGCGTCCGGATCGAAGTTCGCGAAGGCCTCGCGGAAGGCGGGACGCTTGCGCAGGATCGTGGCCCACGACAGGCCGGACTGGAAGGCCTCCAGGCTCAGCCGCTCGAAGACACCGCGCTCGTCGCGCACCGGCATGCCCCATTCGGTGTCGTAGTACTCCCGCAGGAGCGGATCCGATGCGGCCCACCGGGGCCGGGCGAGCCCGTCCCCGCACACGACGAGATCGGGGGAGTCTGGAACCGCGGGCGCGTCGGACATGACACGAGTGTCCCACCGCACCCGGCACCGCGCGCGGCCCGGTGAGCCGGGTCTGGGAGGATCGAGGCATGACCGCTCCCGCTCCCACTCCGACCGACGCCCTTCCCGACATCGTGGATCTCAGGCTGGTCGTCACCGATATGGATGGCTCCCTGCTCGATGTCGAGGGGCGTCTTCCACCCCGTTTCGGCACCGTCCTGACACGCATGCGCGAGAACGATGTCGCCTTCGTACCGGCCTCGGGCCGCCAGCTCGACAATCTCAGGACCGTCTTCGGCGCCGCGATCGCCGACAGCCCGGTGATCGCGGAGAACGGCACGGTCGTCGTCCAGGGCGGCACCGAGATCCACCGCGAGACCATCGCCCGCCCGGACGCCGTCGCCGCAGTGCGCACGACTCGCGCCCTGCGGGAGCGGGGACTCGACGTCGGATCCGTGATCGCCACCAGGGACCGCGCCTATGTCGACCGCATTGACGAACGGTTCGTTCGTCAATGCGCCCTCTACTACACGGCTCTGGAACCGGTCGCGGACCTGCTCGACCTCCCGCTGGACAACGTCATCAAGATCGCCGTCTACACCTTCGGCGACGCCGAGTCCGAGTGCCGCGACCCTCTGGCGGCGGCCGTGCCCGACGTGCAGGTGGTGGTCTCGGGCGCGCACTGGGTCGACATGATGGCCCCATCCGCCTCCAAGGGCCGAGCGCTGGCCGCGATACAGGAGCGACTGGGCGTCGGCCCGGCGCAGACCGCGGTCTTCGGGGACTACCTCAACGATGCAGAGCTGTACGACCACGCCGATCTGTCGTTCGCCATGGCCAATGCTCACCCCGACATCCTCGCCCGCGCCCGCTACATCGCCCCGGGCAACGCGGACGACGGCGTGCTGCACACCATTGAGGTTCTTCTGGATCGCCTGCCGGCACGCTGAGTGCGCGGCCCGCACCCGGGTGGTGGGCGCATCCTCAACGGCTGTCGCCGTCGAGGATGCGCTCGATGTCGATGTCGCTCGGCGCCGCGCGCAGGGCATCGAGCCGACGGCGCTCCTTCTTCGTGGGCCGACCCGCACCCCGATCCCGGATGATGGCCGCCGGCGCGTCCATGGGGGAGGGGCGCGGGGCGGAGACATCGGTGTAGGAGGCGCGCGCGATCGGCGCCCCGACGCGCTTGAGCAGAATGCGTCCGACAATGAGATGCCGGTCGAATCCATCGACCCGGTAGCGGACCTCGTCACCGACCGTCACATGCTGCGCGGGCTTGGCCGGCTCCCCGTTGATGCGCACGTGCCCGGCACGGCACGCGGCCGTCGCCGCGGAGCGCGTCTTGACCTGACGCACGCTCCACAGCCACACGTCGATTCTCGCCGAGACGGGCCCGTCGCCGTCGGCCCCGTCGATGCCCCGGGGCGCCCGCTCGCCCCGCTGCCGCCTGGTACCCATGATCCGATCCTAGCGGCGACGCCGGCTCCGACGACGTCGTCCGTTCCGGCGTCCTATTGCCGGGCCCCGTCCGGCGCGCGTCACCAGGCCCGCCCCGATCAGGGCGATTCCGATGATCGACGCCAGACGGTAGACGGGTCCGGTCCGTAAGACATCCGCGGTGCTTCGGGCGGTGCCGGTCACCCGCTCCAGAACCGACGGAGCGCCATCGCCACCCGCGGCGCAGTCTGTCAAGGTGACGCGCAGCGCATCGACATCGGCCTGAGGAGGGCCCAGTCCGTAAGCAGCGGCAACCGAGACGAAGCGGGCGGCGTAGGCGCATCTGTAGGAGTCGTCGGGGGGCCACCAGCCCGGGCCGGCGCCGGCGTCCCATGAACCCGTCTCGGTCGAGCCCGCCGGGCAGGTCGCCGGGCCGCAGGCCGACTTGGCCTGATTCGCCCTCCCATCGACCGCCAGCAGGTTGAGCGGGTCGTTGGCCACCAGGAGGCGCGTACGCTCGTCCCACGCCCAGGCGCCGTGCGCGTAAAGATAGTTCAGAGGCACCACGTGGTCGATCTGCACGGCCTCGGAGGTGCCCTGCCCGCGCTGGAAGGCGATGACGGATCCCGTATAGGGATCGTGAAGCGTCCCGGACCACACCGTGGCGTCGGGGCACCCCGACGCGCCCTGTCCGACTCCCCCGTCGCGGTCCTGGACGCCATCGGCACGCGAGTAGTCCACATCATCGAGGTCCCGCGCCAGGATCTCGTTGCGAGTATCGCAGCCGTCTCCATCGACGTCCTCCCACGCCTGGCCGAACCAGCCCGTGCGCGACCCGCCCTCGGCCCAGGAGACGGCGGCCGGGGCGTCCGGCGGGAGCGACTCCAGGGCGGCCAGCGCCTCCTGGGCGCTCAGGACCTGGTTCCCGCGGGCGTCCCATTGCTCGGACGGGACGGGACTCGCCGCCAGAGCCGTTGCGAGGACAAGAGCGGCGCCGAAAGCGTGCAGCGTCGAAGTGGGCATATCAGCAGGTCGGGACGACGATCGGGCCGGACGAGCCGAGCGGCTGGGTTCGCATACGCTCAGGCTACGCGGCCCGCCGCCCCGCCCGCGTGCCCGTCCACAGGCCGCGGCCGAGAACCGGGCGCGCTCGGCAGCTGTGCACGAACCGTCGGACGGCGCTCCACTGAGCGCTCACCCCTCCAGCCGCCCGGCGGCCGCGTCATCGATGTACCAGGTGGTGGTCAGTCCGCGTGCGCACGACGCCGGGGCCCTCACCGCGTCGGGTTCTCCCAGACCGGCGTGAACCGCCCGCGCCTTCCCCTCGCCGCTCGCGGCCAGCATGATGCACCGAGCCCGGTGCAGCGCGTCGAAGGTCAGCGAGACCCGCTCGGGCGGAGGCTTGGGAGACGAGCGCACCGCGACGACATCGGCCCCGATCACCCGGGCGGCCGGGTGCCCGGGGAAGAGGGAGCAGACGTGGGCATCCGGCCCGACGCCCAGGTGCACGACATCGAAGGAGGCCCCCTCGGGACCGGCCGCGACGAGCTCCGCGGCCAGACGCGCGGCGGCGTCCTCGACCCCGATGCCCTCCTCGGGGCCGCTCAGGCGGTGGACATTGCCCTCGGGCACGCCGGCCCTCACCAGATCCGCCGCCAGCAGGTCGTTGCGGTCGGTGAGACCGGCGGCGACGAAGCGCTCGTCGCCGAACCACAGGTGAATGCTCTCCAGCCCCTCCCCGGGGCCGATCCCCGCCGCGCCGAGAGCGGCGGGCAGCACGCGCGCCAGCGCGACGCCGGCTGAGCCGCCGGTCAGGGCGAGATGCCCCGAGCCGCGCTCGGCCACCGCCTCGGCGAGAAGCGCCGATGTGCGCGCGGCCGCCAGAGCGCAGGCCTCGTCGAAGGAGGGGCGGCGCACCACGCCCGCGGCCGGCAGGGAGACGGCCCTCTCCTCGATCGGGTCGACGGTGCTCACGAACGGGCCTTCCCGGATGCGCGGCGGCACTCGGCGGCGAAGGAGGCCAGAACCTCCTCGAAGACGAGATCGGGAGTGAGCCGTCGCAGCTCCTCGTTCATCGTTGTGATCGGTTCGCGCCTGGGCATGGTGACCAGCTGCGGGGCGCCGCCCCCGGGGCGGGTGATGGTGACCCGCTCCTGATCCGTGCGGGCGATCACGACCTCGCCGGCGGGCGTCGTCACGGTGATCGAGGAGATGCCGCTGAAGCCGGGGACATCGACGCGCTCGACCACGGCCCCGGTGCGCAGTGCCAGCCACTGGGTCATGAGCGCCATGGAGGCGTTCTCCGGCTCCCCGGCGATGACCAGGCCCCCTACCGAGCCCTCTCGCAGGATGGGGTCGAGGATCGAGGCGACCATGGCCCGCCACAGCGTGATCCGCGTCCAGGCCAAGTCGATATCGCCCCGGGTGAAGGACGGCGCGAGCGCCTCGAGCGCCGTCACCGGATGCGCGAGCGCCGGGGTGTTGGTGATGCGGGTGGAGGCCAGCCGCCCGAGCGGGCTCCTCGACGGGCACTCGGGCGGCTCAGTCGGCCACCAGGCCACGACCGGGACGTCGGGCAGCAGGAAGGGGACGACGAGCGTGTCGGTGTGCTCGGCGGCCTCGCCCCAGGGGAGCAGAACCAGTGTCTCACCGGCTCCGGCGTCGTGACCGACCCGGATCTCGGCATCGAGGTGCCCGGGCAGCTCGGGTGCGACGTGCCCGTCGTGCGAGCGGGCCCCGGCCGCCGCCTCATCGCCCTCATCGGGTCGCACCACTGCGACGATTCGGCACGGATGATCCCTGCTCGCCCCGTGCGCGGCGGCGAGCGCCTCCTCCAGGCCCCAGCGATCGGTGTCGATGAGGAGAGTCAGCACGTGCGAGCCGCCCGCGAGGCCCTCCTCGGCGAGGAGCCTCGAGACGATGCCGTCGGTGGTCGTGGCGGTGAGAGTGGTGATCATGAACGCCTCCAGGTGCGGCCGTCGCGAGCGAGGAGCCGGTGAGCCGACTCGGGGCCCCAGGAACCGGGGCGGTAGCCGTCGGGGGCGCCCGATGCGGCCCAGCGCTCGATGATGGGATCGAGGATCCGCCAGGACAGGTCGACTTCCCGCTGCTGGGGGAACAGCGGCGCGTCGCCGAGCAGGGCGTCGAGGATCAGCCGCTCGTACGCCTCGGGGGACTCCTCATTGAAGGTGCGCCCGTAGCCGAAGTCCATGGACACGTCGCGCAGCTCGATATGGGTTCCCGGAACCTTGGAGGCCAGCCGCAGGGTGATGCCCTCATCGGGCTGAATCCGCAGGACGATCGCGTTGGCGCCCACCCCGGCGGTGGAGGCGTCGTCGAAGGGCAGGAAGGGCGGCCTCCTGAAGACGACGGCGACCTCGGTGACGCGACGGGCCAGCCGCTTGCCGGTGCGCAGATAGAAGGGCACGCCCGCCCAGCGCCGGTTGGCGATCTCCAGCCGGACCGCCGCGAAGGTCTCGGTGCGCGTGTCGGGGGCGACGCCGTCCTCGTCGAGATAGCCCTTCACGGGCACGCCGCCCTGGAACCCGGCGTCGTAGCGCCCGCGCGCGGTGGTGGAGCCCAGATCGAGCACGCCGTGGCGCTCGAGGCGCACGGCCGCCAGGACCTTCTCCTTCTCCGCGCGCACGGCCGGAGCCGTCATGGCGATCGGCTCCTCCATGGCGGTCAGCGCCAGCAGCTGGAGCAGGTGGTTCTGGATGACGTCGCGGGCCGAGCCGATGGTGTCGTAGTAGCCCGCACGGGTCCCGATACCGATGTCCTCGGCCATGGTGATCTGGACGTGGTCGACGTAGCGCTGGTTCCACAACGGCTCGAGCATGGTGTTGGCGAAGCGCAGCGCCAGGATGTTCTGGACGGTCTCCTTGCCGAGATAGTGATCGACGCGGAAGACGTCGTCGGGGCGCACGATCCCGCCCACCAGGGCATCCAGCTCACGAGCGGACTCGCGGTCGTGGCCGAAGGGCTTCTCGATGACCACGCGACGCCAGGAGCCCGGCGACTCGTCGACCAGTCCCGAGGCGGCGATGCGCTGGGTGACCGCCGGGAACCATCCCGGCGGGATCGACAGGTAGAAGGCGCGGTTGCCGCTCGTGCCGCGCGTGGCGTCCAGGTCCGTCACGACGCCGGTCAGTCGGGCGTAGGCGCCGTCGTCCTCGAAGGAGGAGAACTCCACGAAGCGCATGCCGTCGGCGAGCTGGTCCCAGATGGCCTGGTGCCACGGCGTGCGGGCGCCGGCCCGCACGGCCTTCTCCACGTAGACCCGCAGGTCGTCGTCGCTCCAGGAGCGCCGCCCCAGGCCCACCAGGGAGAAGCTCGGCGAGAGCAGGCCGCGATTGGCCAGGTCGTAGATGGCCGGCAGCAGCTTGTGGCGCGCCAGATCGCCGGTGATGCCGAACATGACGAGCACGCAGGGATCGGCGATCCGGGGCATTCGCAGGTCGCGAGGATCCAGCAGGGGGTTGGAACCGGCGGCCGGTGCGACGCGACCGGGTGTCGGGGTGGAGGAATCGTCCACGAGTACCTTCCTCTGACGGTGTGCGTCCCGGACAGGATGCGAGCACCACTAAAGCATCGGGCACCCGGTGGGACAAGAACTCCACCCGGCCCGGGCGCGCCCTGCTCTTCTCGCGGGCCCTGCGGTACGCTCCTTCCCGGATCCATTCGCGCAACCATGGTCGCCCGCCGGTCTCGATGCGGGCGGGGAAGGCACGACATGAGCGACTTCGTCCCGGCTTCCTCCAGTGCCGACATCGGCGTCTACGGGCTGGGGGTGATGGGGGCGAATCTCGCCCGTAACCTGGTCCGTCATGCGCACGCCGTGGCCGTGTTCAACCGCACCGCGGCTCGCACCGAGCGTCTCATGGAGCGTTATGGGGCGGAGGGCGATTTCGTGCCGGCGACTCGCCTGGAGGACTTCGTCGCCTCCCTGAGGCGCCCGCGCGTCGTCATCATCATGGTTCAGGCGGGCGCGGCCACCGAGGCGGTCATCGACCAGCTGCGCCGGCTCCTCGAGCCCGGGGACATCATCGTCGACGCCGGCAACACCTTCTACAAGGACACTCAGCGCCGTGAGGCGGAGCTGAGCGGGGCCGGCATCCACTTCGTGGGCATGGGCGTGTCCGGAGGGGAGGAGGGCGCCCTGCACGGCCCGTCCATCATGCCCGGGGGTACGAAGGAGTCCTACGACCGGCTCGGTCCCATGCTCGAGTCCATCTCCGCCCATGTGGACGGCGTTCCCTGCTGCACGCACGTGGGACCCGACGGCGCCGGCCATTTCGTCAAGATGGTCCACAACGGCATCGAGTACGCCGACATGCAGCTCATCGCCGAGGCCTACAGCCTGCTGCGGCATGTCGCAGGACTGGGCGTGCCGAGAATCGCCGAGGTGTTCCGCTCCTGGAAGAGCTCCGAACTCGACTCGTACCTCATCGACATCACCACCGAGGTCCTCGACCGCCTCGACCCCGCGACCGGTGAGCCCTTCGTCGACGTCGTCGTCGATGCCGCCGGTCAGAAGGGCACCGGCGTATGGACCACCCAGACCGCCCTCGAGCTCGGGACGGCGGTCCCCGCGATCGCGGAGGCGACCTTCGCGCGGGCCGTCTCCTCCTCGGAGGCCGCCCGCGGAGCCGTGCGCGCCGCCGACCTGGACGCCGGGGCGCGGAGGACCGGATCTTTCTCGACTCTCACGTCCGATCACGACCGCACCGTCTTCATCGAGTCGGTCAGGCAGGCCCTGTACGGGTCGAAGATCGCCGCGTACGCGCAGGGCTTCGACGAGATCGCCACCGCCAGCGCCGAGAACGGCTGGAACGTGGATCTGGGCGCGATGGCGCGCATCTGGCGCGGTGGCTGCATCATCCGCGCCCGCTTCCTGGACGACATCACCCGCGCCTACGAGGAGGACCATGAGCCGGCCAGCCTGCTGACGGCGCCCGTCTTCGCCCGCGCTCTGGAGACTGCGCTGCCCGCCTGGCGCGAGGTCGTGGCGACGTCCGCCCTGGCGGGCGTCGCGGCTCCTGCCTTCGCCTCCTCACTGGCGTACATCGATCAGCTCCGCGCGCCGCGGCTGCCGGCCGCCCTCATCCAGGGGCAGCGCGACTTCTTCGGCTCCCACACCTACCATCGTGTCGACGATCCCGAGGGGGTGTATCACGTCCTGTGGGCCCAGGACGGCCGCCCCGAGGAGAAATGGGACTGAGACCGATTCCGCCCTCCCGCCGTGAACGCCGTGCGACCGCCGCGGGAGGGCGCGGCTGTGCGACATCGACGCCGTCGGAAGCCTCGGATGAGTCCCGGTGGTTGTTCCGCGCCGCTTGCGGGAGTAGTTTTGCTCGGTACGCGCCATGATGTCCTGACACGTGCCCTGAGCGTACGAAGGCGCGACTACGTTGCCAGTAGTGCGCGCTGCGAAGGTATGGTGTGACCACGCCGGCGCGACCCGCGCCGCCCGACCCGAGGGGAACAGATGCCGAGCACGCCGATCGAGCCGGATCCCAGCACGACCCAGTCCTTCGGTGCCATGGATCTCAGTGCTGATCCGGCCGCACCGCTTATCGGAGTCTCCCAGCAGGACCGTGCCGCGATCACGGCCCTGCCCGCCGGTACGGCTCTGCTGCTGGTTCAGCAGGGCCCGACCACGGGTGCGCGTTTCCTGCTCGACTCGGCCGAGACGACCGTGGGACGGCACCCGCGCGCGGATATCTTCCTCGACGATGTGACGGTCTCGCGCAAGCACGCGATCTTCCTGGCGCTGCAGGAGGGCGGTTTCGCCGTGCGCGACTCGGGATCCCTCAACGGCACCTACGTCAATCGTCAGCGCGTCGAGCAGGCCGCTCTGCGTCGGGGGGACGAGGTCCAGATCGGCAAGTACCGCATGACGTACCACCCCGGTCCCGTAGCTGGTGCGGCTGTGCAGTGAGTGCCGTCCCCGCGCGCCGTCGTCCCGCTGAGCGCGAGGCGGCCGACGATGCCGAGGCCGTCCCCTGGCCCCGGGACGTCTCCCGCAAGCCGGAGATGAAGATCTCCGAGGTCGTCGATCGGCTCAAGACGGAGTTCCCGGCCCTGTCCCTGTCGAAGGTCCGCTACCTCGAGGGGGAGGGGCTCATCTCCCCTTACAGGGTCGGCAACGGTTACCGGCGCTATTCCAAGGCCGATGTGGAACGGCTGCGCTATGCGCTGACAGCCCAGCGCGACGAGTACCTGCCGCTGTCAGTCATCCGACAGCGGCTCGCCGAGTTGGACGCCTCGCCCCGGGCCCCCGAGCCCGCTCCGATCCCGCGTGTGGTGGCGGCGGACGGCCATGCGGTGATAGGCACCAGCTTGGACGCGGCTTCGCTGGCCCATCACGCCGGCGCCTCCATGGCTCAGCTCGAGGAGCTGGTCGCCATCGGCGTCGTGACGCCTGACGCCCATGGCCGTTTCGACTCGCGCTCCCTGGGCACGGTGGCGCTCGCGCTGCGCGCTCACCGTCTCGGCATCCCGCTGCGCAACCTCCGGTCGGTGCGGACCGCGGCCGAGCGAGAGGCCGATGTCGTCGACCTGGCCGTCCAATACCGGCGAGTGCGCTCGAGCACCGCCGCCGAGGACGCGGCCTCCGAGCTCGCCGGCGTGCTCGCCGAACTGCATACGGCGCTGCTGCACCAGGCGGTCTCGGCACTGGGCTGAGACGCGCTCCGGGATGGCCCCGGGGACCGGGCCGAGGTCTCGCCCCCGTTTCCCGGACACGGCGCTCGTGCGCCCGTAGATTTGACCCGTGAGCACCATGACACTGATGAGCGTCCGCTCCACAACATCACGGAAGGGGCTAGTCGCCATCCTCGTCGAGGACGGAGGCCCCGCGGTGATCGCGGTCCCCGTCACCCCCCGCGAGGGCCTCCTGCTCAGTGCCGGCGAGCCCACGCACGCCCCGACGTGGATCGACCTCCTCGAACAGGCGTGCCGGGTACTGGGAGGCGAGGTCGATGCCGTCGAGCTCGATGTCGATGCGGATGCGGCGCTGCGCGCTCGCGTGGTGCTCACCCGGGACAGGACCGAGCACCGCGTGCCATGCGCTCCGGCGGAGGCGCTGGTCACGGCGCGTTCCCTGAGGCGACCCATCGTGGCGAGTGCCAGGCTCCTGCAGCTGCGAGGGCTGGATCTGGACGCCCGGGAGATCCGCCTGCGGTTCGCGCAGTGGCGGGAGGAGCTGGCCACGGCCGGGGTCGATGAGGCGACGTCCCCGGCCTGGGATCGCGACCGTCCGAGCCCACGACACGCGGAACAGAAGTGACGTGTGTGACTCAAAATGTGGCGTGCATCACTGTGCCGTTTCTGCTGGTCTGTCGCAACATCCCTGATATCGAGCCGCAAACAACCACCGCGGTCGAATGGATCTTGACCTCATCTTGAGATTGAGACATCGTTGACAGTGGGACCCGGCGCGCCCTTCGTTGAGCCCCGCGGGCGGTGGCCTTATCGTGGTTCCCGGTCGGGGACGTCCGCCCGATCCCACCACCACGGGGCCCACCCGATGTGATGCCCCCATTCCGACAGGAGCAGGTCAGTTGAGCGCGAACGAAGCCAGCCTTCACGCCCCGGCACCCCAACGCGGTCAGGGGATGCTCTTCGGAGACCCGCTCCCCGAGCTCGACACCAACGCGGGTTATCGCGGACCGATCGCCTGTCGAGCTGCCGGCATCACTTACAGGCAGCTGGACTACTGGGCCCGTACCGGGTTGGTGGAGCCCTCCATCCGGGGGGCCAGGGGGTCCGGCTCTCAGCGCCTGTACGCCTTCCGCGACATTCTGCTGCTCAAGATCGTCAAGCGACTGCTCGACACCGGTGTCTCCCTCCAGCAGATCCGCACGGCGGTCAACGCCCTTCATGAACGAGGGGTGGAGGACCTGACCTCCATCACCCTGATGAGCGATGGCGCTTCCGTGTACGAGTGCACCAGCGCCGACGAGGTCATCGATCTCGTCCAGGGCGGCCAGGGCGTTTTCGGCATCGCCGTGGGACGCGTATGGCACGAGGTCGAGGGCTCTCTGGCCGAGCTCCCCGTCGACCACGCGACCCGGGCGCCGGTGGTCGAGGATGAGCTGGCCAAGCGCCGTGCGGCCAGGCGCCGGCTCGGCTGATCGCGTCCGCGGAGACCGGGGCGGCCCCCTCGCGACGCGCATGGTCCCGTCATGGCCGCCATGACCCAGGTACCACCGTACGACCACGGACAGGAGAACCCCACGATGAGGATCGGCGCCTCGGACCTCGATGTCTGCCGCATGGGACTGGGCGGCAATGTCTTCGGCTGGACCGCCGACGAGACCGCCTCGCATCGCGTGCTGGACGCCTACACCGATGCGGGCGGCAACCTCATCGACACGGCCGATGTCTACTCCGCCTGGGCGGACGGCAACGTCGGGGGAGAGTCGGAGACGATCATCGGCTCGTGGCTACGCGGACGCGGGCGCCGTGACGACGTCGTCATCGCCACCAAGGTCTCCGCCAAACCGGACCGGGGCGGGCTCGCACCCGGCAACGTCCGCACCGCCCTGGAGGAATCCCTGACGCGCTTGGGCACCGACCACGTCGACCTCTACTACGCGCACTTCGACGACCCGAACACGCCTCTGGAGGAGTCCGTGGCCGTCTTCGAGGAGCTCCGCTCCGCCGGCAAGACCCGCTACGTGGCGCTGTCCAACTACACTCCCGAGCGCATCGAGCAGTGGTGCGGCGTCGCGACCGACATGGGGGCCCAGGCCCCCGTCGCGCTCCAGCCGCACTACAACCTTCTCCACCGGGGCGACGTCGAGGGGCCCGGGAACCGCGGAGACGTCGCGGCCAGGCACGACATGGGCCTCATCCCGTACTTCTCGCTGGCCGCCGGCTTCTTGACCGGGAAGTACCGACAGGGCGAGGCGGTCGTCTCCTCGCGCTCCTCCATGGTGGCCGACTACCTGCGGCCCGAGTGCTTCGCCGTGGTCGAGGCGCTGGCCGAGATCGCGGCCGCCCACGCCACGGAGCCGGCCGCGGTCGCCCTGACGTGGCTGCGCGACCGCCCCGGTGTGGTGGCGCCGCTGGCCTCGGCCCGCACCGCGGAGCAGCTCGCCCCGATCCTGACGGCGCTCACCCTCGAACTCGCACCGGAGGAGATCGACCGGCTCACCGCCCTGTCGGAAGCCGTTTGACCTACCATCCGGCTGCCCGGCGTCGACGACTCCACGCGGGCTCCGGGCTCAGGCGGTGCGATGCCCCAGAATGTAGGTGCGGCTGTGGCCATCGCTGAGGTCGGTGAGCGTCACCCGAACCAGACCGGATTCGTCCGCCTCGTAATGCTCCTCCATCTGCGGGCCGCCGCCCGTGCGCACCACGGGCACCGAGGACAGGTCATCGATATCGCGCAGGGAGGCGTCGAAGGGGAACAGGACGTCCTCATAGGGCGCGAGCTCGCCGCGAGGCTCCCCGTCATCATCGACTCCCGCGCACTCCACGAACCGGTAGCGTCCGACGTTGTGGACCGCCTGGTAGCGGCGTGTCGCCACAGTGGCGCTAGCCCCGCTGCCCTTCTGTATGGAGTCCTCGGTCAGAATCGCGTCGAAGGACGTGCGCGCGCCACCGTCGGCCTCCCGGAAGACGCCGAAGCCGCGCGAGAGCCGATCCGTCAGCCGGACATCGGCATCGCGATCGGCGGCGATGGCCAGACCGATCGCGGTGGAGGCCCCGGGGTAGGGGGACCGATGGACGCGGCGTCCGAACTGCTCGCGAAGCATTCTCGGCACCAGCGGCAGGCCCGAGGCGCCGCCCACGAGGTAGATGCCGGCTATATCGGTCAGATCCGGACCGCCGTCCTCGAGCCGGCCGACCAGGGGCGCCATCATGTCCACACTGCGCTGGATCAGAGGCGCTGTGGCCTCGTAGAGATCCGCTACCGGCAGGACGACGTCATTGTCGAGCACGGGGATGACCATGCGCCGCGACTGCGGCGCCAGGGCCTCCTTGACACCGCGGCACTGGTCGAGGAGATCACCGAGCTGCGTCGCATTCAGAACGGCCTCATCCACGGACGCGCGCGCCAGCGCCAGCTGGGCCAGGATGAGATCGACGTCGTCACCGCCGAGATCACCCAGTCCTCGAGAGGCCAGCACCTCGTGGGCGGCGCCGTTGACATCGACCAAGGAGGTGTCGAAGGTCCCTCCGCCGAGATCGTAGACCAGTACCCGCGTGCGCCGGGAGGACACGGTGGACGCCTTGCGGTGCGTGTACTCGAAGCCGGCGGCGCTGGGCTCGTTGAGCATGGCGGTCACATGGAAGCCCGCCGCTCGGAAGGCGTCGAGCGTGAGCAGGCGCTGGGCCCCGTAGGCGTGCGCGGGCACCGCCACCACCACGTTCGCGTCCTCGTTGCCGGGATCGGCGCCGTCCAGCACCCCGGACATGGCCAGCCGTTGACGCAGGTCCGTTAGGAAGGAGACGAGCACCTCGCCGATGCTCAGCGTGCGATCGCCGAGGGTCACGGTGCTCGAAGCGCTGACCGACGGCGCCGCCAGGGCGCGCTTGAGGCTGCGCAGGAGCGGGGCGCCCTCCCGGGCGGCCCGGCGCGCTCGGAAGCCGTGCACCAGACCGTCCTCGGTCAGCGCCGTCAAGGACGGGTAGTAGTCGTGGGAGTCGCCGTTCGTGTCGGTGAAGGACAGAACGGGATAGTTTCCTCGGTCGGCGCGGGCGACGACGGTTCGAGTCGTGCCCAGATCGATTCCGAGATCCAGGTGAGAAGGGGCCGGGGCGCGGCCTTTCCGGGATTTGGACGAGCGCGTGCTTCCACTTCGGGCTGCCATGGTCCGAACCTTATCGTTGCTCCCCCCGTGTAACAGTCAGGGCGCGCTGAGGCGTCTGCCTCGTCTCACTTCGCCGTTGGCGAGCGCTCGACCCCGCAGGTCGATGCCGACGCGGGCGTAGGCGCGGGGCATGGCCACCCAGGCCCACGCCCCGCCGACAACGCCCAGAAGCGCTGTTCCCCGCATCCCGGCGACCAGCCCGAGCGTCGCCGTCAGCGTCGAGACGACGAAGGGACCGGCCGCGGCACCTATGTTCCCGATGCCCTGCCACCACCCCAGGAACCGCTCGCGACCGGTGGTCGGAGCGAGATCGGCCCCCATCGTCATGACAATGCCCGAGCCGAAACCATTGCCGAAGCCCATGAGGCAGGTGCTCACCACGAAACCGATCGGGGAGGTCCACACGACGGCCAGCATCAGGGAGGCCCCATCACGAACAGGGCCGGCAGGATGCCGGCCAGGCGCCCGTGACGATCCATCCACCTGCCCGAGGGCAGGAACATGGCGACATCGACCAGGGCCCCGGCCGCGAAGGTCGCCGAGATGAGGATGTCGCTCAGGCCCAGGTGCGCGCCCCACAGCGGTACGAGCACGGTCCGATTGGTCCGCAGCAGCTGCAGGCAGGTCATGGCCACGGCGACGGCGGCGGTCGCGGGCAGGTCGACGCGCGTGCGCGCGGGCTCAGTCGAGTCACCGGCGGACGGGGCGGTGATCCCGCCGACGGCTCGGGCGCGCGCCGTCTCAGCGGCGCGGCGCGCGCGACGAAGCTCCCGGGAGGGCAGCGCCCGTGCCAGCACCAGCCACATGGCGCCGAGCACCATGACGATCTGGAACGCGAACGGCCCGCGCCGGCCGGCCGCCAGAATGGCGAGCGAGCCGATCGCCGGACCGACCAGGACGCCCAGGCGCATCATGCCTCCCAGGAAGGACAGCGCTCGGGCTCGGGCCCACGGAGGAACCGCGTCGGCGACGTAGCCCTGTCTGGCCAGCGCCCACAGGTTCGCGGCGACCGCCTGCAGGACGACGCCGACCACGAAGATCGCCACCGCGGCGGCCGATGGCGCGCTCATCGCGATGAGGATGCCGATGGCCGCGACGACCGCCATGACCGTGCCGGCGGCCATGGCCCGCCTGCCTCCCACGCGTGCGACGACGCCTCCCGCGACAGGCGCCGAGACCACTCCGACGACCCCCAGCAGACCGATGACCAGGGCCGCCGCGGGTCGGGACATCCCGACGTCCATGGCCGCCAGCACGAGGACCGGCTGGATCGCACCCGAGCCGACGGCGAAGACCGCGGTGGGCGCGTAGACGCTCGCGGCCAGCGCCCGCAGGACCGGACCCGCGTCGTCATGGCGCGAGGAGGAGCCGGAGGGGGCGCGGCGACGAGGGCGACGGCGGGACAGCGGCATGATCCCATCATCCTCCCCCTCCTGCTCTCGGGCCTGCGAGGGCGATGCCGATCGCGACCGGCGCCATCGGGGGGCAGGTGAACAGTTGGTGAACACTCGGAATCTCGCTGTCGAGTGCAGTCGGTCGCTGGTAACAATGAGGGTGGGCCGTGTTCATGCGACCCGGATCCCACCCCGGTCGGCATCGGCCGCTCCCGGGGCCCGATCCGCTCACCTGACCGAGAGATGGTATGAGTACAACACTCTTCATCGTGGTGGTCGTTGTCATTACGGCGCTGGTCTTCGACTTCACCAACGGATTCCACGACTCCTCCAACGCCATGGCGACTTCCGTCGCCACGGGGGCCTTCACCCCCAAGCGCGCTGTCTTCGTCGCGGCCGTGCTGAACGTCATCGGCGCGACGCTCTCCACGGAGGTCGCCAAGACGATCTCCCACGGCATGTTCAACGACGCGCTCATCGAGGCGGCACCCGCGATGGTCTTCGCGGGCCTCGCCGGCGCGATTCTGTGGAACCTGGCCACCTGGCTCTTCGGCCTGCCGTCCTCCTCCTCCCACGCGCTCTTCGGCGGGCTGATCGGCGCCGTCATCATGGCCGCGGGCCTCCAGGGCGTGCACTGGGGCACGGTGGTCTCCAAGATCATCCTGCCCGCGCTCATCGCCCCGTGCGTGGCCGGAATGGCGTCGGCGCTCGCCACCTGGGTCGCCTATCGCATAGCCCGCCCCACCGATCGCTTCAGCCAGACGATCTTCCGCAACGGGCAGCGGATCTCGGCCTCCATGGTGGCCCTGGCCCACGGCACCTCCGACGGCCAGAAGACCATGGGCGTCATCACCCTGGTCCTGATCGCCGCCGGATACCAGGAGACGGGCACCGGTCCCCACTGGTGGGTGGTCGGCGCAGCGGGACTGGCCATCGGTCTGGGCACTTACTCCGGGGGCTGGCGCATCATGCGCACCATGGGCAAGGGACTGGTCCACATCGACCCGCCGCAGGGCTTCGCCTCCGAGACGACCTCGACCGTGGCCATCCTCGCCTCCTCGCACCTGGGCTTCGCCCTGTCGACCACCCACATCTGCACCGGCTCGATCCTCGGCACCGGAGTGGGACGGGGGGCGAAGGTGTCATGGGGAACCTTCGGGAAGATGGGCATCGCCTGGCTCGTCACGCTGCCCTGCGCCGCGGTGGTGGGCGCACTGACCTCCCTGATCGCGGTCAGGGGCGGCGTTCTCGGCACCGTCGCCGTCATCGTCCTGCTCCTGGTCGGAGCATGGCTCATCATCCGTCAAGCCGGTCATAACCGGGTCGACTTCTCCAACGTCAACGACGCGGACTCCGTCGTCGTGGCCAGGCAGTCCGATCCCGAGCTCGGGCGCGCCCCCAAGACCCTCAACGAGGTCAAGGACGAGCTCGTCAGCGCGGCGGCGATCACCAGCACGGCCGCTCCCGCCGCATCGCAGGCACCACGGAAGGAGAGCATCGTATGAGCATCGACTGGGCGTCGCTCGCGCTGGTCACGGTGGTGACCGTGCTCGTCACCAGCTTCATCCTGGCCATCACCTCCTCGGCGGCCCGCATGCTCGACGAGGCCCACCTCAAGCGTCTGGCCGGAGAGGTCAAGGGTCTGCACGCCGCCGAGCTGGCGGCCGGCTTCTTCCTGGCGCTGGCCCTGGGCATCATCGTCTTCGGCCTATGGCTCATGATCCCGTACTACCACTGAATCATCTTCGAACCACCGGGAAGTTGATAACCTCTGCCCATGGCGGAGGATCTCATAGCACTCGCTCGAAAGGCGATGGCCTCGTCCCGTGCGGGGCAGGACCCGGACTACCCCCGTTTCCATCTGGCTCCGCCCGTGGGACGCCTCAACGACCCCAACGGCCTGCTCGTCGACGGGGACACCTACCACGCCTTCTACCAGTTCGGACCCTTCCACCCCCGACGCAAACTCGTCTTCTGGGGGCACGCCTCCTCGCACGACCTGCTCACCTGGGAGCAGCACGATCCCGCGATCATCCCCGATTCCCCCTACGATCGCAGCGGGGCCTACTCGGGGAGCGCGCTCGTGCTCGCCGGCGACGAGGCGGCGCACGCGCCCGACCACGCCCGTTTCCAACTGTTCTACACCGGCAACCTCAAGGATCCGACGACCGACGCCCGCATCTCCACCCAGGCACTGGCCAGCAGCCGGGACCTGGCCCGTTTCACCAAGTGGCCCGGCAACCCGATCATCGATCGCCCGAACGGCTACACGGCGCACTTCCGCGACCCGCAGGTGTGGCGCGACCCCGATGCGCCGGGCACCTTCCGAATGGTCGTGGGCGCGCAGCGCACGGACCGGACCGGCACGGCGCTCCTGTACCGGTCCGCGGATCTCGTTTCATGGCGCTTCGAGGGCGAGCTGAGCTTCCCCGACGCCCACGGCGCCCTCGACTCGCTCGGCTACATGTGGGAGTGCCCGGGCATCGTCCGCGTGCCCGACGAGGCGACGGGGACCGAGCACGACGTGCTCATCTTCTGCCCTCAGGGCATTCGGCCCGACGAGGAGGGCTACGAGAACATCTTCCCCTGCGTCTACACGGTCGGGCGGCTCGTGGGCGACGAGCTGCGCGAGTGCAGCGGCGAGATCCACGAGATCGATCGGGGCTTCGAGTTCTACGCCCCGCAGGTCTTCGCGCGGCACCCCGCGCGGCCGGGACCGGTGCTCCTCATGGGGTGGGCCGGCAACGCCGAGGAGGACGACCAGCCCAGTGCCGACTCCGCCGGCTGGGTCCACACCATGACGGTTCCCCGCGTGCTCACCCTGCGCGACGGTCGCCTCGTCCAGCGTCCGGCGACCCCGCTGCCCGACGACGCGGCGGAACTCGAACTGGCCGGGGCGCCGGTGACGGGGGAGACCCGGATCTCCGAGCTGCGGGGGCACCGCTCCTGGCATCTCGAGCTGGAGGCCGAGGCTCTGGAGACGACGGGGGGCAGCGGTCGTTGGGGCCTGCGCATCGGGGACGAGCCGTGCCACGTCGATATCGACCTGACGCTCTCCGCCTCCGGGACGCACCTGGTGGTCGACCGGACGACGTCGAGGTACGCCCGGCACGGCGCCAGGCGACGGGTCACCGCGTCCCCGTCGATCCGCCCGCGCCTGGAAGTGCTCCACGATCGATCGATCACCGAGATCGTCGTGGGGGACGGCGATATCGTCTTCACCCTGCGCAGCTTCGTGCCCCCCGGCTCCTCGGGCGCCACCGTGAGGACCGACGGCATCCTGAGGCTGCGGAGCGCCCGGGCACGACCGCTCGACTGAGACCGAACTCCCGCAATTCTCATGCAGCGCTTGCGATGTGACGGCCGCGACGGTATTGTGACAGTCGTTTGACATAGGTCTGGACGCTCGGGTCCCACAGTTGTTTCCCACGCGTTCATCGCCCTGAGGCTCATCGCCGAGCGCCCAGGCCCCAGAGAAAGGAATCCCGGGTGGCCATGGATCACGCCCGAGTGGCGAAAGACGTCCTGACGTACGTCGGCGGCGCGGAGAACATCAGCGCGGCGGCGCACTGCGCGACCAGATTGCGCCTCGTCCTCAACGACATGGACAAGGTGGACCAGAAGGCCCTGGACAAGGATCCCGACCTCAAGGGGACCTTCATCGCGGGCGGCATGTTCCAGATCATCGTCGGCCCCGGTGATGTGGACACGGTCTTCTCCGAGATGATCACCACCGGCGGCGTCAAGGAGGTCTCCAAGGACGAGGCCAAGGAGGTAGCCGCCAAGGGCGGCAACCCCGTCTCCCGCTTCATCAAGACGATCGCGGATATCTTCGTGCCGATCCTGCCGGCTCTGATCGCCGGCGGCCTCATGATGGCCCTCAACAACGTCCTGACCGCCGAGGGCCTGTTCGGCGATCAGTCGCTGGTTCAGCGCTGGGACTGGCTGGCCGACTACGCCGATCTGATCAACATGATCTCCTCGGCGGCCTTCGCCTTCCTGCCCGTGCTCGTGGGCTACTCCGCCGCCAAGCGCTTCGGCGGCAATGTCTACCTGGGCGCCGCCATGGGCGCCGCCATGGTCTCCACCTCCCTGCTTCCGGCCTCCTCCATGAGCGACGGCACGGCGCGCGCGAACTTCTGGATCTACCACGGGACCACGCAGTGCGTGATCGGGCAAACGGACTGCGACATCACCAGCGCCGTGGACCACTGGAGCCTCTTCGGCCTGCACGTGGACAAGATCGGCTATCAGTCCATGGTCATCCCCGTGCTCTGCGTGGCCTGGATCATGTCGGTCATCGAGAAGTGGCTCCACAAGCGGTTGTCCGGGACCACCGACTTCCTGCTGACCCCGCTCCTCACCCTGCTCACGACGGGATTCCTCACTTTCGTCGTCGTCGGCCCCCTGACCCGCGAGCTGTCGATCTGGATCACCGACGGCCTGGCCTGGACCTACAACACCCTCGGACCGATCGGCGGGGCGCTCTTCGGCCTGGTCTACTCGCCGATCGTGGTGACCGGTCTGCACCAGTCCTTCCCCGCCGTGGAGCTGCCGCTCATCTCCGAGATGGGGAACGGTGGTCCCGGTTCCTTCATCTTCCCCATCGCCTCCATGGCGAACGTCGCTCAGGGCGCCGTCACGCTCGCCGTATTCTTCAAGGCCAGGGACGCCAAGATGAAGGCCCTGGCCGGCGCCGGTGGCGCCTCGGCCGTCATGGGCATCACCGAGCCCGCCATCTTCGGTGTCAACCTCCGCCTGCGCTGGCCCTTCTACATCGGCATGGGAGTCGCATCCCTCGGCGGCGCCGCAGTCGCCCTGCTCGACATCCACTCCCAGGCCCTGGGAGCCGCCGGCTTCATGGGCTTCGCCTCCATCGTTCCCGAGGACATCCCCAGGTACCTCCTCCTCGAGGCGATCGTCTTCGTCGTCGCCTTCGCCGCCGCCTACGCCTACGGCTCCACCCGCGGCCACGCCTCGCTCGTCGGCGATGCCGATGAGGTGGACGAGGCCGCTCTCGAGGCCGAGGTCCTGGCGGCGGACGCGGCCCCCGTCGAGCTGCCGGAGGGGGCCGCCGAGGATCTTTCCGTCACCTCTCCCGTTCAGGGCCGCGCCGTGCCCCTGTCGGAGGTCGAGGACCCGACCTTCGCCTCCGGCATGCTCGGCCCGGGCGTCGCGGTCGCCCCCACCGCGGGCCCCGTGGTCTCGCCGGTCGACGGCGAGGTGCTGGTCGCCTTCCCGACCGGCCACGCCTACGGGCTGCGCTCGGCCAGCGGTGTCGAGCTGCTCATCCACGTCGGCATGGACACCGTCGAGCTGGACGGCAAGCACTTCAGTCCCAGGGTCAAGGTCGGCGATACGGTCCTCCGCGGTCAGGTCCTGGTCGACGTCGACTGGGCCGCGGTCAAGAAGGACGGCTACGAGACGGTGACGCCGATGGTCGTGTCCAATGCCGCATCCTTCGCCGGGATCTCGGATGAGCGCACGGGAGAGGTCAAGCGCGGCGATGCGCTCTACGTCGTGGAGCCCGCTGCGCAGGCGCCAGATGCTCCGGAGGAGTCGGCCGGCGAGAAGGCCGAGGTATCCCAGGAGTAGAGGGGCCCGGTGTTCTCCGCCGCCGTTTCTCCCCGATGAATCAGGGCAGCTCCTCCTTCGTCGCCGCGGTGCCCGCGGCCGGAGAGCCGTCTCAGGTCGTGATCCCGGTCAGCAGCCGGATGGGCAGGGGGGCGGGGGAGTGGCTCTCCGCCTCATGCGGCTCGACGCCCTCGGCACGGGCGTCGATCTGCCCGAGCAGGACATCGACAGCGCACAGGGCGAGATCGTCGATGGGTTGCTGAATGGTGGTGAGTCCCGGCAGCGCCCGGCGCATGGCCGCCGTGGCATCGAAGCCGACGACCTTGAACTCCTCGGGCACCCTGTGACCGCGCTTCCGGGCCCACTCCAGGACCGCGGCGGCCGTCAGGTCGTCGGTGGCGAAGACGGCGTCCACATCGGCGGGCATGGAGTCCAGTGCCGCCTCGGTGAGCCTGGCCCGTTCGGAGTCGGGAGTGTGGAAGTCGACCGTGCGCACAACCGGCTCGACTCCGTTGTCCAGCAGCACTGCGAGATAGCCGGCCTCCCGGCGGTTGTGCGGCCCCGACCGCGAGGTGAGCAGCGCGGGCCTGAGCGCTCCACGCGCCAGCAGGTGCTCGGTCGCCAGACGCCCGCCCGTCTCATTGTCGCAGGTGATGTTGGGGATCGTGGGGGACAGGAGCCTGTCGATGGTCACCAGCGGCATGCGCACTGTTCGGTACTCCGGCAGGCTGTCATTGTGCGCGCCCGAGATGATGCCATCGACCCGATGCGAGACGAGCAGATCGAGATACTCCCGCTCGCGATCCGCCCGGCCCATCGAGTTGCACACGAGGATCCGGTAGCCGTGATCCGCCAGGGCGTTCTCGACCTCGGCCGCCACCTCCCCGAAGAAGGGCAGGGCCACGGTCGGCACGATGACACCGATCGTGTGGGTGGACTTGCCGTGCAGCGCTCGCGCGACCTGATTGGGCCGGTAGTTGAGCTCGGCGATCGCCTCGGCGACGCGGTCCTTCGTCTCCTGGCTGAGGTAACCGCGGTTGTTGAGCACGCGAGAGACCGTTGTCAGGGAGACGCCTGCGATCTGGGCGACATCAGCGAGGGTCGGCTCTCGGCGCGCGCTCATCATCATCTCCTCGGTTTATCAGAGCAAGCATTATCCAAGCCCGTGCCGGGGTGGCATCACCTGACGCGAGTCGGGAAGCAGGGAGACGCGCTCGCTGAGGTCATGCACGGCACAATGCGGGTACAAAGCCCTCATAGTAGCCGATCATGGCGCGCGCGATGGCGGCATGCCCGGCGTCGTCGGGATGAATGCCATCGGCGCAGAGCCTGTTCTCATCGTCGTTGATGGTGGTCGTCATGATATCGGTCGATGTCAGTCCGAGCTCTGTGGCCCGTTCGTGCACCATGCGCCTCACGACGCCGAAACGCGGTCCGGTGCCGAGCGCCGGGAGGCAGGGAGCGACGACGACGGGAACGCCGCGCAGCCGCGCGGCGAGGAACGACAGGTCGTGATCGACCGCCTGCCTCACGAGCTCGAGCCGGGAGGGCAGGAAGGCGGCGTCGTTCAGGCCCAGGCATACGGTCACGACGTCGGGCTCCGCGCGCAGAACCGTCTCGAGCCAGATGATGTCCCGGCAGGACGGAGAGCGGCCCCCGCCGGGCAGGCGCCCGCCGCGGCAGGCGAAGAAGCCCATGCCGTCAGCGGCGAGATTCACCTCGCGCCACCGCAGATGCTCGCAGACCAGAGAGGTCCACCGGTTGCGCGGATGGGTGACGGCCCGCCACCCGGTGGTGATGGAGTCTCCGAGGAAGACGGCAGTGGGAAAGGGGCGCGAGCGGGGCACGGAGGGCACGCTCCGACCATAGGCCGATGAGGCGGTTCAGCGATGACAGCGCGGCGCCTGGTGTCGGGGACGTCACCTCCCGCCCATAATGACATAATGTACATTATCGGATTTGCGTGGATGCGGCTCATGGCAGCAGAGCGGATGCAGACGGATTCATTGGAGGGCGCGGCCGCGGGTCTTACGGTGGGGCCATGACCAGCCCTCCGACCGAGCCGCACAGCCTCAGCGGAGCCGTCATCCGTCCCGCCGTCATCGCCGATGCCCCTGCCATCCGGGGCATTCGCAACGCCGCCGTCCGGGACTCCCTGGCGATCTGGACCAGCCAGGAGCAGGATCCCGACGAGGCCGCGGCCTGGCTCGAGCCGCGGATCGCGCGCGGGACCGCACTCGTCATCGCCGGGGATTCCGGCCGATCCGACAAGCAGGTTGTCGGCTTTGCCGTCGCGAGTCCCTGGCACCCCTACGACGGCTATGCCCACACGGTCGAGGACTCGATCTACCTCTCGCCCGCGGCCCGAGGACGCGGGCTCGGCACCGGGCTTCTGATGGCGCTCCTCGAGGCGTGCCGCACGGCGGGCGACCGCACCATGGTCGCCCAGATCGAGGCCGGCGGCGCCGCGTCGATCCGTCTGCATGAGAAGGCGGGATTCGTTCTCGTCGGCACGATTCCGGCTGCCGGGCAGAAGCACGGCCGTCTTCTCGACCTCACCCTCATGTCCCGGCGGATCGACCGGCCGTGATAGCGCGGAGCCGAGGCACCCGGCGTCTTGCGGATCGCCTTCACGATGACGATGCGTACGAGTTCGTCGTCCCCACCGTCCGCTACCGAGGCCTTGCCCGAAGCCGCCGGTTGCCCGGAGGGTCGCTGCGCCGGCGCTACTGGATCGACCTGCGCACGAGCGCATAGTTGCGAGGACGACGCGGTCGCGTAGGGTCACCGATGTGGCTGGAGTTGATGCGCGCACGGTCTCGGTGATCCTCTTCGACGGGTTCGAGCTGCTCGACGTCTTCGGACCCGTCGAGATGCTCTCCCTGACGCCGGGCATCACAATCGACTACACGGGTCCGGCCGCTGGGCCGGTGACGAGCTCGCAGGGCTGCGAGGTCGTGGCGGAGCGCGGATACGAGGAACTAGTCGACCCGGATATCGTTCTCGTGCCGGGAGGCGGCGGGACACGTGCGCTGGTCGACGACGAGGGGTTCCTCGATCAGCTCACGGCGATCGGCCACCGGGCCGGCCTCGTCGTCTCCGTGTGCACCGGCTCGGCGCTGCTCGCAGCGGCCGGCCTGCTCGACGGCTACCGAGCGACGAGCAACAAGCGATCCTTCTCCTGGGCCAGCAGGTTCGGCTCCTCGGTGGCATGGGAGCCCCGGGCTCGATGGGTCCACGACGGTGACCGGTGGACCTCCTCCGGCGTGGCCGCGGGCATGGACATGGCGGCGGCGCTCATCGGCCAGCTCCACGGCGCCGAGCGGATGCGCGCGGTCATGGAGCGGATCGAATACGAGCCCCGCACCGACCCCGACCAGGATCCCTTCGCCTGGATCCACGGCCCGCAGTGAGGCCGGCTGAGGCCGGCGGGGGCACTCGTGAGCGGCGTGCGCGTCGACGGATCGTCGGCGCTCAACGTTGTCCGTTTCCGCCACTCCGCTTCTCCACTCCTTCTCCCCTCCCGACACGAGTGCCGGGGCGACGGGCGACGACCTCGAAACGCGTGCACACCACGGGCGTGTCATCATCAACAGCCGGGGGCTCGGCGCCGAGCGAGCCGAGCCACTCGCGGTACTCGGGGCTCGTCCAGAAGCGTTCGTGGCCCTCGCGCCGCTCGGCGACGTCCTCGTAGCCCTCCCCCTCGCCGAGGGCGTGGGGCGGAGCGACCTCGGCGAGCGGGACGACGTCGACGTCAACGATTCCGATCACGCACGCGGGCGTCCCGGCGGAGTCGAGGACGAGCTCTCGGTCACCGGGCGCCGGCAGCCGAGTCCTGGAATCGGCCTTGTAGTCGGCCAGCAGGGCCGTCGTCGCTCGCTTGCCGCCCGTCAGGATCGCCGCCGCGAGCCGGTCGCGCAGCGGACCGGGGAACGCGGACTCCCCCGCCGGGAGCAGCTCCCACCCCGCGGGCAGCCAGGTCGCCCGCGGACCGCGGCTGCGGGTGGAGCGGAAGAGCACGGTCGTGGTGTCGTAGAACTCCGTGCTGGACCCGACTCGCTCCATGCCGATGCGGGCCGCCACGCGTTGCGAGGCGATGTTCTCCGGGTCCGCGACGGCGACGATCCGCTCCACCCCCGCGTCGTGCACGGCGTTGAGGACGGCCCGCGCGGCCTCGGTGACATAACCGTGCCCGCAATGCTCGGCCACCTGCCGCCAGCCGATCTCCAGCACGGTCGCCGCTCCCCCGCCCGATGATGGAATCGGCTTGACCATGATGAGCCCGACGGCGGTTCCCGGAACTGCGCGGTCGTCGTCGCCGGAGCCTCTCAACTCGATGAGGCTGAAGCCTTGAACGGGATGGTTCACCAGGCTCATGAAGCGATCCAGGTGCCGGTGCGCCGCGGCCTCGTTCGGCGTGATCGCGGAGGGGATGAAGCGGATGAGATCGGGATTGGCGTGCAGTCGCCGCACGAAGCCGAGGTCGTCGGGAATGAGGGCTCGCAGGCGCAGGCGCTCGGTGAGCAGTGGAATCATGAATGAAGACTGCCATGGCCCCGGCGCGGACGCGCGAAACCGTGGCGGCGGGACCGGACCGATCTCGCGATCAGTCGCCCAGGGCGGTGCCGACGGCCCGCGCCGCCCGGATCCACTCGTGATCGCGGGGCACATACTTCACCTTTCCGGCCACCTGCTTGAGGGGCACCAGCTCGGTGCCCTGGTCGCGATCGGCGACCATGACGCCGAGCCTCCCGTCGGCGATCGCGTTGGCCCCGGCGACGCCCAGGCGCGTGCCCAGGAGGCGGTCCGCCGCGTTGGGGGTGCCGCCGCGCTGAACGTAGCCCAGGATGGAGACGCGAGCCTCCAGGCCGGTGGCCGCCTCGAGCTGCTCCGCCAGGGTGAAGGTGTTGGCGCGATGCGAGGCCTCCAACCGCTTCACGCCACGCTTGGCCGCGGCCTTGGCCTGCGGAGTGGAGGCGTCCTTGACCAGGGCCTCGGCATGACTGATCTCCTCACGATCGACGACATTGAGCGCCCCCTCGGCAACCGCGACCACGGAGAAGCTCGAACCGTGGGACCGACGGAGCTCGATCTTCTCAGCGATCGCCTCCACGGTGTAGGGGATCTCGGGTAGCAGAATGACATCCGCTCCCCCGGCGATGCCCGCGCCCAGGGTCAACCACCCGGCGCGGTGCCCCATGATCTCGGTGAGGATGATGCGGTGGTGGGAGTGCGCGGTGGAGTGGAGGCGGTCCACCGCCTCGGTGGCGATCTCCAGGGCGGTGGCGAAGCCGAAGGACGTGTCCGTCCTGACGATGTCGTTGTCGATGGTCTTGGGCAGATGGAGGACATTGAGGCCGGCATCCATCAGACGCCTGGCGTTCTTCGCCGTGCCCCCGCCCCCCAGGCACACGAGCGCGTCGAGTTCGTCCCTCGCGTAGTTCTCGACGATGGTCGGAATCATGTCTCGGGTCTCGCCATCGACGACCATGCGATGAACCTTGTCGCGGCTCGTGCCGAGCATGGTGCCGCCCGTGGTCAGAATGCCGGACAGCGAGGGGCCATCGAGCTCGACGAAGCGGTTCTCCGCCAGGCCCCGCATGCCGTCCCGGAAGCCGATGAGCCTCCATCCGTGCTCCTGGATCGCCGCCTTCCCGAAACCGCGGATCGCGGCGTTGAGTCCAGGGGCGTCTCCGCCCGCGGTCAGGATCCCGATGCGCTTGGTGGCCATGGGATCAGTATGCCGCCTGGAGGCGGACCGGGCGGCGCGAGACCGGAACCGGCTCGCGGCGCGCCCGGCGGCGGTGCGTCTCCGTGCTCCCCGGTGCGCCTCGGGGCGCCCGGCGGAGGGCCGGCAGCGGCGCGCGCGCCCCGGTAGAGTTGTGATCCGACCATGCTCGGCACCCGTCCGCCTCGGGAATGCCGAGGAGCTCATCGGCGTTGATCCCCGTGCGCCGTTGAGGCGCAGGAGTGTCCGACACGGGCGAGTAGTCGAGCCACGAGAGGGGCGACAGCATGGCAGACCGCGCATTGCGGGGCATGACCATCGGTGCGAAGTCGATGGAGTCCGAGGAGGGCGTCGAGTTCGCCGAGCGGCAGATGATCAGCTACGAGTGCCCGCTCGCGCACGTCGTGGTCGTCCCCATGTCGCTGGAGGCCGAGATCCCCCAGACCTGGGAGTGCCCGGAGTGCGGCCAGGTGGCCGCACTGCGCGGTGAGGAGGAGCCCGAGAGCGAGGAGCCGAAGAAGGCTCCCCGCACCCACTGGGACATGCTGCTCGAGCGCCGCGACATCGACGATCTCAAAGTTCTTCTCGATGAGCGACTCGACATGCTGCGCTCCGGTGAGATCTACCGCGAGCGCTTCTGATCCGAATGCGGTCGGCTGCCGGTCTTGCCCGCATCAGGGCCGGCCCGGCGGTCGCCGGCGCCCGTCCGCCCGAGGCCGACCGATGCGGTCGTCCAGCTTCCGGACCGCCTCGGCCAGTTGCGCTCCTCGCTTGGCCAGGCCCCATTTGGTCACCAGGCCCAGCTCCTCGGTGAAGATCCCACCGGAGAGCTTGGACTGTCCCGCCTCGCGCTCCAGGAAGGTGATCGGCATCTCGACGATGCGGCCCCCTACGTCGGCGACCAGCTTGGTCATGTTCACCTGGAAGCCGTAGCCGAGCGCCTCGACCCCGCCCAGGTCCAGGCGGCGCAGGATCGATGCCCGGTAGACGCGGAACCCCGCCGTGGCGTCCTTGACCCGTAGCCCCAGCATGGCGTTGATGTAGAGGTTGCCCCCGCGGGACAAGGCGATGCGCTTGGCGTCCCAACCCTCGGTGGCGCCGCCGGAGACCCAGCGCGAGCCGATGACGAGGTCGGGCTCGTCCGCCATCTCCGCGCGCTGTATGAGCAGGGCCAGGTCCTCCGCGCGGTGGGACCCGTCGGCGTCCATCTCGCAGATCAACTCGTAGCCCGAGGCGAGTCCCCAGGAGAAGCCGGCCAGATAGGCGGGTCCCAGGCCGTTCTTCTCCGCGCGGTGCAGGACGTGGATCCGGTCGTCCTCCCGGGCCCGCGCATCTGCGAGGGCGCCCGTGCCGTCGGGGGAATTGTCGTCGACCACCAGGATGCCGGTCTCGGGAACGGCGTCACGCACACGGTCGAGGGCTCCGGGCAGGGAGTCGATCTCGTTGTAGGTGGGTATGACGACGAGGGCCTTCACAGTTCTTCTCCGATCCTGGCGGACGATGTCTCAGCGCCGGCGGCCCCCGACGGGGGCGAGACGGCGCGTGGCGCTGAACACGATACCGGTTGCCACCAGCGCGACCGCGAACCCGCACAGGACGCGTCCCGGCCAATCGCCCATGACGTCGGCCGGTGTCAGAGAGGTGCGCAGGCCGACATCGGCCACGAGGGCGGCCCGGGTGTAGGGCCGGGTCTCCTGCTCGACGACGCCTTTCGGGCTGATAATCGCGGTGATGCCCACGGTTGAGACCTGGACGACGCCACGGCCGTGGACGACGGCCTGGACCCGCCCCTGGGCGAGCTGCTGGTCGGCCTCGGAGGAGGTCAGGAAGCTCGCGTTGTTGGTGGGGATGACGATCAACTCCCCGCCCTGCCGCACGCCTTCGCGCAGCGTGTCGTCGTAGGCGACCTCGAAGCAGATCCCCATGGCGAGGGAGACGTCGCGATCCTGAACGGCGGCGCGGACGGTGAGGGTCTGCGGGCCGGTTCCCGGAGCCATATCGACGCCGATGCGGTCGACCTGGGCGGAGACCCGTCGTATCAGATCGCGCAAGGGGATGTACTCGGCGAAGGGCACTGGGCGATGCTTGCGGTAGGAGGCACCCGCGCCCTCGCCCGGCGTCCAGACGATCATGTCGTTGTAGCGCACGTGGTTCCGCTCCTCCTGAGGAACGGCGCCCACGACGATCGGGGCGTCGATCGTCCGCGCCGAGGACTCGACGAGCTCGGCGGTCGCCCGATGCGTGCGCGGGTCGAGGTCCGCGGCGTTCTCCGGCCAGATGACGACGTCGAGGCGGCCCCGTCCGGTATCGGCGGCGAGCTGCTCGGTCGCTCGGGCGTGGTTGCCGGTGACCTCGAGCGCACGGTTGAAGGCGTCCTCGAAGTCCTCGGCGACATTGCCCTGGACGGCGCCCACTGCGAGGGTCCCGTCCTCGGCGGTGTCGTTCACCGGCAGGGCGAGCGGGGCGGCCAGGACCAGACCCGCGCAGATCGCCGTCGTCAGGGCGGTCCATGCCGCCCGTGCACGAACGGCGTGGACGGTCTCGAACACGCAGGCGCCGACGAGGGCGACCAGGAGCGACAGGCCGATCGAACCGCCGTACGCGGCGAAGGGGAGCATGGGGGCGTCGGCCATGGCGAACGCGAGGCGCCCGAAGGGGAAGCCGCCCCACGGCCAGCTGGAGCGCAGTTCCTCGACGCCGCACCACAGCACGGCGAAGGAGAGGATTCGTGCCGCGACGGCGCTCCCCGCTCGGGGGCCGACGTCGGCCAGGACGGGTATCCGGCTCACCAGTGCCCATGCCGCGCCCAGGACGACCATGTAAAGGGCCTGGACGACGGTCAGCGCCGCCCAGCCGATCGGGTTGCCCATGGCGACGGCGGTGAAGTGCAGCAGGGGCGCGAAGAGGACGATCCCGAAGACGAGCCCCAGCCCGGCTCCCGTCCACACGCCTCGCCCTCGGAGCGTACCCGCGAGCAGTGCCAGACCGAACGGTGCCGCCCACCACATGTCCTTGGGCGGGAAGGCGGAGGTCACGGCCAGTCCCGCCAGCGCAGCGGCCAGGACGGGGGCGCAATGGCGCAGTACGGCCGGACTCCGCAGGCGAGACCGTATCGCGCCGTCGACTGCGGCCGAGCGCTCGGCGCCGAGGGCGGGGGGTGTGAGGTCGGGCGGTGTCACGACCTGAAGCATAGGGCCGGGTCGCGTCCCGATCCCCGTCCGGGAGTCGCCGCCCGGCGAAGGCGCGCGGTTGCGGTCCGCCGCTTCCGACCGACCGGAATCGAGGGGCTCCCCTCAGGTTCCGCGACGGTGCGCCATGGCGCGATGCACGGGCCGCCAGGCCAGCGCCAGCAGTGCGCCGACGACCGTCCCGATGAGGCAGGACATGGCGGTCCCGGTGATCCAGGACAGGAGCGAGTTATGAGCGAGCTCCTCGGCCCACTCGATGGCGTGGTGCAACGGGTGGAAGCCGACCTTGGCGAGATTGACCGCCAGGATGTGGCCGCCGACCCACAGCATCGCCACGGTGCCCACGACCCCGATACCGGTGAAGAGCGACGGAGCGCTGGACACCACGGCGCGGCCGAGGGAGCGCGAGGCCCTCGTGCGGCCCCTCACGGCCAGGTGAGCCCCGGCGTCATCGATCTTGATGAGCGCCCCGACCAGCCCGTAGACCGCGAAGGTGATGAGCAGGGCGATCATGACCAGGACGACGACACGTCTGATGGATGACTCCCCCTGAACCTCGGCGAGGGCGAGCAGCATGATCTCCGTGGACAGGACGAAGTCGGTGGTGATGGCGCGCTTGACGATCGCGGCCTCGTCCACCGGCGTCTCCTCGGTGGGGTGGTCAGGGCCGAGGACGCGCTCCAGGATCTTCTCCCCGCCCTCGAAGCACAGGTAGGTCCCGCCGACGACGAGCGCCACGGGCAGGAGAGCGGGCGCCACCGCCGTCAGCAGCAGCCCGATCGGCAGGATGATGAGGAGCTTGTTGCGAAGCGAGCCCAGCGTGACCCTCTTGATGATCGGCAGCTCGCGGTCCGGCGTGATGCCGGTGACGTACTGCGGCGTGGCGGCGACGTCGTCGACCGCGGCGGCCGAGACCTTCGCGGATGCCTTGACGGCCGCGGCGGCCGTGTCGTCGATAGTCGATACCGTCAGCTTGGCGAGCGTGGCGATGTCGTCGAGAAGGGCGAAGAAGCCTGACATGGGGTCCGGAGGTCCTGTCGTCGTGCTGCGGCTCCGAGCGGGTGCCCGGCCGTGATGAGACTATCCGCCCTGGACGGCCGATGGGCGCCCCGCTCATGGGCAGGACGCCCCGACGATCACACCGGGGACCAGCCCACCACTCCCCTGTTGACATCGAGACTCGCCCGGGCGGCGCTCACGGACAGCGTCTCGATGGCGCGACGCCGATCGGGCGCGCTCTCCTCGGTCGTCGTGAGGCAGGCCAGCTGCCCGAGCACGTCGAGGAGCTGCTTGGACCAGCGCACGAAGTCGCCGGCGGTCAGCTCGCAGTCCTGAAGGACCTCGGCCAGGTCGGCGCCCTCGGCCCACGCCCTCACGGCACCCGCCAGAGCCGGCTCGGCGCCGCTGGAGGACTCGATCCGCGCCAGGGCCTCCAGGTCGTTGATGGCGCGGGACAGACGGACCTCCTCGCGCAGCACCGCTCCCAGGCGGGAGCCCGGCGCCACGGGCAGACCGATGGACTGCACCGCCAGACGCGGCTCGTACACGCAGGCCGACACCGCTGCGGCCAGGTCGGCGGAGGCGAGCCCGTCCCACAGGCCGTGGCGCAGGCACTCCGAGACGAGCAGGTCCCGTTCGGCGTAGACGCGCGCCAG